>ERZ1023251.8-NODE-8-length-106382-cov-40.747618_pt1 | contig 106382 bp, 99 predicted proteins | sample MGYA00380458_ERZ1023251 | MGnify/ENA primary metagenome ERZ1023251 (study PRJEB33173, sample SAMEA4830320) | metagenome | study: EMG produced TPA metagenomics assembly of the PRJEB25223 data set...
ATAAGGAACATCAATTTCTTGAGTGCTTCCATCAGCAAACTTCCCATAATGTTTCCCATCATCACCACGAAATATCTCAGTTTCCTTTTTATCTCGTTTGATTTTTCCTTCACTGATAAGTTTTTCTTTTTCAGCTTTAATTCTCTTTAATAATTCACTTGCAGGTTCGTCATTGGGATTTTGCGGCACTAATTTCCCTTCCATCGCTCTTTGGAGAATACTTGCTTTAAGTTGTTCTGGTGTCATTATTTGTCCTCCAACAACTGCAAAATATCAGCTAATACATTATCAATCTTATGATTTAAAGTTGCTCTTTCCGCTTGATAATTCTGAATCAACTCAAAGGGATTTAAGATTTCCTCTTCCTCTTTTGGAAAGCCACACTGGTCTAAATTATAATTCAACTCAGCCAATTCACTAGGTGTAAATGATTTAGATTTGTAGAACTTACCTTCCAGAATCTCTTCACGATTTTCCCACCAGTCACGAACAGGATTGAAGTGTTCTGACTTCATCGGCTTAGTTTTCGAGAAATTTTTATAACCATCTGGCATATCTAAACGATAAAACCAAGTTTCTTCTGTTTTCTTTGTTTTATCAAAGAAAAGAATGTTCGTATGGATTCCTGTATACGGTGCAAAGACACTATGAGGCAACCTAATAATCGTATGTAAGTTGAACTCATCTACCAGTTTTTGTTTCAAGCGAGTTTTTACACCTTCACCAAATAGAAAACCATCAGGTAAAATAACTCCAACACGACCATTTTCTTTCAAACGATACATAATGACAGCCATAAATAAATCAGCTGTTTCAGAACTCCGTAATTCTGCTGGAAAGTTATTTTTTATTGTTTCTAATTCTGACCCTCCAAAAGGTGGATTCATCATAATAATGTCAAATTTTTCATCATCCGTATATTCACGAACATTTTTCTCCAAAGTATTTCCATGAACAATTTTAGGGTCATCAATTTCGTGAAGAAACAGATTTGTAACTGCTAAAAGATGAGGAAATGCTTTCTTTTCAATACCAAAAACAGCTGTATTATATTTTTTGGTATCTTCACTAGTTTTACGTTGACTACTTAAACGGTTCAGAGTCGAAGTCAAGAAGCCTCCTGTTCCGCAAGCAAGGTCTGCCATTGATTCTCCAAGTTTTGGGTCAAGAACTTCGGCAATAAAATCAGTCGCTGCACGTGGCGTATAAAATTCTCCTGAGTTCCCAGCATTTTGAATATCTTTAAGAATTTTTTCGTAAATATCATTAAACGAATGACGATCTTCAGGGCTATTGAAATCAACTTCATCAATAACATTGATGACTTGGCGTAACAAGACGCCATTTTTCATATAGTTGTTCGCATCTTCAAAAGCTGATTTAACAATCGTTTTTCGAATAGGCATATTTGAAGTTATTTCAAGCTCTTTCAACTCTTTGAATAACTTGTTATTGACAAAATCAAGTAATTCATCGCCTGTCAATACCCGTTCCCCATTTTGAGCATGAGCCCAATTTCGCCATTTTAATTCCTCTGGGATAATTGACTCATACTCGTCTTCTTCTAATTCCCAAACCATTTCACGGCTATCATAAATTTTTAAGAATAATAACCAAGACATTTGCTCAATACGTTGAGCATCACCATTAACACCAGCATCGTTTCGAGTGATATCTTGAATTCTTTTTACAAATGATGTAATTGACATACTTTCCTTTCATTAAGCTACTGTAAATAGCTCTTGCTCCAATTCTTTAATTGCTTGTAAATATCGTTTTTTATCTCCAAAATAAGTATTGATGATTTTGAAGGTTCCACCATATATCTGAAATTCTGGAAGTTTTAATGTTTCAATGCTTTCGAGTTCTCCAATACCTTTATCCATGTATTTGTTCAGTAAAATTTCCAAAACAGCACGCGCTTCCTCACTATATTTATATAAATATCCGCTTTGTTTGAGTTTATTGATACGTTCCGTTTTGGTTAATTCTTTTTGACCATAGGCAAGTTTTAGGAGTAAATCAAAATCATCGATTTCTTGTTCTGATATTCCCTCCGACTCTCGAATAGCATCTAGATAAACTCCTTTTTTATAAAGTTCGTCTAAGATAAGCTTCTTTTTATCTGCCGTATGCCAAACTGTGATAAAATCGTTCAAAGTGGCGTAGCTACCTAAGATATTCTTTCGAGTGTAGTCGGTCAGGCTTTCGGTAATCAGTTTCCCGTTTTCATCCAATACTTGAACAGTAGAATTAAGAATGGTAACCTGCTTGTCTGTAACGATATATTTTTCTACTGGGTCACCTTCCTCACCTACGAAACCAGGCGTAGAACCACTGACTGTTTTCGCACCTGTTTCCAGCACCTTCACTGGCTCACCATCAAAATCAGGGTCAGCAAACAAATTGGTAACATTTCGAAAATCAATAATCGTAAAAAATTCTTTCCCCTTTTGAGGATAAAGACGTGTGCCACGACCAATAATTTGTTTAAATTCAGTCATGGATTGGATATTAGAGTCTAAAACAATCAAACGACATGTTTTAGCATTAACTCCTGTCGTTAATAATTTAGACGTTGTTACAATAGCGGGAAAATTAGAATTGACATCCATAAAGTTATCCAGTTGAGCTTTTCCTTCAGCGTTGTCACCAGTTACTTGCATGACATAACGATAGTCTTCTTGGACTAAGTCTAGATTCTCTTTTACAAGTGCAGCACGCATTCGCTCGGCATGGTCAATATCAACACAAAAAACAATTGTTTTATCAAATCGTGCATTGTTTTGCTTCATATAATCAGAAACAAACTTGGCAACTCTTTGCGTTCTATCATCAATGACAATGGTTTTATCAAAATCTTTCCTGCCGTAGTACCTATCTTCTATTAATTGTCCGTTAGCATCAACTTTTCCAGTTTCTGGACGATAACCATCCACATCCACATCTAAATTAACCCTCATAACACGATATGGAGCCAAAAAACCATCCTCGATTCCCTGTTTTAAACTATAAGTATAGATTGGCTCACCAAAGTATTCCGTATTGGAAGCATTCTTGGTTTCTTTAGGAGTAGCGGTCATCCCAATCTGTGTCGCAGAACTGAAATAATCAATTACCTTACGCCAGTTACTGTTTTCCTTAGCTGAACCACGGTGCGCTTCATCAATTACGATTAAATCAAAGAAGTCTTTGTCAAATTTTTGATAATGTGTTTCAGTTCCATCTTCACCAGTTAGTTGCTGATAAAGCCCTAGATAAATTTCGAAAGAATTTAATTTTTCAGGAGCAGTCAAAAGTTTTGGTGTAATTTTCGTCATTACCTTTTCGAATGGCTTAAAGTCTTCAGCCATCGTTTGGTCTACTAAGATGTTTCTATCTGCTAAGAATAAAACTCGTTTAGCCAAACCAGCTTTTCGAAGGCGATGAATAATTTGAAAAGCCATGAACGTTTTCCCTGTTCCTGTTGCCATCACAAACATTACTCGTTTTTGTCCTCTGGCAACTGTTTCAATAGTACGGTTGATAGCTATTTGCTGATAATAGCGTGGCGTTTTCATTGAGAAGGCGTCTGTATAGTATGGAGTTGAGATAGCTTCTGTAATTTCGTACGTCAATCCTTTTTCCTTCGTCATACGAGAAAATAATTCTTCACGAGTAGGGAATTCGTCTAACTCCAGCTCACGTTCTTCTCTCGTGATACGGTCGTGTTCAATAAAGCCATCACCATTCGAAGAATAAACAAATGGAACATCTAAAATCTCTCCATATTCAATAGCTTGTTGTAATCCTGCTCGAACGCTGTGTTTATTATCCTTTGCCTCAACAATTGCAATTCGAGTTCCAAATTGGTAATACAGTGAATAGTCTGATTTTTTTCCTTCTTTACGACGAGCCTTATCTCCTCTAACCTCAATTCGACCATCAGTGAAGTATTCTTCGTAAGCGATATGCTCACCATTTTTCCATCCTTTGGATACAATAGCAGGAGTGATGAAATTTGCTTTAATATCCTCCTCACTCATTTCTTTCTTAGACTTTATAAACTCAACCATATTGAACCCTCCGCATTCTAAAAATCTACTTCTCCATAAAATAAACTATCAGAACAAATTATACTTCTATTATATCACACTTATAAAAATACTCTGCTAAATTGTTGAAAATAAGTATGCAATATACTTTCGCATCGCGTCAGATTATCTCCGCATAACACCGCTATTTTCCGCTGTTTTCGGCAGGCGACTTATTATCATTCTGTAAGCACTTTCAGTCGGGCTGGTGAGCTATTTTTCAAAAATAAATAATCACATTTAAACATTTTGAAAGTATAAAATATCTACATCAGCCGTTCAAAAACTGGCGTAAATTTTGCTATAATATTTTAGTTTAAATAAAGATTTTTTTATGCCAAACGGATTTTAACAATGCGGATGCTTCCTATTTTACTTCTCTTTTTAGCTCTACTACCGTTTTTCTCAAAGTTTGTCACTGGAGGTAGTTCTTTCAGTTGGAAAGTGTTTTTGATTTTCATAATAGATTGGGTTTTATTGATAGTTTTTGCGATTCAGATTTCTTATATTTTTTGGAGATTGAGTCAAAAGTGGAAAGAATTATCTAATAAATAACGCCAGGCATGTTTTCTAATTTTGGGGTAAGACAATGAATAGCAGAGTAGAATTTCGGATTTTCACCATTGTTGATTTGGACAAGTAAGAAGAATATTTACATGAGATGCATTTGAAAGGTTGGAGGTATAGAACGAGTCGTTTTGGTTTGTTCTATTTTGACCAATGTCAACCAGACGATGTCATCTACCGTATCTATGATTCTAGATTTCTTAAAAAATATAAGCATGAACTGCAAGATTTTAGAGATAGAGGTTGGGAATTGATAGGAGCAGGTTCTTGTTCGATTCTTCGTAAATCGTCTTCTGATTTACTTCCAGAGGATCAAGTCTATATGAGTAAGGGGCTCAAATGGGAAGTTATGCGATCTAGACTTCGTTCCTGTACAGCTACTTTCTTAGGTGGTCTTGTTGTTTGTACGAGTTTGTTTAGAGAGGATCTTTCTATGTCTTTCTTTCTTATTTTTGTTTTATATGCTTTTCTGATTTCTTATCTAATTCATGGTTATTTCAGACTAAAAAGGAAATACCGAGTAGATGAATAGCAAGGTTCTAGGTCTTCAGATTGATTTTTAGCACTCTTGATAAAAGAGTGCTAATTTTTTGAGTTTTTGTCTTGACATTCTCTTCTAAGGGTGTATAATAGAATCATAAGTTAGCACTTGGATGCATTGAGTGCTAATTAATCAGACAGAGAGGAGTGATGAGATGGTTACAGAGCGTCAGCAGGATATTTTAAATCTGATTATTGACATCTTTACCAAAACGCACGAACCTGTCGGATCAAAAGCCTTGCAAGAGTCTATTAACTCTAGCAGTGCAACCATTCGTAATGACATGGCGGAGCTAGAAAAACAAGGGTTGCTTGAGAAGGCTCATACTTCAAGCGGTCGGATGCCAAGTGTTGCTGGTTTTCAGTACTATGTGAAACACTCACTGGATTTTCACCGGCTGGCTGAAAATGAGGTATATGAGATTGTCAAAGCCTTTGATCAGGAATTCTTCAAATTGGAGGATATTCTGCAAGAGGCTGCTAACTTGCTAACAGACCTGAGTGGCTGTACGGTAGTGGCACTGGATGTTGAGCCGAGCAGGCAACGTTTGACAGCCTTTGATATCGTTGTTTTGGGGCAACATACAGCCTTGGCGGTATTTACCCTAGACGAGTCGCGAACGGTTACTAGTCAGTTTCTGATTCCAAGGAACTTCTTGCAGGAGGATTTGCTGAAACTGAAGAGCATCATTCAGGAACGTTTCCTCGGTCACACCGTTTTAGATATTCACTACAAGATTCGGACGGAGATTCCGCAGATTATCCAACGTTACTTTACAACAACGGATAATGTCATCGATCTCTTTGAACACATCTTTAAGGAAATGTTCAACGAAAACATTGTGATGGCGGGCAAGGTCAATCTCTTGAATTTTGCCAATCTAGAAGCCTATCAGTTCTTTGACCAACCGCAAAAGGTGGCCTTGGAGATTCGTGAGGGGTTGCGTGAGGATCAGATGCAAAATGTTCGTGTTGCAGACGGTCAAGAGTCCTGTTTAGCTGACCTAGCGGTGATTAGTAGTAAGTTCCTCATTCCTTATCGGGGAGTTGGAATTCTAGCCATTATCGGTCCAGTTAATCTGGATTACCAACAGCTAATCAATCAAGTCAATGTGGTCAACCGTGTTTTGACCATGAAGTTGACAGATTTTTACCGCTACCTCAGCAGTAATCATTACGAAGTACATTAAGATTGAAATCATTAAAGGAGGCGAACATGGCCCAAGATATAAAAAATGAAGAAGTAGAAGAAGTTCAAGAAGAGGAAGTTGTGGAAACAGCTGAAGAAACAACTCCTGAAAAGTCTGAGTTGGACTTGGCAAATGAACGTGCAGATGAGTTCGAAAACAAATATCTTCGCGCTCATGCAGAAATGCAAAATATCCAACGCCGTGCCAATGAAGAACGTCAAAATTTGCAACGTTATCGTAGCCAGGACTTGGCAAAAGCAATCTTACCATCTCTTGACAACCTTGAGCGTGCACTTGCAGTTGAAGGTTTGACAGATGATGTGAAGAAGGGCTTGGCGATGGTGCAAGAAAGCTTGATTCACGCTTTGAAAGAAGAAGGAATTGAAGAAATCGCAGCAGATGGCGAATTTGACCATAACTACCATATGGCCATCCAAACTCTCCCAGCAGACGATGAACACCCAGTAGATACCATCGCCCAAGTCTTTCAAAAAGGCTACAAACTCCATGATCGCATCCTACGCCCAGCAATGGTAGTGGTGTATAACTAAGATACAAAGCTCGTAAAAAGCTCGCAGTAAAAATAGGAGATTGACGAAGTGTTCGATGAACACAAGAAAATCTATCTTTTTTACTCAGAGCTTAGGGCGTGTTCGATTCGGCAATTCTGACGGTAGCTAAAGCAACTCGTCAGAAAACGGCAATCGCTATGACGTTTGCCTAGCTTCCTTACTAACTCGTCGTCGAAATAAAATCGATTTCGACTCCTCGTGTCGCAATTTACATAATAGAAAACTTGTCCGAAACGACAATAAACTATGAAGAAAGATAAAATATGTTTGGCTTTGTAATAGTGAGCGAAGCGAACCAAAGACGATACTCTTCGCCGTGGTGCTATTTGCGCAAATTTTGAGACCTTAGGCTCAAAGTTTAGTCAAAGAGATTGACGAAGTCAAGCTCTGACGGCGTCGCCACTTAAGAAGAGTATCAAAAAGAAAAATAGAAAATTAACTAACAAGGAGAAAAACACATGTCTAAAATTATCGGTATTGACTTAGGTACAACAAACTCAGCAGTTGCAGTTCTTGAAGGAACTGAAAGCAAAATCATCGCAAACCCAGAAGGAAACCGCACAACTCCATCTGTAGTCTCATTCAAAAACGGAGAAATCATCGTTGGTGATGCTGCAAAACGTCAAGCAGTTACAAACCCAGATACAGTTATCTCTATCAAATCTAAGATGGGAACTTCTGAAAAAGTTTCTGCAAATGGAAAAGAATACACTCCACAAGAAATCTCAGCTATGATCCTTCAATACTTGAAAGGCTACGCTGAAGACTACCTTGGTGAGAAAGTAACCAAAGCTGTTATCACAGTTCCGGCTTACTTCAACGACGCTCAACGTCAAGCAACAAAAGACGCTGGTAAAATTGCTGGTCTTGAAGTAGAACGTATTGTTAACGAACCAACTGCAGCAGCTCTTGCTTATGGTTTGGACAAGACTGACAAAGAAGAAAAAATCTTGGTATTTGACCTTGGTGGTGGTACATTCGACGTCTCTATCCTTGAATTGGGTGACGGTGTCTTCGACGTATTGTCAACTGCAGGGGACAACAAACTTGGTGGTGACGACTTTGACCAAAAAATCATTGACCACTTGGTAGCAGAATTCAAGAAAGAAAACGGTATCGACTTGTCTACTGACAAGATGGCAATGCAACGTTTGAAAGATGCGGCTGAAAAAGCGAAGAAAGACCTTTCTGGTGTAACTTCAACACAAATCAGCTTGCCATTTATCACTGCAGGTGAGGCTGGACCTCTTCACTTGGAAATGACTTTGACTCGTGCGAAATTTGACGATTTGACTCGTGACCTTGTTGAACGTACAAAAGTTCCAGTTCGTCAAGCCCTTTCAGATGCAGGTTTGAGCTTGTCAGAAATCGACGAAGTTATCCTTGTTGGTGGTTCAACTCGTATCCCTGCCGTTGTTGAAGCTGTTAAAGCTGAAACTGGTAAAGAACCAAACAAATCAGTAAACCCTGATGAAGTAGTTGCTATGGGTGCGGCTATCCAAGGTGGTGTGATTACTGGTGATGTCAAGGACGTTGTCCTTCTTGATGTAACGCCATTGTCACTTGGTATCGAAACAATGGGTGGAGTATTTACAAAACTTATCGATCGCAACACTACAATCCCAACATCTAAATCACAAGTCTTCTCAACAGCAGCAGACAACCAACCAGCCGTTGATATCCACGTTCTTCAAGGTGAACGCCCAATGGCAGCAGATAACAAGACTCTTGGACGCTTCCAATTGACTGATATCCCAGCTGCACCTCGTGGAATTCCTCAAATCGAAGTAACATTTGACATCGACAAGAACGGTATCGTGTCTGTTAAGGCCAAAGACCTTGGAACTCAAAAAGAACAAACTATTGTCATCCAATCGAACTCAGGTTTGACTGACGAAGAAATCGACCGCATGATGAAAGATGCAGAAGCAAACGCTGAATCCGATAAGAAACGTAAAGAAGAAGTAGACCTTCGTAATGAAGTGGACCAAGTAATCTTTGCGACTGAAAAGACAATCAAGGAAACTGAAGGTAAAGGCTTCGACGCAGAACGTGACGCTGCCCAAGCTGCCCTTGATGACCTTAAGAAAGCTCAAGAAGACAACAACTTGGACGACATGAAAGCAAAACTTGAAGCATTGAACGAAAAAGCTCAAGGACTTGCTGTTAAACTCTACGAACAAGCCGCAGCAGCGCAACAAGATCAAGAAGGAGCAGAAGGCGCACAAGCAACAGGAAACGCAGGCGATGACGTCGTAGACGGAGAGTTTACGGAAAAATAAGGGGCTAGTGTTATGAGTGTTAATAAAAATAATCTTTCTGACATTGCAGATTATCATGAAAAGATAAAGTTTTTTGAAGAATTATTTAATTTGGATTATAATCCAACAGAAATGCTGGTGACTGTGGAAAGAAATGGAAATGTCATTTATAAAGAATTTACAGAAGTAGCTGTTGGTAAGAGTAAATATGACTACACTTCTGTGTTTAAAGATGTTATGATTTACTTTTCGGATCATATATGTCAGGAGTTACACCTATATAAAACACAAGACCCACACTATAATAAATTTGAGTTTGATTTAGCTAAAAGGTCTTTGAAGATTACTACTAGAGATAATACAACCATTTTTATTTCAAATGAATAATCTAACCACAGAGGTTGCAACCCAGCCTCTGTTTTTCGGTAAAAAGGGATAGGGCCGAGTGGCTGGAGTATTATCTCATCAATATAAAAGAAAGGAATTGAACCCGACCTAAATTCTCGGAAAAAAGAGAAATCTGTCTAGGAGCGTCGCTCCAGCGTCAGATTTCCTATTTTTCAGTCGAATTTTACGGTCTTGGTATCTTGTATGAACAATACTGAATTTTATGATCGTCTGGGGGTGTCAAAAAACGCTTCGGCAGACGAGATCAAAAAGGCTTATCGTAAGCTTTCCAAAAAATATCACCCAGATATCAACAAGGAGCCTGGTGCTGAGGACAAGTACAAGGAAGTTCAAGAAGCCTATGAGACTTTGAGTGACGACCAAAAACGTGCTGCCTATGACCAGTATGGTGCTGCAGGCGCCAATGGTGGTTTTGGTGGAGCTGGTGGTTTCGGTGGTTTCAATGGGGCAGGTGGCTTCGGTGGTTTTGAGGATATTTTCTCAAGTTTCTTCGGCGGAGGCGGTTCTTCGCGCAATCCAAACGCTCCTCGCCAAGGAGATGATCTCCAGTATCGTGTCAATTTGACATTTGAAGAAGCTATCTTCGGAACTGAGAAGGAAGTTAAGTATCATCGTGAAGCTGGCTGTCGTACATGTAATGGCTCTGGTGCTAAGCCAGGGACAAGTCCAGTCACTTGTGGACGCTGTCATGGCGCTGGTGTCATTAACGTCGATACGCAGACTCCTCTTGGTATGATGCGTCGCCAAGTAACCTGTGATGTCTGTCACGGTCGAGGAAAAGAAATCAAATATCCATGTACAACCTGTCATGGAACAGGTCATGAGAAACAAGCTCATAGCGTACATGTGAAAATCCCTGCTGGTGTGGAAACAGGTCAACAAATTCGCCTCGCTGGTCAAGGTGAAGCAGGCTTTAACGGTGGACCTTATGGTGACTTGTATGTAGTAGTTTCTGTAGAAGCTAGCGACAAGTTTGAACGTGAAGGAACGACTATCTTCTACAATCTCAACCTCAACTTTGTCCAAGCGGCTCTTGGTGATACAGTAGATATTCCAACTGTTCACGGTGATGTTGAATTGGTTATTCCAGAGGGAACTCAGACTGGTAAGAAATTCCGCCTACGTAGTAAGGGGGCACCGAGCCTTCGTGGCGGTGCAGTTGGTGACCAATACGTTACTGTTAATGTCGTAACACCGACAGGCTTGAACGACCGCCAAAAAGTAGCCTTGAAAGAATTCGCGGCTGCTGGTGACTTGAAAGTAAATCCAAAGAAAAAAGGCTTCTTTGATCATATTAAAGATGCCTTTGATGGAGAATAATACTCTTTGAAAATCTCTTCAAACCACGTCAGCGTCGGCTTGCCGTATATATGTGAGTCGTATCTACAACCTCAAAACAGTGTTTTGAGCAGCCCGTGGCTAGTTTCCTAGTTTGCTTTTTGATTTTCATTGAGTATAAACAAAAAGAGCTGTCGGGCTCTTTTTACTTTATAGATTTTTTAAGACTTTCCTAAGTAATGACGGACGGTAGCGACCTCCTTCGAAGTTCCATACCTAAACTTTGAACCTAAGTCTTAAAGTTTCCGGACAGCTGAAACCAAGCTGTTTCAGGTGTTTTCATTACGGCAGAAAGTCTTCGATTTAGTTGTGAAATGGTGAATGATACTCTTCAAAAATTTCTTCAAACCACGTCAGCGTCGGCTTGCCATGGGTATGGTTACTGACTTCGTCAGTTCTATCCACAACCTCAAAACAGTGTTTTGAGCTGACTTCGTCAGTTCTATCCACAACCTTAAAACGGTGTTTTGAGCAGTCTGTGCCTAGCTTTCTAGTTTGCTTTTTGATTTTTATTGAGTATGAGTTACCTAAATTATGATGCATAGTTGATGGGATATATATAATAGATTGAAATAGAATATGAACAAATTGATAAGAGGATTTTAAAGTAATCTCTAACAATGCTTTAGAAACTATGGTGTGCTATTCTAAATTCAATTCACTATAACTTGTTTACGTTTTAAAAAAGAGCCGGGGGGCTCTTTTTACTTATCTTCAGTTCCCTGCATTTCTTTTATCACAGCTAGTCTAGTCTGGATATCCTTTTCCAAGACCTTAAACTTGTAAGTCAAGTCTTCTTGGTATTCCTTGATAAGTTCTTTTTGCTGGTTAATGATTTGCAGGCTGTTTTGGATAATATCCACATCGTCCTTGATAGCTTGAACGCGGTCAGTGGTATTCAAGACTTCATCTGTGATGGTTTGGCGATTTTTTGTAACCAGATAACTTCCGGCTGCAGCTCCTGCAAATAGCAGTAGGTTGGATAATTTCATAGCAACTCCTTAAGCGTTTTTGATGGTTTCAGCGACTTGAGCAAGTTTGTCAAAGTCTGGTTCGTGGGCGATAAAATCAATCTTGAGGTCATCGTCAGCACTGTAGCGAGGCACAAGGTGAACGTGAGTATGAAAAACTGTTTGACCAGCGACTTCTTCACAGTTGGAAATGATATTCATACCAGCAGCCTTAGTGACTTTCATGACTTTTTGAGCTACTTTTGGTACTTGGGCAAAGAGTTGGCTGGCGCTCGTAGCATCCATCTCCAAAAGATTGCGATAGTGTTCTTTTGGCACGACCAAGGTGTGTCCTAGTGTTACTTGAGAGATATCAAGAAAGGCAAGGACCTGCTCATCTTCATATACTTTTGAAGCAGGAATTTCCCCTGCGATGATTTTACAAAAAATGCAATCTGACATAAAATCTACCTCTACTGTACTGAATTTTGATATAATATAGCTACATTATACCAGATTTGGAGAAAATATGTTAGAAATTAAAAACCTGACAGGTGGCTATGTTCATGTCCCTGTCTTGAAAGATGTGTCTTTTACTGTTGAAAGTGGGCAGTTGGTTGGTTTGATTGGTCTCAATGGTGCTGGGAAATCGACGACGATTAATGAGATTATCGGTCTGTTGACACCTTATAGTGGTTCCATCAATATCAATGGCCTGACCCTGCAAGAAGATGCGACTAGTTACCGCAAGCAAATTGGCTACATTCCTGAGACACCTAGTCTGTATGAGGAATTGACCCTCAGAGAGCATATCGAAACGGTTGCCATGGCTTATGGTATTGAGCAGAAAGTGGCTTTTGAGCGAGTAGAGCCCTTGTTAAAAATGTTCCGTCTGGACCAGAAATTAGACTGGTTTCCTGTTCATTTTTCAAAAGGGATGAAGCAGAAGGTCATGATTATCTGTGCTTTTGTGGTAGATCCGAGTCTTTTCATCGTGGATGAGCCTTTCCTTGGTCTGGATCCGCTGGCGATTGCAGACTTGATTCAGCTTTTGGAAGTGGAAAAGCAAAAGGGCAAGTCCATTCTTATGAGTACCCACGTGCTGGATTCGGCGGAGAAGATGTGTGATGCCTTTGTTATTCTTCATAAGGGAGAGGTGCGTGCCAAGGGAAATCTCCTGCAACTGCGCGAAGCCTTTAACATGCCTGAGGCTAGTTTGAATGATATTTACTTGGCTCTGACCAAAGAGGAGGAACTATGAAAGACTTGTTTTTAAAGAGAAAGCAGGCTTTTCGTAAGGAGTGTCTTGGTTATCTGCGCTATGTTCTCAATGACCACTTTGTCTTGTTCCTGCTTGTCTTGCTGGGCTTTCTAGCCTACCAGTACAGTCAACTCTTGCAAGATTTTCCTGAAAATCATTGGCCTATCCTTTTGTTTGTAGGAATTACGTCTGTTTTACTCTTACTTTGGGGAGGAATTGCCACCTATATGGAGGCTCCAGACAAGCTCTTTCTCTTAGTTGGAGAAGAGGAAATTAAGCTCCATCTCAAGCGTCAAACTGGCATTTCCCTAGTCTTTTGGCTCTTTGTACAGACCCTTTTCTTGCTGTTATTTGCGCCTTTATTTTTAGCAATGGGTTATGGCTTGCCAGTTTTTCTGCTCTATGTGCTTTTATTGGGGGTAGGAAAATATTTCCACTTTTGTCAAAAGGCCAGCAAATTTTTCACTGAAACTGGACTGGACTGGGACTATGTTATTTCTCAAGAAAGCAAGCGTAAGCAAGTCTTGCTTCGTTTCTTTGCCCTCTTTACGCAGGTCAAGGGAATTTCAAACAGCGTTAAGCGTCGTGCCTATCTGGACTTTATTTTAAAGGCTGTTCAGAAGGTGCCTGGGAAGATTTGGCAAAATCTCTATCTGCGTTCTTATCTGCGAAATGGCGACCTCTTTGCTCTCAGTCTTCGTCTTCTCTTGCTTTCTTTGCTGGCGCAGGTCTTTATCGAGCAATCTTGGATTGCGACAGCAGTGGTAGTTCTCTTTAACTACCTCTTGCTTTTCCAGTTGCTGGCCCTCTATCATGCCTTTGACTACCAGTATTTGACCCAACTCTTTCCGCTGGACAAGGGGCAAAAGGAAAAAGGCTTACAGGAGGTAGTTCGAGGATTGATCAGTTTTGTTTTACTTGTGGAATTAGTTGTTGGGTTGATTACCTTCCAAGAAAAACTAGCCCTTCTAGCCTTACTAGGAGCTGGTTTGGTTTTACTAGTCTTGTATTTGCCTTATCAGGTAAAACGTCAGATGCAGGACTAACATTGCTGATACGACACTAAAAAAGAAGTTGAGTTCAGTTTGTCTCAGCTTCTTTTTTGTTACTACAGGATAATGGTTGGTCCGTAGAGACTTATACTCTTCGAAAATCTCTTCAAACCACGTCAGCGTCGCCTTACCGTACTCAAGTACAGCTTGCGGCTAGCTTCCTAGTTTGCTCTTTGATTCTCATTGAGTATTAACTTGGTCTTGACTTGGTCAAAGTGGAAGCGGTCATAGGCCCGCCAAGCGGCGCGAGTTGGAGCATCTGGATCAAGAGCGCTGAGTCCCATGAGAAGACTGGAAGTCTGGTAAAATTTTTCTAGTTCAATCAAGAATCGATTATCCACTGTTTCAGCCTTGGCTAGAAAACCAAGAATAGAGTTTAATTGCTCCTGAAAGCGGACGTCGTCAGCGCTTGCCTGTTTGCATGCTTGGTAGGCTTTGTTTAAGTCAGTAATCAAAGTATGAGCTCTTTTGATGGGGTCTGTATCTGTCATGGGAATGCCTCCTTTAATCTGGGTGCCAGTCTTACTTCTGGCAACTGTGTTTTGATACTGTTAGTTTATCACTTTTAATTCTTTTTTTTTATTCAAATCTTTAATTGTCATTGAAATGTCTTGAATTGCGCTGAGTGAATTTTATGATAAAATAGTTGTAAGCTCATCATGATGTTGTAGAAAATAATCCTTTTAGGAGTTTTCAAAGACTGTTTAGGATTGGGTGTGCTTGGGCTAGACCTTTTCTGTTATTCTTTTCTTAGGAGGAGAATCCAATGAAACATATGATTATTCAGACACAGAAAACAGTCTATAAAGTAAACATCGACGATATCTACTATATCCAAACACATCCAACTAAAGCCCATACCGTACAGATTGTTACAGAAAAAGCTAGTTTTAATATGCTTCAAAATTTAAGTAATCTTGAGAACCAATGTGGGGAAACCTTGATGAGATGTCATCGAAATTGTTTGGTTAATCTTGATAAATTAAAATCGATTGATTTTCAAGAAAGAATCCTTTTTCTCGGAGAAGAAGGTCAATACGCTGTCAAGTATGCCAGACGTCGCTATAGAGAAATTCGTCAAAAATGGTTAAAACAAGGAGAGTAAAAAGATGAGAATATTTGTTTTAGAGGATGATTTTTCCCAACAGACTAGGATTGAAACGACGATTGAGAAACTCTTGAAGGAACATCATATCACTCCCAGCTCTTTTGAGGTATTTGGCAAGCCGGACCAACTGCTGGCAGAGGTGCATGAGAAGGGGGCCCATCAGCTATTCTTTTTGGATATTGAGATTCGAAATGAGGAGATGAAGGGGCTGGAAGTGGCTAGAAAGATTCGGGAACAAGACCCCTATGCCCTGATTGTCTTTGTGACGACTCACTCGGAGTTTATGCCCCTGTCCTTTCGCTACCAAGTGTCTGCTCTGGACTATATTGATAAGGCCCTTTCGGCAGAGGAGTTTGAATCTCGAATCGAGACAGCTCTCCTCTATGCCAATAGTCAAGATAGTAAAAGTCTGGCGGAAGATTGCTTTTACTTTAAATCAAAATTTGCCCAATTTCAGTATCCTTTTAAAGAGGTTTACTATCTCGAAACATCCCCAAGACCCCATCGTGTTATTCTCTATACCAAGACAGACAGGCTGGAATTTACAGCGAGTTTAGAGGAGGTTTTCAAGCAGGAACCCCGTCTCTTGCAGTGCCATCGCTCTTTTCTCATCAATCCTGCAAATGTGGTGCATTTGGATAAGAAAGAAAAACTGCTTTTCTTTCCCAATGGTGGAAGTTGTCTGATCGCCCGTTATAAGGTCAGGGAAGTGTCTGAGGCTATTAATAACTTACACTGAGCTAGGAGAGTTTATGAACATTGCTTGGATATTGTTGTATGCACTTGTTATTAATGGACTAGAAATTGTCATTTTCTTTAAAGTAGATGGAATTGGTCTCACTTTCGATAGAATTTTTAAGGCCTTTCTTCTGAAATTTCTTCTAGGGATCATTTTTACGACTTTTCAATTTTTGGCTGTAAGTAAATATTTGTCCTATTTTATAGAACCTTTGTTCGGTATAGGTCTATCTTTCTTATTGTTAAGAGGGCTTCCTAAAAAAATCCTTATTTTTTATGGTCTCTTCCCAATGATATTAGTAGAGCTCTTTTACAGAGGTGTTTCCTATTTTGTGCTTCCATTTTTGGGGCAAGGAATTGTAGATGGGGATGGCAATCCTATCTTTTTATTGATTATGATATTCGTTTGCTTCATAGTTTTAGTCTTTTTGAAATGGTTAGACTATGATTTCACTAGATTGAGAAGGGAGTTTCTAGATACAGGTTTTCAAAAGTCTCTTACTAAGATTAACTGGGCAATGGGGGCTTATTATCTAGTGATGCAAAGTCTATCTTACCTTGAATATGAACAAGGTATTCAATCAACGACTGTTCGCCATCTCATCCTAGTGTTTTACCTACTCTTTTTTATGGGGGGTATCAAGAAATTGGATACCTATTTGAAGGAAAAACTTCAGGAGGAACTGAACCAAGAGCAGACCTTGCGCTACAGAGATATGGAACGCTATAGTCGGCATATAGAGGAACTTTACAAGGAAATTCGGAGTTTTCGCCATGACTACACCAACCTCTTAACCAGCTTACGTTTGGGCATTGAAGAGGAGGATATGGAGCAGATAAAAGAGATCTACGACTCGGTCTTAAGGGATTCCAGTCAGAAATTGCAGGACAATAAATATGACCTGGGCAGATTGGTGAATATTCGTGACCGTGCCCTCAAGAGTCTCCTAGCTGGAAAATTTATAAAAGCTAGAGAAAAGAACATTGTCTTTAATGTTGAAGTTCCTGAGGAGATTCAGGTTGAGGGGATGAGCCTACTTGATTTTCTAACCATTGTGTCTATCCTTTGTGACAATGCTATTGAAGCTAGTGCAGAGGCCAGTCAACCTCATGTTTCAATCGCCTTTTTAAAAAATGGAGCACAGGAGACTTTTATCATTGAAAACTCCATCAAAGAAGAGGGCATCGATATTTCTGAAATCTTCTCCTTTGGAGCAAGTTCTAAAGGGGAGGAGAGAGGAGTTGGTCTCTATACCGTTATGAAAATTGTGGAAAGTCATCCCAATACCAATCTAAATACTACCTGCCAAAATCAAGTCTTTCGTCAGGTACTTACTGTGATACATGCAGAATGATAAAAAACAAGACCGAGAGTTCTTGTTTCTCGGTCTTGTTTTTATAGCTGAATAGGTAGTTCAAGTGCTTTTGTGATTTTAAATTTACTTAAAATTGTTTCATGTAAGAGTTCTTCCCACAATCCTCCACCTGTAATTTGGTTGAGTTCGGTAGTTGTTAGTTCTTGAAATGAAGTTAGGTTTTGTTTCTTATCCATGTTATGATTCTCCTTTTTGATAAGATAATAAATAGTTATAGAGTGTTATCTGAAAATTAATCAGAATGTGTTAAAATTTTATCTTTGAAATAATCAAAATATGTTTTCTTTGTAGTTACACTAGTGACGCGACCTTGTAAGCCATATTGGATGAGTTTACTATCCTCGTTAGATAGTTTTGCAAGAGCGGTTAATTTAAAGAGATTTCCTTGCTCTGTTCTGGTAGGAGTTTGATCAATTGTCTGAAGTTGGCCGATGATGGTGGTGCCGTGATTTCCAATCTTCTCCAGTTTTAATCTTACAGTTTGTCCTTTATCTAGTAGAGGTAGATAGTCAGAAGATACGTAGTAAGTGATTAGTACTTCTCTTGTATCTGTGATGACAGGGAATATTTGAGCAATTTCTGTACCAGTTGGAATTCTATTTTTACCTTCAAATTCGCTGTTCAGATGAACGATACCTTTACTTGGAGCGGTTAAGGTATTGTTTCCTAAGCGCTGCGTTGCTTGATCTAGTTGTACTTTTAATTCTGTTAATTGATTCTCCACGGTTAGTTGTTGCTGAGAAGCTGTTTGTAAAAATTGAGTGCGGAGTACTTCAATTTTGGTTGCTAAACTATTATCATAAGTTGCTACACTTCCGATACCAGCTTGCTGAATTTTGAGGCTTGCGATAGATGATTCCAGACCTGCAATACTTTGATTAATTTGAGATAAAAATGGCTCCTCTGCCGTTCCTTGTGTTTGTCCTTGTGAGGCTACAAGATAACGATTCAAAATTGACTGGTGTGGATTGCTAGTTGGTAAGCGTGCTCTGTTATTTATGATAGCATCTCTCAGCTCTTGATATTCTCCAATTTGTTGTTGAACTTTTGTAATTTCTTGTTCAATAGCTGATGAACTGCTATTGGCAAGATTGGCTTGATTTGAAACTTCAGTGTTAGTCTTTGTGATACCCAGTTCAATATCATGGGATTGTTTAGTAAAATTCATAAAGGTATTATGGTAGCCAAATTCATCCTCGCCAGAAAAAAGATCAGTCGCTTTTTCTAAGCTTTGTTTCAAAATTCCAAGTCCTTCTTTTTGCTTCTCAAGTCTTTGTAATTGAGTTGCTAAGGCAGTTTTCTGACTTTCTTCCATTGTTTCAGAGTATTTGATGAGTAAGTCACCTTTCTCAACTACTTGATTTGCCACTAAATAATTAGCAAGGATAGGATTATCACTGGTCGACTGAATAGATGCAATGACACTTGTAGGGGCGATTTCTCCTTGGGAAGTAACAGTAATTTCTTTTGTGGCAACAAGGGAGAAAATCAAGATGAAAGTAAACAGTAATGAAAGAGGTATAATTAACACTGTCGCATAGTTATGGTAACGTCTCTGATAAAACTCGACGCTTCTAAAAAGATTAGGATTCATGACATTCTCCTTATTTATTGAATAGATGATGGTAGAAGCCTTGCGCCTGCATTAACTCTTGGTGACTACCAACTTCAATGATTTTCCCCTGGTCAAGAACAATGACACGGTTGGTTCGTTCGGCTATACTGAGACGATGGGCTACAAAGAGAATGGTTTTATCAGTTAGGGATATAAGATTATCTATAACCTTTTTCTCAGTCAAGACATCAAGACCGCTAGTAGCTTCATCTAGTATTAAAACAGGAGCTTTAGTTAAAAGAGCACGAGCGAGAGCGATTCGTTGCTTTTGTCCTCCTGATAGACCAGCTCCATCAGAGAGCTGAGTTTGATAGCCCATAGGCATTCTTTCAATGTCTTGACGAATTTCAGCTAATTCACAAGCTTTTAGAATATCTTCTTGGCTAATCATATGATTACCGCCCAAGGTTAAGTTTTCCAAAATAGAGCCATTAAAGATATAGGCTTGTTGGGGTAGGTAATTAATATGACGGCGCAAGACTTTTTTATCAATGTTTTTAATATCCTGATGATTGATGGAAATATGCCCTTTGTAGGGTTCAAAGAAATTGACAATCATTTTGGCTAAAGTTGTTTTACCAGAACCACTAACTCCAACTAGGCTAACCTTATCTCCTTGTTTAATCGTGAGATTAATATCTGTTAAGGTATCTCGTCCAAAACCATACTTATAAGAAAGGTCATCAAATTCAATATCGCCCATCAAAAAATGTGAATGAACAGGGTTTTCTTGAACTTGAAATTCAGATTCGACTAGATAGACTTCGTTCAAACGGTTATTAGCGACCTTCGCAGATTGGAGTTTGGTTTGGAGGTTGATAATATTTTCCATAGGAGTTGTAAAGTAAGAAAAAAGTGTGTTAAAGGTAATCAGCTGACCGATAGAAATTTTACTCGACATGACTAATTGAGCGCCAAACCATAGGATAAGGATATTCAGAACTAATTTTGTTCCCTGCTTTAAACTCGTTTGTAAAATAGAATATTTACTGAGCTTAAAGGATTTTTCCAAATAATCTACAAATTCGCTGTCTATATTTTGATAGCGATTTTCTTCACTCGTGAGCGACTTTATAGTTTCAATCCCGTTGATATCTTCGATAATGGCAGAGCTAACCATAGAATTACTTTGCATGACATCATGGTTCATTTTTTCAAAAGGTTTCATAAAAGAAAAGATGATGAACATGTATATAGGAATGGAAAGAAGAGAAAGGAGGAAGAGATTAGGGTTTTGTGCCAGCAAGACTCCTCCTACAAGAATCAGAATAGAAACATCCAGAAAAAGAGAAAGAATGGTAGAAGCCAAGGCATCTATAATAGAGTTAGCATCTGTGAACCGTGAAATGATTTCTCCTGTACGACGTGTCGCAAAGAAAGACATGGGAAGTTCAAAAATATGGCGAATATAGGATAAAATCACATCAATGCTTAATCTCTGGCTCAGAACGGTTAGGAGATAATCTCTGGAAAAGCTCATGACTTGTTGGAGGATATAGGTGATAACCAGACCAACTGAGATGATTCCTAAAGTTGATTTCATCTGATTTGGGATGTATTCATCCAAGATTCCTTGGAGATAATAAGAACCACCGATATTGATAATAGTGACCAATAAGCTTGAGAGAACAATGTAAGCAATGAGAGATTTTTGTTTGAAAATCAGAGGAAGGAAGCTTGCTTAGTAGACCATTCTTTTTATCTTTATGGGGTTGATAGCTGGGTTTGGTAGCTAGAAAAATAGCTACTCCAGTCCATTCATAGAAAAAGCGTTCTTTTGACATTTTAGTGATTTTTACAGAAGGGTCAGGATCACCAATAATCAGATAGTCTTTCTTTGTTTGATAGACAACATAGTAATGTTGGAGTTTTCCTTCTTTGTTAACGTGAACGATAAATGGATAGGGGACATCACTCATGTCAAAGAGCGTTTTATCTGCTTGAACAGGTCTTGTTTCAAAGCCCATTTCATCAGCGGCTTTTACAATGCCAAGAGCAGTCGTCCCTTCTTTATTGGTCTTTGCAAGTTCTCTCAAGTGAGCTAGAGAAAAATCTGAACCATAGAATTTAGCAATCGAGGCTAAGGCAGCGACACCACAGTCTCTCGCATCTATTTGAGGAACAAATGTACGTTTATAAGAAGTCATTGGCAATTCCTTTCATATAGTGGATAGGTCTATTATGTCATAAAACTAAGTTCATATTTTATGAAATCTTGAATAGTCATTAAAACTTCCTGAATGGTAAAAAAGTGATTAGAAATTATTTTTTTTAAACATTTAGAGGTGGCTTGAAATAAAAAAGCTAATTCAAGACGTTTCGATGACAATTCAAGATCTGGATGAAAAATTTTAAAAAACGATGATATACTAAACTTATCAAAGTTACAACAAGACAAAAATAAAAAAAGAAAAAAGGAGTATTTGTCATGAATACAAAAATGATGGAACAATTTCATGAAATGGATATAGCTATGTTATCTAGTATTGAAGGAGGCAAGAATAATTGGCAAACTAATGTTTTCGAAGGTGGTAGTGCTGCTTTTGGTGGCTGGGGGTTAGGGACAGCTATTTGTGCTGCGAGTGGTGTTGGAGCGCCATTTATGGGAGCATGTGGATACATAGGAGCTAAATTTGGTGTGGCTCTTTGGGCAGGAGTAACAGGGGCAACGGGTGGATTTTAACAAAAGGAGACTTGTATGAATACTTATTGTAATATAAATGAAACAATGCTGAGTGAGGTTTACGGAGGTAATTCCGGAGGAGCAGCTGTAGTTGCTGCTTTAGGTTGTGCAGCGGGTGGAGTGAAATATGGGAAAATTCTAGGACCATGGGGCGCTGCAATAGGAGGAATTGGAGGAGCAGTGGTTTGTGGATATTTAGCCTATACCGCTACATCATAAAAATGAAAGCTAAATTTTATGAAGGCTATATTCTTTATTATTCTCTTCGCTTTTCAAACCTATCTTATTTATCTATCCATAAGTATCTCTGATAAAAAACAAAAGACTATTGAATTAACATCATTGAATTGTTTTGTCATATTATTTCTAATCTATGATAAATTAATTTTTCTCTTTATTGCCTATGTTTTTTTGATAATTTTTATATTAAACTTGTTCCGTAACTGAAAAGTGACATACTATATGAATACAAAAATGATGTCACAATTTTCTGTTATGGATAATGAAATGCTTGCTTGCGTTGAAGGTGGAGATATTGATTGGGGAAGAAAAATTAGTTGTGCAGCAGGGGTTGCATATGGCGCAATTGATGGGTGTGCAACAACGGTTTGACATTTCTATTGGGACCATTTGCTATAGGAATAGGTGTAACTGGTGCTGCAGGTGGAGCTATACTTGGAGGTGTAGCCTATGCAGCAACATGTTGGTGGTAATTATGGATTTTAAAAGTTTTATTATTGGTTTAGTAGTTGGTATATTTGGTCCTTATATGGATGACTTAATTAGAAAAATATTTTCAAAATCTTCCAAAAAGGATACGGATAGTACTCTCTAAAAAATAAATTTCTCCCCTGTATTTGCTAGCTTAATTTACAGGGGAGTTTCTTTAATATTGTTTCGCCTGTCAAAATGATATGTGATAGCAGGATGAAAAGTCTACAAACAAGTTGGTATCAATACAATATAAAGAGGAAAGTATGTTTTTCATGCTTGCTTTTTTAATTTTTACAATTCAAGAGGTTTTGATGACCATTTATGATTTGAGTGATCCAAGGTCAAAATAAGTGCTATACTAGCAGTGTAAATGTTCTTGCTCAACTAAGATAAATCGCACATTTAGGAGGAAAACTTATGAAGAAAAAAATATTGATTATTTTCGTTCTGTATCTGATCATGTCCATCTTTCTTTATCCGCTTAGGGAGAGTATATGGTATAATCTATTTTATACCATAGCCTATATGATTGCGGTTATGATCTATTTTTCTTTAATTAAAAAGAAAGAAAAGAAATGAAAGATTTTCTTGATTAAAAAGAATCATATTCTTTGTGAGATTGTTCCTGGGTCAGTTGCCTTTGCTTGTTTCTACTTATCTATTTCTATTTCGTCAGTTTTCCAATTTCTTTTAGTGGTTATTAACTTGGCTTCTATTTTGGTCACTGTTTACCTCACTAGGGAAATGCGGATAAAAGAGTTTGAAGACGATGATTTGGTTAGTCCTAGAACTAATCAAATCATGTTCATCGGCTTGACAGGTTTTATGTCTATTATTTGTTTGTATAGAGGGATCACAGCAGGAGAATCCTACCAACAAATAATTGCCTACATTGGTGCTATTCTCTGCTTGACCATTATGCTTCTGCTCATTTGGGGATTGAAGTATTATAAAAAGTAGAGCTTAATAAAGTATAAAGGGGTAAGTGTTTTTGAAATACTTACCCTTTTATAATGAAGTTTTTGCAATTCAAGATGTTTCGATGACCATTTAAGATTTAGATGAATTTGTAATCTTAAATAAGGTAAGATAAAGATAACAAATGTAAAGGAGTATTCTTATGAAGAAACAAAAGATAAAATCGCTATTACTTGTACCACTTGTATTTGCATCTATTACTGCAGGTCTTGCATATGCAGAAGAACAGCCTATTACTTCATCTACCCAGGCGAATGATAGTTCTCTTGTGGCGCCAGATTTGCCATCGGCTAAGGAAAAGGTGGAGCATAAGCCTTCTGTTGTAACCCCAGAAGAGTATGAGAAGAATGTTACGGACTTTAAAAAGATAGATATTGAAGCTGTTCGTCAATCTTTTACAGGGGATCAATTGGAACATACTATTTATTTTGGTAGAAAAACATGCTCTCATTGTCGTCAATTTTCTCCTGAATTGAAAGAATTTAATAACTTGATTGAAAAGAAGTTAGAGTATTATGATTTGGATGGTAAGGATTTTGATGGGGAAGCGAGAGAGTTTCTATTTTAAAAAAGTCGGTATTCCAGGAACACCAACAATTTTGTATTTAAGAAATGGACATCCGACATCTGGATGGGTTGGTGACGGAGCAACTGCACAACAGGTGTATGATTATATGTATTCGAGAAACTCACCTAAGCAAACGGAGACAGTGAAATCTTCTGAGGAAACAGTAACTGAAAGTGTCCGTGATGATAAAACAGGAGAGGTGAAGAATTCAAAGGAAAATTCGACTAATAACAGTGATAACAGAGAGCCATTGAAGGATAATATTCCTCCTTCTAACACTATAACTGTTCAGTCTGAAGATTTGGTAATGATAGATAAGAAGAAGCGAGGGGAGTCATCTCAGACGATTTCTGAAAATACTGAGAAGTTACAAACTCCTTTATCCAAGGTTGAGGGGAATGATTCTCCCTCCAAAACCAGTCATTTGAGTAAACAATTACTACCTAATACAGGAGTGGAAGAAAGTTACAATCTATTACGTCTAGCGGTTGCACTCTTAATTACTTCAGGTATGATTAAGTGGAGACAAAGAATTCATAAATAAAAATAGATGGTAAACAGGTGCAATGATATTATTTGTTTGTAATAACATATGGCTAGAATTTTCCTATAGACAAGAGTGAAAGGGCAAGTATGTTTTTAATGCTTGCTTTTTAAATTTTTTAACAATTCAAGACGTTTTGATGACAATTCAAGATTTGGATGAAAAAAATTAATAAACGATGATATACTAAACTTGTCAAAGTTGTAACAGGACAAAAAATTAAAAATAAAAAAAGGAGTATTTGTCATGGATACAAAAATGATGGAACAATTTGAAATTATGGATACTGAAATGCTTGCTTGTATAGAGGGTGGGGATGTATCTGGTATTTATAGAGGGTATGCTTATCAGGACAGTCCATTTGGTCCTTACCCTTCTATATTAAAAAATTCAGGTCCTTTCCCAGTAAGTGGGTACTGCCCGCGTGGTTATCGTGACCTTGGTTATATAGGAGCAGGTTTTCATTTATGTGGAATATAGGCTGAAATATAAGAAATGAGGAAGAATTTCTATGAAAAAGTATCAGCTTCTATTCAAAACAAGTGCAATTTTATCCTACCTATTTTTCGTATTTGGTCTTTCTCAGCTGACGCTTATCGTCCAAAACTATTGGCAATTTTCTTCTCAGATAGGCAATTTATTCTGGATTCAAAATATCTTGAGTTTACTTTTTATTGGAGTCATGATTGTGGTTCTTGTTAAGACAGGCCATGGTTATCTCTTCCGCATTCCAAGAAAAAAATGGCTTTGGTATTCGATTTTGACAGTATTAGTGGTAGTGTTCCAGATCTCTTTTAACGTTCAGACAGCTAAACATGTTCAGTCAACTGCGGAAGGTTGGGCTGTATTGATTGGTTATAGTGGGACTAACTTTGCAGAGCTAGGTATTTATATAGCCCTGTTCTTTCTGGTTCCACTGATGGAAGAATTGATTTATAGAGGATTACTGCAACATGCTTTCTTTAAGCATTCGCGATTTGGTCTTGATTTGCTTCTTCCTTCTATTTTATTTGCTCTCCCTCATTTTTCAAGCCTGCCTAGTCTGTTAGATATCTTCGTCTTTGCAACAGTTGGAATCATCTTTGCTGGTTTGACCCGCTATACCAAGAGCATTTATCCATCCTATGCGGTGCATGTGATCAATAATATTGTAGCGACCTTCCCGTTTTTGCTCACTTTTCTACATAGGGTCTTGGGGTAAAAAAACAAAAGGCTTGCTTTTCAGCCATAGAGGAGGTCATCATGTATAAACACTTATTTTTCCTAGATTCCAAAACTTTAGATCGGTTGACACCCTATATTCTAGTCTTGGCTTCTGACACCATTGCTTTTAATGTTTTTGTGCTAACCTTTGTATCTGCGGTGGTTTTTAATTTCCTAAATTCCATGCTAGCTTTAATGGCTATATTCATAGGGGCTGGCTATGTGGTCGGATTTTGGTTGCTAAAATGGTTTGTTTTGGAAAGGCTAGAACTAAAGAATGACGTGTAGGAAGTCTGTTTGTTGAGGAGGATAATTTTATGGAGTTTTTTGATAAATTTCATGCCTTGTGTTTTGGATTTTTAGTACTAATAATTGTCATTACAGTTCCTTATACGATTAACCATGGGGATTTTTTTCAAAATGAATCTGCATTGATTATTGTAAGTCTTCTTGTAACCTCGCTGAGTGTTGCTTATGCTAGAAAGTTTGAAATGATTTCTTTTGGGATGTTAAGCAAGAAACAACTTTTGCTTTTCATTGCAATCTTTCTTCTAAGTGTACTTGAGACGCTGGTTTATATTCATTTCTTCGCTGTTTCTTCTGGCTCAGGGGTCCAACACTTGGCGGAAGTCAGCAGAGGAATTTCCCTGTCTTTGATTTTGACTACCTCAGTTTTTGGCCCCATCCAGGAGGAACTCATTTTCAGAGGACTTCTTCAAGGTGCGGTTTTTGACAATTCTTGGTTAGGGCTTGTGCTAACTTCCTCTCTCTTTTCTTTCATGCATGGACCTTCTAATGTCCCTTCGTTTATTTTTTATCTACTTGGGGGCTTGTTGCTGGGCCTTGCTTATAAAAAGAGCCAAAACTTATGGGTTTCTACTCTAGTCCACATGTTTTACAACAGTTGGCCACTCCTATATTATTTATAAAAATTATGAAAAGGTAAGCAGAAGACGGTGCTTACCTTTTTCAAGCTATAATGATACCCAAGCCAATCCAGAGGCTTTTCTTTGAGAATCGGGTTAGAGTGGTTGACGAATAGGCCAAAAACTAGTAGAATAGTAAGGAAACTTTATACGGAGGAAAGAAATGGATTTGGGTGATAATGAGCTAACACTGACTCCCATACCTGGGAAAAGTGGCAAGGCTTATATGGGTAGCTATCCTGATGGGAAGCGCATCTTTGTAAAAATGAACACCTCTCCAATCCTACCTGGTCTAGCTAGAGAACAAATTGCTCCACAATTATTATGGAGTCGTCGTTTGGCAGATGGGCGTGATATGTGTGCTCAAGAATGGTTGACAGGCAAGATATTGACCCCCTATGATATGAATCGTAAGCAAATCGTCAATATTTTAACCCGTCTTCATCGCTCACGTCCGTTGATGACACAATTGAGTCGTTTGGGCTATGCCATGGAAACACCTGTAGATTTACTACAGTCTTGGCAAGAAACGGCTCCAGATGCTTTGCGTAAAAATCATTTTATCAGTGAAGTGATGGCTGATTTACGTCAGACTATTCCAGGATTTAGAGAGGACCATGCGACCATTGTCCATGGAGATGTACGACATAGTAATTGGATTGAGACAGATAGTGGCTTGATTTATTTAGTAGATTGGGATTCGGTTCGCTTGACCGATCGCATGTTTGATGTGGCCCATATGCTCTGCCATTATATTTCAGAACATCAGTGGAAGGAATGGTTGACCTACTACGGTTACAAGTACAATCAAACGGTATTAAGTAAATTGTATTGGTATGGTCAATTGTCTTATTTGAGTCAGATTTCCAAGTATTATATGAACCAAGATTTAGAAAATGTCAATCGGGAGATTCATGGTTTGCGTCATTTCCGAGACAAGTATGGAAAGAGAAGATGAGAGTTAGAAATCGTAAAGGGGCAACAGAATTACTAGAGGCAAATCCCCAGTATGTGGTCCTCAATCCCTTGGAAGCCAAGGCAAAATGGCGGGACTTGTTTGGCAATGATAATCCCATTCATGTGGAAGTTGGAAGTGGAAAGGGTGCCTTTGTTTCAGGTATGGCCAAGCAAAACCCTGACATCAACTATATCGGGATTGATATTCAAAAGTCTGTTTTGAGCTACGCTTTGGACAAGGTGCTTGAAGCTGGAGTGTCTAACATCAAGCTCTTGTGGGTAGATGGTTCTGACTTGACTGACTACTTTGAAGACGGTGAGATTGATCGCTTGTATCTGAACTTTTCAGATCCATGGCCGAAAAAACGCCATGAAAAGCGTCGTTTGACCTACAAGACCTTTTTGGATACCTTCAAACGTATCTTGCCTGAAAATGGAGAAATTCATTTCAAGACGGATAACCGTGGCTTGTTTGAGTACAGTTTAGTGAGCTTTTCTCAATATGGCATGAAACTCAATGGTGTCTGGCTAGATTTGCATGCCAGTGATTTTGAAGGCAATGTCATGACAGAATACGAGCAAAAATTCTCAAACAAGGGGCAAGTTATCTACCGAGTTGAGGCAGAATTTTAAGAGATAGCCTAAAATTAGGCTGTACAAGTGCTTTTGCTTTACATAAGTTGGCAAACGTGCTATACTGATAGTAAGAATATGAAAAGTGAGGCGGGGAAATATCTTCGCCTCTTGCTTATGAGGAGGTGGACGCAATCGCAACAATCGTAGAATTAGTCAGAGAAGTTGTAGAACCTGTCATAGAAGCTCCTTTTGAACTCGTGGATATCGAGTATGGAAAGATTGGCAGTGACATGATTCTCAGTATTTTTGTAGATAAACCCGAAGGAATTACCTTGAACGACACGGCAGACTTGACAGAAATGATCAGTCCTGTCCTAGACACCATCAAGCCAGATCCCTTCCCAGAACAATATTTCCTAGAAATTACCAGTCCAGGTTTGGAACGTCCTTTGAAAACCAAGGATGCCGTCGCTGGAGCGGTTGGAAAATACATCCATGTCGGGCTCTACCAAGCCATCGATAAGCAAAAGGTCTTTGAAGGAACCTTGTTGGCCTTCGAAGAGGACGAGTTGACTATGGAATATATGGACAAGACGCGTAAGAAAACCGTCCAAATTCCATACAGTTTAGTATCAAAAGCACGTTTAGCAGTTAAATTATAGAAAAAGAAAGGATAGCTTTTGAGGATTCAAAAGTGAAGAAAACATGAGTAAAGAAATGCTAGAGGCCTTCCGCATTTTGGAAGAAGACAAGGGAATCAAAAAAGAAGATATCATCGACGCAGTAGTAGAGTCGCTTCGTTCCGCTTATCGCAGACGCTATGGTCAGTCAGACAGCGTAGCTATTGACTTCAACGAAAAAACAGGTGACTTTACAGTTTATACTGTCCGTGAAGTTGTTGATGAAGTATTTGATAGCCGTTTGGAAATCAGCTTGAAAGATGCTCTTGCCATTAATTCAGCTTATGAACTTGGAGACAAAATCAAGTTTGAAGAAGCACCAGCTGAGTTTGGTCGTGTAGCAGCCCAATCTGCCAAACAAACCATCATGGAAAAAATGCGCAAGCAAACACGTGCCATCACTTACAATACTTACAAAGAACATGAGCAAGAAATCATGTCTGGTACAGTAGAACGCTTTGACAACCGCTTTATCTATGTCAACCTTGGTAGCATCGAAGCCCAATTGTCAAAACAAGACCAAATTCCTGGAGAAGTTTTTGCTTCTCATGATCGTATCGAAGTTTATGTTTACAAGGTTGAAGACAACCCTCGTGGTGTGAACGTCTTTGTTAGCCGTAGCCATCCAGAAATGATCAAACGTTTGATGGAGCAAGAAATTCCAGAAGTTTATGATGGAACTGTTGAAATCATGAGCGTGGCTCGTGAAGCAGGTGACCGTACGAAGGTTGCTGTTCGTAGCCACAATCCAAACGTGGATGCTATCGGTACAATCGTTGGACGTGGTGGTGCTAATATCAAGAAGATTACTAGCAAATTCCACCCAGCTCGTTACGATGCTAAAAATGACCGCATGGTACCAATCGAAGAAAATATCGATGTTATCGAGTGGGTAGCAGATCCAGCTGAATTTATCTACAATGCCATCGCTCCTGCTGAGGTTGACCAAGTTATCTTTGATGAAAACGACAGCAAACGTGCCTTGGTGGTTGTTCCAGATAACAAGCTTTCTCTTGCCATTGGTCGTCGTGGACAAAACGTGCGCTTGGCGGCTCACTTGACTGGTTACCGTATCGATATCAAGTCTGCTAGCGAATTTGAAGCCATGGAAGACGCTGCTTCAGTAGAGTTGGAAGTAGAAAACGATACTGTAGAAGAATAAAAGCTGCTAGAGGAGGGAAAGATGAAAACAAGAAAAATCCCTTTGCGCAAGTCTGTTGTGTCTAACGAAGTGATTGATAAGCGTGATTTGCTCCGCATTGTCAAGAACAAGGAAGGACAAGTCTTTATTGATCCTACGGGCAAGGCCAATGGCCGCGGCGCTTATATCAAACTAGACAATGCAGAAGCCCTAGAGGCGAAAAAGAAGAAGGTCTTTAACCGCAGCTTTAGCATGGAAGTGGAAGAAAGCTTTTATGACGAGTTGATCGCTTATGTGGATCACAAAGTGAAAAGAAGAGAGTTGGGACTTGAATAAGCAAAAGATAAGTAATCTCTTGGGGCTTGCTCAGCGAGCAGGGCGCATCATATCGGGTGAAGAATTGGTGGTCAAGGCCATTCAAGACGGCAAGGCCAAGTTGGTCTTTCTAGCTCATGATGCTGGACCCAATCTGGCCAAGAAGATTCAAGATAAAAGTCATTATTATCAAGTAGAAATTGTAACCGTGTTTTCAACACTGGAATTAAGCATAGCAGTCGGGAAATCGAGAAAGGTTTTGGCTGTAACAGATGCTGGATTTACAAAGAAAATGAGGTCTCTTATGGAATAGAAGAGGAGGACATGATTTGTCTAAGAAAAGATTGTACGAAATCGCAAAAGAACTTGGAAAAGAAAGTAAAGAAGTTGTAGCGCGTGCAAAAGAGTTGGGCTTGGATGTGAAAAGCCACTCATCAAGTGTGGAAGAAGCTGTCGCTGCAAAAATTGCTGCCAGCTTTAAGCCTGCAGCTGCTCCGAAAGTAGAAGCAAAACCTGCAGCACCAAAAGTAAGTGCAGAAAAGAAAACCGAAAAATCTGAGCCAGCTAAACCAGCTGTAGCTAAGGAAGAGGCAAAACCGACTGAGCCAGTTGCTCCGAAAACAGAAAAAGTAGCAGCGAAACCGCAAAGCCGTAATTTCAAGGCTGAGCGTGAAGCCCGTGCTAAAGAGCAGGCAGAACGACGCAAGCAAAATAAGGGCAATAACCGTGACCAACAACAAAACGGAAACCGTCAGAAAAACGATGGCCGTAATGGTGGAAAACAAGGTCAAAGCAACCGCGACAATCGTCGCTTTAATGACCAAGCTAAGAAGCAGCAAGGTCAGCAAAAACGTAGAAATGAGCGCCGTCAGCAAGAGGACAAACGTTCAAATCAAGCGGCTCCACGTATTGACTTTAAAGCCCGTGCAGCAGCCCTAAAAGCAGAGCAAAATGCAGAGTACGCTCGTTCAAGTGAGGAACGCTTCAAGCAGTATCAGGCTGCTAAAGAAGCCTTGGCTCAAGCTAACAAACGCAAGGAACCAGAGGAAATCTTTGAAGAAGCGGCTAAGTTAGCTGAACAAGCACAGCAAGTTCAAGCAGTGGTTGAAGTCGTCCCTGAGAAAAAAGAACCTGCAGTGGATACACGTCGTAAAAAACAAGCTCGACCAGACAAAAATCGTGACGATTATGATCATGAAGAAGATGGTCCTAGAAAACAACAAAAGAATCGAAGTAGTCAAAATCAAGTGAGAAATCAAAAGAATAGTAACTGGAATAACAACAAAAAGAACAAAAAAGGCAATAACAAGAACAACCGTAATCAGACTCCAAAACCTGTTACGGAGCGTAAATTCCATGAATTGCCAACAGAATTTGAATATACAGATGGTATGACCGTTGCGGAAATCGCAAAACGTATCAAACGTGAACCAGCTGAAATTGTTAAGAAACTTTTCATGATGGGTGTCATGGCCACACAAAACCAATCCTTGGATGGGGAAACAATTGAACTCCTCATGGTGGATTACGGTATCGAAGCCAAACAAAAGGTTGAAGTGGATAATGCTGACATCGAACGTTTCTTTGTCGAAGATGGTTATCTCAATGAAGATGAATTGGTTGAGCGTCCACCAGTTGTTACTATCATGGGACACGTTGACCACGGTAAAACAACCCTTTTGGATACTCTTCGTAACTCACGTGTTGCGACAGGTGAAGCAGGTGGTATTACTCAGCATATCGGTGCCTACCAAATCGTGGAAAATGGTAAGAAGATTACCTTCCTTGATACACCAGGACACGCGGCCTTTACATCAATGCGTGCGCGTGGTGCTTCTGTTACCGATATTACGATCTTGGTCGTAGCGGCAGATGACGGGGTTATGCCTCAGACTATCGAAGCCATTAACCACTCAAAAGCGGCCAACGTTCCAATCATCGTAGCCATTAACAAGATTGATAAACCAGGTGCTAACCCAGAACGCGTTATCGGTGAATTGGCAGAGCATGGTGTGATGTCAACCGCTTGGGGTGGAGATTCTGAATTTGTTGAAATCTCAGCTAAATTCAACCAAAATATCGAAGAATTGTTGGAAACAGTCCTTCTTGTAGCTGAAATCCAAGAACTCAAGGCAGACCCAACAGTGCGTGCAATCGGTACGGTTATCGAAGCGCGCTTGGATAAAGGAAAAGGTGCGGTCGCAACCCTTCTTGTACAACAAGGTACCTTGAATGTTCAAGACCCAATCGTTGTCGGAAATACCTTCGGTCGTGTCCGTGCTATGACCAACGACCTTGGTCGTCGTGTTAAAGTTGCTGGACCATCAACACCAGTCTCTATCACAGGTTTGAACGAAGCACCGATGGCGGGTGACCACTTTGCCGTTTACGAGGATGAAAAATCTGCGCGTGCAGCAGGTGAAGAGCGTGCCAAACGTGCCCTCATGAAACAACGTCAAGCTACCCAACGTGTTAGCCTTGAAAACCTCTTTGATACCCTTAAAGCTGGGGAACTCAAATCTGTTAATGTTATCATCAAGGCTGATGTACAAGGTTCTGTTGAAGCCCTTTCTGCCTCACTTCAAAAGATTGACGTGGAAGGTGTCAAAGTGACTATCGTCCACTCAGCGGTCGGTGCTATCAACGAATCAGACGTGACCCTTGCCGAAGCTTCAAATGCCTTTATCGTTGGTTTCAACGTACGCCCTACACCACAAGCTCGTCAACAAGCAGAAGCTGACGATGTGGAAATCCGTCTTCACAGCATTATCTACAAGGTTATCGAAGAGATGGAAGAAGCTATGAAAGGGATGCTTGATCCAGAATTTGAAGAAAAAGTTATTGGTGAAGCGGTTATCCGTGAAACCTTCAAGGTGTCTAAAGTGGGAACTATCGGTGGATTTATGGTTATCAACGGTAAGGTTGCCCGTGACTCTAAAGTCCGTGTTATCCGTGATGGTGTCGTTATCTATGATGGTGAACTCGCAAGCTTGAAACACTACAAAGACGACGTGAAAGAAGTGACAAACGGTCGTGAAGGTGGATTGATGATCGACGGCTACAATGATATTAAGATGGATGATGTGATTGAGGCGTATGTCATGGAAGAAATCAAGAGATAAGATTTTTTGCTCCTTTCTTAGGTGGTGAGGGACGCAAACCGATGGTTTCATTGCTTATTTTTGAGCCTAGGGTCTCAAAAATCCCCTGTGATGGGACTGATAAATCAGTTCCATCACTTTCACCACGGCGAAAGAAGCAGATGACTTCAAATTGAACTTCGTTTCAATTTAAACTGAAAATCAAGAAGTTTAAAATAGCTAGGTCTGCTGGCCTAGCTTTTGGTTCAAAGTAGAGAAAGGAATATCATGGCAAATCATTTCCGTACGGATCGTGTGGGCATGGAAATCAAGCGTGAAGTCAATGAGATTTTGCAAAAGAAAGTCCGTGATCCACGTGTCCAAGGTGTGACCATCACAGATGTTCAGATGCTGGGTGACTTGTCTGTTGCCAAGGTTTATTACACCATTTTGAGTAACCTTGCTTCGGATAACCAAAAAGCCCAAATCGGGCTTGAAAAAGCAACTGGTACCATCAAACGTGAACTTGGTCGCAATTTGAAATTGTACAAAATCCCAGATTTGACCTTCGTCAAAGACGAGTCCATCGAGTATGGAAACAAGATTGACGAGATGCTACGCAATCTGGATAAGAACTAAAGAAGAGGGGTTGCCCCTCTTTTTTGGTGGAGGAAAATAGGTTGAATTTGAAATGGAAAAATATTCTTTTATAATAGATTGAAACTAGAATAGTACGCCTCTACTTCTAAAACATTGTTAGAAATCGATTTGACTGTCCTGATCGATTTGTCCTGTTCTTGTTTCATTTTACTATAAAAAAGGGGTTCTGTATTTTTTAATGTTATCTAATTAGAAAATGCTTTTTTTGTAGGAAATATAATATGATAAGGTGTAAAAAAGAAATAAGGAGTTTGTATATGGCTGAACAAGACTTAGCTATGCAAGTATTGCAACAAGTGGTGAAACTACCTGTTGTTAAGGTTGATCGTTCGAAATTTTTAGTGGATAAGTTTTCCAAAGAATTGGATCCAAAAGATATTCCTACCTTATTGGAACAAGGTACAACGACTCTTCTATCTCAAGAAATATTAGATCGTGTAGCTAATGCTTGTATTCGGGACAATGTATTATTAGCGAGTGGGACTTCTGTTTTGGCAGGATTACCTGGAGGGCTTGCTATGGCAATTACCATTCCAGCTGATGTGGCTCAATTTTATGCTTTCTCTCTGAAATTGGCTCAAGAATTAGGTTATATTTATGGTTATGAGGATCTTTGGGCTTCACGAGAGGAGTTGAGTGAAGATGCTCAAAATACCCTCTTGCTTTATCTAGGCGTAATGTTAGGGGTGAATGGAACCGCTGCTTTGCTACGTGTTGGTAGTATAACAATTGCCAAACAGGTAATGAAAATAGTGCCTAATAAAGCTTTAACAAAGACGCTTTGGTACCCTATTTTGAAAAAAGTCTTAAAAATATTTGGTGTGAATCTTACCAAGGGAGGGTTGGCCAAAGGAATGGGGAAATTTATTCCTATCTTGGGTGGTATCATTTCAGGTGGTTTAACCTTTGCAACTATGAAACCAATGGGGGAAAGCTTGCAGAAAGAATTATCCAAGCTAGTCAACTATAGTGAAGTTCAATATCAAGAAGATGTTGAAACAATCCGAAAAGAGGCTGAAATCATCAAAGGAGAGTAATATGAATCCTATCAAAGCTTTTGCTAAAATTTATGGTAATTACTTTTTGACCGTGCAAGGTGTAAAAGTGATGAAAACGATAAAGAAAGCTGACCATGTCGTTGTTGGTCTGGGGAAACTTTTTATTGCCGACAAGTTAATGGATACGGCTCGGTGGCTCATTAAGCCAGAGGAGAGAGAATGAAATTTTTTTGGTCTTCTTGCTATTCTTTTTATCAAACCGATTATTGGGATTGTGAAATTCTTTTGGATGATCATCTCTTTTGCAGTCCAATTGCTGTTTTACAAGATAGTGTTTAAGATATTGGATTGGCTCTTTAAACTTATCTAGATGGTAATCCAAGTTGCAGAGAACTAGCAGGAACTCCACTGCTAGTTTTTTATTCTCTTTCCATATGGTATAATATAAGCAGTAAAATCATTTTATACTCTTCGAAAATCTCTTCAAACCACGTCAGCTTCACCTTGCAGTATATATGTTACTGACTTCGTCAGTTCTATCCACAACCTCAAAACGGTGTTTTGAGCTGACTTCGTCAGTTCTATCTACAACCTCAAAACACTGTTTTGAGCAACCTGCGGCTAGCTTCCTAGTTTGCTCTTTGATTTTCATTGAGTATTAGAACATACAATGGAGGTCGTCATGGACAATATCATCGATGTGTCAATTCCTGTTGCAGAAGTGGTGGACAAGCATCCAGAAGTCTTGGAAATTCTAGTGGAGTTGGGTTTTAAACCCCTTGCCAATCCCTTAATGCGCAATACAGTTGGTCGTAAAGTATCACTTAAACAGGGTTCTAAGCTAGCAGGAACTCCTATGGACAAGATTGTACGCACACTGGAAGCGAATGGCTACGAAGTGATTGGATTAGACTAATGACAGATGAACGGATTCATATCCTACGGGATATTTTGTTAGAATTGCACAATGGCGCCTCTCCTGAGTCGGTTCAAGATCGCTTTGATGCGACCTTTACGGGCGTGTCAGCCATCGAGATTTCCCTTATGGAGCACGAGCTGATGAACTCGGATTCGGGCGTCACTTTTGAAGATGTTATGGAACTCTGTGATGTCCATGCCAATCTTTTTAAAAATGCTATCAAAGGTGTCGAAGTTTCAGATACTGAGCATCCAGGTCACCCAGTTCGTGTCTTCAAAGAAGAAAATCTGGCTCTCCGTGCGGCCTTGATTCGCATTCGTAGATTGTTAGATACCTATGAGTCTATGGAAGACGAGGAAATGCTGGCGGAGATGCGTAAGGGTTTGGTGCGTCAGATGGGACTTGTGGGTCAATTTGACATCCATTACCAACGTAAGGAAGAACTCTTCTTTCCTATCATGGAGCGCTATGGACACGATTCACCTCCCAAAGTTATGTGGGGAGTGGATGATCAGATTAGGGAACTCTTTCAAACAGCTCTAACGACAGCCAAGTCACTACCAGAAGTGTCAATTAGCAGTGTAAAGGAAGCTTTTGAAGCTTTTGCGACAGAGTTTGAAAGTATGATTTTCAAGGAAGAGTCCATCCTGCTCATGATTCTCCTTGAGTCTTTTACTCAGGATGACTGGCTTCAGATTGCGGAGGAGAGTGATGCCTATGGCTATGCCATCATCCGTCCGTCAGAGAAATGGGTGCCAGAACGACAGATCTTTATTGAGGAAAAGATTGCAGAGGAGCCTGTACAACTAGATACGGCAGAAGGTCAAGTTCAACAAGTCATAGATACGCCAGAAGGCCATTTTACCATTACCTTTACCCCTAAGGAAAAGGAAGCTGTGCTGGACCGCCATAGTCAACAGGCTTTTGGTAATGGCTATCTTTCAGTCGAGCAGGCCAATCTCATCCTCAATCATCTCCCTATGGAGATTACCTTTGTCAATAAAGAAGATATTTTCCAGTATTACAATGACAATACGCCAGCTGATGAGATGATTTTCAAACGGACGCCGTCCCAAGTCGGGCGCAATGTCGAACTCTGTCATCCGCCTAAGTATTTGGACAAGGTCAAGGCTATCATGAAGGGACTTCGTGAGGGGACCAAGGACAAGTATGAAATGTGGTTCAAGTCTGAGTCGCGAGGAAAGTTTGTCCACATCACCTATGCTGCAGTACACGATGAAAACGGAGAATTCCAAGGTGTACTGGAATACGTTCAGGATATCCAGCCCTACCGTGAGATTGATACGGACTATTTCCGTGGATTAGAATAAGGAGAAAAAATGAGTTACGAACAAGAATTTATGAAGGAATTTGAAGCTTGGGTCAATACCCAAATCATGATTAACGACATGGCGCACAAGGAAAGTCAAAAAGTTTACGAAGAAGACCAGGACGAGCGTGCCAAAGATGCCATGATTCGCTACGAGAGTCGTTTGGATGCTTATCAGTTCTTGCTTGGTAAGTTTGAAAACTTCAAAGTAGGCAAGGGATTCCATGATTTGCCAGAAGGCTTGTTTGGTGAGCGAAATTATTAAACGAGAAAGATTCTTGATTTTTCACTAAAATCTTGATAGAATGTTTATGTTAAATCCTTGTCAGAGCAGGGATTTTTTATTGAAAGGATTTTATCATGTCAAAGAAACTCAATCGTAAAAAACAATTACGAAATGGCCTCCGTCGCGCAGGTGCCTTTTCAAGTACTGTGACTAAGGTTGTAGATGAGACAAAAAAAGTCGTGAAGCGTGCAGAACAGTCAGCAAGCGCAGCTGGTAAGGCTGTTTCTAAAAAAGTTGAACAAGCAGTAGAAGCTACCAAAGAGCAAGCTCAAAAAGTAGCTAATTCTGTAGAAGATTTTGCAGCAAACTTGGGTGGACTTCCACTTGATCGTGCCAAGACTTTCTATGATGAAGGAATCAAGTCTGCTTCAGATTTCAAAAACTGGACTGAAAAAGAACTCCTTGACTTGAAAGGAATCGGCCCAGCTACCATCAAGAAATTGAAAGAAAATGGCATCAAGTTCAAGTAATTTTTCTTGAGCCTTGCATTTCCGAAAAAATCTTGCTACAATAGAGCCATTAGAGGTGTTTTGAATCCCACATTTTACAGAAAGTGGCGGCGCTGAGAAGTCCACAAATGTGTCAAAACTGGTTGCTAATGGATGAAAAATTGAAATAAAAGTGTCTTTTTGCTTTAAAGACGAGAGTTGCGGGCAACTGCCCGAAATTGGGTGGTACCGCGGATAAACACATTCGTCCCTGTCATGTAGATGGCAGGGCTTTTCTTTTACGTCTTAGTCAAAGGGGGTTGTTATGAAGCAATCTTTTAACACAAGTAAACTATATTATGGTTTTCCTGTTTTTATTTTAGGATATCAAGATTAGAATTTTGGCTATAACATCACGACCTGTAGTTCCTCTCATAGTCTAGGAGATTGGGTTGTGATTGGAGTCGTTGCGAGAGAGAATGCCGCAGAGCAGATCAAACAGTATCAAAAATTTACTGTGAATATTTCTGATGAAACTTCTATGCTTGCGATGGAGCAGGCTGGTTTTATCAGTCATCAGGAGAAATTGGAACGTTTGGGAGTGCATTATGAAATTTCTGAACGAACTCAGACTCCTATTTTAGACGCCTGTCCACTTGTTTTAGATTGTCGGGTAGATAGGATTGTTGAGGAAGACGGTATTTGCCACATCTTTGCCAAGATTCTTGAGCGACTTGTTGTTCCAGAACTCCTGGATGAAAAGGGACATTTTAAAAATCAACTGTTTGCCCCAACCTATTTCATGGGAGATGGATATCAGCGCGTTTATCGCTATCTGGACAAGCGTGTAGATATGAAGGGCAGTTTCATCAAAAAAGCGAGGAAGAAGGATGGCAAGAACTGAGCTGCCAGATAAAATCGAAACAGAACGTCTCGTTTTACGAGTCCGTACTGTGGCGGATGCTGAGGATATCTTTGACTATGCTAGTTTGCCAGAGGTCGCCTATCCAGCAGGTTTTCCTCCAGTCAAGACCTTGGAAGATGAGATTTATTATCTGGAGCACATTCTTCTGGAGCGTAATCAAAAGGAAAATCTCCCAGCAGGCTACGGGATTGTCGTCAAAGGAACGGATAAGATCGTTGGCTCTGTCGATTTCAACCATCGCCATGAAGATGATGTGCTGGAAATCGGCTATACCTTACACCCAGACTATTGGGGGCGAGGTTATGTTCCAGAAGCAGCGTGTGCCTTGATTGATCTAGCTTTTAAAGAACTTGGTCTTCACAAGATTGAACTAACTTGCTTTGGATATAACCTTCAAAGTAAACGAGTCGCGGAAAAGCTTGGCTTTACCCTCGAAGCTCGCATAAGAGACCGAAAGGATGTTCAAGGAAACCGCTGTGACAGTCTGATATATGGCTTGCTGAAGAGCGAGTGGGAGGAATAAGATGAGCGATGTAAAAGAGGAAGTAAGCTCTCTATCTGAGAAGCAGTTACGCCAAATTGATGTTGAGTATGCTGAATTAAATGATAGTGATATTATCGAGCGATTAGCTTATTTAGAAATTAACAACAATGAAAAACGTATTGTCATCTCTGATATTGAACCAACCAAGGAAATAATGTCAGTCTCGGACCAAATTTTTGAGATTCAAAAGAATTTTCAAAAAATCAAGAATATGTTCGAATTGTTTATTTCAGATGTCTCGGATTTTTTAAGTATTAAAAATAAACTTGAGTCAAAGGAATTAGAAATTGAAGAGGCAGATGTAAATCGTTTCATGATTCATTTATTATCCAGTGGAAAATTGTTTGTCGATTTTAACGAAAACCAAATTAAACAAAAATATTCCAAAGATAGTGAGGAGTTTGATTGTATACATGGTTTTGCAAGCTATCAGTATGATACCAATTTTGCTTATCGATTTTGCCATTCTTTGAGAAATTATTCGCAACATACTGACTTACCAATAAATGAGGTAAAAGCTGTTAGCCCAGATGATGAGACTGTTATAATAGATTTCTATATTGATTTAGATTATCTTTTAAATTCCAACTTTAAATGGAAAAAATTGAAAGGGGAGTTGATAAAACTAAACCAAGAAACATCTAAGATTGACGCTATAGCTCTAGTGAAAGAATACTTTAATGCTCTTACAGAGCTCTATGGTAATTATAATAAGTTGTTTTTAAAGTTAAACCATAATACATTAGTAGATATTAAATCAAAGTTGGAATCATTAAAATTGAAACACTCTAGGTATTATATTTCAAAGATAAGCAAGTATGATCTTAAATATAATCCTGGAAATTATACTATGTCACCACTTGCAGCATTTGCTGAAATTGAAGAGATTTATATTGAACTTTCAAAAATTGGTTTGGTTAAAATTGTCAATAAAAGTAATTAAGGAGAACACACATGTCTAAAGAACTTTCATCTAAATACAATCCAGCCGAGGTTGAGGCTGGTCGTTACCAAAAATGGCTTGATGCGGATGTTTTCAAGCCTTCAGGCGATCAAAAGGCTAAGCCTTATTCAATCGTGATTCCACCACCAAACGTAACTGGGAAACTTCACCTTGGTCACGCTTGGGATACGACTTTGCAGGATATCATCATCCGTCAAAAACGCATGCAGGGCTTTGATACGCTTTGGCTTCCAGGTATGGACCACGCTGGTATTGCGACTCAGGCTAAGGTTGAGGAGCGCTTACGTGGTGAGGGTATTACGCGTTATGACCTAGGTCGTGAGTCTTTCTTGACGAAGGTCTGGGAATGGAAAGACGAATATGCCACTACCATCAAGGAACAATGGGGCAAGATGGGGCTTTCTGTAGACTATTCTCGTGAGCGTTTCACTCTTGACGAAGGTTTGTCAAAAGCTGTTCGTAAGGTCTTTGTGGACCTTTACAAGAAAGGCTGGATCTATCGTGGTGAGTTTATCATCAACTGGGACCCAGCAGCTCGCACAGCCCTTTCTGATATTGAGGTGATTCACAAGGATGTAGAAGGTGCCTTCTACCACATGAATTACATGCTGGAAGATGGTTCACGCGCCCTTGAAGTTGCTACAACTCGTCCTGAGACTATGTTTGGGGACGTTGCGGTTGCGGTTAATCCAGAAGACCCGCGCTACAAGGACTTGATTGGTAAAAACGTCATCCTTCCAATCGCTAATAAACTCATCCCAATCGTTGGAGATGAGCACGCAGATCCTGAGTTTGGTACTGGTGTCGTGAAAATCACACCTGCCCACGATCCAAATGACTTCTTGGTTGGCCAACGTCATAACTTGCCACAAGTCAACGTCATGAACGACGACGGAACTATGAATGAGCTTGCCTTTGAATTTTCAGGCATGGATCGTTTTGAAGCTCGTAAGGCAGTCGTTGCTAAGTTGGAAGAAATCGGTGCCCTTGTCAAAATCGAAAAACGTGTCCACAGTGTTGGTCACTCAGAACGTACAGGTGTCGTAGTTGAGCCACGCTTGTCTACTCAATGGTTCGTCAAGATGGACCAATTGGCTAAGAACGCCATTGCCAACCAAGACACAGAGGACAAGGTCGAATTCTACCCACCTCGTTTCAACGATACCTTCCTTCAATGGATGGAAAATGTCCACGACTGGGTTATCTCTCGTCAGCTCTGGTGGGGTCACCAAATCCCTGCTTGGTACAATGCTGATGGTGAAATGTATGTCGGCGAAGAAGCTCCAGAAGGTGACGGATGGACTCAGGACGAAGACGTCTTGGATACTTGGTTCAGTTCTGCCCTCTGGCCATTTTCAACCATGGGCTGGCCTGAAGTCGACTCAGAAGACTTTAAACGTTATTTCCCAACTTCAACCTTGGTAACAGGTTACGACATCATCTTCTTCTGGGTGTCTCGTATGATCTTCCAGTCATTGGAATTCACAGGCCGTCAACCATTCCAAAACGTCCTTATCCACGGTCTTATTCGTGACGAGCAAGGACGCAAGATGTCTAAGTCTCTCGGTAACGGGATTGACCCAATGGATGTTATCGAGAAATACGGTGCCGATGCCCTTCGATGGTTCCTTTCAAACGGTTCTGCGCCAGGACAAGACGTGCGTTTCTCTTATGAGAAAATGGATGCTTCATGGAACTTCATTAACAAGATCTGGAACATCTCTCGCTATATCCTCATGAACAATGGAGGTTTGACGCTGGATGTGGCGCATGACAATGTCACAAAAGTTGCAACAGGTGAGGCTGGTAATGTGACGGACCGCTGGATTCTCCACAATCTCAACGAAACCATTGCAAAAGTTACTGAAAACTTTGATAAGTTCGAGTTTGGTGTGGCTGGTCATATCCTTTACAACTTCATTTGGGAAGAATTTGCCAACTGGTATGTTGAGTTGACCAAGGAAGTCCTTTATAGCGATAACGAAGAAGAGAAAGTCATCACACGTTCTGTTCTACTATACACTTTGGACAAGATCCTTCGTCTCCTTCACCCAATCATGCCATTCGTGACAGAGGAAATCTTTGGACAAATCTCAGAAGGTTCTATCGTGACAGCTGCATACCCAACTGTTAATCTAGCCTTTGAAGACCTTGCGGCTCACACTGGTGTGGAAAGTCTCAAAGACTTGATTCGTGCTGTTCGGAATGCGCGTGCGGAAGTAAATGTAGCACCAAGCAAGCCTATCACCATCCTTGTTAAGACAAGCGATAGCGACTTGGAAGCCTTCTTTAACAGCAATGTCAACTACATCAAGCGCTTTACAAATCCAGAACATTTGGAAATCGCATCAACCATCCCTGCACCTGAACTGGCTATGTCAAGCGTCATCACAGGAGCAGAAATCTACTTGCCACTGGCAGACCTTCTCAATGTCGAAGAAGAACTGGCTCGTCTCGACAAGGAACTCGCTAAATGGCAAAAAGAACTGGATATGGTCGGTAAGAAACTCTCTAACGAACGCTTCGTAGCCAACGCCAAACCAGAAGTCGTCCAAAAAGAACGCGACAAACAAGCTGACTACCAAGCCAAGTATGATGCGACCGTAGCACGTATTGATGAGATGAAGAAGTTGGTGAAATGATGTTAAAAACCTAACCCTATCGGGTTGGGTTTTACATTTGATAATGTTATAATAAAAAGGAGAAACTTTAGGAGAATACTATGGGGAAAATTGTTGCTATTGATTTATTTAGCGGTGCAGGTGGCACTACAAGTGGCCTTAAAAAATCAGGCATAGATGTTCAAGTTGCTGTTGAAATTGATTCCGTAGCTGTTAAAACTTATAAGTTAAATAATCCTGAGGTGTCTGTAATAGATAAAGATATAAATGTAGTATCAGGAGATGAAGTAAAAGAGTATCTTAAAATTGATACAGACGATAAACTAATGCTCGTGGCATGCCCACCATGTCAAGGTTTTTCAACTATTGGTACTAATAATGAAAATGACGAGAGGAATCAACTTGTTTTTCAATTTCTTCGTTTGATTAATGAATTGAATCCTGATTTTCTATTAATGGAAAATGTTGTGGGTATGACTAGAACAAGAAATGAAAAAATCTTTAAAAAATTTTTGACATCAATCGATAATAATTATAGTGTTATTTATGACATTTTAAATACAGCTGATTATGGAGTTCCTCAATCTAGAAAAAGATTGGTGTTACACGGAATTAGAAAAGAAATTCTTGATAACACGAATTTAACTTTGAATTTGCCTTCCAAAACTCATTCAAATATACCAGAATTGGACCTTCTTTCATGGATTAATGCGGATATAATAATGGACTTGCCTCCTATTGAAGGTGGTGAAGAATATATTGGAGAAGGTATCTACAATCATGTTGCAAACAAACTATCTAATTTAAATATTGAGAGAATTACTCATATTAGAAATAATGGGGGAAGTAGAACCTCTTTGCCAAAATCTTTAGAATTAAATTGTCATAAAAATCGTTTAGGTCATAGTGACGTATATGGAATATTAGATATCAACAAACCTTCCATTACTATTACAGGAGGGTGTATGTCATATTCAAAAGGTAGATTTGGGCACCCAACTCAAAATAGAGCTTTAAGTGCAAGAGAAGCTGCAAGATTACAGTCTTTTGATGATGACTATATTTTTGTTGGAAATAGAGGTCAATTAGCTAAGCAAATTGGTAATGCAGTTCCAGTAAAATTAGCTCAAGCTAGTGGAAATTATTTTATGTCAGTTTATAGGGAGATAGCAAATGGACAATCAGATAATTGAGAGTTTAGAAGGAATAACTAAAAATTTTTTTAAAAATAAAAATCAATTTTATCCTTATATTGATTATATACGATTTCCTCATTACAAGAGCTTATCATTAAATTCAAGAATAAATTTTAATTTCCCTATTACTTTATTAGTTGGTAGAAATGGAGTAAATAAAACTTCAATTTTACAAGCTTTATATGGTTCTCCAGCCAATAAAAGTGTGTCTGAATATTGGTTTAGTACAAATGTTGATCAAATAGATGAAGTGGATGGGAAACAATGTTTAATCTATTCATATTATAACATTAAAGCTTCTAGAAATGTAGAAGTTCTTAAAGGCCGTTCTGGAACAAAAAAAGGATTAGATTATTGGGAACCATATGCTCCTCAAAAACAATATGAGATGGAAAGATTACCCAAAAATAAATATATTGGAAGTTCTTCGACAGACAGATGGGATGGCATTGAAAAAAATGTTGTCTTTTGTGATTGTAAAGAATATGTTTCTGCTTTTGATTTATTTTTCTATCACTATAATTTTAAAAAAATTTCTACTCAACGTAGTAAACAAGATTTTATAAGATTACGATCTAAACCAGTTGCTGATATTTTAAAGAATAATACAAGTAGCTATACGCGTTATAAAAAGGAAATGGTTATAGATAATGTTAAAGTTGATGATAAAGTTTGTGAAATTATTAGTGAAATAATGGATGAATCTTATACAGACATTCAAATTTTAACACATAAGTTGTATTCAAAAGGTGATGATATAAAAGCTTCCAAAACTATTTGGATGAAAAAATCTGGAAAAGAATATTCCGAGGCTTTTGCAGGAACAGGTGAGGCTAGAATTATTTTGTTAGTAAATGATATAGTAAATGCGCAATCAAATTCATTAATATTAATAGATGAACCTGAAATCTCACTTCATCCGAGTGCAATCTATAAATTTAAAGAGTTTTTACTTCAAGAGTGTTTAAATAAAAAACATCAAATTATTATCACTACACATTCTACACAACTTATAAAAGATTTTCCTAGAGAAGCCGTGAAACTTTTAGTGAAAAACGGAGAAAAGGTAGATGTTATTGAAAATATTGATTATCAGGATGCATTTTTTGAATTAGGTGATGTGTATCATTCTAGGAAGATGATTTATGTTGAAGATAGACTAGCTAAATATATTCTAGAGTTTGTTATCACTCATTCAGGTAGTGAGAATCTTAAACAGAATTTAGTAGTGAGATATATTCCTGGTGGAGCAAATCAAATAATTTGTAATAATATTTTAAACTCATCGTATTTAGATTCCGATAACCATTATTTTTGGCTTGATGGAGATCAAAACACTAATGTTAGTGAATCAAATAATTTAATGAACTATCTTGAAAATGGTGTTGTTATATCAGATAAAATTCCTGAATCAGATAATAAAAATCTTGATGATATTATAAAATTGATAACGGGATGTCCAATTAAATTTAATGTTTCAGGTAATAAAGGGCAAAAAAATAATATTGAATTAATTGCGAAACAAAGAAGCTTTATAGATTATTGGGCTAAATACGTTTCTTATCTTCCTTTCCCAACCCCAGAGTTTTTTTTAGCTAATTTGTGTAACAGCGTAGATAGGGAAGGTTATGATTTTTCTAAAGATGGCAACGGAAAAGAATATTTTAGAAAAAAAACTCAAGTAGCGTTAGGAATAGAGAATATAACTTCTGAAGATATTTTCCAGGAGCAAAGAAGAGCTGTTTCAAAAATACAGCCAGAATCATCAATGTTTCAGTGTATTAAAGAAAAATTAGAGGCATTGTTCTAATTCCTTAGATTAGGTACTACATAACAAATTTTTTAAATTCAAACCCGCACCAAAAACAACATTGCAACTTTCTTCTCAGGTAATGTGTTGGGATTTGAACAGACCAACGAGTTCATAGTGGTGTATGCCAATGACTTTGATAAGTCTACGCGTCAGACTTATTAGTTCATTTATCCAGATATATCTCGATAATCATATTATTTAGTCAAAGAACATCCCATATGAGGGCATGAAATGCTAAGTTTAGCTTGCTCACTATTAAGATGAAGTATATATATTTCATAGAACCTATTGTGAAGGATTTTTATAATTTTCGCCAATTCCATACCTATTTCACAATTTACCGATGACACAGAAAAACAATTGAAAGGATATTTCTATGCAATCAACTTACAACATTGACAATCCAAACTTGTCTTATGAAGCGAAGCGTGATTTATGGCGGATAGGTTTTGGTCTGCAGAAAGTTGACAATCTAGTGCCATCAGCGTATATGGAATCTTTGGCTGAGAAACAGTCCCGGGGAGAACTGACTTATGAGCAGGTTTATGAGGATGCAACGGCTTATCACCATACTATTGATGCAAGTACGGAAGAGGCAGACTTGGTTTCTCTACGTATTGTAGAACTATTGTCTCGAAGAGGCTTTAGCTTTAGTCCTGCGACCTTACTTGCTATTCATAAGGAGTTGTTTCAAGATATATTTGAACCCTCTATTCCGGTGGGGCAATTTCGTCAGACCAATATCACAAAGAATGAACCTGTTTTGAATGGTGAAAGTGTTGTGTACTCTGATTACTCCATGATTCAAATGACCTTAGATTATGATTTTAATCAGGAAAAACAAGTTGCATATGCGACACTAACTCAGGCGGATGTGGTTAAACAAATCCAGCATTTTATTTCAGGAATCTGGCAGATTCATCCATTTCGCGAAGGAAACACTCGGACAGTAACGGTCTTTTTGATTCAGTATCTTCGTGAGTTTGGTTTTGATATTGATAATACACCATTTCAGCAACATTCCAAATATTTTCGTGATGCCTTGGTATTAGATAATGCAAAGATTTTACAGCGACGTTCTGAGTTTTTAACAGCTTTTTTTGAAAATCTCTTGCTCGGTGGTCAAAATGATTTGTCTTCAGAAAAAATGTATCTAGATTTAGACCTCGATTTTTCATAATCCAAATACTGAGTAAACATTGAATTTTAGGCAAAAATGAAGTAAATATTCTCACAAGAAAACGTATATCATCAAAGTTTTAGGTCGCTTGATAATATGCGTTTTTTGAATTTTATAGACTGCTCGTTTAAACTCTATTTACTTCGTACCTTCTGGAGCGAGACGGAATATTAGTCACATACAAAATGAGTACTATTAGGATTTTATTTTCATGTACAATTTCAGCCAGTCTTGTTATAATCAGCCTATAGGAATCAAGGAGGTGACTCTTATGGCTGTTTTTGTGTCTTTGGATGGAATTGTGGTAGAAGTCCTTGATGTCTTTTCTTCTTTTAATGGGGATAGTGAGTTTTTCTTGTGTATAGCATTTTGAATCTGGAATAGGACGCCATGACTGCTAAAAGATTTCTATAAATTAATTTGATTTTCCTAATCAATTTGTTCATATCTTATTTCATTCCACTATAAACGTCTTAAAGACAAGAGTCAGTTTGTGATGGAACGCTCTCGGTTCGAGGAGATGTTCCAACTTCAAAGTAGTCACTTGACGACGCAAGAAAAATTACAATTGTTTACCTCCGTGTTTGCTGGACGTTATGATGTTTATGCTAAGAATTTTATCAATGAACAAGGGAAAATTCAGTATTTTCCTTCCTATGATTATGGTTGGAAGCAGTTGCCACCTGAAAAACGGAGTTTCCAGACATTGACGAACTCCGTTTTGAAATCTCATTTTCGTGGGGAGGCAGCTATCGGTATCTTTCCTATGCACTTAGATGATAGCTGTTATTTTTTGGTACTGGATTTGGATGAAGGAGATTGGAAAGAAGCTGGTTTAACCATTCGAAGAATAGCCAGGGAACGCCAGATGGAAGCCCATTTAGAGATTTCTCGTTCGGGTTACGGACTCCATATTTGGTTCTTCTTTGAGGAAGCGATTCTGAGTCGAAAGGCTCGCCTGTTTGGAAAGAAACTATTAGAATTGGCTATGCAGGAAAGTATGCAACTGTCCTTTGATTCTTTTGATCGCATGTTTCCAAATCAGGATGTTCTTCCTAAAGGTGGATTTGATAATTTAATTTCCCTTCCTTTTCAAGGAGAAGCTTATCATCAAGGGCGAACGGTCTTTGTGGATGAACATTTTCAGCCTTATGAAGATCAATGGAGGTATCTACAAGAAATTCAGAGGATTTCAACTGCTAAAGTGGCACTGTTAATCCAAGAGGAGTTAGGCAAGCAAGAATTGGATAAGGAGTTGAAGGTCGTTTTATCCAATATGATCCAACTTGAAAAATCGTCTGTGACATCCAAGGCACTTTTTTTCTTGAAAAATATGGCTTCCTTTTCTAATCCCGAATTTTATAGTAGATTGAAACTAGAATAGTACACCTCTGCTTCTAAAACATTGTTAGAAATCGATTTGACTTTCCTGATCGATTTGTCCTGTTATTATTTCATTTTACTATATTTAAAGCAGGCTATGCGACAGCCAATCTATCAAATTCCTGAGCGAATGTATTTATTTGGAGAATCCGATTATTATTTATGGCTGCCAAGAGGCTTGTTAGATCCATTGCAAGATAAATTTAAGCAGGTAGTTGTGGAGGATAGGAGAAAAGTACAAAGGTCTATTAGAGTAGCATTTAAGGGAGAGCTTACTTTGGAGCAAGAATTAGCCCTGTCAGATATGAATTCTAAAGAAAATGGTTTACTTCATGCGGGACAGGTTTTGGGAAGACCGTTTTAGGTGCTGCTCTTATCTCTGAACGGAAAACAAAAACAATTATTCTAGTCCATAATAAGCAACTCTTAGACCAATGGCTAGATCGCTTAAACTGCTTTTTGACTTTCGAAGAGGAGGAGGCTATCCGTTATACGGCATCAGGTCGTGAAAAGGTAATCGGCTATGTTGGACAGTACGGTGGGACTAAGAAATGGCTGAGTAAACTGGTTGATGTCGTTATGATTCAATCTCTATTTAAGTTGGAAAATAGTCAAAGTCTTTTGGATGAGTATGAGATGATGATTGTGGATGAGTGTCATCATGTCTCTGCCTTGATGTTTGAAAAAGTTGTTGCTCAGTTTAGAGGGAAGTATCTTTACGGTTTGACGGCTACGCCTGAGCGTAAGAATGGTCATGAGCCTATTGTTTTTCAGAGAATTGGTGAGATACTCCATACTGCTGATAAGAGGGAAACGGATTTTAAACGGCAATTGCAATTAAGATTCACTTCTTTTGCTCATTTGGAAATTGAAAAGACCAAAGCAAGTAATTTTATACAGCTCAGTGATTGGATTGCTACAGACTCAGCGAGGAATCAGTTGATTCTCAAGGATATTCTAGCCCAAGTGGCAGAAGGTCGGAATATCTTGGTTCTAGTTAATCGAATTCAACAGATAGATGTTTTTGAAAAGTTATTGAAAGAGAAAGAGGTTGATGGCTGTTACATTATTAGCGGAAAAACCAAAGTCCGAGAGAGAACAAGTTTACTGGAGATATTAGAACAGCTAGATAAAGGGTTTGTATTGTTGTCAACTGGAAAATACATTGGCGAAGGTTTTGACTTACCTCAGTTGGACACGCTGATCTTGGCAGCGCCCTTTTCTTGGAAAAATAATTTAATTCAGTACGCCGGTCGGATTCATAGAAACTACAAAGATAAGTCTTTGGTACGTATTTTCGATTATGTGGATATTCATGTTCCTTATTTAGAAAAGATGTTTCAGAAACGACAAGTAGCTTATCGAAAGATGGATTATCGTGCCATTGAGGGTGAGGAGAAACAATTCGTTTATGTTGATAGTAGATATGAGAATGTGTTGAGGAAGGACTTAGCAGGGGAAAGACAGGAATGTCTGCTTGTTTTACCTTATGTGCACCAGACAAAACTGATGAATTTTCTAAAAGAATTTAGGATTAGTCAAATTGAGATATGTATACCAGAGACGGTTGCAAATAAAGCATGGCTAGACCAGTTGAAGAGCAAGAAAATTAAAGTGTCTTTTACTCAATCAAAAATAGTAACGCCTATTCTTTTGGTGAATAAGACTATTGTTTGGTATGGTGCAATGCCATTATTAGGGAAGGTAGATGAGATGACCATATTACGTTTGGAATCAGCTAGTATAGTTTCTGAACTAGTGGCAGGTTTACGATAGAGAAAATTTTTAAAAATTTCTATGTATGATTTTCATTTCTTTAGTGAGACTGTTGCCATTATCACATTCGAATCACACAAAATAAAAAAATTTCTACAAGTACTTGACAAATAGATTGAAATATCTTAAAATGAAAATGGTTACAGAGTTATTAATTATTTAAGCTTCATGTCACCATTAAAAATTGAAATAAAAGGATGTTATCACTAATACAAGTGAGCAGGAACCTATTTAATCACATCGGAAGAAGTTTCTTGATGTTTTTAAGTAGGTTCCTTTTATTTTAAAAGGGAAATTTTATGATCATAAAACGAATACTAAACCACAATGCCGTAATTGCGCAAAGTAAAAAAGATATCGATATTCTTCTTTTTGGAAGGGGAATAGCTTTTGGAAGAAAAACTGGAGATAAAGTAAATCCAATTGATATTGAGAAAAGTTTTTTTCTCAAAAATAGAGATAATATGACCCGTTTTACAGAGATGTTTATTAACGTTCCTTTGGAGTTGGTGTACATCACCGAAAAAATAATTAACCTAGGTAAAATAACATTGGGTAATAATTTTGATGAAATTATCTATATTAATTTAACGGATCATATTTCTTCGAGCATAGAACGTTATAAAGAAGGGATTATTATTTCGAATCCCCTACGCTGGGAAATATCGAAATATTATAAAGAAGAATTTGAACTTGGGAAAAGGGCTTTACAAATAATAAAAAAAGAGTTAGGTATTGAACTTCCAATTGATGAAGCTGCATTCATAGCGCTACATTTTGTTAATGCTAATTTAGAAAATAATTTTCAAGAGTCGTATAAAATCACTGAAATAATTATGGGAATTGAGAAAATCATTCAAGATTTCTATTGTACTGAGTTTAACCAAGATTCTATTGATTATTATAGATTCATAACTCATATAAAATTATTTGCCCATCGTTTGGTTGAAAATACAACTTATTGTGACGATGATGATGAAGACTTGTTAGCATTAATGAAAAATAAATATCCTAGAGAATATGAATGTGGTGAACAGGTGGCAATGTTTATACAAACGGAGTACAATTATTTGCTGACTTCTAGTGAATTAGTTTATTTGATGGCTCATATTCGTCGCTTAACAAAAAATTTAGATTAATAGAATAGGAGAATACCATGAGTTATAAAGATACGGTACAAAAAATCCTCGATGTAATTGGAGGCGAAAAAAATGTCAATAGAGTTACCCATTGTGTAACACGTTTAAGATTAGAATTAAAAGATGAAAATTTAGTCAATGATGATGATGTGAAGAAGATACCAGGTGTAATAGGTATTATGAAAAAAAATGGACAATATCAAATTATACTTGGTAATGATGTAGCTAATTATTATAAAGAATTCGTTAAACTTGGCAATTTTGAATCCGATTCAGTTAATCAAGGGTACAAAGGGAATATTTTAGAAAGAATCATTGAGTATATCGCTGGTTCCATGACTCCAATCATTCCAGCAATGTTAGGGGGAGGTATGCTGAAAGTCTTGGTAATTATTTTACCAATGCTTGGTATATTGCAATCAGATTCTCAGACTATTGCTTTTTTGACATTTTTTGGGGATGCTCCATATTATTTCTTACCGCTGTTATTAGCTTATTCTGCATCACAAAAATTAAAAGTAACATCTACATTAGCTATGTCTGTAGCAGGTGTACTTCTCCATCCAAATTTTGTTCAAATGGTGCAATCAGGGAATCCTCTTAGTTTATTTGGTGCACCTGTGACACCAGCTAGTTATGGTTCATCAGTCGTTCCAATTCTTATTATGGTTTGGTTGATGAAATATATTGAAAAAATAATTGCTAAATTAACACCAGCTATTACTAAGAGTTTTTTGCAACCTACGCTAGTATTATTAGTATCAAGCTGTATTGCCTTAGTTGTAGTCGGACCTATTGGAGTAATTGTTGGTGAAGGATTATCAAATCTAGTTGGGCAAATGTATGGTGTAGCTGGATGGCTTACATTAGCTATTCTTGGTGCTATTATGCCATTTATTGTTATGACTGGAATGCATTGGGCTTTTGCACCTATTTTTTTGGCGGCATCTATTGCTACTCCAGACGTATTAATTCTTCCAGCAATGTTAGGGTCAAACTTAGCTCAAGGGGCTGCTTCGATGGCTGTTGCATTAAAGAGTAAAAATAATAATACAAAACAAATTGCTTTTGCAGCAGGTTTCTCAGCCTTACTTGCAGGGATTACCGAACCTGCATTATATGGTGTGACTTTAAAATATAAAAAACCGCTTTATGCAGCTATGATTGGTGGTGGATTAGCGGGATTATTTGCAGGTCTTACTAGTGTTAAAGCATATCTATTTGCTGTCCCATCTTTGATAGCGTTGCCTCAATTTGTGCCATCAAATATTGTAAATGCTTTAATTGTGGCGGTCATTTCGGTTGTTATTACCTTTGTATTAGCTTATATATTTGGAATCGATGAAGAAGAGAGTTCTAGCAATTTAGAAGTTGAAGCTGGAGTTTCAAATAAAAAAATGATATTTTCTCCTATATCAGGAGAAATCATTCCGTTAAGCGATGTCCAGGATAAAACATTTTCAGATAAACTAATTGGAGACGGAGTAGCGATTATTCCAAGTGAAGGTAAGGTTTATGCACCATTTGATGGGAAAATTACAAATATTTTTCCGACTAAGCACGCAATTGGATTGAAGAGTGATGAGGGTGTTGAGTTACTAATTCATATTGGATTAGATACTGTTGAGCTAAAAGGTCAAGGTTTTATTAGTCATGTAGAAGAAGGAGACAGAGTTTTCAAAAATCAGTTGATTTTTGAAATGGACTTGAATTTAATCAAGACTAAAGGCTACGAAACAGTTACACCAGTAATTGTAACGAATACCAATGATTTTCTAGATGTATTAGTATTACCTAATAATCAGACAATCGAGCATTCTAAGGAATTACTGGTAATATTATAATGGAGGAAAGTTATGACCATTTTTCCAGATGATTTTCTTTGGGGTGGAGCGGTTGCAGCTAATCAAGTAGAGGGATCATATAATGAAGATGGTAAGGGATTATCAGTTCAGGATGTGTTACCCAAAGGTGGATTAGGAGAAGCAACAGAAAATCCTACAGAAGATAACTTAAAATTGTTAGGTATTGATTTTTATCATAAATATAAGGAAGATATATCCTTGTTTTCTGAAATGGGCTTTAATGTTTTTCGTACTTCTATTGCATGGAGTAGAATTTTTCCAAAAGGAGATGAAGAAGAACCTAACGAAGCTGGGTTGAAATATTATGATGAATTGTTTGATGAACTACATGCTCACGGGATAGAACCACTTGTAACTCTTTCACACTATGAGACTCCATTATATTTAGCAAGAAAATATCATGGATGGATTGATAGGAGAATGATTCATTTTTATGAAAAATTTGCTCGAACAGTTTTAGAAAGGTATAAAGATAAAGTTAAATATTGGCTTACATTTAACGAAGTAAACTCTGTTTTGGAATTACCGTTTACTAGTGGAGGAATAGATATACCTAAGGAGAATCTTTCGAAACAAGAATTATATCAAGCTATACATCATGAATTAGTCGCCTCGAGTTTGGTTACAAAAATTGCTCGTGAGATTAATTCAGAGTTTAAGGTGGGATGTATGGTATTAGCTATGCCAGCTTATCCAATGACTCCAAATCCAAAAGATGTATGGGCGACTCATGAGTATGAGAATCTAAATTATCTATTTTCAGATGTGCATGTTAGAGGTTATTATCCGAATTATGCAAAAAGATATTTTAAGGAAAATGACATTAACATAGAGTTTGCAGCTGAAGATGCAGAGTTATTAAAAAATTATACCGTAGATTTTTTATCCTTTAGCTATTACATGAGTGTGACTCAATCTGCTCTTCCAACACAGTATAATTCAGGAGAAGGGAATATTATTGGTGGTTTAGTAAATCCTTATTTAGAGTCTTCAGAGTGGGGATGGCAAATTGATCCAATTGGACTACGTATAATTTTAAATAGATATTATGACCGTTATCAAATCCCATTATTTATAGTAGAAAATGGATTAGGTGCTAAAGATCAACTAATAAAAGATGAACTTAATAACTTAACCGTCCAAGATGATTATAGAATTCAGTATATGAAAGAACATTTATTGCAAGTTGCTGAAGCTCTACAGGATGGTGTTGAAATTATGGGCTATACGTCTTGGGGATGTATTGACTGTGTTTCTATGTCCACTGCACAACTTTCTAAAAGGTACGGTCTCATTTATGTTGATCGAAACGATGATGGAAGTGGTACATTAAATCGATATAAGAAAATGTCTTTTACTTGGTATAAAGAAGTGATTGAATCAAATGGAGAATCCTTATTCAAATAGTTTTTTATTGATGACTAGCTATTATCACGGTTAAGGTGGCATTTCATTAAATATGGAATAAAGAAGTTTGGAAGACATTAAATTCTAAACTTCTTTATTTTATAGGGGAGTGTCAATTAATTTAATTTTGTTACAAAAATTATAAATAGTTAATTTAGATAAATTGTTTATATAAATTTAGATAAGAATAAGCTAACAAGCAGAAGTAAGATAGGTCTTGCAAGAATGGTAAAAATCTGATAAACTAAGTAGTAATTGAATAGGAATCTGAAAGACTAGTAGCCCAAGGGAAGTATATCAGGGAGGAGAGCCGTGACTGCAAGCTCTCTATATGAAAGCTGGGTGAATTCACTTGCGCATGGATTTAGAAATGAAGGTCTGACTTGTCAGATGAAAACGGATGGTACCGCGTGTCAACGCTCCGAGTGGAGTTTTTGGCATGTGGTTTTCTTTTTATCTACGAGAGACTGATGGAGGAAATATGTCAACTATTGAAGAACAATTAAAAGCGCTTCGCGAAGAAACGCTGGCTAGCTTGAAGCAGATTACTGCTGGAAATGAAAAAGAGATGCAAGATTTGCGTGTCTCTGTCCTTGGTAAAAAGGGTTCGCTCACTGAAATCCTCAAAGGGATGAAAGATGTTTCTGCTGAGATGCGTCCAATCATCGGGAAACACGTCAATGAAGCTCGTGATGTCTTGACTGCTGCTTTTGAAGAAACAGCTAAGCTCTTGGAAGAAAAGAAAGTCGCGGCTCAACTGGCTAGCGAGAGTATCGATGTGACGCTTCCAGGTCGTCCAGTTGCGACTGGTCACCGTCACGTTTTGACACAAACCAGTGAAGAAATCGAAGATATCTTCATCGGTATGGGTTATCAAGTCGTGGATGGTTTTGAAGTAGAGCAAGACTACTATAACTTTGAACGTATGAACCTTCCCAAAGACCACCCAGCTCGTGATATGCAGGATACTTTCTATATCACTGAAGAAATCTTGCTCCGTACCCACACGTCTCCAGTTCAGGCGCGTGCTATGGATGCCCATGATTTTTCTAAAGGTCCTTTGAAGATGATCTCGCCAGGGCGTGTCTTCCGTCGCGATACGGACGATGCGACCCACAGTCACCAATTCCACCAAATCGAAGGCTTGGTAGTTGGGAAAAATATCTCTATGGCTGATCTTCAAGGAACGCTTCAGTTGATTGTCCAAAAAATGTTTGGTGAAGAGCGTCAAATTCGTTTGCGTCCATCTTACTTCCCATTCACAGAGCCATCTGTTGAGGTGGATGTTTCTTGCTTCAAGTGTGGTGGAGAAGGCTGTAACGTATGTAAGAAAACAGGTTGGATCGAAATTATGGGAGCCGGTATGGTTCACCCACGTGTCCTTGAAATGAGTGGTATCGATGCGACTGTATACTCTGGTTTTGCCTTTGGTCTTGGACAAGAGCGTGTAGCTATGCTCCGTTATGGAATCAACGATATCCGTGGATTCTACCAAGGAGATGTCCGCTTCTCAGAACAGTTTAAATAATGATTAGAAAAGTAGAAATGGCAGATGTTGAGGTGTTGGCTAAAATTGCCAAACAAGCCTTTCGTGAAACCTTTGCGTATGATAATACGGAAGAGCAGTTACAGGAATACTTTGAAGAGGCTTATAGTCTGAAAACTTTGTCAACTGAGTTGGGAAATCCTGACTCTGAAACCTATTTCATTATGCATGAGGAGGAGATAGCTGGTTTTCTCAAAGTCAACTGGGGAAGTGCTCAAACTGAGAGAGAATTAGAGGACGCTTTTGAAATTCAACGCCTCTATGTGCTACAAAAATTCCAAGGATTTGGAATAGGTAAGCAACTGTTTGAATTCGCACTTGAACTTGCTACAAAAAATAGTTTTTCTTGGGCTTGGCTAGGTGTTTGGGAGCATAATACAAAAGCTCAAGCGTTTTATAATCGATATGGTTTTGAAAAATTTAGCCAACATCATTTTATGGTTGGTCAAAAAGTAGATACGGATTGGTTACTGAGAAAGAAATTAAGGTAAGAAGAGGATTCTTCTATTGAAATGATAGGAAAGGAAAAGAACCAGTGTGGCAATGGTCATTCTGGAGAACTAAATTATGCTTGTATCTTATAAATGGTTAAAAGAATTGGTGGACATTGATGTGCCATCACAGGAGTTGGCTGAAAAAATGTCAACCACAGGGATCGAGGTAGAGGGTGTCGAATCACCAGCTGCTGATCTCTCAAAAATTGTTGTCGGTGAGGTCTTGTCTTGCGAAGATGTGCCAGAGACTCACCTCCATGTTTGTCAGGTTAACGTTGGCGAAGAAGAAGCCCGTCAGATCGTTTGTGGTGCCCCAAATGTGCGTGCTGGGATCAAGGTCATGGTGGCTCTTCCAGGAGCTCGTATCGCTGATAACTACAAAATCAAAAAAGGAAAAATCCGTGGTTTGGAGTCACTTGGAATGATCTGTTCACTTGGTGAATTGGGGATTTCTGACTCAGTTGTGCCTAAGGAATTCGCAGATGGCATCCAAATCTTGCCTGAAGATGCCGTGCCAGGTGAGGAAGTCTTTTCTTACCTAGACTTGGATGATGAAATCATCGAACTTTCCATCACACCAAACCGTGCAGATGCCCTTTCTATGTGTGGAGTGGCTCACGAAGTGGCAGCCATCTATGACAAGGCAGTCAACTTTAAAGAATTTACTCTAACAGAAACTAATGAAGCTGCGGCAGATGCCCTTTCTGTCAGCATTGAGACAGACAAGGCGCCTTACTATGCAGCTCGTATCTTGGACAATGTGACCATCGCACCAAGTCCACAATGGTTGCAAAACCTTCTCATGAACGAAGGAATCCGTCCCATCAATAACGTAGTGGACGTGACCAACTACATCCTGCTCTATTTTGGTCAACCAATGCATGCCTTTGACTTGGATAACTTTGAAGGGACTGACATCCGTGTGCGTGAAGCGCGTGCTGGTGAAAAATTGGTGACCTTGGACGGTGAAGAACGTGACTTGGACGTGAATGACCTAGTCATCACTGTCGCAGACAAGCCAGTAGCCCTTGCAGGTGTCATGGGTGGTCAAGCAACAGAAATCTCTGAAAAATCTAGTCGTGTTGTCCTTGAAGCTGCTGTTTTCAATGGCAAATCTATCCGTAAGACAAGTGGTCGCCTGAACCTTCGTTCTGAGTCATCTTCTCGCTTTGAAAAAGGAATTAATGTGGCAACAGTTAATGAAGCCCTTGATGCGGCAGCTAGCCTGATTGCGGAACTTGCAGGTGCGACGGTGCGTAAGGGCATCGTTTCAGCGGGTGAGCTTGATACTTCAGATGTAGAAGTTTCTTCAACCCTTGCTGATGTTAACCGTGTCCTCGGAACTGAGCTGTCTTATGCTGATGTCGAAGACGTCTTCCGTCGTCTTGGCTTTGGTCTTTCTGGAAATGCAGACAGCTTTACAGTCAGAGTCCCACGTCGTCGTTGGGATATCACAATCGAAGCTGACCTTTTTGAAGAAATTGCTCGTATCTATGGTTATGACCGCTTGCCAACTAGTCTACCAAAAGACGATGGTACAGCAGGTGAATTGACAGCCACACAAAAACTCCGCCGTCAAGTTCGTACTATTGCTGAAGGAGCAGGTTTGACAGAAATCATCACCTATGCTCTAACAACTCCTGAAAAAGCAGTTGAGTTTACGGCTCAACCAAGTAACCTTACTGAACTCATGTGGCCAATGACTGTGGATCGTTCAGTCCTCCGTCAAAATATGATTTCAGGTATCCTTGATACCGTTGCCTACAACGTGGCTCGTAAGAATAAAAACTTGGCCCTTTACGAGATTGGAAAAGTCTTTGAACAAACAGGTAATCCAAAAGAAGAACTTCCAAATGAAATCAACAGTTTTGCCTTTGCCTTGACAGGCTTGGTTGCTGAAAAAGATTTCCAAACAGTAGCAGTTCCAGTTGATTTCTTCTATGCTAAAGGAATCCTAGAAGCGCTCTTTACTCGCTTGGGACTTGCAGTGGCTTATACAGCAACAGCTGAAATTGCTAGCCTTCATCCAGGTCGAACAGCCGTGATTTCACTCGGTGACCAAGTTCTTGGTTTCCTTGGCCAAGTGCATCCAGTCACTGCTAAGGCTTATGATATTCCAGAAACGTATGTAGCTGAGCTTAACCTTTCAGCTATCGAAGCTGCGCTTCAGCCAGCGACTCCATTTGTAGAAATCACCAAATTCCCGGCAGTCAGCCGTGACGTTGCCCTTCTCCTCAAGGCAGAAGTGACTCATCAAGAAGTTGTAGATGCTATCCAAGCTGCCGGCGTGAAACGTTTGACAGATATCAAACTCTTTGACGTCTTCTCAGGTGAGAAATTGGGACTTGGTATGAAGTCAATGGCTTATAGCTTGACCTTCCAAAATCCAGAAGATAGCTTAACGGACGAAGAAGTCGCACGCTATATGGAAAAAATCCAAGCATCGCTCGAAGAAAAAGTGAATGCAGAAGTGCGTTAAACGATAGTATGATACAAATTCCCCCTCTAGTTTATGAACACTAGAGGGGTGATTTTATATAAAATAATTAAAATGTGATTTCTGTAAAAATACATCTATGATCAGAGTTTTGAAAACTTACAATGTCTAAATCTTTAACATAGTAGTGGTTTTTAGGCAATAAAATATGATCTATTGTTGCATTAAAAAGTTTTGGACTTTGGCTATTCCAAGTTCCTCTTTCAAAAGGTGGCAGTACATTTAATGCGTCCCTATGAGAGCTTATTTTTGCAAGTGCTCCATGACGCATAGTTGCATTAAAATCACCTGCAATAATAGCCTTTGGATATTTTGAAGCCAATTGATTATGAATGATGTTTAAGTCTTGCTTCCAGATTTCCATTAAACCTGGCAGAGGAGGAGCAGTATGCAAGGCAATGATATCTGGTATATTTTGTTTTCTCGAATGTAATACAATTGTCCCGAACCGTGTTGTATGAAAAGTTTTAGCTTCTGTATAGAAACCATAACTTTTCTTGACAATCACAGTCACAGGAGCTATTCCACTATTGGTAGGTGGAGAAGTGAAAATATCATAGTTGGCCATAGAAAGTCCAACTTGATGAAACAATAGTTTGATTCTCTGGTTTTCTTGCTCACCTCTGATATTGGTAGCTAGTTCAGGGAATATAGCCATATCGGCGTCAAAATGGCTAAAAATTCGCTCAATATGTTGTGCTTCTATTTGATTAGCGACGTTCCAAGTTACTAATTTTAAGGTTTTAGTCTTATTTGATGCAGAAGAAAGGGTTTTATCTGTTCCGAATAATAGTAATATGAGCGATAGTAAGAGCAAAATGCCAGAGTAAAACCGTATTTGTTTATTTTTCTTGTAAAAAGATAGGAAAAAAAATAAGAAACTTAAAATAGCAGCCATAGTTGCAGTAGCTAAGGGGAAGGCATAAATCTGTGCCAAGATAGGTTGGGTAGATAGCCAAATGTTAAGATTAGAAGATGGGAAAAAAGAATAAGTTATGATAGGGATAACAAAGAGAATGAGGGAAAGGGCAGAGAGAAATGTTTTAATCATTGTGTGAGTACCTCAATTTGCAATGGTTGCTCGGAGCTAATGTGACTTTGTGACTTTACTTGATTGATATTCTTTTTCTTGTCTTCCTTATAGATTAAGTACAACCCAAGTAAAAAAAGTCCAATTTAAGATTGAAATGATTAAAAGGCACAGAGATGCAAGACAATTATACTACAAAAGGTAAACATTTGACAATCGATAGCCGTCGCTTAATCGAAAGATGGAAAAAAGAAGGAAAATCAAATAGAGAAGTTGCCTCTCTACTTGGAAAAGCTCCTCAAACTATCCACACTGAAATCAAGCGTGGGACAGTCCGACAATGTCTTGGAAAAGGGCGCTTCAAAGAGGTTTATTCTGCCGACTATGCTCAACAGTCTTATGAAAACAATCGCAAGCGCTCGGTCAAGAAATCAAGCTTGACCAAGGAACTAAAGGAAAAGATTCTCCACTATCATAACCAAAAATTTTCGCCTGAAATGATGGTGATGGCTAAAGGGGTTAACGTGGGAATTTCAACCATTTACTATTGGATTCATCGTGGAAAATTGGGGTTAAGCAAGCAGGATCTGCTTTATCCTAGAAAAGGAAAAGCGCTTAAGAAACAGGCTAGCACCAACTTTAAACCTGCTGGTCAATCTATCGAATCATAATTCGCTCATTTTTTTAAAAATACATAGACGTAAAAAAAAGAGGGTTAAGTGATGAAGAATAGTGCTATTGGGAGTAATTGGAAGGATGTCCATCTGAGCTCTTTAGCAAGGAGGAAATCCTTGAAAGTGATATGCGAGTGGCTATCATGAGCGAGTTGATTGAGGCTAGGTATGAACAAGGAATCAGTCAGAAAAAGCTGGAAGAAGTCAGTGGAATAAGCCAGCCTGTCATAGCTAGGATGGAGACAGGAAAGACTAGTCCTCAGTTGGATACAGTCTTAAAAGTCCTAGCCAGTTTAGGAAAGACACTAGCAATCGTCCCACTTGAACAGGGAAAAAGTTGACTAGAATCAGTTATAGTCTTTTCTAATAACAAGCCATAGTCACTTATAAGAATTACTAATAACGCGTTTGAGCATTCTAACTAAAATACAGCTATAAAACAAGCTATACAAAGGATTTGAGACGTTTGCTTCAAGTCTTTTTCTTTTGTCCGAAACAGATATATAGTTTCAAACTATATCAAACCCTAATTTTTTACAATTATACAGACGCTTTCTTTTCTGTTAAGATAGTTTCAACAACAAATTTTGGAGGACACATCATGTCAACTACAATCATCGGTTTCCCTCGTTTAGGCGAATTCCGTGAATTAAAATTTACAACTGAAAAATACTTTAGAAAAGAAATCTCAGAAGAAGAACTTTTAGCAGCAGCAAAAGACTTGCGTGCTAAACACTGGAACATTGTCAAAGAAAAAGGCATCACTGAAATTCCATCAAATGACTTTTCTCACTATGATAACTTCCTAGATGCGGCTTTCCTTTTCAACGTGGTGCCTGCATCTGTTCAAAACTTGGACTTGTCTGACCTTGAGCGCTACTTCGCTTTGGGACGTGGTTACCAGGGAGAAAAAGGGGACGTTCGCGCCCTTCCAATGAAGAAATGGTTCAACACTAACTACCACTACATCGTTCCTAAATTTGAAAAAGACACTCAAGTGAAATTGGCTGGTCACAAGATTTTCGATGAGTTCCAAGAAGCAAAAGAACTTGGATTGAACACTCGTCCAGTTCTTGTAGGTCCCTTCACTTTCCTTCAATTGTCAGACTTTGAAGAAGGCGTGAAAGCAGACGACTTCGTAGATAGCTTAGTGGCTGCTTACCAAGAAGTTTTTGCTAAATTGGCTGAACTTGGTGCGACTTGCATCCAATTGGATGAAGCGGCTCTTGTAAAAGACTTGACAGCTGAAGAAAAAGCTCTCTTCTTGAACCTTTACAACAAACTCTTGGCTGACAAAAAAGGTCTTGAAGTCTTGCTTCAAACTTATTTCGGTGATGTTCGTGACGTATACGCTGACCTTGTAAACTTACCAGTAGATGCTATCGGTCTTGACTTTGTTGAAGGTAAGAAAACTCTTGAACTCGTTAAAGGTGGCTTCCCAGCTGACAAGACTCTCTATGCAGGTATTGTCAATGGTAAAAACATCTGGCGTAACAACTACGAAAAGAGCTTGGCTGTTCTTGAGCAAATCCCAGCTGAAAACATCGTTTTGACAAGCTCTTGCTCACTTCTTCATGCGCCATTTACAACTGCTAATGAAGAATTTGAACCAGCACTCTTGAACCACTTTGCCTTTGCAGTTGAAAAATTGGATGAAATCCGTGACTTGGATGCTATCCGCAATGGTCAAGGTTCAGAAGCTCTTGCAGCCAACAAAGAACTCTTTGCGACTGAGCGTGTTGGTGAAAATGCTGAACTTCGTGCGCGTATCGCTGGCTTGACAGACGCAGACTACACTCGTTTGCCAGCCTTTGCAGAACGTGAAGCTATCCAAGAAGAAGCTTTTAAACTTCCAGCTCTTCCAACAACAACGATTGGTTCATTCCCTCAAACAAAAGAAGTTCGTGCCAAACGTTTGGCTTACCGTAAAGGTGAATTGTCTCAAAAAGAGTACGACGCTTTCCTTGCTGAAACGATTGACGAATGGATCAAGTGGCAAGAAGATATTGACTTTGATGTCCTTGTTCACGGTGAATTTGAGCGTAATGACATGGTTGAGTACTTCGGTCAAAACTTGTCAGGATACCTCTTCTCTAAAAATGGATGGGTACAATCATACGGTATGCGTGGGGTAAAACCACCAATCATCTGGGGTGATGTCACTCGTCTTAACCCTATCACTGTTAAATGGTCTAGCTATGCACAAAGTCGTACAAACAAACCTGTTAAAGGTATGTTGACTGGACCTGTTACCATCCTTAACTGGTCATTCCCACGTGAAGACATCTCTATCAAGGATTCAACTCTCCAAATCGCCCTTGCTATCAAGGATGAAGTACTTGACCTTGAAGCTGCTGGTGTGAAAATCATCCAAATCGACGAGGCTGCTCTTCGTGAAAAATTGCCACTCCGCCGTAGCGACTGGTACGAAGACTACCTTGACTGGGCTATTCCTGCCTTCCGCTTGGTACACTCAACAGTAGCGCCAGACACACAAATCCACACTCACATGTGTTACTCAGAATTTACAGATATCATCCCAGCTATCGATAACATGGATGCAGACGTTATTTCCTTTGAAGCTAGCCGTTCAAACCTTGAAATCTTGGACGAACTCAAAGCGAAAAACTTCCAAACAGAAGTGGGACCTGGGGTTTACGATATCCACTCACCTCGTGTACCAAATGAAGGCGAAATCGACAACACAATCGAAGCCATCCTTGCTAAAGTGCCAAGCAAGAAAGTTTGGATCAACCCTGACTGTGGTTTGAAAACACGTGGTATCCCAGAAACAAAAGAAAGCTTGATCCGCCTTGTTGAAGCAGCTAAAGCTGCGCGTGAGAAATTGTAAGATTGGATTTCTCTCCATACAGTGGTTGTTCAAAAAGAAATCAACTAGAAAAGGTTATTACATATGTCACGCCAAACACCGTCACTCTCATTTGAAGTGTTCCCTCCAAACCCAGCCGTGGGTAATGGTAACATTATTTCAGCCTTGCAGTATATGCAGGAGTTGGCTCCCCATTTTATCAGTGTAACTGCCAGCAATAATAAATTTAATATCAAGGAAACGACGGTTCGTTTGGCTGACTTTATCCAAAATGATTTGGCGATTCCGACCATTGCCCACTTGCCAGCTATTTATCTAACTAAGGACAAGGTTGCTGAAACTATTGCTGACTTGGACAAAGTTGGGGTGCAGAAAATCTTGGCTCTTCGTGGGGATATTATTCCAGACGTGGAACCACAAAAGGATTTCCGCTATGCAACCGACTTGATTGAGTTTATCAAGGAACAAACCCCTCACTTTGATATTATTGGAGCTTGCTATCCAGAAGGGCATCCAGATTCGCCAAATCAGATTTCAGATATTCAAAATCTTAAGAAGAAAGTGGATGCAGGCTGTTCGAGCCTCGTAACTCAGCTCTTCTTTGACAATGAGCGCTTCTATGATTTTCAGGACAAGTGCATCTTGGCTGGGATTGATGTTCCCATTCATGCAGGAATTATGCCAATTCTGAATCGAAATCAGGCTCTCCGACTCTTGAAGACTTGTGAGAATATCCATCTTCCACGCAAATTTAAAGCCATCTTAGACAAGTATGAGCATGACCCTGAGTCGCTCAGAGCAGCAGGACTTGCCTATGCAGTGGACCAAATCGTGGACTTGGTAACTCAGGATGTTGCCGGTGTGCATCTCTATACGATGAATAATGCTGATACAGCAAAATACATCCATCAAGCAACCCATGCCTTGTTTAATCAACAGTCTCTAGGATAATAAAAGCAAACCATTCTTCTCAGGTGAGGGGAATGGTTCCTTTTTAATGGTAAAGACCTCACTTTTTAAGAAAAATATGATAAAATAAATTCTGTACGTACTTGATACAAAGATGAAGGTATTAAATAATACAATGCATTTAAACTGTAAGATTTAACGACACGAGTGAGTCAAATCGATGTTATTGGACGAGAGAGTTAGTAAAGCATTTAGCTAATCGCCCGATAGCGATTAGCGTGAAAGCTTTAGATACTTTAGTATTAAACCTTTCTAATGATGTATCTTGAAAACTGAACTTGCCTACAACTCTGTGGAAAAAGATAAATCTCCCTAGGAGCAGTCGCTCCGTCGTTCGATTTCCTATCTTCCTTTGAGTTGCTTGACGGCTTGGTATCTTGATGACTTGAATTTTGGTCTCATTTCTTAGGAAAAAAGATAAGCTTCCTAGCACTCGTCGAGTGCGACGTCACCTTCCTATTTTTCTACAGAAATGTTCGGCAAGCCGAACCGTCCAAAATATCTTGTGTAATTGAACACGGCCGAAAAGCTGTGTAAAAAAGATAAACTGTCTTGTCTTCATCGAAGACTTCGTCAGTTTCCTATTTTTACTTTGCTTTTGACGTCCTTGGTATCTTGATCTTTGTAGGCAAGGCGTATAATTTCATCAATCCAAAGGGGATTAAAATGGCAAAACAAGTGTTTCAAACGACTTTTGCGGGTCGTGAGTTAATTGTAGAGACTGGTCAGGTTGCTAAGCAAGCAAATGGATCTGTTGTCGTACGTTACGGTGAGTCAACTGTCTTGACTGCTGCCGTTATGTCTAAGAAAATGGCAACTGGGGATTTCTTCCCACTCCAAGTCAACTACGAAGAAAAAATGTATGCGGCTGGGAAGTTTCCTGGTGGCTTTATGAAACGTGAAGGACGTCCTTCAACAGATGCGACCTTGACAGCGCGTTTGATTGACCGTCCGATTCGTCCTATGTTTGCGGAAGGTTTCCGTAATGAAGTCCAAGTCATCAATACAGTGCTTTCTTATGATGAAAATGCATCTGCACCAATGGCTGCTATGTTTGGTTCATCTTTGGCACTGTCTATTTCAGATATTCCATTTGACGGACCAATTGCTGGGGTACAAGTGGGATATGTAGATGGCCAAATCATCATCAACCCAAGTCAAGAACAAGCAGAGCAATCTCTTCTTGAATTGACAGTAGCTGGAACCAAGCACGCTATCAACATGGTAGAGTCTGGTGCCAAAGAATTGTCAGAAGAAATCATGTTGGAAGCGCTTCTTAAAGGGCACGAAGCTGTCAAAGAATTGATTGCCTTCCAAGAAGAAATCGTTGCTGCTGTCGGTAAAGAAAAAGCAGAAGTGGAATTGCTTCACGTGGATGCTGAATTGCAAGCTGAAATCATTGCAGCCTACAACAGTGACCTCCAAAAGGCAGTTCAAGTAGAAGAGAAATTGGCCCGTGAAGCTGCAACTCAAGCAGTGAAAGACCAAGTGACTGCCGTTTACGAAGAAAAATATGCGGACCACGAAGAATTTGACCGTATTATGCGTGATGTGGCTGAAATCTTGGAACAAATGGAACACGCAGAAGTGCGACGTTTAATTACAGAAGACAAGGTGCGTCCTGATGGTCGTAAGGTCGATGAAATCCGTCCTTTGGATGCGGTTGTTGACTTCCTTCCTCGTGTACATGGTTCAGGTCTCTTTACTCGTGGGCAAACTCAAGCTCTTTCAGTCTTGACCTTGGCTCCGATGGGAGAAACTCAAATCATTGATGGTTTGGATCCAGAGTACAAGAAACGCTTTATGCACCACTATAACTTCCCTCAATATTCTGTAGGGGAAACAGGTCGTTACGGTGCGCCAGGTCGTCGTGAAATCGGTCACGGTGCTCTTGGTGAGCGTGCTCTTGCTCAAGTCTTGCCAAGCTTGGAAGAATTCCCATACGCTATCCGTCTAGTAGCAGAAGTTTTGGAATCAAACGGTTCTTCATCTCAAGCTTCTATCTGTGCGGGAACTCTTGCCCTTATGGCTGGTGGTGTGCCAATCAAGGCGCCAGTAGCTGGTATTGCTATGGGACTTATCTCAGATGGAAATAACTACACAGTATTGACAGATATCCAAGGTTTGGAAGATCACTTTGGAGATATGGACTTCAAGGTTGCAGGTACTCGTGATGGGATTACAGCCCTTCAAATGGATATCAAGATTCAAGGGATTACTGCAGAAATCTTGACGGAGGCTCTTGCTCAAGCCAAGAAAGCGCGTTTTGAAATCCTTGATGTCATTGAAGCAACCATTCCAGAAGTTCGTCTAGAATTGGCTCCAACTGCTCCGAAAATTGATACGATCAAGATTGATGTGGACAAGATTAAGATTGTCATCGGTAAGGGTGGAGAAACCATCGACAAGATTATTGCTGAAACAGGTGTTAAGATTGATATAGACGAAGAAGGAAATGTGTCTATCTACTCTAGTGACCAAGATGCTATTAACCGTGCCAAAGAAATTATTGCTGGTTTGGTTCGTGAAGCCAAAGTGGATGAAGTTTACCGTGCTAAAGTCGTTCGTATCGAGAAATTTGGTGCCTTTGTTAACCTCTTTGATAAGACAGATGCCCTTGTTCATATCTCTGAGATGGCTTGGACTCGTACCAATCGTGTAGAGGATTTGGTAGAAATCGGGGATGAAGTTGATGTTAAGGTTATCAAAATTGATGAAAAAGGCCGTATCGATGCCTCTATGAAGGCTCTTCTACCTCGTCCGCCAAAACCTGAGCATGATGAAAAAGGTGAAAAGTCTGAGCGCCCTCACCGCCCACGTCATCAAAAGGATCACAAACCTAAGAAAGAATTTACAGAAACACCAAAAGATTCAGAATAAGAAAAGGAGAAATGTATGGGGTGGTGGCGCGAAACCATTGATATTGTAAAAGAAAATGATCCAGCGGCCCGCACCACTTTGGAGGTTTTGCTGACTTATCCAGGTGTCAAGGCCTTGGCGGCCCACCGTCTCTCGCATTTTCTCTGGAAGCACGGCTTCAAACTATTAGCTCGTATGTACAGTCAGTTTTGGCGCTTTTGGACTCAGATTGAGATTCATCCAGGAGCCCAGATTGATTCAGGTGTTTTTATTGACCATGGTTCTGGTCTGGTGATTGGAGAGACAGCGATTGTTGAAAAAGGCGTTCTTCTCTATCACGGAGTGACTCTCGGGGGAACAGGGAAAGACTGTGGCAAACGCCATCCGACTGTACGAAAGGGAGCCCTCATATCAGCCCATGCCCAAGTTATCGGGCCTGTGGAAATTGGTGAAAATGCCAAGGTCGGTGCTGCAGCAGTTGTCGTAGCAGATGTACCTAGTGACGTGACGGTTGTCGGTATTCCGGCCAAGATTGTCCGTCTTCATGGTAAGAAAGATGAGCCTGTCATTCACGAAGTCGAAGAAAAACGAGAGTATTATGTCAATAAACTCGAGCAGGCTAAAGATGCCAGTCACAGATCGTCTGGTTTGTAGAGGATACCTATATGATTCAAGCAAGAAACAAGTTAAGCCAAGAAGAGCTATCTGAGGCGAAAAAAGTAATTAACTGTTGCCAAAACTATGACGGTACCTATCGCGATCCCTATCTCTCTAACATGCTTAATTTTGACCCAAACATGCCCGCCTTTTTCCTTTATTATGAAAAAGGCGAACTTGTTGGTTTATTAACTGTCTATGCAGATGACCAAGATGTAGAAGTGACGATACTGGTTCATCCAGGTCATCGCCGTCAGGGGATTGCGCGTGCATTGTTTACTAGTTTTGAGAGAGAAACAGCTTCTTTCCCCATTCGGTCAGTCACTTTTCAGACAGAACGTATTTTTTTAGAGAATCATCCTGACTTTGCCAGTAACTGGGGACTAATCGAGGATGAAGAGACAGAAACTTGGTTAGGTAAGGATAGAAGACCTTATCCGTTAGCAAATGTTTCCCATCTTGAAGTTTTGTTAGCAGATAGTTCGTATCAGGATCAAATTAGTCAATTAAAATTTCAGGCATTTTCAGAGGAACGTGAATCGAGAGAAGTTGTGGATAGATATGTCGCTGAAGCTCTGAAAGATCCAGAAAGCCGACTATATATTTTATTAAAAGCTGGTCAGGTTATTGGAACTTGCACGGTAGATTTATCGACTAATACGAATTACTTCTACGGTTTAGCAATATCGGAACCTGAACGTGGGAAAGGCTATGGAAGCTACTTAGCAAAATCCCTCGTCAACCAACTAATTGAGCAAAATGACAAGGAATTTCAGATTGCAGTGGAAGATAGCAATGTAGGTGCCAAACGTTTGTATGAAAAAATTGGCTTTGTCAAACAGACTCAGGTGGTTTATCTGAATGAGAAAGGAGCAAGGGATTCCGAAGTGTAGAGATATTCGGACTGAAATTTACTTGAACTTTTAGTGATGAAACTAATTGTTCTTGGATTTCAGCTTTCCTGATTATGATTTATGATTAAAATCTATGACACCATGTCTCGTGATTTGCGAGAATTTGTCCCGATTGAGGACGGCAAGATCAAGATGTATGTTTGTGGGCCAACGGTGTACAACTATATCCACGTGGGAAACGCCCGTTCGACGGTAGCTTTTGATACGATTCGTCGCTATTTTGAGTACCGTGGGTATAAGGTTGCCTATATTTCCAATTTTACAGATGTGGATGATAAGATTATCAACCGTGCCAGGGAAGAAGGCATCACGCCTCAGGAGGTTGCGGATAAGTACATCGCTGCCTTTCGTGAGGATGTGACGGCCTTAGGCGTGAAACCTGCGACTCGCCATCCGCGTGTAGTGGAGTTTATGGCAGACATCATCCGTTTTGTGGAAGACTTGATCGAGAAAGGCTTTGCCTATGAGAGTCAAGGGGATGTCTATTTCCGTGTAGAAAAATCCCACAACTATGCTAAATTGGCTAATAAAACCTTGGAAGATTTGGATCTAGGTGCTTCAGGTCGTACCGATGAAGAAACGGCTCGTAAGGAAAATCCTGTAGATTTTGCTCTATGGAAATCTTCCAAACCAGGTGAGATTTCTTGGGATAGTCCTTGGGGACCTGGACGTCCGGGTTGGCATATTGAGTGTTCAGTCATGTCGACAGAGATTTTAGGTGATACCATTGATATCCACGGTGGTGGAGCTGACCTAGAGTTTCCACACCACACCAATGAAATTGCCCAATCTGAAGCTAAAACAGGCAAGGCTTTTGCTAACTACTGGATGCACAATGGCTTTGTCAATATCGACAATGTCAAAATGTCTAAGTCCTTGGGTAACTTCATTACGGTACACGATGCCCTTAAAACTCTTGATGGGCAAGTACTTCGTTTCTTCTTTGCGACCCAGCACTACCGTAAGCCTATCAACTTCACGGAAAAGGCAGTTCGCGATGCCGAGACCAATCTCAAGTATCTGAAGAATACTTACGAACAACCATTTACAGGAAACGTGGATGCCCAAGAGTTACAAAACTTTAAAGATAAGTTTGTAGCAGCTATGGATGAAGATTTTAATGCTGCCAACGGTATCACAGTTGTCTTTGAAATGGCCAAATGGATCAACTCAGGGAACTATGATGCAAGTGTCAAGCAAGCTCTTGCAGATATGTTAGAAATTTTTGGAATTGTCTTTGTTGAGGAAGTTTTGGATGCAGAGATTGAAGACTTGATTCAAAAACGCCAAGAGGCGCGTGCCAATCGTGACTTTGCGACAGCAGACCAAATCCGTGACCAATTGGTTACTCAAGGAATTAAGCTCCTTGATACCAAGGATGGAGTGAGGTGGACACGTGATTGATGTCAATCTCATTAACGGGATTGCGCTAGCCTTTGAGGGGGATGCGGTGTATTCTATGTATATTCGCCGTCACCTCATCCTCAAAGGTATGACCAAACCCAATAAACTCCATCAAGAAGCAACCAAGTATGTGTCAGCCAAGGCTCAGGCTCGCCTGATTGCTCTCATGTTGGAGGAGCAGGTCCTAACGGAAAAAGAAGAAGAAATCTACAAACGTGGCCGCAATACCAATAGCCACACAAAGGCTAAAAATGCAGATGTCGTGACTTATCGTATGTCCACGGGATTTGAAGCGGTTATGGGCTATCTCCATATGACTGAGAATCTGGAACGTCTTGAGAGTTTGGTTTCATGGTGCATCCAAAAAGTGGAGGGCTAGAACATGAGGGAAAAAGAACTACAAGACTGGTTTCCTGAGGCTCGGATTTCAGACCAACCAGTAGAGAAAGAGGGCTATCTCACGCTCCCTTTAGCTTCTCAGCAGTGGATTTTGCTGGAGGAAGCTGGGCTCAGCGAGCGTGAAAAGCAGTTGGTTGCCCTTTTGACCCAGCAGGAGCAGGCTCGTTCGCTAAACCCTTGGTATTCCTATCTGGTTGAAGGCAAGGGACAGGCACCGCAAGTTTTTAAAAAGATTCAGTTGGTTTATTGCCATCTTTCTTATTTTCAGCAGGAAAATCTGGCTTCTTGGCTAGATATGATGCGGACTCTTTTTCCGAATTGTCAGACAGTGCTACAGGTCGGATCTCAGGATTATGTTTTCGTGCTTCAACAAGACAAATACACTTCTGTAAGAGATATTTTAAGTGATACGATTGAAGCGGTTGAGTATGACTTTGGACTTCGTCTTTCTATCATGTTGGGTCAGGTTTGGTCTCAGACGGGACATCAAGCCCTATCAGACTTAATCAAAGCTGAGCGGGATTTGTTCAAGACATGGTGGCGTCAGGGTCACCAAGGTGTTCATACTTTTTCTCAGCTCTATCTTTGGAGTATGGGAGAAAGACTCGTGGACTTGAAGCCAATCAAGGAATGTCTACACCAGATGATTTTGGATCAAGATCAGATTCAGGAAATCATTCTCTCTCTTTGGGAAAATAGTGCTGTTCTCACTAAAACAGCTCAGCAACTCTATCTGCACCGCAATTCTCTCCAATACAAGATTGATAAATGGGAAGAGTTGACAGGGCTTCAGTTGAAAGAGTTGACCGACCTGACCTTGTGTTATCAATTGATTTTAGGTTCTTTGTCAACTATAGTTGGTTTGTAAAGAAGTTAATATTTGGAGAAGAGGATGGCCATCTTCTCCATTTTTATGTGCAGAGTTATAGTGGCTTGATGCTGGGAAAGTACACTGTGACTGCTAAAACATTCCTAGAAGTTGCTTTGATTTCCCTAATCTATTTATGCAAATTTTATGTTATTTTACTATAACAGTTGTTGCTAAGCCAAATAATAGTGGGGAAGTTCATTTAGACGTAAGCATTGAAGATAATCAGGGAGGTAGTGGGCATAATTTCAGTTCTGTCTCAAGTAGCTCACAAACAGCTAAATATGAAGAAACTGGTTATAATAACAATTCATCATTATATACAACGATTGATAAAACGTCTGATGCAACAGCTCTTTTGAAATTAAAGTTGAATAATGTTGATAATCAACCTGCTACTGAAGTTCCTAGTTCAGGAATTACTGTAAAATTAAATGCTAAAGATAATGCTGGAAACTGGACAAGTGCTTCGAATAAAAAAGAAGTAACAGTAAAAATTGTTTCTGCTAAACCGACATATCCAGACAAAATTTTAGTGAAAAATCCTGATAATATAAAAGATACAGAAAAAAATGCCATTATTGAAAAATTGAAAGAGGCAAATAAAAATCATCCAGCAGGAGCTCCAACCTTTGCTAAAGGTGAAGGAGAGCATGCAAATGATATTGTAGCAACTTATTCAGATGGTACAACTTATTATGTACCGTTAAATGATGTGACAAAATATGCGAGGTAGTGGCTGTACCACTCACTTATTCACCTCCCCGTGATTTGTAGTAGTGATAGGCTTTCTCACTATTATTATAAAACAAAATAAAGATCACAACACTTTTTCATTCTGTGTTGTGCCTTGAGTGAAACGAAAGGAATGAATTATAAATATGAAAAGTATAGTCACTAACATAGATGAGCGCTTGCGTACTCGCCTACGAGTGATTATCTGGAAGCAATGGAAGAAGAAATCGAGACGATTATGGGGATTGCTTAAGTTAGGGGTTCCTAAATGGATAGCAGATAAGGTATCTGGCTGGGGCGACCACTATCAATTATATTAAAATGAAATAAGAATAGGACGAATCAATCAGGACAGTCAAATCGATTTCTAACAATATTTTAGAAGTAGAGGTGTACTATTCTAGTTTCAATCTACTATAGTAGCTCAGAAGTCGGTACTTAAACGTGCTATATCAAAACCAGTCCTTGAAAAACGTGGACTGGTTTCGTGTTTGGATTATTACCTTGAACGACATGCGTTAAAAGTTAGTTGAACCGCCGTATGCCGAACGGCACGTACGGTGGTATGAGAGGGGCTAGAGATTATCCCCTACTCGATATTTTTTTTTCGTATTTCATAAACATTTCATATTTGGGTTTTATAATAGTCTTACAAATATGGAGGTGACAAATGAATCCAATCCAAAGATCTTGGGCTTATGTCAGCAGAAAGCGACTGAGAAGTTTTATTTTATTTCTGATTTTATTGGTCTTATTGGCCGGAATTTCAGCCTGTTTGACTCTGATGAAGTCCAACAAAACAGTAGAAAGCAATCTTTATAAATCACTCAATACATCTTTTTCTATTAAGAAGATAGAGAATGGTCAGACATTCAAGTTGTCAGACCTAGCATCTGTAAGCAAGATTAAGGGGCTGGAAAATGTCTCTCCTGAACTTGAGACGGTCGCAAAACTAAAAGACAAGGAAGCAGTGACTGGCGAGCAGAGCGTGGAGCGTGATGATTTATCAGCTGCAGACAATAACTTGGTTAGCTTAACGGCTCTTGAGGATTCATCCAAGGATGTAACCTTTACCAGTTCGGCTTTCAATCTAAAAGAAGGGCGACACCTTCAAAAAGGGGATTCCAAGAAAATCCTTATCCACGAAGAATTGGCTAAGAAGAACGGTCTTTCACTTCATGACAAGATTGGCTTGGATGCTGGTCAGTCTGAATCTGGAAAAGGACAAACAGTAGAGTTTGAGATTATCGGCATCTTTTCTGGTAAAAAACAAGAGAAATTCACAGGCTTGTCTTCTGACTTCAGTGAAAATCAAGTCTTTACAGACTATGAAAGTAGCCAAACCCTTTTGGGCAATAGTGAAGCTCAAGTCAGTGCAGCACGCTTCTATGTAGAAAATCCTAAGGAAATGGACGGACTCATGAAGCAGGTAGAAAACTTGGCCTTGGAAAATCAAGGCTACCAAGTCGAAAAGGAAAACAAGGCTTTTGAACAAATCAAAGACTCAGTTGCAACTTTCCAAACCTTCCTGACCATCTTCCTTTATGGGATGTTGATAGCAGGAGCTGGAGCCTTAATTCTGGTTTTGTCTCTCTGGTTGAGAGAACGGGTCTATGAAGTGGGGATTTTACTTGCACTTGGAAAAGGCAAGAGCTCGATCTTCCTACAATTCTGTTTAGAGGTAGTTTTGGTATCTCTTGGAGCTTTGCTTCCAGCATTTGTTGCAGGAAACGGAATCACAACTTACCTACTCCAAACTCTACTAGCAAGTGGAGATCAGGCAAGCTTACAAGATACACTAGCCAAAGCAAGCAGTTTATCAACTAGTATCTTATCTTTTGCAGAATCCTATGTTTTTCTAGTTCTGCTTAGTTGCTTATCTGTAGCCCTTTGTTTCCTATTCTTATTTAGAAAATCACCGAAAGAAATTTTATCATCTATTAGTTAAGAAGGAGAAATCATGACTTTATTACGATTACAAGATGTTACCTACCGTTATAAGAATACTGCTGAAGCAGTCCTATATCAGATCGATTATAATTTTGAACCCGGAAAATTTTACAGTATTATTGGGGAGTCAGGAGCAGGAAAATCCACACTCTTGTCCCTACTTGCTGGTCTAGATAGTCCTGTTGAAGGTTCTATCCTTTTTCAAGGAGAGGATATTCGTAAGAAGGGCTATTCTTACCATCGCATGCACCATATTTCCCTGGTCTTTCAAAATTATAACTTGATAGATTATCTTTCTCCGCTGGAAAATATCCGATTGGTCAACAAAAAGGCAAGCAAGAATACACTTCTTGAGCTTGGTTTGGATGAAAGCCAGATCAAGCGGAATGTTCTCCAGTTATCAGGTGGTCAACAGCAACGTGTTGCCATTGCTCGCAGTTTGGTCTCAGAAGCTCCAGTTATTCTAGCTGATGAGCCAACAGGAAATCTGGATCCTAAAACTGCTGGAGATATTGTCGAACTACTCAAATCACTTGCCCAGAAAACAGGTAAATGTGTGATTGTCGTAACTCACAGTAAAGAAGTGGCACAAGCGTCAGATATTACACTTGAATTAAAGGATAAGAAACTGACTGAAACGCGCAATACTAGTAAATAATTTGAGCTTACTTTAATAGAATGATTAAAACAAAATCTAGAAAGGGAATCTATGTTACACAACGCATTTGCCTATGTTACAAGGAAGTTTTTCAAATCGATTGTCATCTTCCTGATTATTCTCCTCATGGCGAGCTTGAGTTTGGTCGGCTTGTCAATCAAGGGAGCTACTGCCAAGGCTTCTCAGGAGACCTTTAAAAATATCACCAATAGCTTCTCCATGCAAATCAATCGTCGCGTCAACCAAGGAACGCCTCGCGGTGCTGGGAATATCAAGGGTGAAGACATCAAAAAAATCACCGAAAACAAGGCCATTGAGTCTTATGTCAAACGTATCAACGCTATCGGAGATTTGACTGGATATGACCTGATTGAAACGCCAGAAACCAAGAAGAATCTCACTGCTGATCGTGCCAAACGTTTTGGAAGTAGCTTGATGATTACAGGTGTCAATGACTCCTCTAAAGAAGACAAGTTTGTCTCTGGTTCTTATAAACTAGTCGAAGGAGAGCACTTAACCAACGACGACAAGGATAAAATCCTCTTGCACAAGGACTTGGCAGCCAAACACGGCTGGAAAGTAGGGGACAAGGTTAAACTGGACTCTAATATCTACGATGCAGATAATGAAAAAGGAGCCAAGGAAACAGTTGAAGTGACAATCAAGGGACTCTTTGATGGTCATAATAAGTCAGCAGTAACCTACTCACAAGAACTTTACGAAAACACAGCTATTACAGACATTCACACTGCTGCAAAACTTTATGGATACACAGAAGACACAGCCATTTATGGGGACGCAACCTTCTTTGTAACAGCAGACAAGAACTTGGATGATGTTATGAAAGAGTTGAATGGCATCAGTGGTATCAACTGGAAGAGCTACACACTCGTCAAGAGCTCCTCTAACTACCCAGCTCTTGAGCAATCTATCTCTGGTATGTACAAGATGGCCAACCTCCTCTTCTGGGGTAGCTTGAGCTTCTCAGTTCTCCTCCTTGCCCTCTTGCTCAGCCTTTGGATCAACGCCCGTCGCAAGGAAGTGGGAATTCTCCTCTCTATCGGCCTCAAGCAGGCAAGTATCTTGGGTCAATTCATCACCGAATCTATCTTGATTGCTATCCCTGCTCTAGTTTCTGCTTACTTCCTAGCTAATTACACTGCCCGTGCAATTGGAAACACTGTCCTTGCCAATGTGACTTCAGGTGTTGCCAAACAGGCTAGTAAGGCGGCTCAAGCCTCTAACCTTGGTGGTGGTGCAGAAGTAGATGGCTTTAGCAAGACCTTGTCGAGCCTAGACATTTCTATTCAGACATCAGACTTTATCATCATTTTTGTCCTTGCCTTGGTTCTAGTGGTTCTCGTTATGGCGCTTGCTTCAAGCAATCTCCTTAGAAAACAACCAAAAGAGCTCTTGCTGGATGGTGAATAAATTTGAAAAAATGAGTCTGGAATAAAGATTGCATCTTGTGTTTCTATTCAAGAATAGTGGATAGGAATAGCTATTTAACAATTCAAAATAAATCTGAAAGCAGTGGTGAAAATCATTGCTTTCAGTTGCTTTCTTTGTACTTTAGTGCTTAAATATAATATACTAAAGTTATGGAATTTATGAGAAAGGAATTTCACAACGTTTTATCTAGTGGTCAGTTGCTTACAGACAAAAGGCCAGCAAGAGACTATAATAGAAAATAGAGTAGGTATTTATTCTAAGAAAAATAAAAAATAGAGAGCAGTTAAAGTATGAAAATTTTAATTGTAGAAGATGAAGAGATGATCCGTGAGGGGGTCAGTGATTATTTGACGGATTGTGGCTATGAAACTATTGAGGCAGCGGACGGTCAGGAAGCTCTGGAGCAATTTTCTAGCTATGAGGTGGCCCTGGTTTTACTGGATATCCAGATGCCCAAGCTTAACGGCTTAGAAGTCCTAGCTGAGATTCGTAAAACCAGTCAGGTTCCTGTCTTGATGTTGACAGCTTTTCAGGATGAGGAATACAAGATGAGTGCCTTTGCCTCTTTGGCAGATGGCTATCTGGAAAAACCTTTCTCTCTCTCCCTCTTAAAAGTGAGGGTGGACGCGATTTTCAAGCGCTACTACGATACAGGACGAATCTTTTCTTACAAGGATACCAAGGTGGACTTTGAAAGCTACAGTGCAAGCCTCGCAGGTCAAGAAGTGCCTATCAATGCCAAAGAGTTGGAAATTCTGGACTATCTAGTGAAAAATGAAGGCCGGGCCTTGACTCGGTCTCAGATTATCGATGCCGTCTGGAAAGCGACAGATGAGGTTCCCTTTGACCGTGTTATTGATGTTTATATCAAGGAATTGCGGAAAAAGCTAGACTTGGATTGTATCCTCACTGTGCGCAATGTTGGTTATAAATTGGAGCGAAAATGAAACGAACAGGTTTATTTGCAAAGATATTTATCTATACCTTCTCGATATTTAGTGTTCTGGTTATCTGCCTTCATTTAGCTATTTATTTTCTTTTTCCTTCGACTTATCTGAGTCATCGTCAGGAAACCATTGGTCAAAAGGCAACAGCCATTGCCCAGTCCCTAGAAGGGAAAGATAGGCAGAGTATCGAGCAAGTGTTAGACTTGTATTCCCAGACTAGTGATATCAAGGGGACCGTCAAAGGTGAGATGACCGAGGACAAGTTAGAAGTCAAGGACAGTCTTCCTCTGGACACAGACCGCCAGACAACCTCTCTCTTTATTGAGGAGCGCGAGGTGAAAACGCAAGACGGTGGTACTATGATTCTCCAGTTTCTAGCTTCCATGGATTTACAAAAGGAAGCGGAGCAAATCAGTCTCCAGTTTCTTCCCTATACCTTGCTGGCCTCCTTTCTGATTTCCCTCTTGGTGGCCTACATCTACGCTCGGACTATTGTTGCACCGATTTTGGAAATCAAGCGGGTGACCCGTCGGATGATGGACCTGGATTCCCAAGTGCGATTGCGCGTGGATTCTAAGGATGAGATAGGTAATCTCAAGGAACAAATCAATAGCCTCTACCAGCATCTCTTGACTGTTATTGCGGACTTGCATGAAAAGAATGAAGCCATTCTCCAGCTGGAGAAGATGAAGGTCGAATTCCTACGAGGAGCTTCTCATGAATTGAAAACACCGCTGGCTAGTTTGAAAATCCTAATCGAAAATATGAGAGAGAATATCGGTCGTTATAAGGATAGAGACCAGTATCTGGGAGTTGCCTTGGGGATTGTGGATGAACTCAATCACCATGTTCTGCAGATACTTTCCCTCTCTTCTGTGCAGGAATTGCGAGATGATAGGGAAACAATTGACCTCCTCCAGATGACGCAAAATCTGGTCAAAGATTATGCCTTGCTAGCCAAGGAAAGAGAGCTCCAGATAGACAATAGTTTGACCCATCAGCAGGCTTATCTAAACCCATCAGTTATGAAGTTGATTCTTTCTAATCTCATCAGCAATGCCATTAAGCACTCTGTTCCAGGTGGCTTAGTTCGAATTGGAGAAAGAGAAGGAGAACTTTTTATCGAAAATAGCTGTAGCTCAGAGGAACAAGAAAAACTAGCCCAGTCTTTTTCTGACAATGCTAGTCGCAAGGTCAAGGGGTCTGGTATGGGGCTCTTTGTGGTTAAGAGTCTATTAGAACATGAAAAATTAGCTTATCGTTTCGAGATGGAGGAGAATCGTTTAACCTTCTTTATAGATTTTCCAAAAGTCGTCCAAGACTAGGGAGAGAAAGGGTTTACATAGGTGGAGTTAGAAGAAAATCAATTGAAACTGCGGGAAAAACTAGATTTTTTTGGCAAAAAGTGATAAAATGAACAATGTAAATGGGATGACCCATAAAAATATACAGGAGGCCTGATAAAATGGCAATCGTTTCAGCAGAAAAATTTGTCCAAGCAGCCCGTGACAACGGTTATGCAGTTGGTGGATTTAACACAAACAACCTTGAGTGGACTCAAGCTATCTTGCGCGCAGCAGAAGCTAAAAAAGCTCCAGTTTTGATCCAAACTTCAATGGGTGCTGCTAAATACATGGGTGGTTACAAAGTTGCTCGCAACTTGATCGCTAACCTTGTTGAATCAATGGGTATCACTGTACCAGTAGCTATCCACCTTGACCACGGTCACTACGAAGATGCACTTGAGTGTATCGAAGTTGGTTATACTTCAATCATGTTTGACGGTTCACACCTTCCAGTTGAAGAAAACCTTAAATTGGCTAAAGAAGTTGTTGAAAAAGCACACGCTAAAGGTATCTCAGTAGAAGCTGAAGTTGGTACTATCGGTGGTGAAGAAGACGGAATCATCGGTAAAGGTGAATTGGCTCCAATCGAAGACGCTAAAGCAATGGTTGAAACTGGTATCGACTTCTTGGCAGCTGGTATCGGTAACATCCACGGTCCTTACCCAGTAAACTGGGAAGGTCTTGACCTTGACCACTTGCAAAAATTGACAGAAGCTCTTCCAGGATTCCCAATCGTATTGCACGGTGGATCAGGTATTCCTGATGAGCAAATCCAAGCAGCTATCAAACTTGGTGTTGCCAAAGTTAACGTTAACACAGAATGCCAAATCGCATTCGCTAACGCAACTCGTAAATTTGCTCGTGACTACGAAGCAAACGAAGCAGAATACGACAAGAAAAAACTCTTCGACCCACGTAAATTCTTGGCTGACGGTGTAAAAGCTATCCAAGCATCAGTTGAAGAACGTATCGACGTATTCGGTTCAGAAGGTAAAGCATAATCTAGCTGAATAATACAGATAAAACCTGCCTGTGAGGGTGGGTTTTTTGATTTCAAGCTACTCGTTTTAGTATAGTAAACTGAATCTAGACTAGCACAATGCTGCTTCTATAGCGTTTTGAAACTAGAATAGGATAACATAACTGCTAAAAGATTTCTATAAATTCATTTGATTTTCCTAATCAATTTGTTCGTATCCTATTTCACTCCACTATAAAACATTCTTATCAATTGATTTGAATGCCAAAATTCCATCGTTCCTGTCTTATTTCATTTGGCTATAAAAAACTCTCCTGGGAAATTCCAGGAGAGTATGATTACTTATTTGAACTTGAATCCTTCGTAAATAAGCTCTGTTTTTGGATTTTGTTTCTTAATCTGTTTGGCAAGTGCCTTCATCATAGAAATAGGACCACACATATAGACGGTTGCATGTTCGGGCACTTCTTTTTGTTCAAAATTAAGATAGCCGTCTTTCGTACTGTCGATTAGATGGAGTTCAAAATTAGGATTTTTCTGAGCATAGTTACGGAGTAAATCTAGGTAGACTGCATTTTCATCTCCACGGAAGCTATAGTAGAAGTGAACCTGTTTATCTAAAATAGGATGTTCACGGATGTAAGAGATGAAGGGGGTGATCCCAATACCTCCAGCAATTCAAACCTGATTTTCTCGTCCTTCTTCTATGATCATGTGTCCGTAAGCTCTGTCTAGGGTAACTTTGCTGCCGGCTTGAAGATTATCATAGATATTCTTGGTATGGTCGCCTGAATTTTTAACAGTAAAGTAAAGAGTTTGACCATGACCTCCTGAGATAGAAAAGGGATGTGGAGCACTTTCAAAGCCTTCTTGGAAAATCTTTAGAAAGGCAAATTGTCCTGATTGATAGTTGAAAGGTCTGCTAAGATGGATTTGAATTTCTCTAGTATCGTGATTTAAGCGTTTGAGATGGGTAATTTTCCCTAGATAGGGGAAGGAAATCTTTTGATATAGAAAAATGATATAAAAACCAGCTAGTAAGCCTAAAAGGGCATAGCTACCAACAAGAAAACTTAGAAGATTAAATGTAAGGAGACGATTGCCCATTATCATGTAGATGTGAAAGAGTCCTAAAATATAGGCTAGGTAAACCAAGCGGTGAATCCATCGCCAAGCTTCGTATTGGATGTATTTGCCTAAATAGGCGACAAGGATGATGCTGGCAAAGATATAGATGGCAAGATTGCCAAACTGAGCAGCTAAGCGAGAGCCCCACAAACCGCCCATACTAAAGTTATGAAAGATTAGTAGGATGATTGAGAGAAAGGCTGTGAATTTGTGGACGGTGTAGACCTTCTCCAAACCGTGAAACCAGCTTTCTAGTAGTGGGAGACGAGTGGCTAGGATAAAAGTCAGAGATAGGCTTGTTAAAGCTAGTCCTGGAATCATGAATTGGGGAGAAGTGTTCATCCAAGTCAAAAGAGTCAAGATAAAACTAGCTATGATAAAGAGTAGTCCTTTGACTGATTTCATAGAAAATTCCATTTCATTTAGATTTCGATTTGTTGTAAATAAATTTGTTACATTTTATCATAGAAAATGTATGGTGTCAAATTGAGGTCTATAAATATCTACTCTCATCAAAAAACTCTCCAATTGAACTGGAGAGTGGCTGTTTATACTCAATGAAAATCAAAGAGCAAACTAGGAAGCTAGCTGCAGGCTGTACTTGAGTACGGCAAGGTGAAGCTGACGTGGTTTGAAGAGATTTTCGAAGAGTATTATTCTGCAGCTTGTTGTCAACGTTTGGCTAGCATATGAGACAGGCTAGAAATTGCTAGGTTAAAGCTGAAGTAGATGAGGGCAATCAGGATGTAAAGACTGAAGACCTGCTCTGGTTCGAAATAACGGCCCATGAGAATTTGGCTGGCTCCAAAGAGTTCTTGTAGGGCGATAACAGAGTAGAGGAGACTGGTATCCTTAATCACGGTAACAAACTGAGAAATGATGGCTGGTAGCATTTTGCGGATGGCTTGTGGGAGAATGATGTAGTAGAGGATTTGGGCTGAGGTGAAGCCTTGTGACATTCCTGCTTCGTATTGTCCCTTGTCTACGGCATTGAGACCGCCTCGAATAATCTCAGCCAAGGCTGCTGATGTAAAGAGAGTAAAGGCTGTAATACCTGCTGGTGTGGACTTCATTTTGAACACCAAAAAGATAGTAAAAATCCAGAGAAGGTTGGGAACGTTGCGCACAAACTCGATATAAATACTGGAAATAATGCGTAAGATAGGATTTTTTCCATTTCGCATGACGGCAAGCACGGTACCGATGATAGTAGAGAGGATGATGGCAATCAGAGAAATATAGAGGGTCAAGCCAAATCCTTTAAAGATAAAGACTAGGTTATCTGGGGTTAAAATTTCTAAAATAGATTCCATAGTAACCTCCTAAAGTGAATAGGCTTTTTTATTGGCTTGCTCCATCTTGCGACCAAACTGGGCAACAGGGAAGCATAGGGCAAAGTAGAGAAGAGCAGCACCTAAAAAGGCTGGGATATAGTTTCCGTTGAGAGCCGACCAAGACTTAGTCACAAACATCAAGTCTACTCCAGAGATGATAGCTACAGTAGATGTGTTCTTGATGAGGTTAACAATTTGGTTGGTCAATGGAGGGAGAATGATGCGGAAGGCCTGAGGCAAGATAATCAAGCGCATGGCACTGATATAGGTAAAACCTTGCGACAAGGCGGCCTCCATCTGACCACTAGGAATAGACTGAATCCCTGAACGAATAACCTCAGCGATATAAGCGCCGTGATAGAGTCCCACGCAGAGAACGGCTGTCCAATAAATTGGAATCATGATGATGTGGTCACTGATAAGAGGTAGGCCATAAAAAACAATAACAAACTGCACCAAGAGGGGAGTGTTTTGGTAAAATTCCACGAAGATGCGAGCTAAAATGCGTAAAATTGGACGTTTACTGGTTGACATGGCACCAAAGAAGATTCCTAAGACCATGGCGAGGATAAAGGATCCAATCGCTAGGGCAAGAGTAAAGAGGAAACCATTGAAAAATTGTCCAAAATCCTGAAAATAGGCTGTCCAAGATGATAAATCTGTCATAGGGTATCCTCCTTAATCTGCGGTATGACTAGATGGTTTGAGCTTGTAACGGTCATAAAGTTTCTGCAAACTACCATCCTTGCTCCATTTAGTAACCAAGTTATCAAGATAGTCGTTGAGCTCTGTATTTGATTTCTTGGTAACAATACTGTAGTCAGATGGCTTGAAACTATCATCTAGTAGTGCTGTCCGTTTACTAGTGTAGCCAGATAGAATAGAGTGGTCAACGGAAAAGGCATCGATACGATGAGCGTGCAGGGAAGTAATCAATTCTGGGTAGGAACCAAGTTCGACGAATTTAAACTTCAGACCTTTCTTTTTACCCAGTTCAGTAATCAGGCGTTGGGTGATAGAACCTTGGGCGACTCCGATGGTTTTGCCGTTTAGGTCCTCAATCTTTTTGATTTTGGCAGATTTATTGACCAAAAATCCAGAAGCGTCTGTGTAGTAGGGACTGGTAAAGTTGTAGAGTTTTTTGCGTTCGTCCGTGATGGTAAAGGTCGCGATATCCATATCGACCTGTTCATTGTCTAGAAGGGGGCCGCGGGTTTGTGCTGTAACCGGCACATAGCGAATCTTGACCTTGAGTTCATCAGCTACCATCTTGGCCAAGTCGGTTTCGATACCAGAATAAGTACCGGTCTTGGGATCTTTGTAACCAAAATTGGGAACGTCTTGTTTGACACCGACAACCAGTTCGCCTCTTTTTTGAATGTCTGCGATACTAGTATCAGCCTGGACTGGTTTGGCAGCAGCAAGGCCGAAAAGGCTAATCAATAATGCTGATAAAAAGAATTTTTTTTCATAGGCGTCTCCTTATTTGACTTTGTCACTTTCGTGGTTGATAATTTTGCTGAGGAATTGTTGGGCACGAGGTTCGCTTGGATTGTCAAAAAAGTTATCGACATCTGTCGTATCTACTAAAACTTCTCCGTCGGCCATAAAGATAATGCGGTCCGCAACCTCTCGAGCAAAGCCCATTTCGTGGGTAACGATGATCATGTTCATCCCATCATGCGCCAGTTTCTGCATAACTGCTAGAACATCTCCGATAGTCTCAGGATCAAGAGCAGATGTTGGTTCATCAAAGAGGAGGAGTTCCGGATGCATAGCAAGACCACGAGCGATGGCGATCCGCTGTTTTTGTCCACCAGATAGCATGGCGGGATAGGAATCTTTCTTGTCCCACATATTTACAAATTCCAGATATTTTTGGGCGGTTTTTTCAGCTTCTTTTTTATCAATTCCTAGAACTTTAACGGGCGCAAGTGTCACGTTTTCTAACACGGTTTTGTGTAGATAAAGGTTAAAATGTTGAAAAAACATGCCGACTTCCTTGCGAAGAGGTACCAAATCTTTCTGGCTGGCACCAGCAACTTGGTGCCCATTGACTAGGAGACTTCCTTTGTCAACAGCCTCTAAACCATTGATCGTACGGATAAGAGTGGACTTCCCAGAGCCAGAAGGTCCAAGCAGGACAACAACTTGTCCTTTTTCAAAACGGAGATTGATGTTGCGGAGTGCGTGGTAGTCTCCGTAATATTTTTCGACGTTTTTAAATTCTACTAAAGCCATGAGAGATCTCCTTTATGTTAGATTTTATAACACGATTCTACAATAAAAGAATGTTCTTGTCAAACCATATCTGAAAAAATTCACTATAGTGAAATAAGAACAGGACAAATTGATCGGGACAGTCAAATCGATTTCTAACAATATTTTAGAAGTAGAGGTGTACTATTCTAGTTTCAATATACTATAAAATGTTATAAAAAAGCAATCTGGATAGAGAAAACGTCTAAATCATGTTATAATGAAGCAATAGAATTCTTAGAAAGAGTGGATGTCTTTTTGATAACACCTACTTATGAATGGCAGTTTGCCCTGCAGGTAGAAGATGCGGATTTTACAAAGATAGCCAAGAAGGCTGGACTGGGTCCTGAGGTGGCTCGGTTATTGTTTGAGAGAGGGATTCAGGACCAAGAAAGTCTGAAGAAGTTTTTAGAACCTTCCTTGGAGGACTTACATGATGCTTATCTGCTCCATGATATGGACAAGGCAGTGGAGCGGATTCGTCAGGCTATTGAAGAAAGGGAAAATATTCTCGTTTATGGAGACTACGATGCGGATGGCATGACTTCGGCTTCTATTGTGAAGGAAAGTTTGGAACAACTTGGTGCTGAGTGCCGAGTTTACCTGCCAAATCGTTTTACCGATGGCTATGGCCCTAATGCTAGTGTTTATAAATACTTTATCGAGCAAGAAGGAATTTCCTTGATTGTGACGGTGGACAATGGGGTTGCTGGTCATGAGGCTATTGCATTGGCTCAGTCTATGGGAGTAGATGTCATTGTGACAGACCATCATTCCATGCCTGAAACCCTGCCAGATGCTTATGCTATTGTCCATCCTGAACATCCAGATGCGGATTATCCTTTTAAATATTTGGCTGGTTGTGGAGTTGCTTTCAAGTTGGCTTGTGCCCTGTTAGAAGAAGTGCAAGTGGAATTGCTTGATTTGGTCGCTATTGGAACTATTGCAGATATGGTGAGTCTGACGGATGAAAATCGTATCTTAGTTCAATATGGTCTGGAAATGTTGGGTCATACCCAGCGCATTGGTCTGCAAGAAATGCTAGACATGGCTGGGATTGCTGCCAACGAAGTAACAGAAGAAACGGTTGGTTTCCAGATTGCTCCTCGTTTGAATGCCTTGGGCCGCTTGGATGATCCCAATCCTGCCATTGATTTGTTGACTGGATTTGATGATGAGGAAGCGCATGAGATTGCCCTTATGATTCACCAGAAAAACGAAGAGCGCAAGGAAATCGTTCAGTCTATCTATGAAGAAGCCAAGACCATGGTGGATCCTGAGAAGAAGGTTCAGGTCTTGGCCAAGGAAGGCTGGAATCCTGGGGTTCTAGGAATCGTGGCTGGTCGTTTATTGGAAGAATTGGGACAGACAGTCATTGTTCTTAATATAGAAGACGGTCGTGCCAAGGGCAGTGCTCGTAGTGTGGAAGCGGTCGATATTTTTGAAGCTCTGGATCCCTATCGAGACCTCTTCATCGCCTTTGGAGGTCATGCAGGTGCAGCGGGTATGACGCTGGAAGTTGAGCAACTCTCAGATTTATCTCAGGTTTTGGAAGATTATGTTCGTGAAAAAGGTGCAGATGCTGGTGGCAAGAATAAGTTAAACCTAGATGAAGAGTTGGATTTGGAGGCACTTAGCTTGGAAACGGTCAAAAGTTTTGAACGTTTAGCTCCTTTTGGAATGGATAATCAGAAACCTATTTTTTATATCAAGAATTTTCAGGTCGAAAGTGCTCGTACTATGGGGGCAGGTAATGCCCATCTAAAGCTGAAAATTTCCAGGGGTGAGGCGAGTTTTGAAGTGGTAGCCTTTGGTCAAGGCAGATGGGCGACAGAGTTTTCTCAAACCAAGAATCTAGAGTTAGCGGTTAAATTGTCTGTCAACCAATGGAATGGCCAAACTGCCCTCCAGTTGATGATGGTGGATGCGCGAGTGGAAGGTGTTCAACTTTTTAACATTCGTGGAAAAAATGCAGTCTTGCCAGAAGGTGTTCCAGTCTTGGATTTTCCTGGAGAACTGCCAAATCTTGCGGCTAGTGAAGCTATTGTCGTAAAAAACATTCCAGAGGATATTACTCAGCTGAAGACCATTTTTCAGGAACAGCATTTCTCTGCTGTCTATTTCAAAAATGATATTGACAAGGCCTATTATCTGACAGGTTATGGGACTAGAGATCAGTTTGCCAAATTGTACAAGACTATTTACCAGTTCCCAGAGTTTGATATTCGCTACAAGCTGAAAGATTTGGCTGCATATCTTAATATTCAACAAATCTTGCTGGTCAAGATGATTCAAGTATTTGAAGAACTAGGCTTTGTGACGATAAAAGATGGTGTGATGACAGTCAATAAAGAGGCGCCAAAGCGGGAGATAGGAGAAAGTCAAATTTACCAAAATCTCAAACAAACCGTTAAAGACCAAGAAATGATGGCGCTGGGTACGGTGCAAGAAATTTATGATTTTTTGATGGAAAAAGAGTAGAAGTTAGGAAAGAGTTGGGAAATCAACTCTTTTTTGAAAACAGACCTTCATTTTGAAAATCATCAAAAAAATGGTATAATGGTAGGAAAAGATTCGGCTGAAAGTATTAGAACTTTTAGAATAAGAGGGTAGAGTTGCCCTATAATCAAGATAAACTAAGATTTTGGAGGAAAAATGAATAATATCAGTTTAACAACACTTGGTGGTGTGCGTGAGAATGGAAAAAATATGTACATTGCTGAAATTGGAGAGTCCATTTTTGTTTTGAATGTAGGGTTAAAATATCCTGAAAATGAACAATTAGGGGTCGATGTGGTGATTCCAAACATGGATTACCTTTTTGAAAATAGCGACCGTATTGCTGGGGTTTTCTTGACCCACGGGCATGCGGATGCGATTGGTGCTCTACCTTATCTCTTGGCAGAGGCTAAAGTTCCTGTATTTGGGTCTGAGTTGACCATTGAGTTGGCAAAGCTCTTTGTCAAAGGAAATGATGCCGTTAAGAAATTTAATGATTTCCATGTCATTGATGAGAATACGGAGATTGATTTTGGTGGGACAGTGGTTTCCTTCTTCCCTACGACTTACTCCGTTCCAGAGAGTCTGGGAATTGTCTTGAAGACATCGGAAGGAAGCATCGTTTATACAGGTGACTTCAAATTTGACCAAACGGCTAGTGAATCTTATGCAACTGATTTTGCTCGTTTGGCAGAGATTGGTCGTGACGGCGTCCTGGCTCTCCTCAGTGATTCGGCCAATGCAGACAGCAATATTCAGGTGGCTAGTGAAAGTGAAGTTAGGGATGAAATTACCCAAACTATTGCTGACTGGGAAGGTCGTATCATCGTTGCAGCTGTTTCCAGTAATCTTTCTCGTATTCAGCAGATTTTTGACGCTGCGGATAAAACAGGTCGACGTATCGTCTTGACAGGATTTGATATTGAAAATATCGTCCGCACAGCGATTCGTCTTAAGAAGTTGTCTTTAGCCAACGAAATTCTCTTGATTAAGCCTAAAGATATGTCTCGCTTTGAAGACCATGAGTTGATTATTCTTGAGACAGGTCGTATGGGTGAACCTATCAATGGACTTCGTAAGATGTCGATTGGTCGCCATCGTTATGTAGAAATCAAGGATGGGGACCTGGTCTATATTGCTACGGCTCCGTCTATTGCTAAAGAAGCCTTTGTTGCGCGTGTGGAAAATATGATTTATCAGGCAGGTGGGGTTGTCAAATTGATTACCCAAAGTTTACATGTATCAGGGCACGGAAATGTGCGTGATTTGCAGCTGATGATCAATCTTTTGCAACCTAAGTACCTCTTCCCTGTCCAAGGGGAGTATCGTGAGTTGGATGCTCACGCTAAGGCTGCCATGGCAGTTGGGATGTTGCCAGAACGCATCTTCATTCCTAAAAAGGGGACGACCATGGCTTACGAGAATGGAGACTTTGTTCCAGCTGGATCGGTTTCAGCAGGAGATATCTTGATTGATGGGAATGCCATTGGTGATGTTGGAAATGTTGTTCTTCGTGACCGTAAGGTCTTGTCAGAGGATGGAATTTTCATCGTGGCTATTACAGTCAACCGTCGTGAGAAGAAAATTGTGGCTAGGGCTCGTGTTCACACGCGTGGATTTGTTTATCTCAAGAAGAGTCGCGATATTCTCCGTGAAAGTTCAGAATTGATTAACCAAACGGTAGAAGAGTATCTTCAAGGAGATGACTTTGACTGGGCAGATCTTAAAGGGAAGGTTCGAGATAATTTGACCAAGTATCTCTTTGACCAAACCAAGCGTCGTCCAGCTATTTTACCAGTAGTCATGGAAGCAAAATAATCGTTGAAATAAACAGAGAGAAAGTCGAGTTTCGGCTTTTTCTTATAGAAAAATAGAAGGAGAAAATCATGGCAGTAATGAAAATCGAGTATTACTCACAAGTATTGGATATGGAGTGGGGGGTGAATGTCCTCTACCCTGATGCCAATCGAGTGGAAGAACCAGAGTGTGAAGATATTCCCGTCTTGTACCTTTTGCACGGGATGTCTGGAAATCATAATAGTTGGCTTAAGCGGACCAATGTAGAACGCTTGCTTCGAGGAACTAATCTCATCGTTGTTATGCCCAATACCAGCAATGGTTGGTACACCGATACCCAGTATGGTTTTGACTACTACACGGCTCTAGCAGAGGAATTGCCACAGGTTCTGAAACGCTTCTTCCCTAATATGACGAGCAAGCGTGAAAAGACCTTTATCGCTGGTCTTTCTATGGGAGGCTACGGCTGCTTCAAACTGGCTCTTACGACAAATCGTTTTTCTCATGCAGCTAGTTTTTCAGGTGCCCTCAGCTTTCAAAACTTTTCTCCTGAAAGTCAAAATCTGGGAAGTCCAGCCTACTGGAGAGGTGTTTTTGGAGAGATTAGAGACTGGACAACTAGTCCCTATTCTCTTGAAAGTCTGGCTAAAAAATCGGATAAAAAGACCAAACTTTGGGCGTGGTGTGGCGAACAGGATTTCTTGTACGAAGCCAATAATCTCGCAGTGAAAAATCTCAAAAAACTAGGTTTTGATGTGACCTATAGCCATAGTGCTGGAACTCACGAGTGGTACTACTGGGAAAAACAATTGGAAGTTTTTTTAACAACCCTACCAATTGATTTCAAATTAGAAGAGAGACTGACTTAGTTTGAACTTCAGCATAGGGGGAGTAGAACTAAAATAAAATATGTTTTCACTAGACTTTTCAAACGAAAGTAGTAGAATAGTAATAAAATACTGGAGGAAAGAGAGTAGGAAATGTACCGTTATCAAATTGGCATTCCCACATTAGAATATGATCAGTTTGTCAAAGAACATGAATTAGCCAATGTATTACAAAGTAGTGCTTGGGAGGAAGTTAAGTCTAATTGGCAACATGAGAAGTTTGGTGTTTACAGGGAAGAAAAATTACTGGCGACAGCTAGTATTTTGATTAGAACTCTTCCGCTAGGCTATAAAATGTTTTACATCCCAAGAGGACCTATATTGGATTATGGGGATAAAGAACTCTTGAATTTTGCCATTCAGTCTATTAAGTCCTATGCTCGCAGTAAGAGAGCGGTTTTTGTGACTTTTGACCCAAGTATTTGCCTATCTCAAAGTTTAATCAATCAGGAAAAGACAGAATTTCCTGAAAATCTGGCTATTATTGATAGTTTGCAACAAATGGGAGTAAGGTGGTCAGGAAAAACGGAGGAAATGGGAGACACCATTCAACCTCGTATTCAGGCGAAAATATACAAGGAAAATTTTGAAGAAGATAAACTTTCCAAGTCAACAAAACAGGCTATTCGAACAGCACGAAACAAAGGGCTTGAGATTCAATATGGTGGACTGGAACTATTAGATTCATTTTCGGAGTTGATGAAAAAAACTGAGAAGCGAAAAGAGATTCATTTGAGGAATGAAGCCTATTATAAAAAATTGTTAGATAATTTTAAGGACAAGGCCTATATCACCTTGGCCACCTTGGATGTTTCTAAACGTTCGCAAGAATTAGAAGAACAGTTAGCGAAAAATAGAGCCTTGGAAGAGACGTTTACTGAGTCGACTCGAATTTCAAAAGTAGAAGCGCAGAAGAAGGAAAAAGAACGTTTGTTAGAGGAATTGACCTTCTTGCAGGAATATATAGATGTAGGTCAAGCGAGAGTTCCTTTAGCGGCTACTTTGAGTTTGGAATTTGGTACTACCTCTGTCAATATATATGCTGGTATGGATGATGATTTTAAACGTTACAATGCACCAATTTTAACATGGTATGAAACGGCTCGCTATGCCTTTGAGCGAGGTATGGTCTGGCAAAATTTAGGTGGTGTTGAAAACTCTCTCAATGGTGGACTTTATCATTTTAAGGAAAAATTTAATCCAACGATTGAAGAATACTTGGGTGAATTTACAATGCCCACTCATCCTCTCTATCCTCTGTTAAGACTTGCTCTTGATTTCCGTAAAACATTAAGAAAAAAACATAGAAAGTAAGTATATGGCACTAACAACACTCACGAAAGAAGAGTTTCAGACTTATTCTGATCAGGTTTCTTCTCGTTCCTTTATGCAATCTGTCCAGATGGGGGATTTGCTAGAAAAAAGAGGGGCTCGAATTGTTTATCTTGCTTTGAAACAAGAAGGAGAAATTCAAGTTGCAGCTCTGGTTTATAGCTTGCCCATGCTGGGTGGTCTGCATATGGAACTCAATTCGGGGCCGATTTATACCCAACAAGATGCTCTTCCAGTTTTTTATGCAGAGTTAAAAGAATATGCCAAGCAAAATGGTGTATTAGAGTTGCTTGTAAAACCTTATGAAACTTATCAAACTTTTGATAGCCAAGGTAATCCAATAGATGCTGAGAAAAAAAGTATTATTCAAGGTTTGACTGATTTAGGTTATCAATTTGATGGCTTAACAACAGGTTACCCAGGTGGAGAACCAGATTGGTTATACTATAAAGATTTAACTAAATTAACTGAAAAGAGTTTGCTTAAAAGTTTTAGCAAAAAGGGTAAACCCTTGGTGAAAAAGGCTGAAACCTTTGGCATTCGATTGAAAAAGTTAAAACGTGAAGAACTATCGATTTTTAAGAATATAACAAAAGAAACCTCTGAACGTAGAGAATATAGTGATAAAAGTTTAGAATATTATGAGCAGTTTTATGATACTTTTGGAGAACAAGCGGAGTTTCTCATAGCAAGCTTAAATTTTTCGGACTATATGAGCAAATTGCAAGGTGAACAAAATAAACTAGAAGAAAACTTGGACAAGTTGCGACTTGATTTGAGTAAAAATCCTCATTCTGAGAAAAAACAAAATCAACTGAGAGAATATTCTAGTCAATTTGAAACGTTTGAAGTTCGAAAAGCAGAAGCGCGAGACTTGATTGAAAAATATGGAGAAGAAGATATTGTTTTAGCTGGGAGTTTATTTGTTTATATGCCTCAGGAAACGACTTATCTCTTTAGTGGTTCCTACACTGAGTTTAATAAGTTCTATGCCCCTGCACTGCTTCAAAAATATGTTATGTTGGAAAGCATAAAACGTGGAATACCTAAATACAACTTCCTAGGCATTCAAGGGATTTTTGATGGAAGTGATGGTGTTTTGCGTTTTAAACAGAATTTTAATGGCTATATTGTACGCAAAGCAGGTACTTTCCGTTACCATCCATCTCCTTTAAAATACAAAGCTATCCAGTTACTCAAAAAAATAGTAGGACGTTAAGATGAAAAAGTCAGTATTTAGATTTCTTTTAGCTTCTTTTAGTAAAATAATTTTTATTTGCTAGAAAGGTGGAGAGACATGCGCTGGCTTTTTCGTTTGATAGGGGCTTTCTTTTCTTTTGTGTGGCGTTTGTTTTGGCGTCTGGTTTGGATAGTTGTGCTCTTATGTGTGCTTGCTTTCGGACTTCTCTGGTATTTGAACGGGGATTTTCAAGGAGCGCTAAAGCAAGCAGAACGGTCAGTAAAAATTGGTCAACAAAGTATTGACCAATGGGAGAAAACAGGGCAACTGCCTAAGTTAAGCCAGACAGATAGTCACCAGCATTCTGAAGGAAGGTGGCCACAGGCCTCTGCTCGTATTTACCTGGATCCGCAGATGGATTCACGCTTTCAAGAGGCTTATTTAGAAGCAATCCAGAACTGGAATCAAACTGGTGCTTTTAACTTTGAACTCGTGACTGAGTCTAGTAAGGCGGATATTACGGCTACGGAGATGAACGACGGAGGCACTCCTGTGGCAGGAGAGGCGGAAAGTCAAACTAATCTCTTAACAGGGCAATTCTTGTCCGTAACGGTGCGGTTGAATCATTATTATTTGTCCAATCCATACTATGGCTATTCCTATGAACGCCTTGTCCATACGGCAGAACATGAGTTAGGTCATGCGATTGGCTTGGACCATACAGATGAGAAGTCTGTCATGCAACCAGCAGGTTCCTTTTATGGTATCCAGGAAGAGGATGTTGCAAACCTCCGAAAAATATATGAGACTAATGAGTAGGGTACTATCTTTCCCTACTTTTTTGCTATAATGGAACTATGAACAACTTGATTAAACCAAAACTAGAGCTCTTGCCGACCAGCCCTGGTTGCTACATTTACAAGGATAAAAACGGCACCATTATCTATGTAGGAAAGGCTAAAAATCTGCGTAATCGAGTACGGTCCTATTTTCGTGGAAGTCATGATACCAAGACAGAGGCTCTGGTGTCTGAAATTGTGGATTTTGAATTTATCGTCACTGAGTCCAATATTGAGGCGCTTCTGCTGGAAATCAACTTGATCAAGGAAAATAAGCCCAAGTACAATATCATGCTCAAGGATGACAAGTCTTATCCTTTTATCAAAATCACCAATGAGCACTATCCACGGCTTATCATTACTCGTCAGGTCAAAAAGGACGGTGGTCTTTATTTTGGCCCTTATCCAGATGTGGGGGCAGCCAATGAAATCAAGCGACTTCTAGATAGGATTTTCCCTTTTCGAAAATGTACCAACCCGCCCTCTAAGGTCTGTTTTTACTACCATATCGGCCAATGTATGGCCCACACCATCTGTAAGAATGACGAGGCCTATTTCAAGTCCATGGCCCAGGAGGTGTCTGATTTTCTGAAAGGTCAGGATGACAAAATCATCGATGATCTCAAGAGTAAAATGGCAGTAACAGCACAAAGTATGGAGTTTGAACGGGCAGCGGAATACCGTGACCTGATTCAGGCCATTGGAACACTTCGAACCAAGCAACGGGTCATGGCTAAGGATCTCCAAAATCGCGATGTCTTTGGCTACTATGTGGATAAGGGCTGGATGTGTGTGCAGGTTTTCTTTGTTCGTCAGGGCAAGCTCATCGAGCGCGATGTCAATCTCTTCCCCTACTTCAATGATCCAGATGAGGATTTCTTGACCTATGTGGGACAATTCTATCAAGAAAAATCTCACCTAGTTCCCAATGAGGTACTGATTCCGCAGGATATTGACGAAGAAGCTGTCAAGGCTTTGGTGGATACCAAGATTCTCAAACCCCAACGTGGAGAGAAAAAACAGCTGGTCAATCTAGCCATAAAAAATGCACGTGTTAGTCTGGAGCAGAAATTTAACCTGCTAGAAAAATCAGTCGAAAAGACCCAAGGAGCTATTGAAAATCTAGGACGTTTGCTCCAAATTCCGACTCCAGTTCGCATCGAGTCCTTCGATAACTCCAACATCATGGGGACCAGTCCTGTTTCAGCCATGGTGGTCTTTGTTAACGGCAGGCCAAGTAAAAAAGATTACCGTAAGTACAAGATAAAAACCGTTGTTGGGCCGGACGACTATGCTAGTATGAGAGAAGTCATTCGCAGACGCTATGGTCGAGTACAGCGTGAGGCTTTGACTCCTCCAGATTTGATTGTGATTGATGGGGGGCAAGGTCAAGTCAATATTGCTAAGCAAGTCATCCAAGAAGAACTGGGCTTGGATATTCCAATTGCAGGTCTGCAAAAGAATGATAAGCACCAAACCCATGAACTGCTCTTTGGAGATCCGCTTGAGGTGGTGGACTTGTCTCGCAATTCTCAGGAATTTTTCCTCCTCCAACGCATCCAAGATGAGGTGCACCGCTTTGCCATTACCTTCCACCGCCAACTGCGCTCCAAAAATTCTTTCTCATCTCAATTGGATGGGATTGATGGTCTGGGACCTAAACGCAAGCAAAATCTCATGAGGCACTTCAAGTCTCTGACCAAAATCAAGGAAGCCAGTGTGGATGAGATTGTCGAAGTTGGAGTACCAAGAGCAGTAGCAGAGGCTGTGCAAAGAAAGTTGAACCCGCAGGAAACAGAAATCTTGCTTCAAGTGGCGGAAGAAAGAGTAGATTACCAAACAGAAGGAAACCACAATGAACCATAAAATCGCAATTTTATCAGATATTCATGGCAATGCGACGGCGCTAGAAGCAGTGATTGCAGATGCTAAAAATCAAGGAGTCAGTGAATACTGGCTTCTGGGAGATATTTTTCTTCCTGGTCCAGGCGCAAATGACTTAGTCGCCCTGCTAAAGGACCTTCCTATCACAGCCAGTGTTCGAGGCAATTGGGATGATCGTGTCCTTGAGGTCTTGGATGGCGAATATGGTTTGGAATATCCGAAAGAAATCCAGTCAATGCGCATGACCCAGTTTTTGATGGAGCGAATGGATCCTGCAACGATTGTCTGGCTACGAAGCTTGCCTTTGCTGGAAAAGAAAGAAATTGACGGATTGCGCTTTTCTATCTCTCATAATTTACCTGACAAAAACTATGGTGGTGACTTGCTAGTTGAGAATGATACAGAGAAATTTGACCAACTGCTAGATGCGGAAACGAACGTGGCCGTCTATGGTCATGTCCACAAGCAGTTGCTTCGCTACGGCAGTAAAGGGCAACAAATCATCAATCCAGGGTCGATTGGCATGCCCTATTTTAATTGGGAGGCGTTAAAAAATCACCGTGCCCAGTATGCCGTGATAGAAGTTGAAGATGGGGAATTACTCAATATCCAATTTCGTAAAGTTGCTTATGATTACGAAGCTGAGTTAGAATTGGCCAAGTCCAAGGGGCTTCCCTTTATCGAAATGTATGAAGAACTGCGTCGTGACGATAACTATCAGGGGCACAATCTGGAATTATTAGCCAGCTTAATAGAAAAGCATGGGTATGTAGAGGATGTGAAGGATTTTTTTGATTTTTTGTAAGAGTTTCCTAAAATAACCAATGCATACTAAAAAAGCGATTGGCTGGTCCAATCGCTTTTAGTATATCTTATACTCAATGAAAATCAAAGAGCAAACTAGGAAGCTAGCCGTAGGTTGCTCAAAGCACAGCTTTGAGGTTGCAGATAAAGCTGACGTGGTTTGAAGAGATTTTCGAAGAGTGTTATTGTAACTGAGATTGATCTGGGAGGTAAGAACCACCTAGATAGGTATTGCTGAGTTTTTCAAGGGTTCCGTCTTGATAGAGTTCTTTGAGCGCTTTATCAAATTTCTCTTTAAACTCTTTTTGGTCGCTTGAGAAAATGATATAATTGCTGGGGCTATCTGCAGAAGGTAAATCAACGACTGAGAGGTCTAAACCACGGTCCTTGATAATCTTTTGAACGGATACCTTGTCAAAAACGAGGAAATCAAACTCTCCGTTAGCAAGGTCTAGGATTCGTTTACCAATATCCTCACCAGAAAAATCAATTGTAGCGGGATTATCAGTGTGTTTCTGATTCCAGTTATTGATGAATTGAGCGTTAGAAGTTCCGGTATCCTCTTGTGTTGTTTTACCAGCGATCTGGTCAAGAGAAGTCAAAGGATTTTTCTTGTTGCTGACAAGGACGAGGGGATTGTTGGAAATCGGAAGCGAGTAAAGGTATTTTTCAGCACGCTCTTTTGTGTAACTCAAATTATTGGCCGCAGCCTGATAGTGACCAGAATCAAGTCCTGGGAAGATACTTTCCCAGGCGGTTCTTTGAAATTGAATCTCGTAGTCGCTGAGTTTTTCATCTACTGCCTTTAGAACTTCGATATCGAAGCCTGTCAGATTGCCTTTATCTTCGTAGTCAAATGGTGGCACGTCGCCAGCTGTAGCAAGGACGATTGTCTTTTGAGCGCTAGTCTCTTTGGGTGTAGCTTGATTCCCACAGGCAACCAAAAATGGTAGGATAGCTAGTAATAGGCTAAATTTTTTCATACTGTCTCCATTCAAATGTAAAGTACTTGCTAGTTTATCAGAAACTTTCCTGATAAACCAATATATATCTTTTATGTCTGTGATAGAAAAACTTAATCATGAAAAATCCCTGCAAGCTCTTTCAAATTATGGTAGAATGGAAGCAGTAGAATTAGAAAAGGAAATCGATTATGAAATTTCTTGAATTAAATAAAAAACGTCATGCGACCAAGCATTTTACTGATAAGCCTGTTGATCCCAAAGATGTGCGTACGGCTATCGAAATTGCAACCTTGGCGCCAAGCGCCCACAACAGCCAGCCTTGGAAATTTGTGGTGGTACGTGAGAAAAATGCTGAACTGGCAAAGTTAGCTTATGGTTCCAATTTTGAACAGGTATCATCAGCACCTGTAACCATTGCCCTATTTACAGATACAGACCTTGCCAAACGCGCTCGTAAGATTGCCCGAGTTGGTGGTGCTAACAATTTCTCAGAAGAACAACTTCAATACTTCATGAAAAATTTGCCAGCTGAATTTGCACGCTACAATGAACAACAAGTCAGCGACTACCTAGCACTCAATGCAGGTTTGGTTGCTATGAACTTGGTTCTCGCTCTTACAGACCAAGGAATTGGTTCCAATATTATCCTTGGTTTTGACAAATCAAAAGTTAATGAAGTTTTGGAAATCGAAGACCGTTTCCGCCCAGAACTCTTGATCACAGTGGGTTACACAGACGACAAATTGGAACCAAGCTACCGCTTGCCAGTAGATGAAATCATCGAAAAAAGATAGGAAGAAGAAAAAATGATAGCAATTGATTTTACAGCAGAAGTAGAAAAACGCAAAGAAGACCTCTTGGCTGACTTGTTTAGCCTTTTGGAAATCAACTCAGAACGTGATGATAGCAAGGCTGATGCCCAACATCCATTTGGGCCTGGTCCAGTAAAAGCCTTGGAGAAATTCCTTGAAATCGCAGACCGCGATGGCTACCCAACTAAGAATGTTGATAACTATGCAGGACATTTTGAGTTTGGTGATGGAGAAGAAGTTCTCGGAATCTTTGCCCATATGGATGTGGTGCCTGCTGGTAGCGGTTGGGACACAGACCCTTACACACCAACTATCAAAGATGGTCGCCTTTATGCGCGCGGGGCTTCGGACGATAAGGGTCCTACAACAGCTTGTTACTATGGTTTGAAAATCATCAAAGAATTGGGTCTTCCAACTTCTAAGAAAGTTCGCTTCATCGTTGGAACAGACGAAGAATCAGGCTGGGCAGACATGGACTACTACTTTGAGCACGTAGGACTTGCCAAACCAGATTTCGGTTTCTCACCAGATGCTGAATTTCCAATCATCAATGGTGAAAAAGGAAATATCACGGAATACCTCCACTTTGCAGGAGAAAATACAGGTGTTGCCCGTCTTCACAGCTTTACAGGTGGTTTACGTGAAAATATGGTACCAGAATCAGCAACAGCAGTCGTTTCAGGTGACTTGGCTGACTTGCAAGCTAAACTAGATGCCTTTGTTGCAGAACACAAACTTAGAGGAGAACTCCAAGAAGAAGCTGGCAAATACAAGGTGACGATCATTGGTAAATCAGCCCACGGTGCTATGCCTGCTTCAGGTGTCAATGGCGCAACTTACCTTGCCCTCTTCCTCAGCCAGTTTGGCTTTGCTGGTCCAGCCAAAGACTACCTTGACATCGCAGGTAAAATTCTCTTGAACGATCATGAGGGTGAAAATCTTAAGATTGCTCATGTGGATGAAAAGATGGGTGCTCTTTCTATGAATGCCGGCGTCTTCCGCTTCGATGAAACAAGTGCTGATAATACCATTGCCCTCAACATCCGCTATCCAAAAGGAACAAGTCCAGAACAAATCAAGTCAATCCTTGAAAACTTGCCAGTTGTTTCTGTTAGCCTGTCTGAACACGGTCACACGCCTCACTATGTGCCAATGGAAGATCCACTTGTGCAAACCTTGTTGAATGTCTATGAAAAACAAACTGGCCTTAAAGGTCATGAACAAGTCATCGGTGGTGGAACCTTTGGTCGCTTGCTAGAACGCGGAGTTGCCTACGGTGCTATGTTCCCAGACTCGATTGATACCATGCACCAAGCCAATGAATTTATCGCCTTGGATGATCTTTTCCGAGCAGCAGCAATTTATGCCGAAGCTATTTACGAATTGATCAAATAAAACGATAGAAGTCTGAGATCTTATGCTTGGACTTCTTTTTGGAGGGAAAGTAGATGTCTCAAATCGAAAGAATCAAACAGGCTATCATGGCGGATTCACAGAATGCCAGCTATACAGAGCGTGGCATTGAGCCTCTCTTTGCAGCGCCAAAAACTGCTCGCATCAATATCATCGGTCAGGCTCCGGGACTTAAAACTCAAGAAGCAGGCCTTTACTGGAAAGATAAAAGTGGTGACCGCTTGCGGGACTGGCTAGGTGTGGATGAAGATACCTTTTACAATTCAGGTTATTTTGCTGTTTTGCCTATGGATTTCTACTTTCCAGGACATGGCAAGTCGGGTGATCTTCCGCCTCGTACAGGTTTTGCAGAAAAATGGCATCCGCAGCTCTTACAGGAATTGCCTGATATTCAGTTAACCCTCTTGATTGGGCAATATGCCCAAGCCTACTATTTACAGGAGAAAATCAGTGGGAAGGTAACGGAGAGGGTGAAACACTATAAAGACTATCTGCCAGCCTATTTTCCGCTAGTTCACCCATCACCACGAAATCAAATCTGGATGGCCAAAAATCCTTGGTTTGAGGCAGAAGTAGTGCCAGATTTGAAAAAAAGAATTAAAACCATTTTATAGTCAATGAAAATCAAAGAGCAAACTAGGAAGCTAGTCGTAGGCTGCTCAAAGTACAGCTTTGAGGTTGCAGATAAAACTGACGAAGTCGGTAACATACGCACGGTAAGGCGACGCTGACGTGGTTTGAAGAGATTTTCGAAGAGTATTAGAAGAAAAAGAATGAAAGAAATAGCCTTTGACGCATTTTACCAGCTTTACCAAAACGACCAGCTTTCTCTAGTGGATGTGAGAGAAGTGGATGAGTTTGCAGCTCTTCATTTAGAAGGTGCCCACAACCTACCGCTTAGTCAATTGGCTGATAGTTATGATTAATTGGACAAAGATCGCTTGCATTATATTATTTGCAAATCTGGAATGAGATCGGCGCGTGCTTGCCAATTCCTGTTAGAACAAGGTTATAATGTTATCAATGTCCAGGGTGGCATGTTAGCCTTTGAAGAACTTTAAAATTTTGCATTTCTCCTACTTGGTGTGGACTGGGTAGGAGAGTTTTATTTTTTAGATAATTCTTATTTTTAAGAAAATTGAAAACATTTAATATTTGCCTCGTGATGCTTTTTTCAGACTCCTAATCGTGGTATACTAGGTCAGTATTTTATAAATATGAAGGAGATTTTTATGGCTAAAAAAGGTACCCTAACAGGTTTGCTCCTGTTTGGAATATTTTTTGGTGCGGGGAACTTGATTTTTCCGCCTTCTCTAGGTGCTCTATCTGGAGAACATTTTCTTCCTGCCATCGCAGGTTTTGTCTTTTCAGGCGTTGGTATCGCCGTCTTGACCCTTATTATTGGAACGCTAAATCCTAAAGGATATATCTACGAGATTTCAACGAAGATAGCGCCTTGGTTTGCGACTCTTTACCTCTCAGTTCTTTACTTGTCAATCGGTCCATTCTTTGCTACCCCACGTACTGCTACAACAGCTTACGAAGTAGGGATTAGCCCCCTTTTGTCGGATGCAAATAAAGGACTTGGCTTGATTGTATTTACGGTTCTGTATTTTGCGGCAGCCTATTTGATTTCGCTTAATCCATCAAAAATCTTAGACCGCATTGGACGTATTTTAACACCAGTCTTTGCAATTTTGATTGTTATCTTGGTCGTTCTGGGAGCTATCAAATATGGTGGAACAAGTCCTCAAGCTGCTTCAGCTGCTTATCAAGCTTCTGCCTTTGGTACAGGTTTCCTAGAAGGTTACAATACCTTGGACGCCCTTGCCTCAGTGGCCTTTAGCGTAATCGCAGTTCAAACCTTGAAACAACTTGGATTTTCAAGTAAGAAAGAATACATTTCAACTATTTGGGTTGTTGGTATCGTTGTTGCCCTTGCCTTCAGCGCTCTTTACATCGGTTTAGGTTTTCTTGGAAATCATTTCCCAGTACCAGCTGAAGCGATGAAGGGTGGAACACCAGGTGTTTACATCTTGTCACAAGCCACTCAAGAAATCTTTGGCTCAACAGCTCAACTCTTCCTTGCAGCTATGGTTACCGTAACCTGCTTCACAACGACTGTTGGTTTGATTGTGTCAACAGCTGAGTTCTTTAATGAGCGCTTCCCACAAATCAGCTACAAGGTTTATGCGACAGCCTTTACCTTGATTGGATTTGCTATTGCCAATTTGGGTCTTGATGCGATTATCAAGTACTCAATTCCAGTACTGGTTATCTTGTACCCAATCACGATTGCTATCGTTATGATTGTCATTGTCAACAAATTTGTTGCCCTTTCAAAACCAGGTATGCAGTTGACAATTGCTGTGGTTACAGTTATTGCCATTGCAAGCGTACTAGGAAGCTCGTTTAAGGTTGAGTTTCTTGCAAATCTTGTTAGCGTTCTTCCTTTTGCCAAGGCATCTCTCCCATGGTTGGTGCCAGCCATTGTTGGAATCTTGCTCTCATTGGTTCTACCAAACAAGCAAGAAAGCGATGTTTTTGAAATGGAATAATCACTTAAATCACTTTTGTAGCCAAGTCTACAGGAGTGATTTTCTTTTTTTATCCGATGATAAATGTGTTATAATAGGTAGCGAAAGAGGTGAAGAAATGAATCAAACAGTAGAATATATCAAAGAACTGACAGCCATCGCATCGCCAACGGGCTTCACTCGTGAAATTTCGAATTATTTAGTCAAGACTCTAGAAGGTTTTGGTTACCAGCCAGTTCGCACAGCCAAGGGTGGTGTCAATGTGACCATCAAAGGTCAAAAAAACGAAGAACATCGCTATGTAACTGCCCATGTGGACACACTCGGAGCCATTGTTCGTGCTGTCAAACCTGACGGTCGTCTCAAATTGGACCGGATCGGTGGTTTTCCTTGGAACATGATTGAGGGTGAAAACTGTACCGTTCATGTGACTAGTACAGGTAAAACGGTATCTGGAACTATCCTCATCCACCAGACTTCTTGCCATGTCTACAAAGATGCAGGAACTGCTGAACGCACTCAGGACAATATGGAAGTTCGTTTAGACGAAAAAGTGACCAATGAAAAAGAAACACGTGCCTTGGGTATTGAGGTTGGTGACTTCATCAGCTTTGACCCGCGAACTGTCGTGACAGAGACTGGTTTTATCAAGTCTCGACATTTGGACGACAAGGTCAGCGCAGCAATTTTGCTAAATCTCCTTCGAGTTTATAAAGAAGAAGGAATTGACTTGCCGATGACGACACACTTTGCTTTTTCAGTCTTTGAAGAGGTGGGCCATGGTGCTAACTCCAATATTCCAGAAGAGGTAGTAGAATATCTGGCTGTGGATATGGGAGCTATGGGCGATGACCAACAGACGGATGAGTACACAGTATCTATCTGTGTAAAGGATGCTTCCGGTCCTTATCACTATGACTTCCGTCAACACTTAGTAGCTTTGGCGAAAGAGCAAGATATTCCATTTAAGCTCGACATCTATCCATTTTACGGATCGGACGCTTCAGCAGCGATGTCAGCAGGTGCAGAGGTCAAGCATGCACTTCTTGGAGCTGGTATTGAGTCCAGTCACTCTTATGAGCGCACCCACATCGATTCAGTAGTAGCGACTGAGCGTATGGTTGATGCTTATCTTAAGAGCGAGGCGGTATCATAGAATGTGCTTAATCTGTCAGAGAATCGAACTCATTAAAGCTGGGCAAAATCCCTACTTTGTAAAAGAACTAGAAACAGGCTATGTTGTTATTGGTGACCACCAATACTTTAAGGGCTATACCTTATTTTTAGCAAAAGATCATGTCACAGAACTCCATCATATGGAAACTTCTGTAAAACTTCGCTTTTTAGAGGAAATGAGTTTAGTCCAAGAAGCAGTCGCCAAAGCATTTGAGGCTGAAAAGATGAATATTGAACTCCTAGGAAATGGCGATGCCCACGCTCATTGGCATCTTTTTCCCCGAAGAGCAGGTGATATGAAGAGTCACGGTTTGAATGGCCGTGGCCCAGTCTGGTGGGTGCCCTGGGAAGAAATGGCGGCAGAAGATTGCCAAGTACAATCGCCAGAGCTGGAAGAGATGATTAAAATCTTATCTCATGAATTGGAGAAGTATTTGGCCTAAGAGAGAGGAAGAAAGAAATGAAAAAAAGATATGTCATTTTATCTGGTTTACTAGCATTGACCCTTGCAGCTTGTTCGCAAGAAAAAACCAAAGTTGAAGAAAACACTCAAAAAACGGAGCAAAGCAGTCAACCGGAAGGAACTGTAGGTAGCAAATCTCAAGCTTCTAGTCAGAAAAAGGCAGAAGTTAGCAATAAAGGGAGCTATTATAGTATCCAAGGGAAATACGATGAGATTATCCTAGCTAATAAACGTTATCCTTTGTCAAAAGATTACAATCCAGGAGAAAATCCAACAGCCAAGGCAGAGTTGCTCAAACTAATCGCAGCTATGCAGGCTGAGGGCTATCCAATCAGTGACCAATACAGTGGGTTTAGGAGTTATGAAACTCAGGCTAAGCTCTACCAAGACTATGTCAATCAAGATGGTAAGGAAGCAGCAGATCGCTACTCAGCACGCCCAGGTTACAGTGAACACCAGACGGGTCTTGCTTTTGATTTGATTGGGACAGATGGGGATTTAGTTACTGAAGAAAAGGCAGCCCAGTGGCTCTTGGACCATGCGGCTGACTATGGCTTTGTTGTTCGCTATCTTAAAGGCAAGGAAAAGGAGACTGGCTACATGGCAGAAGAATGGCATCTCCGCTACGTTGGAAAAGAAGCCAAAGAAATTGCTGCAAGTGGTCTCAGTTTGGAAGAGTACTATGGCTTTGAAGGCGGCGATTATGTCGATTAAAAATGAAAGTTTTCTCTTGCATTTTTAGATAAATAGTGTATAATGGAAAGGTATGTGTAAAGCATACTTGTGGGAGGTAAAAATCTTACATTACCGCCAAAACCACAAAGGAGGATTTAGAAATGGCTAAAAAAGTCGAAAAACTTGTAAAATTGCAAATCCCTGCTGGTAAAGCTACACCAGCTCCACCGGTTGGACCTGCTCTTGGTCAAGCTGGTATCAACATCATGGGATTCACAAAAGAGTTCAACGCTCGTACAGCTGATCAAGCTGGTATGATCATTCCAGTTGTTATCTCAGTTTACGAAGATAAATCATTTACTTTCATCACTAAGACACCACCAGCTGCTGTTCTTTTGAAAAAAGCTGCAGGTGTTGAAAAAGGATCAGGTACACCTAACAAAACTAAAGTTGCTTCAGTTACTCGTGCGCAAGTACAAGAAATTGCAGAAACTAAGATGCCAGATTTGAACGCTGCAAACCTTGAGTCTGCAATGCGTATGATCGAAGGTACTGCTCGTTCTATGGGATTCACTGTTGTTGACTAATCAATAACACAGTAGAAAATCTCACAGCAGTCTATTAGTTGCTTTTCATACTAGGCAAGTGACTGAGCCTTGTACTTGGGTACAGCAAGGGAGCTTAAGGCCGTAGGAAGAGAAAAATAGTAGACTGAAAACCCGCAAGACTTCATCATTTCGAGAAGTGACGTGGGAGATGAAAATCGATTGAACCACTTACAAGGAGAATAGAAAATGGCTAAAAAAAGCAAACAACTTCGTGCTGCTCTTGAGAAAATCGACAGCACAAAAGCATACAGTGTAGAAGAAGCTGTAGCACTTGCAAAAGAAACTAACTTTGCAAAATTTGACGCAACTGTAGAAGTTGCTTACAACTTGAACATCGACGTTAAAAAAGCTGACCAACAAATCCGTGGAGCAATGGTATTGCCAAACGGTACTGGTAAAACTTCACGTGTTCTTGTTTTCGCACGTGGTGCAAAAGCTGAAGAAGCAAAAGCTGCTGGTGCAGACTTTGTTGGTGAAGATGACCTTGTTGCTAAAATCAACGACGGTTGGTTGGACTTCGACGTAGTTATCGCTACACCTGATATGATGGCTCTTGTTGGACGTCTTGGACGTGTCCTTGGACCACGTAACTTGATGCCAAACCCTAAAACTGGTACTGTAACAATGGATGTTGCTAAAGCAGTTGAAGAGTCTAAAGGTGGTAAAATCACTTACCGTGCTGACCGTGCAGGTAACGTTCAAGCAATCATCGGTAAAGTATCATTTGAAGCTGAAAAATTGGTTGAAAACTTTAAAGCTTTCAACGAAACAATCCAAAAAGCAAAACCAGCTACAGCTAAAGGAACTTACGTAACAAACTTGACTATCACAACTACTCAAGGTGTTGGTATCAAAGTTGACGTAAACTCACTTTAATCAGTAGTTAAAGTAATGTAAAAAAGTTGAAGACGCTATGTCTCAACTTTTTTTGATGTACGACGGGCATGTTGTATAGTAGATTGAAACTAGAATAGTACACATCTACTTCTAAAACATTGTTAGAAATTGATTTGACTGTCCTGATCGATTCGTCCTATTCTTATTTCATTTTATTATATATTTGAGGTGTAAGTCCTCGGTGGGCACCTACTACCGGTGAACCCAATAGCGATTCCCAAGTCTGACTATCGTGAGGTAGCGGATTAAAACGGTCTGGGGATAGACCGTTTTAAGTCTGACGCTGGAAATAAGAATCGTCAGAGGAAGGGATAGCGAAATCGTGGCTCTACGAACAGGAACGTGATAATAAGGCCTATATAGCGGATAAGGTATCTGGCTGGGGCGACCACTATCAATTAGTATCTCAGAAGTCGGTACTTAAACGTGCTATATCAAAATCAGTCCTTGAAAAACGTGGACTGGTTTCGTGTTTGGATTATTACCTTGAATGACATGCGTTAACAGTTAGTTGAACCGTCGTATGCCGAACGGCACGTACGGTGGTGTGAGAGGGGCTAGAGATTATCCCCTACTCGATTTCGAAATCTAGTGGAATGAATCTGGAATAGTCCATCGAGCTTTCTAATACTCTTCGAAAATCTCTTCAAACCACGTCAACGTCGCCTTGCCGTGCGTATGGTTACTGACTTCGTCAGTTCTATCCACAACCTCAAAACAGTGTTTTGAGCTGACTTCGTCAGTTCTATCCACAACCTCAAAACAGTGTTTTGAGCTGACTACGTCAGTTCTATCCATAACTTCAAAACAGTGTTTTGAGCAACCTGCGGCTAGTTT
>ERZ1023251.10-NODE-10-length-82593-cov-40.891165_pt1 | contig 82593 bp, 80 predicted proteins | sample MGYA00380458_ERZ1023251 | MGnify/ENA primary metagenome ERZ1023251 (study PRJEB33173, sample SAMEA4830320) | metagenome | study: EMG produced TPA metagenomics assembly of the PRJEB25223 data set...
TCAATCGGAGTTCTCTTAACTTTTTTAGGATGGCATTCTCCGCTCTCAGGTACTCATTTTCTGCTTGAAGACGTTCTAATTCTGTCCTCTCTTCAGGTCTCTTTTTGGGCTTACGTCCCATTTTAGGTACTCTCCCTCTTGTTTTCTCAACAATAGTATACCCGTTTTTCCTGTATTGTGCTAGCCAGTTAAGAAGTATCGTACGACTTGGGAGACCGTATTCAATAGAAACTCTATCTTTAGTCCAGCCTTCATGTCAGACTTTATTACTCATTTCTTGTTTTAAATCAGGAGAATAGTAACGATTTTTTCCTTTTTTGACGAACTCTATTCCGTAACGATCAATCAATTTAATCATGTACCTAAGATTAGAATTGTTTATCCCAAATTTATTTGAAAGCTTCTCTAAGCTATATCCTTGTTTTCTAAGTTCATAGATCTGAACTTTATCATCATAAGTTAATTTCATAATAAAAACACCCCAAAAGTTAGATTTTTTCTGTCTAACTTTTGGGGGGCAGTTCATCATTTCAACATCCTATACTATGCGTTTTTCTTATTTGAAATACTTTTTACTCAACCTCTTTATACTCAATGAAAATCAAAGTGCAAACTAGAAAGCTAGCCTCAGGCTGCTCAAAACAGTGTTTTGAGGTTGCAGATGGAAACTGACGTGGTTTGAAGAGATTTTCGAAGAGTATTACTTAATCTTCTTGATACTTTGACTAAGAATAAATCCTACAATCATCCCTACCATATTTTGCATGAAATTTGGTAGAATTTCTGGGAGGGCTGCTGCCCAGCCATTCATCAAAGTAGAACCCAAGGCGTAGCCTCCTACCATGGCAATAGTTGCTAAAATAAGGCCCAACCACTGACTTTTTCCTTTAAATCCTGCGAAAAATCCCTGCAAGCCATGGTTGACCAAGCTAAAGAACATCCACTGAGGGTAGCCTGATAAGAGGTCAATCAAGAAACTTGCTAGTCCTCCGACTACCGCTCCTTCACGACTACCAAAGTAAAAGGCCGCAAAGAAGACACCAGCATCTAAAAGAGTTAGAATTCCTGTAGGTGTTGGGATTTTTAAGAAATAACCTAGAACCACAGAAAGGGCGGTTAATAGGGATACAAGGGCGATTTTAGTTGTTTTTGTTTGCTTCATATTGTCTTACTCCATACTGATCTGCTTGTGCAATAGCACGATAAACGAAAGCCTTAGAGCTTTCTACTGCTGGCAAAAGTTTATCACCTTTAATCAAGTGACTGGCAATGCTAGAGGCAAAGGTACAACCTGCACCAGCATTTTGGCCTTGGATAACTGGATTTTCTAGGATAGTAAAGGTCTGTCCATCATAAAAGACATCCACAGCCTTGTCCTGACTAAGACGATTGCCTCCCTTGATAATGACTGCTGGCGCTCCTAAATCATGCAATTTCTGCGCTGCAGTTTTCATGTCTTCCAAGGTTTTAATTTCCTGACCGGATAATAATTCTGCTTCTGGGAGATTAGGCGTAATCACACTGACATAAGGGAAAAAGCGAATCAACTCTTGGCAGAGCTCACTGACAGCTACATCATGCGTTTCCTTGCAGACCAAGACAGGATCCAACACCACAGGTACTCCTGGGCGTTGTTTGATAAAGTCCAAGGCCTTCTCAGCCACACTGACAGTAGGGAGAAGACCAATCTTAATTCCCCCAAATTCCACATCACGCAAGCTATCTAATTCATGTTGAAAAATGGTATCATCAGTTGGAAAGACTTCAAATCCTTTTTCTGTCAAGGCTGTCAAACAAGTCACTGCTACAAACCCATGCAAGCCGTTCAAGGTATAGGTAGCCAAATCAGCTGACAGTCCACCACCACTAAAAATATCATTTCCAGAAAGTGCTAAAATACGATTATTCTTCATAACGAATCTCCTTTAAATACAAACCATTTGGTGCTGCAGTGGGACCTGCAAGTTGCCTGTCCTTCTTCTCCAAGATGAGATCAATCTGCTCTACTGGCATGCGGTTGTTACCGATTTTGAGAAGAGTCCCCACCATATTGCGAATCTGTTTATACAAGAAACCATTTCCTGAAAAGGTAAAGGTCAAAAATTGTCCTGTCTCATCGACTATTAAACTAGCTTCTGTGATGGTGCGAACCTTATCCTCTACACTAGTCCCAGAGGCTGTAAAACCGGTAAAATCATGGGTTCCCTCTAGCTTTTTGATTGCAATCTGCATTCGTTCCACATCGAGTGGGTAGGGAAAGTGGGTGGCATAGTGACGGCGCATAGGATTTTTGGGACGTCCTCTATCCAAAATAAACTCATAGGTCTTGCTATGTTTGGCATAACGGCAATGAAAATCATCTGCCACAAGCTCAATCGAAATCACATCAATATCTTCAGGAGACTGGGTATCCAAGGCAAAACGGAGTTTCTCCTCATCCATCTGATAAGGCAGGTCAAAATGAATGACCTGTCCCAGGGCATGAACCCCACTATCTGTCCTACCAGCACCGTGAACAGTAATGGCTTGCCCTTTATTTAATCTGGTCAAGGTTTTTTCAATTTCTTCCTGAACGCTACGCGCATGAGACTGGCGCTGAAAGCCAGCAAAGGCATAACCATCATAGGAAATAGTTGCTTTATATCTCGTCATAACCTCTATTTTATCAAGAAATTAGTCTGTAAACAAGGACCTAAAACAAATATTGTATGGGTATAAAAATCTCATACTCTTCGAAAATCTCTTCAAACCACGTCAGTTTCCATCTGCAACCTCAAAACACTATTTTGAGCAACCTGCGGCTAGCTTTCTATAGTAGATTGAAATAAGATATGAACAACTCTATTAGGAAAGTCAAATTAATTTCTAGAAATATTTTAGCAGCTACAGCGTACTATTCCAAACTCAATCAACTATAGTATGCTCTTTGATTTTCATTGAGTATCAAAAGAAAAACTTAGGAATCAATCCTAAGCTCTCTTCTGAAGTAGGTACATGACAAAGATAGAGATTACAATCAACCAACCTCCTAAGATACTAAAGACCAACATCCCATTGTGAGTTAGTAAGCCAATTGCACCTAGAACAAATGGGGTCGTAAAGGCTCCGAAACTACAGCCTAATACAGCAAATGAAGTTGCTTGATTGAGGAGTTTAGCTGGAATTCGTTCAGAGACAAGTTGAAAGACCGTCGTCAAGACTACACTATAGGCAAATCCAGCCAGAACACTTCCTGCTACTACCACCCACAAGGATGAAGACAAGGCAATCACAATTTGCCCCAAGCCAAAGGTAATACCAGACCAGAGGAGCAGTTTCTCTTTAAAGATAGAAATCAAGAAAGAAAAACTCACCCCAGCCACAATCCCGATCAACTGCATGATACTAAGAACAAAACTAGATAACTGGGCATCCCCCAATCCTCTTTCCACCATCAAACTTGGAATACGGATGGTAATAGCTGTATTGGTACAAACTACAACTGCCGCTTCGATAGCTAAGGTAAAAATCAAGCCTTTCATTTCTCGAGTTAAACGACTTGCTTCCTTCGCTCTTTTCTTGACTTCTTTCTTTGATTTTCCATAAGGGACAAAGAGCAGATAAAGGGGCAGCACCAAAAATCCAGCACTATAGGCTAGAAAGATAGCTGTCCAACCAAAGGCCAACAACTGACCGACGGCCAAGGTAATGAGAGAAGCTCCAACGACCTCTGCAGAAGCGCGTAGCCCTAACATCTGAATTCGCCTTTTTCCTTGGTAGCGTTCACTGATAATAGAAATGGCCTTGGCATTGATCATCCCAAGACCCAAACCAAAGAGAAGCCGTGTTCCAAAGACAAAGGGATAGGCTTGGTACCAGAAGGGAGCTGTACCGCTCAATGATAAAATCAGCAAGCCCAAACTAATCTGTAAGCGCTCAGGAAATATTTTTTCTAAGAAACCATTTAGCAGTAACATCATCATAATTCCAAAGGAAGGCAAGCTCACCAAGAGCTCAATTTGTTCCTTAGAATAACCCTGATAATAGTCAAACATGGCTGGTAGAGCACTCGAAATGGAAAAGGAGGTAATCAAAACGAGGGAGAGAGCCAAAATGCTGGCCCGTTCTAAAAATTGTTTCATGAAATCTCTTTCTATATTTCTCTTAATCTTCTACTTTTTTGATAGTTATCAAATAAGCAAGAAAAGAAGAAGCCTCATTGGTTTGTAGACTCCTTCTTAAATTCGAAAATGAATCCCTTGTATCTTATACTCAATGAAAATCAAAGAGCAAACTAGGAAGCTAGCCGCAGGTTGTTCAAAACAGTGTTTTGAGGTTGCAGATGGAAACTGACGTGGTTTGAAGAGATTTTCGAAGAGTATTAGGATGACTTTCTCTTGATTTGCTTGATAAAGTAGAAAATAAATCCTGCTACCATATAGGCAACAAAGATAATCAGACACCACTTAAACACAACATTCCAACCCTTGTTCACATTCAAAAAGAAGTAAGGGAAAGGATTATCCTTGGCATTTGGAATATTGAGTTTTAGAACCAAGCCATTAAAAAGAGCAAACATCATATACAGAAAGGGTAAAATGGTCCACACTGCTGGATCCCAAATCTTGTATTGACCCTGTTTGTCAAAAAAGAGGGTATCCGCTAAAAACCAGATGGGAACGATATAGTGGCAAAGGAAATTTTCTAGGGTATAGAAATTAGTCGCAATGGGCGCCAAGAGGAAATGGTAAATCACACAGGTAATCATGATACTCATGGTGACCCCACCTTTTAAGCGCAAGAGACTTGGCCTTTGCCAATTTTCACCTACACGGCTCATAACCTTTAGAAGATAAAGGGTAAAAATAGTTACCAAGAGGTTGGACAGAACCGTGTAATAGAGAAGCATCCCAAAACCACCATGCCTAGTAATTTCAAGATAAACTCCCGTAAAAGCCGCTAGAAACAAGAAGATACGGCTATAAAATACAAGTTTATAGTGTTTTGACATGCTTAAATCTTCCTCACAAACTCTGATTTAAGTTTCATGGCACCAAAACCATCAATCTTACAGTCGATATTGTGGTCGCCTTCTACGATGCGGATATTTTTCACGCGCGTCCCTTGTTTCAAATCTTTTGGCGCACCTTTTACTTTCAAGTCCTTGATGAGAGTTACTGTATCACCATCAGTCAATTTATTTCCGTTGGCATCGATAGCGACAAGACCTTCTTCTACTTCTGCAACTTCAGCAGGATTCCACTCATGAGCACACTCTGGGCAAACCAGTAGGGCACCGTCTTCGTAGACATACTCTGAGTTACATTTTGGACAATTTGGTAAATTGTTCATGGTTTCTCCTTATCATCATTCACTATTCTTTGAAAATCAAAATTTCTCGAACAGCAACTATTATACCCTAAAATCAGCATTTTGACAAATTTAGAAAAAAACCGATATCAATCTATCGGCTTTTCTACATTTACATTCTTTTTTCAGCTTCTGCTTTGATTTTTTCAACTACTTCTTGAATGTTCAAACCAGTTGTATCAAGGTAGACAGCATCCTCTGCTTGTTTGAGAGGAGAAGTCTCACGATGACTATCCTTGTAGTCACGCGCAGCAATTTCCTTTTTTAGGGTTTCAAGGTCTGTTTCAATTCCCTTGGCAATATTTTCCTTGTAACGACGCTCTGCTCTCTCATCAACAGAAGCTACTAGGAAAATTTTCAATTCTGCTTGTGGCAATACAACAGTTCCAATATCGCGACCATCCATGACAATCCCGCCTTGCTGGGCAATTTCTTGTTGGAGAGAAACCAGTTTCTCACGCACTTCAGGAATTGCTGCAATAGCAGAAACATGATTGGTCACTTCATTTTCACGGATAGGATGGGTAATATCCACATCTCCTACAAAAACAAGCTGGTCTCCAGTTTCTGAACGTCCAAAGCTGATTGGATGCTGGTCCAACAAGGCTAGAAGGGCTTCGACTTCTTCAACTCCTAATTGGTTCTTAAGAGCCATATAGGTCGCTGCACGATACATAGCTCCTGTATCAAGGTAGGTGAATCCAAAATCCTTAGCAATAATCTTTGCGACCGTACTCTTACCGCTGGAAGCAGGACCATCAATAGCAATTTGAATTGTTTTCATATCGGCTCCTATTTTATTTTTATAACATCACCTGGATTAGCAAACCAAGATCCTGTAACCATGTGCCCAGGATTCAAGGCCTCTAACTGAGCAATGGAGATTCCTGCACGAGCGGCAATAGCTGCTTCCCCTTCTCCTGCGAGAACTTTAATCGTTCCTTCAGGATTAGCAGCTTCTTCTGAACTACTAGAAGTAGATTCTGGCTCTGAACTCTGCTCAGGCTGAGAACTGCTTGAAGATGAGATTTGTACTACACTTGCATCAGAATCATGAAAGTCTTTTAAGGCTGCTGTGCGATTACTTCCCCCCGATGATAGATAGATGAGAACGATGACCATCACCACCACAATTACAAAGAAAATACTAGCTAGGATCGTCAAAATACGATTAGCCATCCTATCAGCCCCTCCGTGGTTTCGATGCCGACGCTCTGCTCTTGATTCTTCTTGATCATAGATATCTTCTTGCCACGGTTCTTTTGCCATACCTTACTCCTTGTTTTTTTTTACTTTTCTTATTACAATATAAATATGAACATGAAAATCACACTTATACCTGAACGATGTATCGCCTGTGGGCTTTGCCAAACTTATTCTGATTTATTTGATTACCACGATAATGGAATCGTGCGTTTTTACGATGACCCTGACCAACTGGAAAAAGAAATTTCTCCTAGTCAGGATGTCTTAGAGGCTGTTAAAAATTGCCCAACTCGCGCCCTGATTGGAAACCAGGAAGCCTAAATCAATGGCGATAATCCACTCCCTCTAGTTTAGCACATTTCCATGTAAAATTATAGTCTTTTCACTTTATTTTTTTCTGTAAAATCAGGAAGGTCACTTTTTTCTTTGATAAGATAAAGTGGTCTTTTTTTAGTCTCTAAATAAATCTTACTGATATACTTGCCGAGAATCCCAATGGTCAAGAGTTGAATGCCTCCAAGAAAGAGAATAACAGCCATCAGAGAGGTCCAACCAGATGTCGGATTGCCCAAAATGAGGGTCCGAACCACAACAAAAAAGGTCATCAGCAGAGAAAGAAAACAAGATAGGAGACCAGCTACAAAGGCTATAATCAAGGGAAAATCTGAAAAATTAATAATCCCTTCAATGGAATAGAAAAAGAGTTGCCTAAAACTCCAACTTGTCTTGCCAGCCTGCCTTTCGACATTTGGATAGTCCAAATAGTAGGTTTTGAAACCCACCCAGGCGAAGAGCCCCTTTGAAAAACGATTGGACTCGGTCAAGCTTAAAATGGCATCGACTACAGACCTTCTCATCATACGAAAATCACGGACACCCGACGGCAGAGCCACTGGGCTGATTTTTTGCATGAGGAGATAAAAGAGAACAGCACAGAAACTGCGAAAGAAGGGTTCTCCCTCCCGACTAGTTCTCCGTGTCCCAACGCAGTCCAAGTCTACATTTTTGTCTAGTACATTTTTCATCTCAAACAACATACTAGGAGGATCTTGGAGGTCTGCATCCATCACCACCACCAAATCTCCTGTCGCATATTGCAAGCCTGCATAAAGGGCTGCTTCTTTGCCAAAATTTCGAGAGAAAGAAATATAATGGACTGCCGGATTTTGCTCCCGATAGGCCTTTAAGAGTTCCAAGGTCCCATCACTTGATCCATCATCGACAAAGACATACTCGATTTCTGTTTCCAAATCTGGAAGTAAAGCTTCCAGAGCCTGATAAAAAAGAGGAAGTACTTCCTCTTCGTTTAAACAAGGGACGATGATTGAAATCATCATCTTAGTCTTCAAATCCATTTGGATGCTTGCTTTGCCAACGCCATGCGTCTTCACACATTTGGGTGATGTCGAGTTCTGCTTCCCAACCGAGTTCTGCTTTAGCTTTTGCTGGGTCTGAGTAGCAGGCAGCGATATCACCTGGGCGACGTTCTACGATACGGTAAGGAATAGGACGTCCCACCGCTTTTTCCATGTTTTGGATAATTTCAAGAACTGAGTAACCTTTACCAGTTCCAAGGTTATAAACGTTTAGTCCTGAACCTTTTTGGATTTTTTTCAAAGCTGCAACGTGACCCTTAGCCAAATCGACAACGTGGATATAGTCACGAACACCTGTTCCATCTTCCGTATCGTAATCGTCTCCAAACACTTGCACTTGCTCTAATTTTCCAACGGCTACTTGAGTCACATATGGCAAGAGATTGTTTGGAATACCGTTTGGATTTTCTCCCAAATCACCACTCTCATGGGCTCCGATTGGGTTAAAGTAACGAAGCAAGACAACATTCCATTCTGAGTCTGCTTTGTAAATATCAGTCAAAATTTCCTCTAGCATGAGCTTAGTACGACCGTATGGGTTGGTCACTGAAAGTGGGAAATCTTCCAAGATGGGCACTGTGTGCGGATCCCCGTAAACTGTCGCAGAAGAACTGAAGATGATGTTTTTACAGTTGTTTTCTTCCATGGCTTTCAAAAGGCTGACAGTTCCAGCGATATTGTTGTCATAGTAGGCAAGAGGGATACGTGTTGATTCGCCAACAGCCTTCAAACCAGCAAAGTGAATGACACCAGTCGGTTCTTCCTGCTTGAAAATATCTCTGAGGGTAGCTGTGTCACGAATATCTGCCTCATAGAAAGGAATCTCAACTCCTGTGATTCTTTCAACAACTTCTAAACTCTTACGATTGCTATTGACAAGATTATCCACCACAACAACTTGATGGCCTGCTTGGATCAATTCAATAACAGTGTGGGTTCCAATAAAACCGGCACCACCAGTTACCAAAATCTTTTCTTGCATCTTTTTTCCTCGATTCTCAGATTATTTTTTCTTATTTTACCATTTTTGACAGGGAATGTCATTTGCCATCCTAAACTACCTGATAAAATTTCAGTAAAATGCTTATACTCTTCGAAAATCCAATTCAAACCACGTCAACGTCGCCTTGCCATGGGTATGGTTACTGACTTCGTCAGTTCTATCTACAACCTCAAAACAGTGTTTTGAGCTGACTTCGTCAGTTCTATCCACAACCTCAAAGCAGTGCTTTGAGTAACCCGCGGCTAGTTTCCTAGTTTGTTCTTTGATTTTCATTGAGTATTATTCGCTTTTTACTCGTTTGACATAGTTTTCAATTGGGTAGTTTTCAGGGTCCAAGGTCAACTCCTTGTCTTGGATCAGTTGAGCTAAATGGTAACCAATAATAGGACCAGTTGTGAGGCCTGATGAACCTAGTCCACTGGCTGCATAGACACCAGTTAAGTCAGGCACCTGCCCAAAGAAAGGAGAGAAATCACTGGTGTAGGCACGGATTCCAACACGCTCAGATTTTGAAGTAGCTTCAGCCAAAATCAGATAGTGAGTCAAGGTGGCCTCCTCCATTTGTTGGAGCAAGGGTTCATCTACCGTCAAATCAAATCCCATGTCATTTTCGTGGGTAGCGCCTAAGGACAATTTCCCACCTGCAAAAGGAATCAAATCCCACTCCCCTTCTGGCATGACAACAGGGTAAGCTTCCATGTCTTGGACCAGCTGATAATCTCGTAGTTGTCCTTTTTGAGGACGAACATCTACTTCATAACCCAAGGGTTCTAACATGTCCCCCAACCAAGCTCCCGTCGCCAAAATAACCTGCTCAAACTCCTCTTCACCAATCTGGTAGCCTGATGCTAACGGTGTCAGAGTCACTTTTTCTTTGACCAGCTTGACATGACTGGCTTCTAGCAGACGAGTTACCAAGAGTTGGCCATCTACTCTCGCTCCACCAGAAGCATAGAGCAGGCGGTCAAATCCCTGCAAACCAGGGAATAATTCATTAGCTGAGGCTTGGTCCAGAATGGCTAATTGCCCTATCAAGGGAGATTCTTCTCTGCGCTGGAGGGCCAGTTGATAAAGTTCTTCCAACTTGGATTCATCCTTTTTCAAGAGAAAGACTCCCGAACGCTGGTAAAAGTCGATTTTTTGTCCTGATTTCTCTAAATCAGCTAATAAATCAACATAAAAATCAGCCCCCAAGCGCGCCATCTTGTACCAGGCTTTATTACGGCGTTTGGAAAACCAAGGACTGATAATTCCTGCTGCAGCCTTGGTGGCTTGACCTTGCTCATGGTCAAAAACGGTCACCTCTAGGTCACTTTCTCTCGAGAGGTAGTAGGCAGCTGTTGCTCCCACAATTCCTGCTCCAATAATGGCAACTTTTTTCATTGTCTTCACTTTCTAACTAGATATGACGGAAAGGATTGGTCGATGCTTGACTAGGTAAAATCTCTAGTTCCCAGCCTTTTTTCTCTTTCCATTGAGTAAGGAGTGCTGCGATTTTTTCCACAAAAAGCACTTCGATATAGTGACCTGGATCCAATGCTAACAAGCCATCAGACAGCATATCCTGAGCAGTATGGTAGTAGATATCACCAGTGATATAGACATCTGCCCCCTTTGCCAAAGCATCCTTATAGAAAGACTGCCCGCTTCCACCACAAATTGCTACTCTTGAAATAGGCTTCTGCAAATCATTCTCTTGATAATGCACCATTCGAAGGCTATCTAGGGCAAAGACTTGCTTGACCTGTTGGGCCAATTCCCAAAATGTCTGAGGCTGAATATTCCCAATACGTCCAATTCCACGTTCTGGACCTGTTTCCTGCAGATAAGTCGTCTCCTCGATTCCTAGCATCTGACAAAACCAGTCATTGAGCCCATTTTCAACGATATCAATATTGGTATGGCTGACATAAACTGCGATGTCATGCTTAATCAGGTCGATGTAAATCTGATTTTGCGGACGGCTGGCAAGCAAGTCCTTGATAGGACGAAAGATAGGCGCGTGCTTGACGATAATCAAGTCCACACCCTTTTCAATGGCCTCTGCCACCGTCTCTTCACGAATATCGAGGGCAACCATGACCCTTTGGATACCCTTGTCTAAAGTGCCAATTTGCAGACCACGGCTGTCTCCCTCCATAGAAAATTCCTGAGGGCAAAAGGCTTCATAAGCTTGGATCACTTCACTTGCTAACATGGAGCACCTCCTTGATAGCTTGAATCTTATCTACTAGAACTTGACGTTCTTCCAGATTTTTTTCTGGGATTTGTCCGAGGGCGAACTCTAGCTTCTCAGCTTCTTTTTGCCATTTTTGGACAAATACTGGACTGACTTCTTTGGACAAGAAGGGACCAAAGCGAACATCACTGGCTGATAGCTTCATTTGTCCTGCTTCCACCACCAAAATCTCATAAAACTTTCCAGCTTCTTCTAAGATGCTTTCTGCTACAATCTGGAATCCATGATCCTGTAGCCAGATACGCAAGTCGTCTTCACGATTATTGGGCTGGAGGATCAAACGCTCTACATTAGCTAACTTCCCCAAACCTTCTTCTAAAATCCTAGCAATCAAACGACCACCCATGCCAGCAATGGTAATGACAGACACTTGGTCAGTCTCTTCAAAAGCTGCCAAGCCATTGGCTAAACGGACTTGGATTTTCTCCTTTAGGCCGTGAACCTCAACATTTTTAACCGCAGACTGATAGGGACCTTCCACCACCTCACCTGCAATAGCGCTTTTGATTTGGCCTCTCTCAACCAACTCGATAGGCAGATAAGCATGGTCACTTCCCACATCTAGTAAAATAGCCCCCTGTGACACAAAGGAAGCTACCAATTCTAATCTCTTTGAAATCATCTTCTCTCACTTTCCAAAACTCTATTACCTCTTATTATACCACATTTCAATCTTCAACTTCCCAGTAATATAAGCACCTCTGGCGAAAGAAGTTTCAATGTCCTAAAGTAATAAGTGAATCCAATTGAAAGATTTTAAACAATTTGCAAAAATGTCAAAAAATAAAAAACAAACAGTTTATTCAGAAAATTCTTGACATATAAAAACACATGGTAGAATATAATTAGAAAGTTAGAAAAAATAAAAGTTTGACTAAAATTTGTATTTGAAGGTGGTGTTCAGATAAGAAATTTAGTCAGACGAACCACGAATTTGCTCTATGCTTTCTGGAATTTATCATAACAGGAGGATACAGTCATGGAACAAACATTGTTTGAATTAGAACTACTTCCAGAGGAAGATGTCATTGTCACAGGTCTCCCTAAGTATTGTTCTTTTACTTGTTTAATTACAGGTCGCTAGTTATATTTTATATAAAATAAGTAGCTTTACTTACGGAATAGGCTAGTGCTGTGTCTCTAGCCTATTTTAATAATTAGGAGTTTGTTATGGATTTATTAGAGAAAGAATGTTTAAAATGTGATAAAAATTTCCAACAGGGTGATATTTGGAATTACTATTATTTATCAGATAAGGTGCCTGCACAAGGGTGGAAAATACACATAAGCTCCCAAATAAAAGACGCTGTAAATATTTTTAAGATTGTGTATAAACTATCCCAACTAAATAATTGTAGCTTTAAAGTTGTTAAAAATTTAGAGGAATTAAAAAAATTAATTCCCCTAGGGAAATGAGCCCTACTGCTAACAAATTTATAACTCTATATCCTAAGTCAGAATCTGAAGCCAAGAGTATGATTTGTAATCTTACGAATAAACTGTCAGAATTTAAGGCTCCAAAAATACTATCTGACTATCAATGTGGAATGCATTCTCCAGTTCATTATAGATATGGGGCTTTTTTAAAAAAACAAGCTTATGATGAAAAAAATAAAAAAGTCATCTATTTATTGCTAGATGAAAAAAGGAAGAACTATGTAGAAGATAAGAGACAAAATTTCCCTAGTCTTCCTAGCTGGAAAATGGATCTATTTTCAGAAGAAGAAAAAAGGATTTATTTTCAAACCACATGTGAAGTTTCAAGTAAGGACTCTGCAATAAATAAATACAAAATAGAAAAAATTATTAAGAGATCAAATAAAGGAAATGTTTATCGGGCAATTAGAAAATCGGACGGGCAAAAAGTAATCATCAAGCAGTCAAGACCTTTTGTGAATTATGATGCTGAAGGAGAATGGACAGCTCTTGATGATATAAAAAATGAGGCTTACATGCTAAAAAAGTTAGCCGATAAAAGTTATACTACTAATTTAACTGATGAATTTTATATCATGGATGATTATTTTCTTGTTCAGAAACAAGTTGACGGGTTAAACTTTGAAGAATTTATTCGAGAAACAGAATACTCCTTAAATATTAGAGAAAAATCACTGGACAACATTGTGAATATAGTAAATGACATCCATAAACTGGGATATAAAATTGTAGATATAGCTCCTACAAATTTTATATACACCAAAAATGTACTGCCCCCAAACAGTTAGACAAATAATTTATCCAAAGGATTTAGTTCTGTATTGCACAGGGCTAAGTCCTTTTAGTTTTACCTTAATTCTCTTGTTGTTGTAATAATCAATATAGTCTATAATGGCTTGTTCCAATTGATTAAGTGATTTAAATGTTTTCTCATAGCCATAAAACATTTCGGATTTTAAAATGCCAAAGAAAGATTCCATCCTACCGTTGTCTTGGCTGTTACCCTTACGTGACATGGATGCTTGAATTCCCTTACCCTCAAGAAACTGATGATAAGAATCGTGTTGGTATTGCCAGCCTTGGTCACTATGGAGAATCGTATTCTCGTAGTGCTTCTCTGTGAATGCCTGTTCCAACATTGTTTGTACTTGTTCTAAGTTGGGTGAAGTTGAAAGATTATAGGCGATAATTTCGCTGTTAAAGCCATCTAAAACTGGTGATAAGTAAAGCTTTTGAGTACTTGCTGGAATGGCAAATTCTGTCACATCTGTGTAGCACTGTTCCATTGTTTTAGAGCCTTCAAATTGGCCTTGAATGAGATTCTCTGCCTTCTTACCAACGTCTCCTTTATTTTCGTTTCTGTCGCATTTTAGCTTGTAAATTGAGTACTTTCATCAAGCCTTAAACTCTTTTATGATTTACCAGATAACCACGATTTCTTAGTTCTAAATAAATCCGACGATAACCATAATTTCCCTTGTGTTCGATAAAAATGGATTGAATTTCAGCTTTAAGCTCTTGGTCCTTATCTGTTTTGTCTAGCTGTTTCAAGTGATAGTAGTAGGTCCAACGAGCTAGTTTAATGGATTTTAGAAGAAGAACTAACGAAAACTCAGTCATTAATTCTTGAACAATTTCTGTCTTTCTTCTTTCTCTTTTTCCTCCTTCAATCGGAGTTCTCTTAACTTTTTTAGGATGGCATTCTCCGCTCTCAGGTACTCTCCCTCTTGTTTTCTCAACAATAGTATACCCGTTTTTCCTGTATTGTGCTAGCCAGTTAAGAAGTATCGTACGACTTGGGAGACCGTATTCAATAGAAACTCTATCTTTAGTCCAGCCTTCATGTCAGACTTTATTACTCATTTCTTGTTTTAAATCAGGAGAATAGTAACGATTTTTTCCTTTTTTGACGAACTCTATTCCGTAACGATCAATCAATTTAATCATGTACCTAAGATTAGAATTGTTTATCCCAAATTTATTTGAAAGCTTCTCTAAGCTATATCCTTGTTTTCTAAGTTCATAGATCTGAACTTTATCATCATAAGTTAATTTCATAATAAAAACACCCCAAAAGTTAGATTTTTTCTGTCTAACTTTTGGGGTCAGTACATTTCAATACCTGATACTATGCGTTTTTTAATTTTAGAGACCTTCTCTCTAGCTTTCAAAAAACTTACAATATCCTAAGTCAATCTGTGGATGCTGTGTTTATTGATTAAAGAAACTATCTAGATCAGTAGCAAAGTGATTAGCGTACTTCGCAACCGTTTCAGAGTATACTCTATTGTGTATACTATCTACTATAACTTTCGTAGATAAATTATTACATTCTCATTATAGTTTTTAAATAACCAATCATCTGATTAGTGTCTATCACTACATCTGCTAGTCTGACAACAGCTGTATCTTCATTGTAATTGGTTTCTATAGGGACTTAACTTGAGCAACGATATTCTCTACCGTAAATCCATAATTATCAATCACAGTCTGAGCTGGGGCAGACGCACCGAAGATGTCAATACCGATGACCGCGCCATCCAAACCAACATACTTGTACCAACTTTGGGTCGCTGCCATTTCAATGGCCACACGACGACGAGTCTTAGATGGTAAAATGTCTTCCTTGTAGGTAGCATCTTGAGCATCAAATAGTTCGGTTGAGGGCATAGATACCACACGTACTTTACCACCTTGTAAAACCAATTCCTTAGCAGCTTTGATAGCTAGATTGACCTCAGATCCTGTAGCAATGATAATAGTATCAAATCCCGGGGTATCATACACGACGTAGGCTCCTTTAGCGACCTTACCAAAGTCTGTCCCTTCTTCAACTACCAAGTTTTGACGGGTTAAGACAATGACAGTTGGAGTGGTGGTACTGGTCAAGGCATGATGCCAAGCCGCTTGAGTTTCACGGGCATCCGCTGGACGGATAACAGTCAAGTTTGGCATTGAGCGTAAACCTGCCAAATGTTCAACTGGTTCATGAGTTGGACCATCTTCACCAACGGCAATTGAATCATGGGTAAAGACATAAGTTACAGGCAACTCCTGAATGGCTGATAGCCGAATAGCAGCTTTGACGTAGTCAGAGAAAACAAAGAAGGTTCCGCCATAAACTCGTAAACCACCATGAAGAGCCATTCCATTGAGGATTGTTCCCATGGCAAATTCACGTACCCCAAACTGAATATTGCGGTTTAATGGATTATATTTATCTTGTAAGCCATCTGCCTTGATGTAGGTCATGTTGGAGTGAGCTAAGTCTGCCGATCCACCTAAGAAGGTTGGTAAAACTGCTGCTGTATTAATAGCATCTTGGGACGAATTACGAGTTGCTTGAGAGAAGCCATTCTCATAGACAGGGAAGTCTTTTTCAGTAATGGTTACAGGGGATTTTCCAGCTACAATAGCGTCAATCTCACTAGCAACTTCGGGATAAGCAACCTTGTAATCAGACACCAAACTAGCCCAAGCATCGTATGCCTCCTGACCACGATCCGCTACATTTGTCTTGAAATCAGAATATACTTCCTCTGGTACTTCAAATGGATCGTAATCCCATCCCAAAAACTTACGAGTTGCTCCTGTTTCTTCTGCTCCTAGTGGTGCACCATGAACAGCATTTGTACCACTTTTATTGGGTGAGCCGTAACCAATTACCGTTTTCACTTCAATCAAACTCGGTTTACCAGAAAACTTGGCCGTCTCAATTGCTGTAGAAATTGCTGCTAAATCTGTTCCATCTTCTACCAGAACTGTATGCCAACCATAAGCATCGTAACGGACGCGAACATTTTCAGAGAAAGTATCTTTGGTCTCACCATCCAAGCAGATGTCGTTGGAGTCGTAGAGGACGATAAGCTTATCTAAAGCTTGATGACCTGCATAAGAAGCCGCCTCCGCAGACACTCCTTCCATGAAGTCACCGTCTCCAGCGATAACATAAGTATAATGGTCAAAAATAGGGAAACCATCTTTGTTGTACTTAGCAGCTAAAAAACGCTCTGCTTGGGCGAAACCAACGGCAGTAGAAATCCCCTGACCAAGCGGACCAGATGTCGCATCCACACCAGACGTATGCGTCACTTCAGGATGACCAGGTGTCTTAGATCCCCATTGCCGGAAATTTTTAATCTCGTCCATGGATACATCCTTATACCCTGTTAAATGCAAGAGAGCATACAGTAGCATTGATCCATGACCCGCAGACAAGATAAAGCGATCTCGGTTAATCCAGTTTGGCTGCTCAGGTGTAATTCTAAGGTGCTTTGTAAATAGGCTATAAGCCATTGGCGCAGCACCCATGACAATTCCCGGGTGACCAGAATTAGATTTGTTAATAGCATCTACGCCAAGAAAACGAATGGCGTTAACTGATTGTAGTGACATATATTCCTCCTAACTAATAAATTTCTTCTCAAACCATTATTTGATTGGCATTGTTTTTCCGGTCATTTCTTCGTAATCTCTAGAACAGATATCCCAGGCTTTGGCAATATCGTCATCCAAACCAAATAATCCACTGCGACCTATAACATAAATATCTGGTCCTGCCACATCAATTTGTTTGAAAGTCTTACGACTCGAAGAACCATCCATCTCAATGATGTAGTGATAACCATTCTGAACTCTAAGCTGACGGAGTTCTTGGATTTTATACAAGGTAGACTCCAAAAAGCGTTGTCCTGCAAAACCTGGATCTACAGTCATAATAGTTGCTTTGTCAAGTAAATCAATGTAGGGAAAGATTGTAGAAACAGGTGTTTCAGGATTAAGGACAACACCAGCCTTTAGACCTGCATCATGAATTTTATCAATCAAACGAAAAGCAAGACCATTCAGAACTTCAGCATGAATACAAATATACTCACATTGTAAATCGAGAACTTGATCTACCCAAAAGGTTGGGTCTGTGACCATCAGATGAACTGATAAAGGTGTGTCACTAATTTTTTGAACTTCTTGAATGAACCAAGGAGACAAGGTAATATTGGGAACAAAATGGCCATCCATAATATCGATATGATAAGATGCTACTTTATCATTCAAAAAAGTAATCTGCTCTTTGAATTTGTCCAAATCCATGGTCATCAAAGATGGTGAAAATTCAATTCTTGACATCGTTACCCTCTTACAAAATTTCAATATCTGACAAATCAATCTCTTCTTCAACAGTCATAACTGGTTCTGCATGTTTTATTGGTTTTTTCAAAATCGCGTAGACAAGTCCTGTGACTACAATGTTAGCTAACAAAGCACAAATACCAGCTACTGGACGAGTCATGGTTGGTAACATAAGCACTCCACCAAATGGCACGGCAGAATCAGCACCCATTGTCAAAGAAACAGCACCACCAACAGCACCACCGATACCTGTTGCAATGAGACCTGGAACCAAGTTATTCATAACAATCGGAATTACACCTTCAACAATATTGACAATCCCCATAGGAACAGCCGATTTCAATGTTTCGATTTCCTCTTGAGTATAGATATTTTTTTTGAGTAATTTCGCGATAAAATAGGCCAATCCAAATCCAACTGGTGTAGCAGTATTCACCAATTGCAAAGCAGTCAATGGTTCTTTCACACCTTCAGCCTGTAAAGTCAACACAAACGCATAGACTGTTTTATTAAGTGGGCCACCAAAGTCAACAGCACTGAGAATTCCAATAACTGCCCCCATCAAACCATTTGAAGCACTTCCCAAGCTTTGTAATAAGCTCGTCAACCAGTTGGTAAAGGCTGCGATAGGCGCTCCAATAATATAAATCATAATCAAACTACTTACCAAAGAGGCTACAAAAGGAATAATCAAGGTTGGCATTAAACCTTTAATCCAGTTTGGTACTTTGACCTTTTTAATAATCGCTTGAACCAAGAAACCAGCTATATAACCTCCCAAGATACCACCGATAAACCCTGAACCAACAGAATTGGCAATTAGACCAACAACAAAACCTGGTGCAATCCCTGGCTTACCAGCAATCGAGTAAGACAAACCTGTAGCAATAACAACTGGCAAGAGACCAAGGGCTTTACCACCCATAGTTGCTAAAGCATCCCAGATAGTGAATTTTCCTGCTACAAGAGCGTCAGGAACACCACCCCCCATTGCTAAACCAATGGCAACTAAGAATCCTGCACCACAAACAATTGGAATCATATAGGAAATGGCTGTCAATAAGTGACCTTTTAAGTTTAAGTGTTTCAACATATATTTTCTCCTTAAATATTTTCAGTTATTTCGTAACAATCTCAACAGCTTTAGCAATCAGTTTATTGGGAGATTTGACTGCCACTTCTGTTGGAACCTTGATAATCTTTTTACCCTCAAAGCGTTCCATACCAGAAATCTTAACATCAACTGCTAAAATAACTACATCCGCTGCATCAATCTGCTCTTGACTCAATTCATTTTCTACCCCTATTGTCCCCTGAGTCTCAACATGAATCACATGTCCAGCTACCTTTGCGGCATTCTCTAATTTTTCCTGTGCAATATAAGTGTGGGCAATTCCCACAGTACAAGCTGCAACACCAACAATTTTCATACGGATACCCTCCAAAATTTTTTCTTATTAACAAAAAGCTGCAATCACATCATCAGATGTCTGAGCCCGAACTAATTTGGCAACAACTTCGTCATTACCAAGTTTTCGAGCAAAGAGTGATAAGGTCTTCAAATGCTCCCTAGCAGCTTCTGTATCATCACCAACTGCAAAGAGTACAATTACTTTGACCCCTTTCCCATCAATGGTCTCCCAAGGAATCTCATTGTGATTTATAGCTATGACTACCCCCGCCTTCTCCACAGCAGAACTCTTGCTATGGGGAATAGCAATATAATTCCCAATACCGGTCTGTCCTTCTGCCTCTCTCTGATAAAGACCTTCGATAAATTGGTCTCTATCAGACACATAACCCGTCTCAACCAATAGTTGAGCTAATGCCTCAAAAACCTCTTCTTTGCTCTGCATCTGTAAATCCGTCTGGATCAGACTCACATTAAGAATATCTTTGATTTCCATATATTATCTCCCGTAATTCTTCTTTTGTTAACTGTTTTAATTGATTTATGAATGATTCATCTGCTAGTCTTCTCATCAATGTTTTAATACATGACTTGTCCTGTGATACTGCAATGGCCAAACCGATAATAAGGTCAACACACTGGATATCCTTCGACCATTCTCTGATAGGTGATTTTAATCTAGTAATCACTAAGACATGATGTTGAAAGTTTCCTTCACAATGTGGTAGAAGAACACCTTTAGCAACCTCTATACTTCCCTGTCTCTCACGGTAATATAGAAGCTCTTCTATTTTTTCTGTATCTTCAGAAACAAGAAGGCTGATTTGATTTGCTAATTCTTTGTAGGCTTCTTGACGATTTTGAACAGATATATCCATAAGGACAAGCGAAAGATTATTCATAGTTTATCTCCTGAATTTTTGCTTGAAGACGTTGTTTATCACCCTCGGTTAGAAAAACACTAACTAGGACAAACGGGACACTTGCTGGGTCCTGCAAAGCTACCGTCGTCACAATGAAATCTAAATCTGGATATAGATTTATCAGCTCATCTAATTGATGATAAGCAACTACATCAATAATATCCAATTCAGAAAATTGCTTTTCTAATCGTGCTCGTAAAAGCTCTGAAGTTCCGACACCTGATGTACACATCACTACTGTTTTTAGAGGACGTGCTCGCTTTTCTTGAAACCGTGCAAAATATAAGACTAGAAAACCAATCTCGTCCAGACTCAAGGAAGCAAAACCAAATACTAGACTCACTTCTTTAGAAATAGTTGTTAACTCTTTAACCAGATTAGGATAGGTTAAAAGAATTTGTGATAAAAGACTATTCTTAATCTGTACTCTATTATCTAATCTCCTCAGTAAGGGACTGATATGACTCGCCAAGTCAACAAAGTCAGGATCTGTCGTTTCAATCTCTCTATTGTCCATACACATACGGCTAAAATAGTAATGAGTGACATCTAAAACTCGCTGAGAAAAAGGAAGCTTCCCGGAAGAAAATGGTTTTTGCAATCTCGAAGATACAACGTATTGATAAAGATAGTCAATCTCAACTGCATCAACCTTCATCCTAAAATATTGTTCAATTTCTTGAATAATTTTTTGACAGACACTGTAAATTTTCTCATCAACAATAGTAGGTTTTGAAGGTACTACAACATGAATACTAGTACTACGACGATTCCTACTGATAAAAATATACAGGTGAGAGAAAATATTTATATTATATGGATAGGGAATGTTTACCCCCAATTCTCTCTCAAGTGTAATCAGTAATCCCAAACAAAAGTGAGCAAGTTCTCCGTCAAGAGGCTGAACCTTATTCTGTGTAATTTGCTCTAAATCCAACTGATTAAACATTGGCAGTAGATTTAGAATGGCTGAACGAATTTGAGCCTCATCCCCATCAATAAAAAGCTTTCGTTGTCTCATTTTTAAATCTAACCCATAAATTGCTAGACTCTCTTGTAATATCTGACGATCTTTTAGTACTACTGACTCGCTTACGTAGAATTCCTCTCCTAAATCATAAATAGAATGTGGCTTAGGAGCAGTCAACAAGAGACGTTCTAGTAATTTTTCACGCCTTACTTCAGGATCAAAAGCCTCTGTAAAATTCCCATCAACGTCCACGAGGGAACTTCTTGGATTTAATTTGAAACCTCTGCCTTTTTCAGATAAAATGAATGCTTCTACCGGACAATCTTTGTTGATTCCCTTGACAAGGCGATAAACCGTTTTATCAGAGCAATTTAATTTTTCTCCCAATACTTTAGCAGATATATAATCCTTACTATCTCGCAAAAGGAGCAACAACGTTTCCATTTGTTCTTGTTTTCTAGACACGATACACCTCCTTTATGAATCCATTATATCGCTTTCAAAAAATAATATACTTCGCATTTTGTCCTTTGCAATGGACATTTTTGTTTTTATCAAAAATATGATATCAAATAGAACAGAACCTCACTATGCCAAAATCATTTTACCTTTTCTTCATAACATCTATTTTAGTTGAAATATTTAAGTTGCTTTTCGTATTTGATAAGAAATAAACCAAACGATTTTCTAATAAATAACACTATGTTCCATTTAACAATAGATAGCATCTTCATTTTCAAACTACCAACCTATCCGACCATTTGTTCTAGCAATAGAAGAGAGTTAAAATTACTTCAATCTGTCGCTTTCTCTTTCTTACATCAAACTTCAAATAGTCTAACTACAGATATTTGAATCTATTACCTCAATCCAAGCAGGCTTGAGGGTCGCTCTTGGGTTCACCGATAGATGATCGGCACGTAGGCCTTGCACATCAGATCTACGATAGATCCATCGTATAAAAAACTGCAATCCACAGATTGCAGTCTTTCTTTATTTTTTCGCTTGGTAACGACTGGTCAGGATGAAAATCACGGTAAAGACCAACATCATGACACCATAAACAGGCAACGTTTGTTCTGTTAAGGTTGAAATTTCAAGCAGTTTTTGAATTCTTGGGAAGAGAGCTGTGGCTAGGAAACCTCCTACTGACCAAACAATCAAGAGGACACGCCATAGGGTAAATGGCATGCAGGCTCTAAATACGGATAAGAAACCAATTGACCCCAAGAGATAATAGAGTAGAGTTGAGATTTCTAACTCAGACCAACCTTGGCTACTCCCAAATATTTTCACAAACAGGACGCTGAAGACGACCATGAGAGCGCTTGGTAGGGCACGAAGCATGGATTTTCTGAGGAAATTTGGCTCAACAGGTTTGATATTTCGCTCAAAAGTCAGAACGAATGGTGGGAAACCTTCCACAAACTGGTCAATCATGGTAATCTGGATCGGAATGAAGGGGAAAATCAAAATCCACTCTGACCGACCTAGTAAAGCACTGGCAATACAGATGACTGCTAACAGGAAGGAATAGATGGTCTTTATCAAGAAAATCGGGGCGATGTGGGCAATGTTATTGACCACGCGACGACCTTCAAAGAGAATCTCAGGAACATCATTAAAGTCTGAGTTCAAGAGAACCAGATTGGCAATCTGACGGGTTGCTGGATCCCCCTCCGCCATCACGATAGAACAATCCGCCTCACGAAGGGCCAAGATATCATTAACCCCGTCCCCTGTCATAGCCGTTGTATGACCCGCTTTTTTCAACGTTTGGATGATGAGTTTCTTTTGATGAGGGGAAACACGTCCGAAAATAGCTGTCTCCTCCGCCATGGCCATCAATTCCTCATCGGTGATTTTTGAGCAATCTACATAGCTGTGATAGTCCGCAAAACCAGCCTTCTGGGCAATGCTGGACACCGTAACTGGATTGTCACCAGAGATAATCTTGAGTCCCACCTCCTGAGAACGGAGATAGTCCAGCGTCTCTGCTGCTCCCTCTCGAATGGGGTCCAAGATTTCCAGCAAGGCTAGAGCCTGAATATCAGATGGTTTCTGTGGTTTGTGATGGTCTAATTTCTCCTGACTGAGAGCTAAGACCAAGACACGTGATCCTCTCTCCAAGGCCTCCCTGGCTTCTGGGACTTCAGAATCCAGCAACATCTCAGGTGCCCCTAAGAAAACTGTCCCCAAGCCTTCTAACTCCATGGCTCCCCACTTGCGGTCGCTCGAGAAGGGAAGATTGGAAATCATAGGATAAGCAACATCTCCCACAAAACGCTGGCGAATGGCTTGGGCAGTTGGATTCTTATCCTCACTATGGGCCATGTAGCTAGTCAAGATGCTGGCAATAGCCTCTTCACCGTAAGTTTCCGTCAGTGGAAGAACAGCCTCCACCTGCATCTTTCCTTGGGTGATGGTGCCCGTCTTGTCCAGACAGAGCATATCCACGCGCGCCAAGGTCTCAACAGAGTACATCTCCTGCACCAAGACCTTTTTCAAGCCCAACTTAATCACTGCAGTCAAGAGCGAAGTAATGGTCAAAAGGGCAATTCCCTTAGGCAACATTCCCAAAAGAGCTGTCGACGAGTTTACAACGGATGACTTGAGAGGCAGGCCTTTTAAAAGCAAGGCTTCCAGCAAGAGAGCCAGACCAAAGGGAATGATAATCTTCCCAGTAAAACCTGCTAGCTTGTCCAGCGATTTCATGATACGTGAGTTGATGGGTTTAACGGTCTTGGCTTCCAGCATAAGTTTGGCGGCATAGTTGTCTGCACCTACATGATGGACACGAGCTAAAACTGACCCACTAGCCAAGAAACTTCCTGACAAAAGTAAGCTGTCAACTTCCTTTTGCACCAAATCACTTTCTCCCGTTAACATGGCTTCATTGACTTCCGCAAAGCCTTCCAAAACCAAGGCATCACTAGGAATCTGCTCTCCTGCAGACAAACGAATGACATCTCCTAGCACTAATTCTTCAGGATTAAGAGCAACTTCCTGACCATCACGGATGGTTTTGACCTTTTCCTTGGTCATGAGATTGAGCTTGTCCACCATGTGTTTGGCTCGTAGCTCGGTCACAATCCCAGAAAAAGCGTTAAAGCAGATAACAGCAAAGAAGACCAGATTGCTCCAAGCCTGCACAAAGGCAAGGGCCAAAGCAATGGCAAAGTTCAAAGCGTTAAAAAGGGTAAAGACATTTCGTTTAACGATTTGCCAAGTGCTGGTACTGGCTGATGCGGTAAAGTCATTGACCAAACCCTCAGCCTGTCTTTCCTTGATTTCTCTTTGGGTTAATCCCATAATCTTATTTTTATCCATAAATTCTATTATATCATTTTTTTTAACAGAATTCTAATTTCATCCCAAATATGCATCTAGTCAAGGGAAAAGTTTGCCAGCCCTCCTTTGATAAGGTATAATAATAACAAGAAAACAATCGAAGGAGATCGCATGTTTTATACTTATTTGCGTGGATTAGTTGTATTGCTCTTATGGTCCATCAATGGCAATGCTCACTATCATAATACTGATAAAATTCCTAATCAAGATGAAAATTATATTCTAGTTGCGCCTCACCGTACCTGGTGGGATCCTGTTTATATGGCCTTTGCGACCAAGCCAAAACAGTTCATCTTTATGGCAAAAAAAGAACTCTTTACCAACCGTATCTTTGGTTGGTGGATTCGTATGTGTGGCGCCTTTCCCATCGACCGTGAAAATCCCAGCGCCTCAGCCATCAAATATCCTATCAACGTTCTCAAAAAAAGTGACCGCTCTCTCATCATGTTTCCAAGTGGTAGCCGCCACTCAAACGATGTCAAGGGGGGCGCAGCACTGATTGCCAAAATGGCCAAGGTCCGTATCATGCCGGTTACCTACACCGGTCCCATGACTTTGAAGGGCTTGATTAGCCGTGAACGTGTCGATATGAACTTTGGAAATCCAATCGATATCTCAGATATCAAGAAAATGAATGATGAAGGCATTGAAACAGTCGCCAATCGTATTCAAACAGAATTCCAACGTCTGGACGAAGAAACGAAACAATGGCACAATGATAAAAAACCAAATCCACTCTGGTGGTTTATCCGCATCCCTGCCCTCATCCTTGCTATTATCCTCGCTATCCTAACCATCATCTTTAGCTTTATCGCAAGCTTCATCTGGAACCCAGATAAGAAAAGAGAAGAACTTGCATAGAAGAAATGAACCTTGGCCAAACAGCTAAGGTTTTCATTTATATAGTAGATTGGAACTAGAATAGTACACCTCTACTTCTAAAACATTTTTAGAAATCGATTTGACTGTCCTGATCGATTTGTCCTATTCTTATTTCATTTTACTATATTTATAAGAATCTCCTAATCAAATCAAAAGCCACTCTACAATAGAGTAACTTTAAGATTGTCCATTTATACTCAATGAAAAAGCCCTCTGAAAATCAGAGAGCTGATTTGAGCTCGGGCTAAAATCCTAGTGAAACAAAAAAATCTACACGATCAGAAAAGTCTCTATCGTGCCATTTTCATACATGATGTATAGTCCAAGTAGAATGAATACTAAGGGCACAATGATTCGCTCGTATTTTTCAATTGTCTCGAATATTAACGGAATAGAGGATAACACCCTACTAATCTCGCAAAAGATAATTATGCCGATTACAAACACAAGCAAGGCCACGAGGGTCTGTGACCAATCTAACGAAGCAAAATAAGGTATATAGATACCTAAATTATCTCCGCCAGACGCAATTGTCAGCAATGTAACTGTCCAAAACAGTTGATTTGCCTTGCTTTGTTCTAATCTTTCAATAATTTCTTCCTCTTCTTCTTCCGCATCTTCTCCAACAATTGCAAAGCGAATCCCTAAATAGATAGGGATTAAACCAAGCAATCCAACCATCCATTCTTCAGGCACGAAATTAACGACATAAGCAGCAACTAAGCTCGCCCCTACAAGTAAGCCTGTGCCTAGATATTGCCCCGCATAAATATGCCATTTCTGTTTATTCTGTGATAGCTGTGCAAATAAAATAATTAAAATAATTAAATAATCAATACTGGTGGAAATATAAACACCAATAGCAGATATGATTGTCTGTCCCATAAAAAAACCTCCTGTATTAGTCAGTAATAAATCAGCAGATTTTAGGAGAGCACAGACACATTAATTTAGCTATCGCTAGTGGGTAATATCGAACGTAGGAAAGCATTTTACTCCTCCTCAAAACGTAGTTACAAAGTAATTTCTAACTGGAATTCAGTGACTACTTCCATGTAAAGTATAACATACTATACTTTACTTTGTAAAGAGTGGGCTCTTCTAGGGGGCTTGCATACAGCTACTCGGCTTGAAAAGCCGAGTAACTGCGCACCTTTATGGTGTAATTAGCTGATACCGTTTGAGGTTTTTGTAGTCTCCAAAATTGTTACCGATAAAACCTCAATAAAAAAGCCCTCTGAAGTCAGAGAGCTGATTTGAGCCCGGGCTAAAATCCTAGTGAAAAAGATGAAACTCCTTGTGCTCATCGAACACTGTGTCATTTCCCTATTTTCATACGGATTTTTGACGCCCTTAGCATCATGATTCTTGCTAGATAAATCGTTTATAGACTAGGCGACGAGGCGAAGATCGTACGAAACTTTCAGTGAAACAAAAAAAATCTCCCCGAAGGGAGAAAAGCTGGTTTATTTTACCTTACAGTGCTAGGAACCGTAACCAAAGATTATACTTGAGTATAGCGAGGTAAGGTGACAACGCAAAAAAGCTACCCAATTTAGAGTAGCTTCATTATCAAGATATGCTCAATTGAACACGGCCTAAGCACTTGGCAAAAAAGATAAAATCTCCTAGAAACTGAAGTTTCTTCGTCAATTTTCCTATTTTTACTTTGTGCTTTTGACGGCCTTTATATCTTGAATTAGCGACGAAGTCCTAGAGAGTTGATCAACTCACGGTAACGGTTAACGTCGTTTTTACGCAAGTATGCAAGCAAGTTACGACGGCGACCGATTTTTTTCATCAATCCACGGTAAGTAGCGTGGTCTTTTTTGTGTTGTTTGATGTGTTCGTTAAGGTGGTTGATTTCCCAAGTAAGGACAGCAACTTGAACCTCTACTGAACCTGTATCACCTTCGTGACGTGCATATTGTGCAATGATTTCATTTTTTTTCTCTTTTGAGATTGCCATGATGTTTCTCCTTTTTATTTGGCTTCATCCGAGTGACAGGTTGGCATGCCTGTAACCAAGAAGAAGTTATTTGTCTTTACGACAATCCCTATTTTACCAAGATTTAAATTTTCTGTCAAACATTAATACTCTCATAGTTATTATTTTTCAAGTAAAGAGATACGTTCTTTTATATAATGACCTTTTTCAAGTTCATCTACCAATCCAATAGCATAATCTGCATAACTAATCTGGCTTATTCCTTTTTTCATTAGTAGTAAAAATTTCTCCTGCTAGAATGTAGTTTCCTGTTTTTTCACCATCGGGAATAAAATCTACAGCAGGACTGACAAAAGTCCAGTTGAGATTATTTTTTGTACGAAGAAGATCCAATTCATCCGCTTGAGCTTTTGCTAGTGACTTAAATTCTTCAGGAAAATCAGACGTATCTAAAAGTCGTGTCGTTTTTGTTTCATCTATATAAAGACTTCCTGCTCCCCCTACAACTAGAAAACGTGTCTGTGTTCCAGCAAGAAGCTGATTAAATAGTTCGATTGATTTGCTGTGGAGCGGTAGCGTATCTGGTGTATAAGCACCAAACGCTGAAATAACAGCATCAAATCCAGTAAGATCATCTTTTGTCAACTCAAATAAATCTTTTTTAATAATAGACTCAGCTTGACTTTTGTTTTCAGAACGAACAATAGCCGTTACTTCATGTCCTCGTTTGACTGCTTCTTCAACAATTGCTTTCCCCGCTTGTCCATTTGCTGCAATAACTGCTAGTTTCATTTTTTATACCTCTCTTGTTGTAATTATTTTAGTTACAACAATTGTGACACTCTTAATAATCAATGTCAATAGTCTTGCTTAATTATTATCAAAATATTTCTACCAAGAAAACTAACTATGATTCTAGTGAAAAGAAAAATCTTCTTTGTCAACAAATTTACTTTCTTGTTTTAAACATGCTATAATAATCATAGCAAGAGATCTAAGTTGTCTGTTTTTTTAAAACGAGGTGATTATCATGCGTAGATTCTATTCCCATCTCCCCTACTATCTGGTCATATTATTCTTTTATTGGCCACTTTATGAGTTGTTCTTACTAGTTGTTTCTGACCCCCTTACACTCAAGGGACTCTATATAAACAATCTTCTCTTCTTTACACCTCTGGTAATCTTGATTGTATCGTTACTCTATAGCTACCGTTTCCGTTTCTCACTTTGATGGTTAGTTGGTAACGGACTGCTCTTTTACTTTACTATCATAACCTTTGGTGAGTTTATACTAATTTACTTGCTAATCTATGAAACAGTTGCTCTGGTGGGCATGGATTCTGGTATTAGCATCAAGCATATTCTACAAAAAATGAAAAACAAAAAACTTTCACAAAATCCTTGAAAAATCTCACAATCATGCTATAATAATCCATAGAGACAAGTCACTTAGTCCCTTTCTACTAGAGAGTGCGTGGTTGCTGGAAACGCATAGGAAGTCTAAACTGATACTACTCTTGAGTTTTTTATGAAAACATAAAACGGTGGCCACGTTAGAGCCAATCAGAGGTGTCCCTCTCTTTTGAGGTACATAAATGAAGGTGGAACCACGTTGCGACGTCCTTTCGAGGATGTCGCATTTTTTTATTAGGATACTAATTATGGAGTTGCAAGAATTAGTGGAGCGCAGTTGGGCAATCCGACAAGCTTATCACGAACTGGAAGTTAAGCATCATGATTCCAAGTGGACGGTAGAAGAAGACCTCTTGGCTTTATCTAATGATATTGGAAATTTCCAACGACTGGTGATGACAAAGCAAGGACGCTACTATGATGAAACACCCTACACACTGGAACAAAAACTTTCAGAAAATATCTGGTGGCTATTAGAACTTTCTCAACGTTTGGATATAGACATTCTGACGGAAATGGAAAACTTCCTCTCTGATAAAGAAAAGCAATTGAACGTTAGGACTTGGAAGTAGTCTGATGATAAAAAATCAATGCTTAGAAACTATGAAATAATAAAAAAGGAGAACATCATGATTAACATTACTTTCCCAGATGGCGCTGTTCGTGAATTCGAATCTGGCGTAACAACTTTTGAAATTGCCCAATCTATCAGCAATTCCCTAGCTAAAAAAGCCTTGGCTGGTAAATTCAACGGCAAACTCATCGACACTACTCGCGCTATCACTGAAGATGGAAGCATCGAAATTGTGACACCTGATCACGAAGATTCCCTTCCAATCTTGCGTCACTCAGCAGCTCACTTGTTCGCCCAAGCAGCTCGTCGTCTTTTCCCAGACATTCACTTGGGAGTTGGTCCAGCCATCGAAGATGGTTTCTACTACGATACTGACAACACAGCTGGTCAAATCTCTAACGAAGACCTTCCTCGTATCGAAGAAGAAATGCAAAAAATCGTCAAAGAAAACTTCCCATCTATTCGTGAAGAAGTGACTAAAGACGAGGCACGTGAAATCTTCAAAAATGACCCTTACAAGTTGGAATTGATTGAAGAACACTCAGAAGACGAAGGCGGTTTGACTATCTATCGTCAGGGTGAATATGTAGACCTCTGCCGTGGACCTCACGTTCCATCAACAGGTCGTATCCAAATCTTCCACCTTCTCCATGTAGCTGGTGCTTACTGGCGTGGAAACAGCGACAACGCTATGATGCAACGTATCTACGGTACAGCTTGGTTTGACAAGAAAGACTTGAAAAACTACCTTCAAATGCGTGAAGAAGCTAAGGAACGTGACCACCGTAAACTTGGTAAAGAGCTTGACCTCTTTATGATTTCACAAGAAGTGGGACAAGGTTTGCCATTCTGGTTGCCAAATGGTGCGACTATCCGTCGTGAATTGGAACGCTACATCGTAAACAAAGAGTTGGCTTCTGGCTACCAACACGTCTACACTCCACCACTTGCTTCTGTTGAGCTTTACAAGACTTCTGGTCACTGGGATCATTACCAAGAAGACATGTTCCCAACCATGGACATGGGTGACGGGGAAGAATTTGTCCTTCGTCCAATGAACTGTCCGCACCACATCCAAGTTTTCAAACACCATGTTCACTCTTACCGTGAATTGCCAATCCGTATCGCTGAAATCGGTATGATGCACCGTTACGAAAAATCTGGTGCCCTCACTGGCCTTCAACGTGTACGTGAAATGTCACTCAACGACGGTCACCTATTCGTTACTCCAGAACAAATCCAAGAAGAATTCCAACGTGCCCTTCAGTTGATTATCGATGTTTATGAAGACTTCAACTTGACTGACTACCGCTTCCGCCTCTCTCTTCGTGACCCTCAAGATACTCATAAGTACTTTGATAACGATGAGATGTGGGAAAATGCCCAAACCATGCTTCGTGCAGCTCTTGATGAAATGGGCGTGGACTACTTTGAAGCCGAAGGTGAAGCAGCCTTCTACGGACCAAAATTGGATATCCAGATTAAAACTGCCCTTGGAAAAGAAGAAACCCTTTCTACTATCCAACTTGATTTCTTGTTGCCAGAGCGCTTCGACCTCAAATACATCGGAGCTGATGGCGAAGATCACCGTCCAGTCATGATCCACCGTGGGGTTATCTCAACTATGGAACGCTTCACAGCTATCTTGATTGAGAACTACAAGGGGGCCTTCCCAACATGGCTGGCACCACACCAAGTAACCCTCATCCCAGTATCTAACGAAAAACACGTGGACTACGCTTGGGAAGTAGCCAAGAAACTCCGTGACCGCGGTGTCCGTGCAGATGTAGATGAGCGCAATGAAAAAATGCAGTTCAAGATCCGTGCTTCACAAACCAGCAAGATTCCTTACCAATTAATTGTTGGAGACAAAGAAATGGAAGACGAAACAGTCAACGTTCGTCGCTACGGCCAAAAAGAAACACAAACTGTCTCAGTTGATAATTTTGTTCAAGCTATCCTAGCTGATATCGCCAACAAATCACGCGTTGAGAAATAAGAGTCTAGCATAAAAGCCTCCAATCTGGAGGCTTTTTCTCATCTATTTTTACTCAAGGACTAAGTTCACTTGAGCAAACTGAATCCGCACTGTCGTTCCTTTTCCGACCTCAGACTCGATACGAATCTGGTGCCCCAGTTCTTCAGAAATTTTCTTAGATAGATAAAGGCCAAGTCCAGAGGACTGCTGGGTCAAACGGCCATTGTATCCTGAAAAGCCACGTTCAAATACTCGGAGGACATCACTGTTTTTTATCCCGATTCCCGTATCTTTGATACAAAGCTCTTGGTCATCCATATAAATCTCCAGACCACCTTCCTTGGTGTACTTGAGACTGTTTGAGATGATTTGCTCAATAACCACTAGCAGCCACTTTTTATCCGTCACGATTTCTTTATCAAGGTCATGTAGATTGACATTTAAGCCTTTTTGAATAAAGAAAAGAGCATATTTACGAATTATTTCCTTGACCAAGTCCTCAATTTGAACCTGCTTTAAGAGCAAATCATCATGGAAACTTTCTAAACGCAGGTACTGTAAAACTAGGTTGGTATAGGAGTCGATTTTGAAAATTTCCTGTTCTAGCTGCTGCTTCAGTTGGCGGTCGACCACTTCTGCAACTAAGAGTTGACTGGCTGCAATGGGGGTCTTTATCTGATGGACCCATAAGGTATAGTAATCCAGCAAATCCGTCAGTTTTCTTTCTGCTTTTGACCTCTGCTGATAGAGTTCCATCTCACGCGCTTCTAATTTTTCTGCTAAAGCTATTTCCAAAGGAGACTTGGCTTCCCTCTCTCCATAGAGAAGTTCCTGGCGATAGACCTGCGTTTCCACCAATATGTCCCAAGTGAAAAATAATATGGTTACAAAGCAACACAAGAAGAAAAAGTAGAGGAAGTAAATTCCTAGACTGGCAAATAAAAACTGAAAGAGTAAGACAAGAAATGCCAAAGAAAGCAGATAGATAAAAAGACGACTACGGGAGCGCAGATAGGCTAGAAAAAATTGTTTCCAATCAAGCATGCTTCAATCCGTACCCTATTCCTTTCTTGGTCTCGATAAATCCTACCAATCCCTGCTCCTCCAACTTTTTACGCAAACGAGCCACATTGACAGAGAGGGTATTATCATCAATGAAAAAGTCACTGTTCCAAAGTTCCCGCATCAGGTCGTCACGTGCTACGATGTTGCCTGCATGCTCAAATAACACGCGTAAAATCTGGAATTCGTTCTTGGTCAAATTCAAGACTTGCCCTTGATAATGTAAATCCATGGATTTGGTATTGAGGATAACACCAGCATATTCCAGCAAACTCTCATCACGCCCAAACTCATAGGAACGACGCAACAAGCCCTGAACCTTGGCTAAAAGAACCTGCTGGTCAAAAGGCTTGGTCACAAAGTCATCTGCCCCCATATTGATTGCCATGACAATATCCATAGCCTGGTCTCTCGAAGAAAGAAACATGATAGGTACCTTGGAAATCTTGCGGATTTCCTGACACCAGTGATAACCATTAAACAAGGGCAAACCAATATCCATGAGGACCAGATGAGGTTCCGACTGAACAAATAGACTCAAAACTTTCATAAAGTCTTCTACCAGGACCACTTCAAATCCCCATTCAGAGAGCATTTTCCCGACCTGTTGACGAATGACCTGATCATCTTCTATTAATAAAATCTTGTGCATGCGCTTCTCCTTTTCTATTATTATAACAGATTTTTCCATGCCAGATGGTCTGAAACTGAATTTGAAATAGCCTGTTTTTAGCCAGTACAAACAGGCTATGCTACTAGCTAATTTGAGGGAAATTTGCTAAGATAAATAAAAAGAAAGGAGCTCTTATGGCCAATATTTTTGACTATCTGAAAGATGTCGCATATGATTCTTATTGCGACCTTCCCTTGAATGAGTTAGACATTCTAACCTTAATAGAAATCACCTACCTCTCCTTTGATAATCTGGTCTCCACACTTCCTCAACGTCTTTTAGATCTAGCACCTCAGGTTCCAAGAGATCCCACCATGCTTACTAGCAAAAATCGCCTTCAATTATTAGATGAATTGGCTCAACACAAGCGCTTCAAAAATTGCAAACTCTCCCATTTTATCAACGACATCGACCCTGAACTGCAAAAGCAATTTGCGGCTATGACTTATCGTGTCAGCCTCGATACCTATCTGATTGTCTTTCGTGGGACAGATGACAGTATCATTGGCTGGAAGGAAGATTTCCACCTGACCTATATGAAGGAAATTCCTGCTCAAAAGCACGCCCTTCGCTATTTAAAGAACTTTTTTGCCCATCATCCTAAGCAAAAGGTTATTCTAGCTGGGCATTCCAAGGGAGGAAATCTCGCTATCTATGCTGCTAGCCAAATTGAGCAAAGTTTGCAAAATCAGATCACAGCAGTTTATACATTTGATGCACCTGGTCTCCATCAAGAATTGACACAGACTGCGGGTTATCAAAGGATAATGGATAGAAGCAAGATATTCATTCCACAAGGTTCCATTATCGGTATGATGCTGGAAATTCCTGCTCACCAAATCATCGTTCAGAGTACTGCCCTGGGTGGCATCGCCCAGCACGATACCTTTAGTTGGCAGATTGAGGATAAGCACTTCGTCCAACTGGATAAGACCAACAGTGATAGCCAGCAAGTAGACACAACCTTTAAAGAATGGGTGGCCACAGTCCCTGACGAAGAACTTCAGCTCTACTTCGACCTCTTCTTTGGCACTATTCTTGAGGCTGGTATTAGCTCTATCAATGACTTGGCTTCCTTAAAGGCGCTTGAATACATTCATCATCTCTTTGTCCAAGCTCAATCCCTCACTCCAGAAGAAAGAGAAACCTTGGGTCGCCTTACCCAGTTATTGATTGATACTCGTTACCAGGCATGGAAAAATAGATAATACTCTTGAAAATTAAATGTATACAAAACAAAAGACCTAGAATACATACTTTCATGTGCATTCTAAGTCTTTTTAAATAGAATCTAATAGTCAATAAAAATCAAATAGCATTGAGAGATAATGGGGCTTGGAACGTCCCTCTCGCTTCAACAAAATGACCCCATTATAGATTAAAAAGATGCCACTTAGAAAAAGCAAAAAAGGAAGTAAGACAAAGGCAAATACATAAAAAGCTAACTGAACATTCTCGTATCCATTTTTATAAAAAAGGTAGGATAGATAAAAATAACTTGAAATGAGGGATAATAAAAATAATACTGGATTCCACAAACTTCTATTATCCTTCCAAAATGACACTATAAAGGCTAATACAATTCCTATAACGAGATACATTTCTTACTCCTTTAATAGCTACATTTTATCATAATTATCCAAAGAAAAAAGAGGGCATTTATCCCTCTTAATCCTTCATCTGACTCTCTGCATCGGCCACGACTTTTTCTAGACTGGTTTGACCAAGTTCTGCCTCCATAGTCAACTGAATTCTCTCCAATTTTTGATCCAAAACATCATGAATATGAGCTCCTACAGGGCAATTTGGATTCGGATTGTCATGGAAACTGAAGAGTTGACCTGTCTTACCAAGACATTCGACCGCCTGATAAACATCTAAAAGACTAATATCCTTAAGGTCCTTGACAATCTCTGTTCCGCCCGTTCCACGCGCTACTGAAATCAGCTCTGCCTTCTTCAACTGGGACAAGATCTTTCTGATAATGACAGGATTGACCCCGACACTAGCAGCCAGAAAATCACTGGTCACCTTGCTTTCCTTCCCCTCGAGGGCAATGATTATCAGCATATGAGTCGCAATGGTAAATCTACTTGGAATTTGCATCCTCTTCTCCTTTTTACGAGGCTACCCTGCCTCTACTCTTCTTTTTCTATTATTATACCCTTTTTAGTTGTAATGTCAATCGTTACCACTTTTCAACCAGTCGTCTAACTCCCGGTCGCAGCCCTCTTTCTGAGCCAATTCTCTCAAAAATTCCTGATGATGAGTATGGTGGATCCCATTGACCAGACTTTCATAGTAAACCTCAAAATAGGGAAGTCTCAGGTCTTTAGCCAGCTGCAATTCCGCTGCCACATCGTAGTCTACCCGTCGGAAGTCCATATCTACCAGGCCTTTGTCATCAAACTCCAAAATCATATACTGGGCCCGCAAGTCCTTCCGTAGCTGAGCGTCCAAAAAGAAAGGTTGGCCAATCGAACCCGGATTGACAATCAATTGCCCACCAGTCCCGTAACGAAGCAACTGCTGGTGAATATGTCCATAAACAGCAATATCACAGGGAGGATGAGTCACCAAGCGGTCAAACTCCTCTTGTTTGCCAGTATGAATCAACTCTCGCCCCCAGTTCTTATCAGGCAGATGATGGCTAATTCCCACCGTCAAATCCCCAAACTGACGATGAATTTGAAGAGGTTGATTGTGGAGCACTTCAATTTCTTCTAGGGAAATTTCCTCTAAAACATACTGGCACTGGCGCAAGAGATAGCGTTGACTGGGGCGAGTACTGTCCAATTCCTTACGGACACCATGCCAAAGACTGTCTTCCCAGTTTCCCAAAACTCTAGCCGTAATCGGTAGTTGATCCAACAAGTCCAAAATCCTTCTACGTCCTGTCCCTGGCATGAGAATATCTCCCAAAAGCCAGTATTCATCCACTCCTAGCTGCTGAGCATCTGCCAAAACAGCCTCCAAGGCGGTGGTATTTCCATGAATATCTGAAAGAAGAGCTATTTTCGTCATATCCATCTCCTCGTTTTTTCTCTTGCAATAAGTATAACATAAAAAGTCACAGCTAGAGAAATCTAGCTTTTTTTGATATACTAGATAAAGATATTAGACAAGAGGAAACGAATGACCCCAAACAAAGAAGACTATCTAAAATGTATTTATGAAATTGGCATAGACCTGCATAAGATTACCAACAAGGAAATTGCGGCTCGCATGCAAGTCTCTCCCCCTGCCGTAACTGAAATGATCAAACGAATGAAAAGTGAAAATCTCATCCTAAAGGACAAGGAATGTGGCTATCTACTGACTGACCTCGGTCTCAAACTGGTCTCTGAGCTCTATCGTAAGCACCGCTTGATTGAAGTTTTTCTAGTTCATCATTTAGACTATACAAGTGACCAGATTCACGAGGAAGCTGAGGTCTTGGAACACACTGTCTCTGACCTGTTCGTGGAAAGACTAGATAAACTGCTAGGTTTCCCTAAAACCTGCCCCCACGGAGGAACTATTCCTGCCAAGGGAGAACTACTCGTTGAAATCAATAACCTCCCACTAGCTGATATCAAGGAAGCTGGCGCCTACCGCCTGACTCGGGTGCACGATAGTTTTGACATTCTCCATTATCTGGACAAGCACTCACTTCACATCGGTGACCAGCTCCAAGTCAAGCAGTTTGATGGCTTCAGCAATACCTTCACTATCCTCAGTAACGACGAGGATTTACAAGTGAATATGGACATTGCAAAACAACTCTATGTCGAGAAAATCAACTAATTTCTCAAGTCCCCTACCAACCCTGAAAGTTTTATTTTCAGGGTTTTATTTCTATCATTTTATTTTACTTTCATTTGGTGGTAGAATATTTGAAAAAAAAAGAAAGGTAGTTTAACCTATGAAAAAATCACTAAAAATTTTTGCTACATCTAAATGGTTTGACCTCTTCGGGGTTGCTTTGGTCGTTGGGATTGCGATTGCATCTGGTTACCTCAACTCACGCCTCGATAAATTTGTAGACTGGGGACCATGGACAGCTCTTGTACCCTTTGGATTGATTTCCGTAACCAACGTTGGGATTTCCATGTTGTCCACTCGTTTCACGGGGAAATTAAGCAAATGGGGAAATTACTTTAGTATTGTTAATACCATTTTGTCCGGTGCTATTGATTATATCCTTGGAAATAAGGCGGCCATCATTACCTATCCCGTCACCTTCCTCATTTATACCTTTGCTATAAAGAAATGGAAAGCTTCGCAAGAAGGCAGACCCAACCAAATGAGCCAAAAACAGGTAAAATTGGCGGTCATCATCATTTCCATCATCGCCTTCCTCTTTGCCTTTGTGACCAACTATATCGGATATGAGGGCAAGATGAATCTCCTTGCCTACGTAACAACTATTGCCTTTGCACTGTCCCTCATTGCCAATGCTTTGAATGCATTGAAACTAACAACTCAGTGGGGCTTTTGGTTGATTTACAATTTCGTTCAGCTGACAAAAGCTGGTATTCAAGGAAACTTCGCCAATATCGGTAAATACATCTTTTATATCCTCAATGCAATCGGAGCTTTATTTGTCTGGAATGATGAAGAAGTTAGATAATAGAAGGAAACTCAAATAAAGAATACTAGCCAACTTAAGAGAATCTCCCTTCTGCTATTTTTATCATTTTAGTTGTAACTCCCATTCTTTTGGAGTAGAATGAAGTTAGATAAAAGAGGGAGGTCTTGTCATGAAAAAACTCTATAGAATCCATTTTATAGCAATTGCAGTTATTGATTTGCTACTATTTGCATTTTTTATCACTAGACTCGAGACATCTTTTGAGTGGCTCTTGCTCTCTGGTTTAATTTTCTTCCTTGCTCAAGGACTCCTGCTATTTCTCTTGGTCGTCCGACTCAAACATCAATTCGCTGAGATTTATTCTCAAATCAATAAAAAGATTCGCTTCTACTATTTAGGGGTTCTCACCATTGATTTTCTATTTTTTGTTCTCTTAGCCTTCATTAGTTCTCAGCGTTTTTCATCTCTTATGCCAATCATCACTGCTTGCCATTCTACTTTTTATTATATGACAGCTGACTACCTAAGAGAAAACTATCCAGACTTTTACGACAAACACATCTCTTTATGGGAGTGTCTCTAAGGAAAAGGAGGTTTTAGCATGAAAAAAATCATCTTCATCAAAACCATTCAACTCCTTGTCATTGATGGAATCATGCTGGCATTTTTGACATTTAAAAGGGGGCTTACTTGGGACTGGATTTTGATTTATAGCGGTTGGCTCATTTTCTTTCATCCTGTGCTATTGACCTATCTTTCAAACCAACTTTGTGACCACTTTAGTTAACTCTATTCCCAGATTAGACCGAGATTCTGGCGTTTTGCTTTACAAATTCTCCTATGGGATAGCCTGATGATTCTCTCCTTGGTGTCTTTAAGTGATATTCCACTTTTCCTTCAGGGAACTCTCCTCATCCTAGGACATCTCATCCCTTCCTATCGCATCTGCCAAAGCCTGAAAAGAGACTTCCCCCAAGCATATCAAGAACCGATTTCTTTTTGGAGTATTTTATGATCGATGAGAAAGACCAAGCCGACTGGGCTTGGTCTTTCTTATCTCTTTTTAGTATCTAGGATAATGGTAACAGGTCCGTTATTAACCAGCTCAACCTGCATATCTGCTCCAAAGATACCTGTCTGAACGGGCACTTCTTGCGCTAATTTTTGATTGAAAGCATCATAGAAGTCTGATGCCATATCAGGTTTAGCTGCCCCTGTAAAGGCTGGACGATTGCCTTTCTTAGTATCCGCAAAGAGGGTAAACTGAGAAATAGAGAGGATTTCTCCTTCAATATCTTTGACAGACAGGTTCATCTTGCCTTCTGCGTCTGAAAAAATCCGCATATTGACCAGTTTTCTCACAGCATAGTCCAAATCTTCCTCTTGGTCCTCTGGTCCAACACCAACCAGCAATAAAAGTCCCTGATTGATTTTTCCCTGAATCTGGCCTTCTATACTCACTTGGGCTTTTTTAACCCGTTGGATAATGATTTTCATAATAGCCTTTCTAGTAAGAGCTAGGACAACTAGCCGTTGGTCCGTTTGACAGAGTAAACTTCTGGCACACTCTTAATTTTATCGACAACCGTGGTCAGTGTAGAGAGGTTGGCAATACCGAAGGACACATGGATATTAGCAAACTTCATATCCTTGGTTGGTTGGGCATTGACCGTTGAAATATTCTTGGTTGTATTTGAAAGAACTTGCAGTACATCGTTCAACAGTCCTGTACGGTTGAGACCGTAGATATCGATATGGGCCATATACTCCTTATTTGAGCTAGAGTACTGGTCTTCCCATTCCACATCAAGGAGACGTTGCTCGTAGTTTTCTTGGGCACGCAGGTTCATACAGTCCACACGGTGAATAGCCACACCACGACCCTTGGTAATGTAGCCAACAATATCGTCACCAGGCACGGGGTTACAACACTTAGCAATCCGCACTAGGAGACCAGAAGCACCTTCAATAACCACTCCCCCCTCATGCTTGACCTTGAGAGTTTCTTTATTTTCAACCTTGACCTCGCCACCTTTGACAAGCTCCTCTGCCTCAGCCTTGGCCTTGGCACGCTCTTCCTCACGGCGTTCCTTTTCAGTCAGACGGTTAAAGACGGTAATCGCACCGATTTCCCCAAAACCAATGGCCGCAAAGAGGGAGTCTTCTGTCTTGTAACTGGTCTTTTGCAGAACTTGATCCATGTGGCGCTTGTCCATAAATTTATTTGCCACATAGCCATTTTCTTGGAACTGAGCCATCAGCATCTCACGACCCTTGTTGACAGACAATTCCTTATCTTGGTTTTTAAAGAACTGGCGAATCTTATTGCGCGCCTTGCTAGTCTTGACCATATTGAGCCAGTCACGGCTAGGTCCAAAGGAGTTCGGGTTGGCGATAATTTCAACCTGATCCCCTGTCTTTAACTTGGTTGTCAGTGGAACCATGCGGCCATTGACCTTGGCACCAGTTGCTTTTTCACCGACCTTGGTATGGATTTCGTAGGCAAAATCAATCGGTCCTGAATCTTTGGGAAGAGAACGGACAGCTCCATCTGGGGTAAAAACGTAAATCTCCTCAGCCAAATAGTTTTCCTTAACAGAGTCCACAAATTCCTTAGCATCATCAGCCTGGTCTTGGAGCTCCATCATCTCCTTGATCCAGTTCATTCCAATAGCTGATTCCTTGCTGTTAACTTGCCCCTTTATACCTTTCTTATAAGCCCAGTGAGCCGCAACCCCGTACTCAGCCACCTCGTGCATTTCCTTGGTTCGAATCTGGAATTCAATCGGCCCTTTTGGTCCATAAACAGTCGTATGGATAGACTGATAACCATTGGCCTTGCGGTTGGCAATATAGTCTTTGAAGCGACCTGGCATCGGTTTCCAAAATTCATGCACGTAACCAAGCATGGCATAAACATCACTTTGGGTATCTAAAATACAACGAATAGCAATCAGATCATAGATTTCCTCAAACCGTTTTCTCTTGTCCTGCATTTTGCGGAAAATTGAGTAAATATGCTTGGGACGACCATAAATCTTCCCTTTCAAGTGACGTTCTGTCGTATACTCCTCTAATTTTGTGACTACCTCATCCACCAAGGCCTCACGCTCCCTGCGCTTTTCCTTCATCATATGGGTAATCTTGTAAAACTCCGTTGGATTGAGATAACGGAAAGACAAGTCTTCTAATTCCCATTTGACACTGGAAATCCCCAAACGATGGGCAAGTGGGGCATAGATTTCCATGGTTTCTTTGGAAATACGCTCCTGCTTGTCTCTTCGAAGATGTTTCAGGGTCCGCATATTGTGCAAGCGGTCAGACAGTTTGACCAAAATAACGCGGATGTCCTCAGACATGGCCATGAGCATCTTGCGATGATTTTCCGCTAATTGCTCCTCGATCGATTTGTACTCGACCTTGCCAAGCTTGGTAACTCCGTCAACAATCACCCGCACATCAGGACCAAACTCTCTTTCCAAATCGTCCAAGGTCGCATCTGTATCCTCCACCACATCATGCAAGAATCCACAAGCTACTGTTACAGCATCCAGCTTTAGCTTAGCTAAAATACCTGCCACTTGGATAGGGTGAATGATATAAGGCTCGCCTGATTTGCGATATTGACCACTGTGGCATTCAACAGCATAGACCAAGGCCTTATGGACAAAATGAACATCCTCTTCCGTTAAATATTCTTTGGTTAAAGCGACAACTTCTTCGCCTGTTAAATTCACTTCTTTCGGCATCTCTACTCTCCAATTCTTCCTACCATTTTATCACTTTTTTAAGAATATGAAAACTAGATTGGAACAGAATAAGAAAAAAATAATTCAAAATTGCTTGATAATTCTGAATTATTGGCCCATAATATACTACGAAGTTAGATTTTAAACTTAGGTGATAGAAGGAGAGATAGAAGAACGGAAACCATATTGTAACCCAAAGACTTTCTGATTTCCCCAATTCCATTGAAGATACGAAAGATAAACGGTGGAACTCGTATCACATACACTGGTACCTTGACTGGATTTTGGAATTAATACTCAATGAAAATCAAAGAGCAAACTAGGAAACTAGCCGCAGGTTGCTCAAAGCACTGCTTTGAGGTTGTAGATAAGACTGACAAAGTCAGTCACATATATACGGCAAGGCGACGTTGACGCGGTTTGAAGAGATTTTTGAAGAGTATAAAAATCCTCAAGATACTTTCTTCTATCCTTTAGTTTATAAGGATAATACCTATGAAAAAAACTGCTATTTCTATCTTTGCTCTCCTAATGTTAGGAGTTTGCTGCCTGTTCCTATTCAGCCAGCAAAGCTATAAAAAACTCGTTCAATACTATGCTAACGACCAGAACCTGCCCAGTAGGATAACTTATAGTGAATATAGCGACAAATGAGAAGCCAACTACGGTAGCACTCTAAACATCACGTCTATCAAACAAGCTAATGACGGAGTTTATGCAACCTATGAAGGGCAATTGACACCTTTCCAATATTGATAAATTGATAACCAGCCTGTCTTCATCTAGTCATGCTGGTTTTTAAGTTCATTTTAAATCCTTACCTATTCTCCCTAACTGTGCTATACTTAATTTATACTCAATGAAAATCAAAGAGCAAACTAGAAAGCTAGCCGCAGGCTGTTCAAAGCACTGCTTTGAGGTTGCAGATAAAGTTGACGCAGTTTGAAGAGATTTTCGAAGAGTATTAGTACATTCTTTGAGATTGGAGCTAGTATGAAAATCCATAAAACCGTGAATCCTGTTGCCTATGAAAATACCTATTATCTAGAAGGCGAAAAGCACCTCATCGTCGTCGATCCTGGTAGTCATTGGGAAGCCATTCGTCAGACAATCGAGAAGATCAACAAACCGATCTGTGCTATTCTCTTGACCCACGCCCATTATGACCATATCATGAGTCTGGACTTGGTTTGCGAGACGTTTGGCAATCCTCCTGTCTATATCGCAGAGAGCGAAGCCAGCTGGCTCTACACTCCTGTCGATAATCTCTCCGGTCTCCCTCGCCACGATGATATGGCAGATGTGGTCACAAAACCTGCAGAACACACCTTTGTCTTTCACGAAGAATACCAACTAGAGGAATTTCATTTTAAGGTTCTGCCGACCCCAGGGCACTCTATCGGTGGTGTTTCCCTAGTCTTTCCTGATGCTCACCTAGTCTTGACGGGAGATGCTCTATTCCGCGAAACTATCGGACGGACCGACCTTCCGACTGGTAGCATGGAGCAACTCCTTCATAGTATCCAGACCCAACTCTTCACCCTACCAAACTACGATGTCTATCCAGGACATGGTCCAGCTACTACTATCGCTCACGAAAAGGCCTTCAATCCCTTTTTCTAGCAAGATGATGACAATCGAAATTTAAGTAAACTATCCAGCAAATCTTTCTATTACAAAAGGCATCCTATCAAGGTTTTCACACCTGATTGGATGCCTTTTTTCTGATGACTAGATTTTTTGTATTACCAAATAATCACGCGCTCCTCTGGTGAACGCCACATTCCGTCTCCTTCTTTGACATCATAGGTTGTAAAGAAATCGTCGAAGTTTGGTACTTGCACATTGACACGGAGTTTGGCTGGTGCGTGCACATCGACGCTAGCCAAAAGTTTCATAAATTCTGGACGACCTTTCATGCGCCAGATGCGACCGAAGTTGTAGAAGAACTCTTCTGCTGAGAAGTCTGCTTCTCTCTTAGCTGCTTCAAGCGCTGCTGCGATTCCTCCCAAGTCAGCCACGTTTTCTGATACAGTCAATTTACCGTTAATGGTTGCTCCATAAGAATCCTGTCCATCAAATTGGTCAATGACTTTTTGTGTTTTCTCCTTGAAGGCAGCATAGTCGCTCTCTGTCCACCAATCCTTGAGGCTACCATTTTCGTCAAAGGAAGCCCCGTTAGTATCAAAGGCGTGGGAAATTTCATGGGCAATCACTGCCCCAATACCACCGTAGTTAGCAGAAGATGACTGATGCAAGTCATAGAAAGGCGCCTGTAAAATGGCCGCTGGAAAGACAATCAGGTTCTTCTGAGGATTGTAGTAGGCATTGACCATATGAGCAGGCATGCCCCATTCCTTATAGTCTACAGGCTGATTCCACTTACTCCAACTGTGCTTGATTTCCACACGCGCAAAGGCTAGAGCATTCTCAAAAAGACTGGCAGTTTCATTCACTACCTTATCCTTGTAACGTGCAGGCAATTCTTCTGGATAGCCAATATAAGGTTTGATCACATTGAGCTTCACGATAGCCTGTTTACAGGTTTCTGGAGTGAGCCAGTCATTCTTAAGCAGACGCTCCTTATAGACATCAATCATGGTTGCCACTTTTTTCTCCACATCCGCCTTGGCTTCTGGAGAGAACTTCTCACGGGCGTACCAAAGCCCCAGGGCTTGCTTGAAAGGTTCCTGTGCTAGATGATAAGCTGCTTTGACCTTATCTTTTGCCTCTGGAACTCCAGAAAGGGCACGGCTGTAGGCACCAGACAAAACACGGATATCCTCTGTTAAATAGCTGGTTGAAAGATTGACAACACTCAAAATCAAGGTTGCTTTAAGGAGAGACCAGGCTTCCTCACTGTAAAATTGCTCTGCTGCTTGCCAGAAACGTTCCTCGTCTACAATAACCTTGTCTGGTAATTGCCCAATAACTGCTTTGAAGAAGTCATCCAAAGGTAGGGCAGGCGCGAATTTCTTGAAATCTTCGTAAGAATATGGATGATAGAGTTTAGCATATTCTGAACTTTCTTCATTAGAGAGCACCACTGCCGCAACTCGGCGGTCCAATTCAAGTCTTTTTTCTAGCAAGTCTTCAATTTCTTCATCAGAGAAATCATAAGCCTTGAGGAGATTTGCGCTGCTTTCTTTCCAAAGAGTCAAGAGTTCTTCGCGCTGAGGATGTTCTTCTGCATAGTAGGTCGTATCTGGCAAGATTGTGCTTGGAGCGCTAGCCCATAGAACATTGATTCTAGCATCCATAAAGTCTGGCGATACACCAAAAGGAAGGAAGTTTGGTTTTCCTGCAAGCACAAACTCTGCTAGTTTAGCTGTAAAATCCGCAAAAGTTTCCAATTCTTGGAATTCTTTAAGGAGTGGTAAGACAGGTGTGATACCGTCAGCTTCTCTCTTGTCAAAATCACGAACTAGGCGGTGGTATTTGACAAAGTTTTCCAAGATAGCATCCTCAGGCACCTCTTCACCTGCTAACCACTTGTCTGTTGTCGCCAGCATCAGGTCTTCAATTTCCTGGTCTAAATCAACAAAACCTCCAGTTTGAGACTTATCTGCTGGGATTTCAGCTGTCTGTTGCCATTCTCCATTGATAGCATCATAAAAATCATCTTGATAACGTGTCATCTTGTTCTCGCTTTCATTTGTATTTGCATTTATCTTAACAAAAATCACTAGGGAATGCAATTAATAACCATTTAACTATTATTTTTTAGCTATTATAAAAAATCTTTCCATGATAAAACGCATAATTCCAAGTTTTTTACACTTGATACTATGCGTTTTATAATTTAGAAATTTATCCTGAAAGTTATCTTTAGAATCTATTTTTCAGTTATTATTTTAATTTTTTCAAAAATTAACTTGACTTAATTTTTTTTTTAATGTATATTAAGAGACAGGAGGAATACAAGTTTATGATACGTATCGAAAACCTCAGTGTCTCCTACAAAGAAACGTTGGCACTTAAGGATATTTCACTAGTGCTCCATGGACCAACAATTACCGGCATCATTGGTCCAAACGGCGCTGGGAAATCAACACTATTAAAAGGTATGCTGGGAATTATCCCACATCAAGGTCAGGCATTTCTCGATGACAAGGAAGTTAAAAAATCCTTACACCGAATTGCATATGTCGAACAAAAAATCAATATCGACTACAACTTTCCCATCAAGGTCAAGGAATGCGTCTCGTTAGGACTATTTCCCTCTATTCCTCTCTTTCGAAGTTTAAAGACTAAACATTGGAAGAAAGTGCAAGAGGCCCTTGAAATCGTCGGCCTAGCTGACTACGCTGAACGTCAAATTAGTCAACTGTCTGGAGGTCAATTCCAGCGGGTCTTGATTGCCAGATGTTTGGTGCAGGAAGCCGACTATATCCTCTTGGATGAACCCTTTGCTGGGATTGACTCTGTCAGTGAGGAAATCATCATGAATACGCTGAGAGATTTGAAAAAAGCTGGGAAGACGGTTCTCATCGTTCACCACGACCTCAGCAAGATTCCCCACTACTTCGATCAAGTCTTACTTGTCAATCGAGAAGTGATTGCCTTTGGTCCAACAAAAGAAACTTTTACCGAAACCAATCTAAAAGAAGCTTACGGTAATCAACTCTTTTTCAATGGAGGTGACCTATGATTGCAGAATTTATCGATGGATTGCAAAAATTCCATTTCCTACAAAATGCCTTGATAACAGCTATTGTCGTCGGGATTGTAGCTGGAGCTGTGGGATGTTTCATTATTCTACGCGGGATGTCACTCATGGGAGATGCCATTTCACATGCTGTCTTACCAGGTGTAGCCCTCTCCTTCATCTTGGGCCTTGACTTCTTTATCGGAGCCATTGTCTTTGGATTGCTAGCTGCCATCATCATTACCTACATCAAAGGAAACTCGATTATCAAAAGCGATACCGCCATCGGCATTACCTTTTCTTCTTTCTTAGCCCTCGGTATCATCTTGATTGGTGTCGCTAAAAGTTCAACTGACCTTTTCCATATCCTTTTTGGTAATATCCTGGCCGTCCAAGATACGGATATGTTTATTACTATGGGTGTGGGGGCAGCCATCCTCTTGTTAATCTGGATTTTCTTCAAGCAACTCTTGATAACTTCCTTTGATGAACTCTTGGCTAAAGCCATGGGAATGCCTGTCAATTTCTATCACTACCTTCTCATGGTACTCCTGACTCTCGTGTCTGTGACAGCCATGCAAAGTGTCGGAACTATCCTGATTGTAGCCATGCTGATTACCCCAGCTGCAACTGCTTATCTGTATGCTAATAGTCTGAAAAGTATGATTTTCCTTTCCTCAACCTTCGGAGCTACTGCTTCAGTTTTGGGACTCTTTATTGGCTATAGTTTTAATGTTGCGGCAGGTTCTAGTATCGTGCTTACAGCTGCTAGTTTCTTTCTCATTAGCTTCTTTATCGCTCCCAAACAACGATATTTGAAACTGAAAAATAAACATTTGTTAAAATAAGGGGCAAAGCCCTAATAAATTGGAGGATCTAATGAAAAAATTAGGTACATTACTCGTTCTCTTTCTTTCTGCAATCATTCTTGTAGCATGTGCTAGCGGAAAAAAAGATACAACTTCTGGTCAAAAACTAAAAGTTGTTGCTACAAACTCAATCATCGCTGATATTACTAAAAATATTGCTGGTGACAAAATTGACCTTCATAGTATCGTTCCGATTGGGCAAGACCCACACGAATACGAACCACTTCCTGAAGACGTTAAGAAAACTTCTGAGGCTGATTTGATTTTCTATAACGGTATCAACCTTGAAACAGGTGGCAATGCTTGGTTTACAAAATTGGTAGAAAATGCCAAGAAAACTGAAAACAAAGACTACTTCGCAGTCAGCGACGGCGTTGATGTTATCTACCTTGAAGGTCAAAATGAAAAAGGAAAAGAAGACCCACACGCTTGGCTTAACCTTGAAAACGGTATTATTTTTGCTAAAAATATCGCCAAACAATTGAGCGCCAAAGACCCTAACAATAAAGAATTCTATGAAAAAAATCTCAAAGAATATACTGATAAGTTAGACAAACTTGATAAAGAAAGTAAGGATAAATTTAATAAGATCCCTGCTGAAAAGAAACTCATTGTAACCAGCGAAGGAGCATTCAAATACTTCTCTAAAGCCTATGGTGTCCCAAGTGCCTACATCTGGGAAATCAATACTGAAGAAGAAGGAACTCCTGAACAAATCAAGACCTTGGTTGAAAAACTTCGCCAAACAAAAGTTCCATCACTCTTTGTAGAATCAAGTGTGGATGACCGTCCAATGAAAACTGTTTCTCAAGACACAAACATCCCAATCTACGCACAAATCTTTACTGACTCTATCGCAGAACAAGGTAAAGAAGGCGACAGCTACTACAGCATGATGAAATACAACCTTGACAAGATTGCTGAAGGATTGGCAAAATAAGCCTCTGAAAAACGTCATTCTCATGTGAGCTGGCGTTTTTTCTATGCACACATTTCCGGTCAAATCATTGGAAAATTCTGACTGTTTTAGATACAATGGAAGAAAAAAGATTGGAGTATCCTATGGTAACTTTTCTCGGAAATCCTGTGAGCTTTACAGGTAAACAACTACAAGTCGGCGACAAGGCGCTTGATTTTTCTCTTACTACAACAGATCTTTCTAAAAAATCTCTGGCTGATTTTGATGGCAAGAAAAAAGTCTTGAGTGTCGTTCCTTCTATCGATACAGGTATCTGCTCAACTCAAACACGTCGTTTTAATGAAGAATTGGCTGGACTGGACAACACGGTCGTATTGACTGTTTCAATGGACCTACCTTTTGCTCAAAAACGTTGGTGCGGTGCTGAAGGCCTTGACAATGCCATTATGTTTTCAGACTACTTTGACCATTCTTTCGGGCGCGATTATGCCCTCTTGATCAACGAATGGCACCTATTAGCACGCGCAGTCTTTGTCCTCGATACTGACAATACGATTCGCTACGTTGAATACGTGGATAATATCAATTCTGAGCCAAACTTCGAAGCCGCAATTGCAGCTGCTAAAGCCCTATAGAAAAAATCCTCTGTCACAAAGAGCTCCCTGCTCTTTGAAACGGAGGATTTTTGAATATTAGTAAATAGAAGTTCAATCAGCTAAAAATAACTACCTTACTCTACAGATTTCAGGGCTTCTAACATGTCAACCTTTCTCAGATAATAATTGACGAAGAAACCAAGCAAGGTCAAAATGATGCTTACTGCTGCCACTGGGATTACATAGACTTCCCAGCCTACCTGCGGATAAAAGAGAATAGTCGCAGGCGAAATCATTTGAATCAAAAATTGGTGTAAATAGAAACCAGCTACCAGACCAAGTACGATTCCCACAAGGGATAGCACAATCGTCTCACGGTAAATGTAGAGGGTGACTTCATTATTATGAAAACCAAGAACCTTGGTAGTGGAGAGTTCACGGATTCTCTCAGCTACGTTGATATTGGTCAGATTGTAAAGGATGACAATAGCTAATAGAACCGATACGATGACCAAGATGGTCATGGTCTGATTGAGTGAGCTAGCGATAGAGTCGAAGAGTCGAATGGCTGAAGCATTTTGGACAACGCTGGACACCGCAGATTGACTCATAAGCAAGCCCGCCTGACTTTCGATACTAGTTGCACTGGTATCCCTTAATGAGACCAGATAAGTGTTGGCTTGGGGTAGCTGTCCGTAAAGTTGCTCATAGCTAGCCTGACTCATATAAATAAAGTGACCAACGTAGTTCTCAGTAATAGCAGCGACCTTTAGTTCCTTACCTTCAATTTCTAAAGTCTGCCCAACCTTGACACCTGCCAGCTGGGCGAGTTTAGCTGTAATAACGATGCCATCTTTTAATGTCAGCTCCTGCTGATGATGTTGAAGATGGATAAAGGGAGTCAAATCTTCCTTCTCTATCATCATAAGAGTAATGTTTTGAAGACCAGCCTTGCCTTTGAAATCCTTGTCTAGCGTTTTAGAATAGATTTTCTGGTAGGCTAGTATCTCCTGCCCTTTCAACACTTCTGCTAGCTCTACCTTGTCCTGATTGGTCGCACTAGGATTTTCAGAGACAAGCATCTGATACTGTTGGATTTGTTGAAACTGTTTAGACGGAACTCCTGCTACAGAAGATTGGATTCCCAAACCTGCAAAGAGCAGAGCTACAGAACCTGCCACACCAAAGATTGTCATCAACATTCTCTGCTTATAACGAAAGATGTTGCGGGCTGTTACCTTATGAGTAAAACTGAGACGACGCCAGATAAAACCGATACGCTCCAATAAGATTTTAGCTCCTTTGACAGGAGGTTTAGGAAGTAGAAGCTGGGCTGCTTCGGCATGAAGTTCCCTCCAAGCCACCAGATAGGCTGGTAACACACTCGCCAACCAACTCAAGACAAGAGCTAGTAAGCTATAGGTCCAATAGAACTGAATCTGGGTTTCTCCCACCACCATGCCTTTTGTAATGACACTTGAAATTACACTGGCTAGCAAATAATGACCAAGTATACTACCTAGAGCCGTTCCGACAGTCCCAGCTACTAGTCCATAAAGGAGAAACTTGGTGATAATATCCTTACTACGGTAACCCAAGGCCTTAAAAATCCCTGCATGAGTTCGCTCTTCGTCTACAAAGCGAGTCATGGTCGTAAAGGTCACTATGGATGCTACGGCATAAAGTACCACAGGAAAGATATTGCCCACTGCTCGAATACTGGATGAAGCATTGCTATACATAAGATAGCCCTGACCACCTGGCATGGTCTGACGATTATAGACCTGATACCTTGGCTCCGCCAAATCGTCCAAGACTTGCTGATGTTTTTCTAATTTTTCCTTTTCTTGGGCTAGATTTTGTTCAGCTTGCTTTAGTTTGTCCTCTTCCTTGCCCAATTCCTGCTTGGCTTGGGTAAGTTGAGCACTAGCCTGCTCTCTCTGAACTTGAGGAAACAAGGCTAGTTGACTTTCTTGAGCCTGTATACGAGCTTGAGCAGCTGCTAAACGACGCTTGCCTTCCTGCAAATTAGTCTGAGCCTTGTCAAGGGTCTCTTGCCCCTTGTCTAGAGACTCTTGTCCTTCTTTTTTCAAAAGTTGCAGACGTACCTTGCCATTATCTGATAAAGTTTGTTCAAGGTCTTCCTGATGTTGCTTGGATTTTTCTTCATAAGCTGATGAAAAGGCATTTAAACCTGCTAAATCTTGATATTTCAAACGAGCTATATTGTAGACTTTCTGATCAAACTGACTAGGTAAAATCACCCCATAGGCTGTCAGAGTCCCACTTCCACTTCCTGCGTAGCCCATATCTCGCTGGGAGAGGATTTCAGCCGAATCCACAAAACCAGTAATGGTATAAGTATGGTCTTTTAAAGAGGAATGATCCTCTTCTTTTTCTTTAAAACTAATCTCCTGTCCCACGCTGTATTGGCCTTGCAAATGAGTGGCCAAAGCGATTTCCTTGTCTGACTGAGGAAGTCGTCCCTTTCTTAGCTGAAAGGTTGAAATTCGCTCTGGTTTGGAGTACAGCCGAATGGCATCCTGCCCATTATCCATAGTCACATCTGTCAAATAGCCAAACTCGACCTCTGCGCCCTCCGTCTGTTTTAGTTCTTCTTGGTCTGCTTGATCCAAGCCATAGTTAGACATGACTGCCAAATCCAAGGTTTGAGCAGTTGTTAAATAAGCATTAGCTGTCGCCTCCATGTTGGGACTGGTTACTTTGAGGCCTACTAAGGCTAGAGATCCCAACATCATCAGGATCAAGATGGATAAAAAACGCCCCTTGGAGCCTGTGAAGGACTGAATTAAGTCCTTCCAATAAGTTTTTCGCTTGATCATGCTAGTACTCCAAACTGTCAATATCCTGAGGATGCTGGTTGAGCACCACATCCTTGACACTGGCATCGTGCATTTGAATCACGCGATCAGCAATGGGCGCCAAAGCTCCATTATGAGTCACGATGATCACCGTCGCTCCCTTTTGACGAGACATGTCTTGGAGAATTTTCAAAACCTGCTTGCCCGTCTGATAATCCAAGGCTCCAGTCGGTTCATCACAAAGGAGAATTTTAGGATTTTTGGCTACCGCGCGTGCAATGGAGACTCGCTGTTGCTCCCCTCCAGAAAGCTGGGCTGGAAAGTTATTGAGACGATGAGCCAGACCTACATCTGTCAAGACCTGATCAGGATTCAAGGCATCTGTCACAATTTCAGAAGCCAGTTCCACATTTTCCTTAGCTGTCAGATTAGAAACTAGATTATAAAACTGAAAAACAAACCCCACATCATTTCTACGGTAATTGGTGCGCTGGTGGGAACTATAATCCGCAATATTAACACCATCAATCCAGATTTCCCCTTCATCATTGGTATCCATTCCCCCAAGAAGGTTAAGAACTGTTGACTTGCCTGCACCTGAAGCTCCAAGGATAATAACCAGCTCCCCCTTTTCAATCTCAAAATTCACATCACGATTGGCCACAATCTCCGTGTCCCCAACCTGATAACGCTTGTAACAGTGTTTCATCTCAATATAAGCCATCAGACCCACCCTCTATCAAACAAATTATACTCCTCGAAAATCTCTCTTCAAACCACGTCAGCTTCCATCTGCAACCTCAAAACACTGTTTTGAGCAACCTGCGGCTAGCTTCCTAGTTTGTGCTCTTTGATTTTCATTGAGTATTACTTCCTATTATCATTATAACGCTTTTTCAACTAGTTGAAAACTGCTTATATTCTTAAATCCTTATTAAAAGGCAGTTTCAAATTACTGCCTTTTAACATCTTCTTAAAAATAAAATTGAACAAGATCACCTTCTGCTGTTGCCACCGAAATACAATCTTTCCCCATGCATTTCGCTTTTATTTTTTCTTGATTCATTTTAATCACACTCTTCTCAATATCTGGATAAGAAACTCGCAAATCTCCTCCACTCCTTGATAAAATGGTCAACTGTAAGAGTTTTTTATCTTCCCAGCTCATGCTCACTTCAAAATGTCCACGTGCCATTAAGCCTGAAACAGAACCTGTTGACCAAGCATCAGGTAGGGCAGCTAGAGGTACCAGATAAGCTGCATGAGACTGGAGTAACATTTCTGCCATGCCACTAGTAGCACCAAAATTACCATCTATCTGAAAAGGAGGATGGCTACACCAAAGATTTGGCAAGGTGGATGTCTTTAACTGCTCTGCCAATAATTTATGGGCTCGATTGCCATCTCCCAAACGCGCCCAGAGATTGATCTTATTAGCCTTGGACCAGCCTGTGCCGCCATCTCCACGATCATTGAGGCTAGCACGCGCCGCTTCAATATACTCTTGTCCCTTGTAGCTAAAGAGATTGCCAGAATAGAGTCCCACTAGATGGGAAGCGTGCCGATGATGGGCCTCTACTTTCTCATTTTGAAAATACTGCTCTTCCTCCTCATACCACTCCCTGATTCGACCAGATTGAGTGATTTGCAAAGGATTTAGTAAATCAGACTTCTCCTTAACCTCAGTCAACAAGTCCTCATCCAGTCCCAATTCCTGAGCAGCCTGAATAAAATCATGAAATAACTGCCAAATCAGAGATTGGTCATAAGTATTGCCAATCGAAATCGGCCCATGTTCTGGGGAATAAGACGGAGAAGACACCCAACGCTGCGCCTGCTGATCCTTATGTAAAAAGGCATTCCAAAAACGAACCGTTTCCCTCAACATGGGATAAATTTTCTCCCTGAGATAGTCTTGGTCCCTATAAAATGAATAGGCTTCATAAACGGTTTGCATCATCCACGCGTTGGCAGCTGGTGACCAACCCCAATAGTAATCCCAACCAGGTGCCGTCCAACCAAAGGGAGTCGCTTGAGTATGAACCAACCAACCATTCTCCTCACCTTTCTGAGAGACGATTCCTGCATATTTTACAGCCGCTAGACGACCACAGACACGCAAATCATCTACATAGTTGATGACTGGAAAGACCGTCTCTAGAAGATTGGTAACATAGGCTGGCCAATAATTCATCTGCAGATTGACATTTAAGTGATAGTCCGAATTCCAAGGAGGATTGTCGACCGCATTCCAGACTCCCTGTAGGTTAGCTGGTAGAGCATCTGGGCAGTCTCTGGACGAACTAATCAATAAATACCGTCCATACTGGAAGAACAGCTCCTCCAAAGCCTGCCCCTCTTGTGGCTTATAATTTTTTAACAAATCATCTGTAGTGGATGCGTCAACATCAGCTTCCAAATCCAATTGAACACGCTGGAATAAGGCTTGGTAGTCCTCGATATGCCTTGATTTCAATTGGGTATAGCCCTTTTCTTTAGCTGTGTCCACCAAGTCTATCACCTGTTGCTCTAAATCTAGTTTCTTGCGATAATTGCTAGCAGGATTTTGGGCAAAATCCGTCTTAGCGGCCAAGAAGAGATTGGCATAACTGGCTCCTGATATCTGAACCCTATCTGACCAAACTCTAATATCTCCATCCGTTTCCCAAGCTAGATAACTAGCAAACCGCAGATCATTATCCTTAACTCTTCCCTTCATCAAGATATGAGAATCAGTAATATCCAACTTACACTCCTTGTAATCAGATTTTTCCTGCTCATACTTTCCATCAGAAGCCAAATCACAGGTCAAGGATAGTTCTATAGTAAAATCTAGAGTTTCCAACCCTTCCTTAGTAAAACATTGAACCAAGAGATCATCTGGAAAACTCGCAAAAGCTTCACGTTCAAATTGCGTTCCCTTATAGACATAAGAAGTCGTCGCAAGTGCCTTACTAATATTCAGCTGTCTCTGATAGTCCGTCACCTGAGACAAAGTCGTACCTTGCTGGCTGAACTCAATGTGAATATCCCCAAAAGACAGATAGGTCCCATATTGACTCGTTTTTGGCCCAATTAGGTGCTGCTCAGCCAGTTCCTTAGCCAGATTGTAATCTCTCTTCTCCAAAGCCTGCCGAATCTCAGCTAAAAAAACATACTGATCCTGAAGATTTCCACCTGATAATCTGAACTATCAGGAAGTGGACCTCCAGACCAGAGACTTTTTTCATTAAATTGAATCCGTTCAGCCCCTATAAGGCCAAATACTTTTGCTCCTAAAGAACCATTGCCTATCGGTAAAGCTTCTTCTTCCCAACCCATGTAAGTGGTTGAAGCTGGTTGTTTGTAGGCCAGTACATAATCTTGTTTTTTATTCCTTATTATACTTCCATACTAACATAAAAAGCCTAGAAATCAATTCTAGACTTACAATTTTTTATTTTCCAAGGTAGTATTCAGAAACGACGTTCAATTTTTCATCGAATTCGAATACCAATGGTGGGAAGTTAGGGATTTCCACGTCCATGATCTCATCATCTGACAAACCTTTGATGTGTTTTACAAGGGCACGGATTGAGTTACCGTGAGCTCCTACGAATACGTTTTTACCATCTTTAAGAGCTGGAGCGATTTTATCTTCCCAGAATGGAAGAGCACGTTCCAAAGTCACTTTCAAGTTTTCAGCATCTGGAATGACTGAGTCGTCAAGTGAAGCATAACGACGGTCTGTGTGAGCTGAGTGCTCATCATCACGGTCCATATTTGGAGGCAATACATCGTATGAACGACGCCAGATGTGAACTTGCTCATCACCAAATTGTTCAGCAGCTTCAGCTTTGTTTTTACCAGTCAAACCACCGTAGTGACGTTCATTCAAGCGCCATGATTTTTCAACTGGAACCCACAATTGGTCAGAAGCTTCAAGAGCCAAGTTAGTTGTTTTGATAGCACGTTTCAATACTGAAGTGTAAGCTTGGTCAAATTCGATACCAGCTTCTTTGATCAATTTACCAGCGTCAATCGCTTGTTGTGTACCTTTTTCAGACAAATCAACATCAGCCCAACCAGTGAAAAGGTTAGCTTTGTTCCATTCAGACTCACCGTGGCGAGCAAAAACCAATTTTACCATTAGATGGATTCTCCTTTAAATTTTCCGAGGTTTCCCCTCGTTTATCTATTCTATTTTACACAATTTTTCACAAAAAAGCTAGTCAAAACCAAAAAGGAAAGGACTGTTTGACAATGTTTGGCAATCACATTGTTTTTGGCTGTTTCTATTCTATCTTCATTATTTAACCTTTTTTTCTGCGCATCGAATAATTTTTGAGTTGACTCTTTTAGTTTAGTAAACGAGTCATTATTTTCCATAACTGTGCCTTTGAAACCTTCCTCAGCTTTAGTAAAATAATCATCAAAAATATTTTTATAAAGATCTATATAATCTGCATAAGTGCGTATTGATTCAATCGCATCGTCTGTTACAACCGGTGTATCGAAAGTGATTGTTTCTTTTGAACTATTGGATGTTGCTACTGTCTTCTCATCATTACTTGTTGAAGTATTCTTTGAACTTTATGTTCCACATGCAACTAGAAGAGAAAGAGATAATAGAGCTACTCCTATACCGATAAACTTTTTTGTTCTTTTCATGCTAAAATACCTTTTATTCTTCTGATTTGAATTTCTTCAATGTTGCAAGGAATAGAGATCCTCCGATAATAGCAAGAATCCCCCCAACCCATCCTAAGAACGGAATAGAATGAGACTAACTCCACCAGAAACAATCATTAGTACAGACGGAGCTGCACCTACACGCTTATCTCCTTTATAGTAAACAATAGCAATGATACCAAGAACAAGATTTGCAATCTTCAAGGCATTCAAGAGTAAGGCAACACCTGAAAAAGCCCCTGCAGTAGCTCCTCCATTAAGAGTTGTAGCAGCTGTGTTTACCGCTGTTCCCAACAAGACAAAAGGACCAATAAGAAGTAAAATTCCTCCCACAAGACGACGATACCACTAATTAAAGCAAGTGTTTTTAATTTCATAATAAAATCTCCTTTTTTATTTTTTTCAAATAAAATTGTATCATATTTGCTTTTAAAAAAAGTATTTTCTGATATTATAAAATAAAAATTTGTATAATATGAAATAAAATATAATACTTTTCAGAAACCAAAAATAACTATATAAATTTATTGTTGTAAAAATATTACACTATTTACCAATCTTATCCCTAATATCAAATTCCTATTTTATCTTACTACTGTTAGCTTGCTAAGTTTCTCTTTGATTCTTGTTGAGTATAAAAAGTCATACCTCGCAAATTTTTAAAATAAATAAAAAACGCATCATATCAGGTGTTCAAAAACGTGATACAATGCGTTTAATAGACTATAAAATTAGTTGTCTTTTCTTCTCAAATTGAATTTTGCCTAGACTTTTCAATCTTATTTCTCTTCAAATCCTTCTGCGACTGCTTCCGCAAAGTTTTCTTCTACGATGCTTGCACAGTGGTCACAGATAACTGCCTGGTAGCTGCGTTCTGCTGTTGTTTGGTCAATACGACGGCAACGGTCACATACTTCACCAGCAGCACGTTCAACTGTGAAGGCTACATCTTCGAAGCTAAGGGCAGCTTCCGGAGCTGGTCCTTCTGCGATGGTCAAGTCTGACACGATCAAAAGTTGAGCTACATTGCTGTTTACTGCTTCGAGTAGAGTTTTCACCACTTCATTTGGATAAACTGTCAAGTGTGCTTCAAGTGATTTACCGATAACTTTTGCATTACGAGCTTCTTCCAAGGCTTTTTGTGCTTGTCCACGGAAGTCCATGAAGGCTGCCCATGTATCCAAGATTTCTTCTTGGTTAGCAGAAGTTTGAGCCTCTGGTAATTCTGACAATTGGACGAAGTCTTCGGCTTCAAACTCAAGATATGACCAAATTTCTTCCGCAGTGTGAGGAAGGATTGGTGTCAAGAGTTTGGTGATTTTGACAAGAATGTCATAGAAGACAGTCTGCATTTGACGGCGTTCCAGTGATTTGGCACCTTCAATGTAAACAACATCTTTGGCAAAATCAAGGTAGAAGGCTGACAAGTCAACGTTGATAAAGTTCACCAAGGCCTTGTAGATCGTCAAGAATTCAAAGTCTGCATAGGCATCACGAATGGTCTTGACAAGCTGGTTAAAGCGAATCGTCATGTACTTATCAACTGAACGAAGCTCATCGTAAGCGACTGTATCTTGAGCTGGGTTAAAGTCAGATGTATTGGCAATCAAGAAACGAAGAGTGTTACGAATCTTACGGTAAGTTTCAGAAACTTGGCTTAAAATATCCATAGAGATACGCACGTCATTGCTTGAGTCAACACTTGTTACCCAGAGACGCAAGATTTCAGCACCGAATTGTTTTTCAACATCGCTTGGAGCAATGGTATTTCCAAGAGATTTAGACATCTTCTCACCTTTACCATCAAGGGCAAAACCTTGTGACAAGATTTGTTTGTAAGGTGCTACGCCATGGTTGGCAACAGATGTGATAAGTGATGAGTTAAACCAACCACGGTATTGGTCAGAACCTTCTAGGTAAAGGTCGGCTGGGTAAGTCAATTCAGGACGGTTTACCACCACTCCATTCCATGATGAACCTGAGTCAAACCAAACGTCCATGATATCAGTTTCTTTTTTGAACTCGCCGTTTGGTGAACCTGGATGAGTAAATCCTTCTGGCAAGAGGTCTTTGGCATCACGTTCCCACCAAATGCTTGAACCATGTTCTTCAAAAAGTTGAGCTACGTGTTCAATAGTTTCAGCTACCATGATAGCTGTACCATCTTCAGCGTAGAAGATAGGAAGTGGAACACCCCAAGCACGTTGACGAGAGATAACCCAGTCACCACGGTCACGGATCATATTGTAAAGACGGACTTTACCCCATTCTGAGTGGAATTTCACTTTTTCAATTTCGTCCAAGATTTCTTGACGGAATTTAGAAACTGAGGCAAACCATTGTGGAACTGCACGCCAGATGATTGGTTTCTTAGTACGCCAGTCAAATGGATATGAGTGAGAGATTTCTTCTTGGGCAAGAAGGAGGTTACCAAGTTTTTCAATAACAGTTGGAACTACCTTTTCATAGAATTGACCTTCAAATTCAGGACCAGCATTCTTCATCATGATACCACGTTCATCAACAGTCACTGCGACTTCAAGATTATTAGCAATACCAACATTGTAATCGTCCTCACCAAAACCAGGGGCTGTATGGACAATACCTGTACCAGAGTCAGTCGTAACGTGGTCACCAAGAATTACCAACTCTTCTACAGCTGTATCCCATGGGTGTTCTGTTACGATGTGGTTGAGTTCTTGGCCACGGTAAGTTTCCAAAACTTGAACATCAGCCCAGCCAAATTTCTCAGACAAGCTAGTCAATAATTCAGCAGCAACGACAAACTTACGAGCTTCACCAGCAGGTTGAACCAAAACGTAATCAATATCTGCACCAACCGTCAAACCACGAGAAGCTGTGATGGTAAATGGAGTCGTTGTCCAGACAACGATATAAGTATCTGTATCTAGAACTCCTTTGCCATCTTTTACCTTGTTGGCATAGTAAAGGGAAGTTGAAACCAAGTCATGGTATTCAATCTCTGCTTCAGCAAGGGCTGACTCAGATGACCATGACCAGTAAACTGGCTTGGCACCACGGTAGATATAACCCTTATTAGCCATCTCACCAAATACACGAATTTGAGCTGCTTCATAGTCAGGAGTCAAGGTCACATATGGATTTTCCCAGTCACCAGAAACACCCAAACGTTTAAAATCTTCACGTTGTTTATCTACTTGAGAAAGAGCGTACTCACGGCAAAGTTTCAAGTACTCAACCAAGTCCATTTCTTTACGTTTGACACCTTGTTTTGACAATACTTGCTCGATTGGCAGACCATGAGTATCCCAACCAGGAATAAATGGTGCGTAAAATCCTGACATAGACTTAGAACGAACAATGATATCTTTTGAAATCTTGTTCATAGCATGTCCAACGTGGATATTTCCGTTAGCGTATGGAGGGCCATCATGCAAGGTGAAATGAGGTTTTCCTTGGTTCAATTCTTGACGACGTTGATAAAGTTTTGCATCTTCCCATTCCTTTTGCCAAACTGGCTCTTTGGTAGGAAGGCCTGCACGCATTGGGAATTCAGTTTTCCCAAGATTAAGGGTGTCTTTGAGTTTCATGGTATCTCCTTTATAAATAATAACAAATTAAAAACCACGACTTCCAAAAAGGACGAAAATCGTGGTACCACCTTTATTCGGAAAAAGTTTTAGTCTTTCTCCCTCTTATCCCGTAACGTGGGGAACGTCAAATCTTACTAGATTCAGACTTGATAGTTTGAGAGGATAATCTTATCGATAGGGAATGCAGGACTCACACCATCTCCTGCTCGCTGGGAATATAAGGATAAGATATTGTTCTCAGAATATTTCTTATAAAATTGTAACAGATTCTTGCGGTGCTTCAAATCCCGGTGCTGAATCAACAGTTTCTGTAGCTGGTGTTGGACCTGTCGGATGCACTGGAGCTACTTCTGGTTCTTCATACATTGGGCCAACTGGATGAGCAGAGGCTCTTCTTCAACTTGAGGACTCACTACAGGAGTTGGAGTTTCCACTTCCTGTTTAATCTGAGCTTCAAATTCAGACAATTCTTTATCGGCTACCTCAATACGAGCTTGTAATTCTTCCATTTCTGCTTGGGAGAACTGACGTGTCATATCAATTGGTTCTTCTTCAATTGGAGCTGGAATCGGTTCTCCAAGTACTTCGCTAACCACTTCTTTAAAGGCTTCATCACTAGTTTGAAGATAAGTAGCTGTTGGACGGAGAATATCTTCCCAATCTGAAGATTCAACAATAGCCAACTGACTCTCAATTGTAGATTTGAGACGTTGGTGGAAGACACGGCTCTTGTTCTTCAATTCTTCTGTTTCAACAGCGACTTTCTTAGCATTATCAGTTGCTTGACGAAGAATCTCGTTTGCCTTATATTTAGCTTCTTCCAACAAGCGTTGCGCATCTTGCTCTGCTTGATGAATGATATTGTTTGAACGTTCATGCGCCGCCTGTTTCACTCTCTCAGCTGTATCCTGAGCAATCAATACAGACTGGCTCAATGAATCTTTTATTTCATCAAAGTAAGACAAACGCTCTTCTAAACTCTTAATACGCAAATTTTTATCATGATTCGCACGCACAAGATCTTCGTAATCACGAACCACAATATCTAAAAATTCATCGACTTCTTCTGGATCAAAACCTCTGAATCGAGTTCCAAAAGTCTTGTCCTTTATTTCTAATGATGTAATTGGCATTCTATTCCTCACTTACTTAATAATAACTGGACGGTTATTTTTTTCTTCTCTTTTTTCGTTTGTCCCTTATCTTGAAGTAATCTCAAGCGACCAAATTTTCTCACACTAATCAAGTCTCCAACTTGAACAGTGTAATCTGATTTGTCTACCACATGATAATTTACTTGGACAAGTTTCTTTTCAATCAACTGGTTTGCTTGATTCCTAGATAGTTTCAAAACATTTGATAAAAGAACATCTAATCGAAAACTAGACACAGATAAATCCAGTTCTCGATACTGTTCTAGCTTATCTATTTTCTCGGTGAAAGGACGTTCCTCCAGCGAAACAGGTATACGACCAATTTTCTTTAGTCCATCTTGAAAGAGAAGAAGAAACTGCTGATTAATCATAATCTGCGCCCGTTCTTCATCTACTAGGATATCTCCAAAAAGTTTCCGTTCAATCCCTAATTGATTGATGACTGTCCCTAAAATCTTAGCATGCGTTAAATGTTCAAATTTATTGGAATACACAATTTCCTGGAGAGATATTTCAAAATCTGAAAACTCTGGTTGGAAATAATCTGGGTATAATAAAACTCGAACATACTCACTCGAGACGAATTCCCCACTACTGCTACAAGCAAGACCATAGGTTTTGGCAAAAATCTTTAATAGCTTCTCCTGATGAGGATTGATAAAAGGAGTTAAAAAAGGAGCATAGCTATCTTCTACCTTCTTTATCCATTCCATTCCCTTGTCAAGAAATGGACGATCTTCTATGGAGAAATGCTGATAAATCCCTTTATTCATCCTATCATCGCCAGAAAACGCACTAGGTTTTCTCCTAAAAATCGAACCAAAACAATCGCAACCCAAACAGATAAATCAAGACCCGCTATCTGTAAAGGCAGGCGTTGCAAGGGAGCAAGTACTGGTTTCACCAACGCTACAATCCAACGACCTAAACTGGATTCGTAGGCACCTGGAAACCAAGACATGACAGCGAAGGTTACCAAAATCAGGGAGTAAATATCCACTGCATTATAAATCATACGAATTAAAAAAATCATTATCGTACTCTATTTCGCTTCATATCAAAACCGAACTCACCCTGTTGATCTTCATCTGGTAAACGGATATCTTCAACATTTACAATAACGTTCACTGGTGTCAACAAATACATGGTAGAAGCTACCTTTTTCAAATTTCCAGCTAAAACATGACAAGCTCCATCCAAATAGTCCAAACAACGACGAGCCTGCACCTCTGTCATATACTGAAAATCAATCAAGATACTTTCGTTTCCTGCCAATAAATCAACAATTTCTGTTGCATCCTCATATTTTCTAGGATAACGAACATCTATAATGACCTTATCCGTTGCACGCTGACTCTGATTTGCCAATTCCTGTTGTCTTGCATGAAGTCTGGTGATATTGTTCTCTTTTGTACCAGCCGACTGTGAAGGTTGATTCATTGGGAGAGCCGGTTCCTGTGAAGAATTTACTGAAGTAAACACAGGCTCATCTCTTTTTTCATAAGGGAGACTTGAATCCTCATCCTCCGTAAAATAATCTATAAATCTATCGAATCTATCTTTTAAAGACATGGTTCTCTCCTACTTAAAAAATGATGTACCTATACGAACAAAAGTGGAACCGAATTGAATTGCTTCTTTATAATCACGACTCATTCCCATACTTAACTCGGTCATAGGCATAGTTGGAATTTGTTTCTCTTGAATTTCTCTTTGTAAATCTTGGGCCGCCTTGAAAATCTCTTTCAACTGCTCACTGCTAGCCTCAAAAGGTGCCATCGTCATTAAACCAACATATTCAATCTTATCTAGTCTGGCTAACTCTGGCAAGATTTCCAGCAGTTCCTCTCTCGAAAAACCGTGTTTGCTTTCTTCTTTAGAAATATTTACTTGAAGGAAACACTTGATGACTCGGTCACTTCTTTTTTGAATTTCCCCTGCTAGCTTTACTGAGTCCAATGCATGGAAATAATCAACGTATTGAATGACATCTTTCACCTTACGTCTTTGCAAGGTACCAATCAAATGCCAAGTCACATCTCGATCTTTTAAAGCTTCATATTTTTCCAGAAACTTATCTACACGATTTTCACCGATATGATGGACACCTAGCGGAAGCAAGGCTTCCGCTGTCGGTACATCTACATACTTGGTAACTGCAATGACAGAGACCGAACCACTCTCTCGATGAGCACTCAGACTAGCCTCTGCAACTTCTCGAAAAACAAGTTCTGTATTTTCTTTTACATTCATTTACTTAACGATTTTTGAAAAATGGAGGTGTATCCAATTCATCTTCATCTTGTGAAATTGGGGCTTCAAAGCGCTCGACTGGAGAAACGACTGAATCTGTTGTACGAACAATCGATTCACGGCGAAGATCCCAATCACCAAAAGCAGATGCCTGAGTTGGTTCCAAACGACGTGGATTTTGTTTTGGCAATTCAACTGTTTCTGCCATATCAAAATGACGATCAAAGCCATGTGAATGAGCTGGTTTCACTGTCTCACGGTAGTTAGTAGCAGATCTAGCTTGTGGAGCCACAACCTTTTCTACGCGGTCTTGACGAACACCCGTTGCAACAACTGTTACACGAATTTCATCACGCATACTTTCATCAATTGAAGTACCGAGCCAGATGTTCACTCCTTGACCTGCTGCCTGGTTCACAATTTGTGAAGCCTCTTCTGCCTCAATCAAGGTTAAGTCAAGACCACCAGTAACGTTGACGATAACATCCTCAGCACCGTCAATAGTTGTTTCAAGAAGTGGTGAATAGATTGCCTTACGTGCCGCTTCTACCACACGTTCTTCTCCACTACCGATACCAATACCCATAAGAGCATTCCCTTTGTTTGCCATTACCGTTTTCACATCGGCAAAGTCAAGGTTAATCAATCCTGGATTGGTAATCAAATCGGTAATCCCTTGAACACCTTGACGAAGAACGTTATCCGCTTCGCTAAGAGCCTCCAAAAGCGGTGTTTTCTTATCAACAATTTCAAGCAAATTGTTGTTTGAGATAATCAATAGAGTGTCTACATGCTCACGAAGTTGATTGATTCCTTCTACAGCAAATTGTCCACGCTTACTTCCTTCAAAACCAAAGGGACGTGTTACAACACCAACTGTAAGCGCACCTAAATCTTTGGCGATACGAGCAATAACAGGAGCAGCTCCAGTTCCAGAGCCTCCTCCCATACCAGCAGTGATGAAGACCATATCGGCACCACTAATAGCTTCCGTCAGTGTTTCTTCGCTTTCTTCAGCGGCTTTACGACCAACCTCAGGTTGACCTCCTGCACCCAAACCACGAGTCAATTTAGGTCCCAACTGAATAACAGTCTCAGCTTTTGTACTACTCAATGCTTGTACATCTGTGTTTGCTGCGATAAATTCTACGCCTGTAACACCTTCGTCGACCATACGGTTGATGGCATTGCCACCACCTCCACCGACACCAATTACTTTAATCACTGCCCCTTGAGCAGCAGCTGTATCAAATGAAAATGTCATAATTTATTTTTCCTCTTTATTCGTCAAACATGCTTCCGATCAAGCCACGGAAACGATCTGCTAATTTCGGTTTATTTTGTGAAACTTGTTGGAAATCCGCCATTGGTTCTGTAGGCGCCACCGGCTCTACTTCTGGAGCAGGAGCTGGTTGAACAGGCGTTGATTGTACAAACTGAGCTGTTTTTTGCAACATCCCACCAAAACTAATTGGCTGATGACTTAAGTCATTCTCACCTTTTATCGCTCCCTGAGCCAAAAGATTAACTTCTGTTAATTGACCCGCAAATTCTGATAAACTAATCACATGCGCAAAGGCTGGATTACGGATACCAACTTGATTTGGGACATAAAGCTTGACACGGACGCCAAAGACTTCCTGAGCAAGCTCAACCATACCTGGTAAAATGGCATTCCCACCGATTAAGACAATACCACCAGGGAGGTCCAATAGACGCCTTCTATCTAATTCTTGCTTGATTTGTTCAAGGATGTGCTTGATTCGTGCAGAAATAATTTCTGACAAGTAGGCTTCCGTCACTTCGACTGCTTCTACTTCTCCAATAACCTCTACTTGGAAGGTTTCTTTGCTTGCAAGAGGCGGATAGGCTTCCCCGTAATTCAGTTTCAAGCCTTCCGCTAATTTGCGAGAGGTTTTCAAAACCTTGGAGATATCTTTAGTTACATAATCTCCACCTTCTTGGAGAATATGTGTGAACTGGAGTTCTTGATTACGGATTGTAGCGACAGTCGTTTGACCTGCCCCCATATCAATCACTGTAGCACCAAATTCACGTTCCCCTTCGTTCAAAACAGACTGAACCATTGCTAGTGGTGAAATGATAACATTTTCAACCTGAACACCTGCACGCTCAACCGTCTTACGCAAATTGTGCAAGATAGTACGAGGTCCTGTATAAAGCAAACCACGCATTTCAAGGCGAACCCCCATCATGCCACGTGGGTCACGAATCCCTTGGAAACCATCCACAATAAATTCTTCAGGAATAAAGGTAATGACTTCACGGTCAGGTGTCATACTCTTTGTCAAAGCTGATTTGACAACATTTTCAACATCTTGATCCGTAATTTCCTTAGTATCAGATGTTACTGGAATCATCCCCTGAGTTGGTTCTACCTGCAAAAGATTACCAGGCAAGCCGACATTCACTGATTTAATCGAAATGCCTGCCTTTTCTTCCGCTTGGGAAATGGCTGACTTGATAGCAGTTGCTGCTGCATCAATATCAACAATAATTCCATCCTTTACACCTTTACTTTTGGCATTACTCACGCCAATTACATTTAATTCACCATTTCTCTGCTCGGCCACAAGCACCTTGACAGAGCTTGTTCCAATATCTAGACCTGTAAAAAAGCCTTCTCTAGCCATTACATCGCTTCCTCTCTATCTTCCAAGTTTCGCACTTCGTATTATTCCATAGCTAAACATAGGCATAGCTATTCACAAAATATTATAACACAAAAAATTTAATCGTGCTTGCTTTTTTCCTAAATTTCCCAGCCATTTTTTGAGTTTGTCTATTCAGAAATTCTTATTTTATAAGCTGCTTGTAAAAACTCTCTAAGAGCAAAAAAGAAAGCTCTGTGTTAAGCTTCCTTTGCAATCATTTTTTCTGCTTCTTGAGCTAAAAAGAATTCTAAGATTTTCTTAGTCAAACTGATAGTAGCTACCAGCACAATTGAAACAAGTAAATAATTAGCTACTAGACCGTGATCCCCAACCAATGGCGGTTTTGTCAAAAATCCGTAATCGCCACCTGTCACCAAATTGACCACAAAAATCAAGGCATTTAGGGCAAAGGTCATGAGAAAAATTCCCTTCACATCCAGCAATCGCGCATTATACTGTCTCAATAGATAAACTAGAGAGTTCCCCAAGAGTGCTAAATGACCAAAGATAAAGGATAGAATGGTGATATGTGGAAAAGGGTAAGCATCTGGCACTGGATAAACAAAGGCTGCTAATGTCCCAAATGTTCCCAATAATGCAAAGTATTGTTTATATTTGGATTGACCAGGAAGCAAGAGTACCACAAACATAGCCATACGGCAATGGTAAAAGGGTAGGCTTTCTGACAGTGGCATATGATTAACCCAGTACCAACCATAAAGAAGGATTAACTGAACAGTCTGCAAGATTTGGAAAAATCGTTGGTAAACCTTCTTTTCACGATAGCGATGGGCTGTATAAAAGGTTAAGGCTAAGAGCGTAAATAGGCTAACATACCAAAAAAGGTCAAATTTGGGCGGCTCGGTTGCCTGAGTCGTAAAGAAAATATCCCATAAATTCATCTAGTCTTCCTCATGATTCAAAATTTTCCTGCATTTTATTATACCATGCTACTTAAGAAAAATGAATTTAGAAATACGATAATCATCTTCTTAGTCAAGATATTGCTCCCTCTGACCTTGATAAACCTGCCAAAGAATCTCGATTTGCTCCTTGGTAATGCGTTTTTCAGATAAATTCGGCAGTTGGTCAATTGCAAAAAATTGAAGGTCAGCGATTTCTTGATTTTCTTGGAATTGTCCATCGAGAAGCTTACATTCAAAAACAAACTTTGCATATTGTTTGCTCTGTAGTTGGAAACGATTGGTATCAAAAACAGCTAGCAGTCTTTCAACTTTGGCTTTAAAACCGGTTTCTTCTTCAATTTCCTTGAGAATATTTTCAGTTGGAGAATAGCCGACTTCACCAAAGCCTCCTGGCAAAGCCCAACTATCCTCTCCTTGTCCCCTAACCAGACAAATCTTCTCATCCTCAACAATCCAAGCACGGACGTCCATTAAGGGAGTCGCATAAGCTGAAGTTGGTTTCAAGACTTCTGCTACTTCTTCTACATCCAGGTCTGATCCCTGATTCAACATTTCAGATAACAGACTTCGCAAGTCCTCGTAGCGCTCACGGTCAAAAGGATCCTTTGTAAAGGTTAAGCCAGTATCTGTAAGGGCAATCATTCTTTGCAGATACTTAACAAAATCACTTGGCTTCATTTTCTAAACTTTCTACCAATTTGGCTAGATTCATAGAGTTAGAACCTTTGAGCAGGATTTGGTCGTGGACTCCAAGGCTTTCTTTGACCTGCTTGACTAGGTCTTCAAATTGGTCTTGGTCTTCTGTTTTCTTGAAGTAGTAAACGTGGCCTATTGGGAACATTTGACTAGCCAATTGGGCTAATTCAGCAATATTTTCTCCATAGAAAATAACGGTATCAAGCACATCTGGAGAAAGGCTCAAAATCATCTGGTTATGGAGTTGAATAGACTGGTCACCAAGCTCCTTCATATCCGCCAACACTGCAATTTTCTTGCCACCTTCATTGGCTGGAATGGCAGAGAAAGTCTCTAAAATCAGCTTCATAGCAGTTGGATTGGCATTATATACGTCTGACAGGATATCTGCTCCATTGGCTGCTTTCTTCCACTCAGTACGATTACGCGTCAATTCAAGACCTTGGAAGGCCTGATGAATTTGCTCCTCTGAAACTCCTTCTTGCAAGGCAACATAGGATGCAATCATAGCATTTGTCGCATTGTACTTGCCAGTTACTGGCAAATCAAGGACTTGCTCTAAGAAATTGGCCTTGAAGGTCAGACTATCTTTGCGCTCAACCAAGTCAGTAATTTCCAGCTCTGCTCCTTGACCAAAACGAACCACCTTTTTATCAGTTGGCAAATAGTCCTCTACGATAGGGTCAGCCGGCGCTAAAAGCAAGGAACCTGAAGCCATTCCGTCTGCAATTTGCATTTTTCCTTTAGCAATCTCAGAACGATCTTTGAAAAAGGCCAAATGAGCTTCTCCAACCAAGGTCACGATGGCTGTTTTTGGACGAGCCAATTCAGACAAGAGATGAATATCTCCCAAGTGGTCCTGCCCCATCTCCAAGACCAACTTTTCTGTTCCTTCAGGCATGTGGAGAACTGTGTAAGGAAGGCCAATCTCATTATTGTAATTGCCTTGTGTTTTGTAGGTCTTGTATCTTGTTGACAGTAAATGCGCCAACATATCCTTAGTCGTTGTCTTGCCATTTGAACCTGTAACAGCAAAGACATCAACAGTCGTTTTTTCAAGATAGTAGGATGCTAGGGATTGAAAGGCTGTCAAAACATCATCTACTAAAATGTAAGGATGATTTGAGACCTCTTTCTCAGACAAGGTTACTGCTGCACCATTTTCAAAGGCTGTTTCAATAAAGTCATGGCCATCACGCGCACCTTTAAGTGGCACAAATAAATCTCCAGTTCCAATCAAACGACTATCAAACTCAGCTTTTTCTAACTGGGTGTCCTCAAAGATACTGATATCATTTTTGGCTCCAACAACTTGGGCAATTTCATGGATTGTTAATTTCATTTCTACTCCTTTAAAAAGGGCTGAAGTCCGAGAACTCTAGTCACCGTGCAGTGATGGTTCTGGCTTCTACCCTCTACCCTCTCTTTCATTTTATATCAAATGCGCTTCGCGCTTGTCAAAGCTTTCCTTGGCAAGGTCAACCAAACGCTCGATTAGTTCTGGGTAGCTGATCCCCATATTGTCCCAAAGTAGTGGGTACATAGACCACTGGGTAAAACCTGGCATGGTATTGAGCTCGTTGAGAAAAATCTCTCCCTTATCTGTATAGAAGAAATCGCAACGAGATAGACCAAGGCCACCAATGGCACGGAAGGCTGTTTCTGCATTTTGACGCATGACAGCCACCACATCATCACTGATTTTGGCAGGAATATCCATAGTAATCTTGTTATCAATATACTTGGCATCGTAGTCATAAAAGGCAACGTCCTTGACAACTTCTCCAGGTAGCGTGCTCTTGACATCGTAGTTACCCAAGAGGCCAACCTCAATTTCACGGGCATTCACTCCTTGCTCAACCAAGACACGGCTGTCATATCGGAAGGCAAGTTTTAAGGCTTGACGGAGTTCTTCTTGGTTTTCAGACTTAGAAATACCGACACTAGACCCCATGTTTGACGGCTTAGTGAAGACTGGATAAGCCAATTTTTCTTCCACTTCAGCGATTTTAGCAGTCACATCATCGCCTTCAACGATAGCCACATAAGGAACTTGGGCAATACCAGCAGATTCCAGAACACGCTTAGTCGTGATTTTATCCATGGCAAGACTTGATGACAAAATGTTGCAACCAACGTAAGGCATTTTCAAAACTTCCAAGAATCCTTGAATAGAGCCATCTTCTCCCATTGGCCCGTGAAGGACTGGAAAGACCACTGCACCTTCTTCGTAGATAGCACTTGGTGCAACTTTCTTATCCCAATCAATGGTTTCATTGGTCATGAGAAGGTCTTCTTGCCCCGGAGCATGACTAAATTCCTGTGTTTTGATAAAGTCACCTGACTGACTGATAAAGAAAGTCTTGACTGTGAAACGGTCGTAATTGACCGCACGCATGACACTCTCAGCTGAAAGGACAGAGACTTCGCGTTCCGCACTCCGTCCACCATATAAAAGAATAATCGTTTGTTTCATATTATTTGTCCTAATTCTACTAGAATACTCGCTCTTTAGTATATCATATTTGCTTGGTTTTTTAAAACTTGAACCCGATCCTACTCATCACACTATACAAAAAGAGGCCGATAGGAACGATTTTCAGCCTCTTTGATTTTTTATAAATGAAGGGAGTTCGTAAATTTGCCTACACTTACAACTCTGTCCGATTTTCAATCGCTCGTAAGAGTGTCACTTCGTCCGCATACTCAATGTCCGCTCCCACAGCGAGACCTCGTGCTAGACGCGTAACCTTGATACCAGCCGGCTTGAGCAAACGTGAAAGATACATGGAAGTCGCTTCACCATCCGCTGTAGCATTAGTCGCCACAATCACTTCTGAAACCTCACTATCCATAAGACGAGTCATAAGGCTCTTGAGATTGATATCGTCCGGACTGATACCATTCATAGGAGAAATGAGGCCATGCAGGACATGATAGAGTCCATGGTATTCTTGGATATTTTCCATGGCTGCCACATCTCTACTATCCTCAAGAACTAAAATTGTTGTCTGGTCACGAGTCGGATCAGTACAGATAGAACAAGGATCGTCGTCTGTCAAACGTCCACAAATAGAACAATATGTCAATTCTCTCTTAGCAGAAAGGAGATTTTTTGCAAATTCATTGACATCATCAGCAGACATCCCAATCGTATAAAAGGCCAGACGCGTAGCCGTCTTAATCCCGATACCTGGTAACTTAGAATAACTGTCAATCAACTTGGCAATAGGTGTTGGATAAAGCATAATTTCCTTTCTAGTTCATTGGATGGTATTTTTGATACAGATTGATAATGTCACGCGCAATGGAAGGTCCTACACCATTTGTTAGATTGGTATTATGAGGAAAGACCACTGCGACAGCGATTTGGGGATTATCAGATGGGGCATAGGCCACCGCATTGGTATTGGTTGCTTGCTGACCATCTGCCACATAGCTTTCGGCTGTACCTGTTTTTCCGCTAATGGATACCAAGGCACCATTTGAAAAGGCACGTCCAGTTGTCAATCCACTAGTACCATGGGCAACCTGATAAAAACCTTGGTGCAAGATGCTCATATCGGAGTCGGATATATTGACCTTATTTATCTCTGTCGGTTGCAGTTGCTGAATCAAGTCACCCAGTCCTCCCTTATCATTATTACCATAAATGCCTTCAACAATACGAGGAGCCACACGAACACCATTATTTGCAATAGTTGCTACATACTGAGCCAACTGCATCGGCGTATAGTTATCAAACTGCCCAAAGGCATTAGTAATGTAATTAGCAAAGCTATACTCTTTGGGAACAAATCCAGTAGATTCATCTGGTAGGTCAATTCCTGTCGCAGTACCCAAGCCATATTCGCCAAAGGTTGAACGCAGTTTCTCCATAGCAGACTCTAGATTGCTGGTGCCGACAAACATATTGGGTTGATAGGTTTGCCCCATAAGACCTAAGGCTGTTTGGACCATATAGGTATTAGATGAATACTCCAGAGCTTGGACCGCTGTGATAGGGAATGAACCGTAAGCCTGAGTATACCAAGAATTGATGGGAGCTGAACCTTGGAAGACAATGGACTGGTCTGTCAAGGTCTGGTTTCCTGACAAGACTCCATTTTCCCAACCTGAGCTGATGGTCGCCGCCTTGACAACCGAACCTGGAACAAAGACATTGGTTACCGTTCCCAAGGAATCAGGCGTCAACTCTCCCGTTTTCAAGTCATGTTTAATCCCTGACATAGACAAAACCGCACCTGTTTTTGGGTTAAGGGCGACTGCATAGACACCTTCAGAATACTTGGCTCCACCATTTTCTAGCTCGGAATTGAAATAACTTTTCAGTAAAGCATCCACGCTATCTTGGAAGGCCAAATCAATGGTCAGTTTGATATTGTTTCCCTTACTACCTTCCTCAATTGTATCCACGCTTTCCATATTGCCATATTTATCCAGATGGATTTCTTTTACCGAGCGTTTTCCTTGTAAGGTCTCTTCATATTGCTTTTCCAAATAGGAGGTTCCTACACGATCATTTAGAGAATAGCCTTTTTTAAGATAGGCTTCTGCTTCTTCCGCTGGGAGACCAGCTTTTTCACTGGATACACTCCCAACTATAGAAGAAAGGGAAGTTTCCAAAACCTTTCTATCCCAAGAAGTAGAAATACTAATGCCAGGCATCTCCTTTGAAATAGAGGCAATAACAGCCACCTGAGAATCATTTAGAGGATCTGTCGCAATGGTTCCTGTCGCAAAGTTTCCAACAGCATTTAACTGACTAAAAAGATAGATTTCTTTCTTTTCATCCTCTGTATAGTTTAGTTGACTCGTTTGTACACTATCGACCGCATTGTTATACAGTTCTGATTCGGATAGACGATTGCCATCTGAATCCAAGCGTTTCTCGCTTGGGAGAGCTTCCACTATTTTTTTATAGATTTCAGGATCAGCCAAATAGTAATCCGCCAGCTGGCGTTCTGTCAAATTTGGAGAACTGATGCTCACATAAGTCAGTAACTTTTTAGCTGTTTCTTTTAAGTCTGTAGCCGTCATTTTATTGCTACGCGTAAAGGAAACAACCTGCTTTAACGTATTTTCTACCAAAGGTTTTCCACTAGCATCATAAATTTCCCCACGGGCTGAACTGCTTGTAATCTTGGTCTGACTAGCTGAGGCTAGCTTTTTTTCGTAAAAATCCTTGTTCAAAACCTGCATATACAACAAACGACCAATAATGGTCATAAAGAGTAAAATGACGATTGAAAACAATAAATTAAGCCGAATCGGAATCGAATGGCTGTTAAATTTTCTCATACAAATCAGTCTCATTTCTAACTTAAAATCTTACTCTTAATTGTACCACAATTTGAGTAGAAAATTATGGAAAAGAGAGAAGCTTTTTCGATTTTTTCGTTTTTAAAACAGAGATGCGTTTTTATTTATCTATCCTTATATTATGTGTTATAATGAAGTGTGACTATTCCCTGATCTAGTCTTCCAGTATGACTCATGTAAAGGAGCTTTCCCTATGGACAAACCAGATATCGCAACTATCATTGATTCACATTTTGAAGAAATGACAGACCTAGAGCAAGAAATCGCTCGCTATTTTTTGCAAGCTGAAACGATTACAGATGATTTATCTTCTCAACAAGTCACCCAAAAATTACATATTTCTCAAGCTGCTTTGACCCGCTTTGCTAAAAAGTGTGGCTTTACTGGCTACCGAGAATTTATTTTCCAATACCAACATCAGGCAGAAAATCAAGCCAACCAAGTCTCCAAGCATAGTCCACTGACCAAACGAGTCCTCAGAAGTTATAGCAATATGAGGGAACAAACACAAGACTTGATTGACGAAATCCAACTAGAGCGAATTGCCCAGCTAATCGAAGATGCTGAGCGTATCTACTTCTTTGGAACAGGGAGTTCTGGCCTCGTCGCCCGTGAAATGAAATTACGTTTTATGCGACTAGGTGTGGTCTGCGAAGCTTTGACAGACCAAGACGGCTTTGCCTGGACAACCAGCATCATGGATGAAAATTGTCTAGTACTGGGTTTCTCACTTTCAGGCTCAACTCCTTCTATTTTAGATAGTCTATTAGATGCCAAGGAGATGGGGGCAAAGACTGTACTCTTTACAAGTGTTCCCAATAAAGATAGCCAGACCTATACAGAGACTGTTCTTGTAGCCACCCACAGCCAACCCTCCTACATCCAACGAATATCCGCTCAACTTCCTATGCTCTTCTTTATCGATTTGATTTATGCCTACTTTTTGGAAATCAATCGCGAAAGCAAGGAAAAAATCTTTAATAGCTACTGGGAAAATAAAAAACTCAACGGCTATCGTAGACAAAAACGTGTAAGAAAATCCTAGTTTGGCTGAGCCAAACTAGGATTGTTTTGTCTTAAAATGATAATATGCACCCAACATCCCTGCTGTATTTTGGTGATGGGCAAATTCTAATCGTGTTTTTTCTGCTAAACTTGGTACCAAAGCCTCTTTCAAGGCTGTGCGGATCTTAGGTTTGAGGATAGCCTCTTGCCCCATGATACCACCACCAAGAATAACCACTTCTGGATTGGCAACGTAGCAAATATTTGCCAGACCTTTTCCTAGATAGTCAACCATACGGTCAATACCTTCCATGCAGATTTTGTTTCCTTCAGTAGCTTCCTTAAAGATACGTCGGCCATTCCACTGATCAACATCTTCTCCATGGGCTTCAGCTACATATTTCACTAAAGCTGTTGTAGAAGCGAGATCCTGAAAAGCTCCATCCTGCATATGCATATACCCGACTTCACAGGCTGAATTACTAAAACCATGGAAGACTTTCCTATCCATAATCAAGCAACCACCGATACCTGTTCCAATGGTCAAGCAAAGTGTCACACTTGCTCCCTTGCCTGAACCAGATACTGCCTCAGCAAGACCTGCACAGTTGACATCATTTTCAATCTCACAAGGAATAGTAAAGCTTTCTTCGATTTCCTTTTTGAACTGGGTGCCTGCGTAGTTAGGGATTTGAGGCCCAGCATAGAAAATCTCACCCTTATCCGGATCCACCATCCCAGCAGAAGATATGGCAACACCTGCTACTGGGCCTTTTTCTAAATAACTAGCTACGATATCTTTGGTCTTTTGTAAGATATGAGGTCCACCCTTATGCGCCTCAGTTGGCATTTCATGCGATTCAAGAAGTTGCCCCTCTTGATCAACCAAACCATACTTGATGTTGGTTCCACCGATATCAATTGCAACGTAGTATGTCATAAATACCTCCTTTTAGATTAGAGGAAGCGCTCCTTGGTTTCACGAATCAAGGCAGCAGCCGCTTCTACAACTGGACGATCTTCTTCAGTCACTGGTGTCAATGGTGAACGAACAGATCCAATATTCAAGCCTTCATTGATTTTCAAGACTTCTTTAATGACACCGTACATATTTCCATGAGCAGAAGTGAGTTTACCAATGATTGCGTTGATAGCATACTGCAATTCACGCGCTGTTTCTAGGTCCTTATCCGCAATCAACTGATTGAGTTTCAAGAAGAGTTCTGGCATAGCACCATAAGTACCACCGATACCAGCCCTAGCACCCATGAGGCGTCCTCCTAGAAACTGCTCATCAGGACCATTAAAGACGATATGGTCTTCCCCACCAAGGCTGACAAAGGTTTGGATATCTTGAACTGGCATAGAAGAGTTCTTAACACCGATAACACGAGGATTTTTCAACATTTCTGTGTAAAGGCTTGGAGTCAAAGCAACCCCTGCCAATTGAGGAATGTTGTAAATCACGTAGTCTGTGTTTGGAGCTGCAGAACTGATATCGTTCCAGTATTTGGCAACTGAGTATTCTGGCAAGCGGAAATAAATTGGTGGAATCGTTGCAATAGCATCTACTCCCAAGCTTTCAGCATGGCGAGCAAGTTCCATACTATCTTTAGTATTGTTGCAGGCAACATGAGCAATGATGGTCAATTTACCTTTGGCTACCGCCATGACTTCTTCCAAAATCAACTTGCGATCTTCAACGCTTTGGTAGATACATTCACCAGAAGAACCATTGACATAAAGACCTTGAACACCTTTATCAATGAAGTATTGAACCAAGGCACGCGTACGTTCTGGGCTTACTTCTCCTTGATCATCATAACATGCGTAGAAGGCTGGAATGACACCTTCGTATTTTTTCAAATCTGACATAGATTTTCTCCTATTATTTTTATTTTCTGCTAAAGCAGATTTTTCTTTACTTCTTTAGTATACACTTTACCGAAAAGGCTTTCAATATCTTATAGATACTTAGATTTTAGTTTCTCGCTTATAGAATAGCGTTTGGAGCGTTTGAAAGTAGTTTCAGAAATAAGGCTCCTATTGGTATTTTGCGAAAATTTTCTCCATCAATCCAGTCTGGATAAAGACCAATAGTCCAAACCCAAAAAGTAAGAAGACTGAGCCACCTAAGAGTAGACTGAAGGCGGACAGATAAAGAACCATCACAATGAGGACAAGAATGGCTAACATGAGGAAGAACCAAGGAAAGTTAAAACTAGCCAACATCAATCCTTTTTGAAGAATTTCTTTCCAAGATAGGTCATAACGTGCCGCGATAGGGTAACTAGCCAGCATCACGATAGTAAGAAAAATCAGAATACCTAAACAAATGGCTTTCAGCAATTGGAAGGGCAGAGCTGTTTGACCCCAGAAAAGATAGAGATCTGAAAGGGTAAGAAACACAATTCCTAACTCCATTAAACCCAGCTGAAGACCTAGTTTCAGATTTTGCTTGAAAGATCTTAGATAGATTTTAAAAACAGGCACCCGTCTGCTCTTCTTAACTTCGAACATGGTCTCGTAGAGGCTGATTTTAGCCACTCCAATCGTCACGATGGGCAAACAAGAGACGACAAAAAGAAGATTGGCTGTCACGATGTCCAAGACTTTCTCACTAAAACGCATGAGAAAGTTGTCTGTATCAAATGCTGCCTTGATAAGGCTTACTCCTTTTTGTGCCATGTTTGCTCCTCCATCATTTTTCTTTGTAAACTGTTTTCTTTTTTGTCAGTAAAGCTTTCATAAGTCCCTACCATGAACAAATCTATTTTTTCTTTTTTCTTTTGGACTTTTTTCTATTTTTATCTATGGGCTTATAATCATATACCCCGAACAGCGAAGCAATTAAAATAGTACTCCAAGTATGCCTATCAAATCCATCTAGCCCTCCACGGATTATCATTGCAAGCACTGTCCAAGCTAACATATTCAATAAAAAAATACAAAGTGCTTTCATTCTCGCATTTTAAAAGTTTATACGACCATTGTTAGGGATTTTATCATGTGCATCCCAAGCTACAGCAATATTGTTGGCAAAATTACCATATACATCAGCTGCGAGCACAGCTATTCGTAAAATCCATCCAAAAATCTTAGTCAATAATCCTACTCTTGCTGCCGCAGTTGCAGCTGCCCTATTTAAGATAGAACGCGCCATACTAATACCATACTTAGCCGCATAAGTACCTAATTTTATGTATCTACCAATCAATGCATTCACAATGCCCCTAATTATCCAAGCCATCTCATCAACTGTAATTCCCTGTCCATCCAAGAAACTAGCTCTTGTAGCATACACAGACTGACAAGAAGATACCAATTTTTAAATATTTTATTCTCATTTCCCTACCTCACAAAGATCAATTTCATGGTAGAGTATTGTCAAAGCTTTACAAAAAAACAATTCATCCTATTTTTAATCAATCAAAATTTTAAAGAGATATTTTCGAACCTTTTCTTCCATGCCTGCATAACCATTTGGCTGATGTGGCTCACCTGGGAAGAAAATCGCAAAATTGTGATAACCCAACAAGAGTGGGTAGTGTTCATGACAATGAACAAAGCCAATGTCACTCGCTTCGTCGAATGCTACTGCCTCGTCTTTGATACGTGAACCGTAGCTCGAATATTCATGTCCTTCTACCAGCAAATGCAAATCTGCATAGTTCTTATGGTGTTCAAATTGATTATTCTCAACTTGATTGAGGACATTTTCCTGAACAACTAGAAAGACTTTATCTCCATCAATCTCATACTTTCCTAATTCGAATGAATCTTTACGATGTTGGTAGAGATAGTCGATAGCCTTGTCTAAATTGGGATGAATCCCTTTGTAAAAGGTGATGTTTTTCAAATCGTCAAAAATCATACTCTTTCCTTCGTTTCTGATAGTTAACTAAAACCATTCTTAAGTTGATAAGTGTCTGACAAAACTTCATAAAGTAACTGCATACCCTCCATTTTGTAGACACTTATAACTTCTATATTCTCTAAATCTATAAAATATACTTCTGTATCTTGATAGATTGATTTTCCTATACTCAATGAAAATTGAAGAACAAACTAGGAAGCTAACCGCAGGCAATACTTAAGTATGGCAAGGTGAAGCTGACGTAGTTTGCATTCGATTTTCGCAGAGTATTATCCTTTGACCGCTCCCATAGTAATACCCTGTGTGAAGGATTTTTGGAAGACAAGGAAGACTGTGACGATTGGAACAGCAGCAAGGGCAGCTCCTGCCATAATCAAACCATAGTTGGTTGCCATTTCAGCCTGCATGGTCGCAACCCCAAGTGAGATGGTCAAATTGTTACGTGAAGTCAACATTACCAACTGCATGAAGTAGTCATTCCAAGTATTGATGAAGGTAAAGATTGCAAGGGCTGCAAACCCTGGTTTCACAATCGGGAAGGCTACACTCCAGAAGGTACGAATCTCACCACAACCGTCGATTTTAGCTGATTCAAGCAACTCTGTAGGGATATTTTCACTGAACTGTTTCATGAGGAAGACACCGAATGGCCATCCAATCAAAGGCAAGATAACTGCCCAGAGAGTATCGTGGATTCCCATGAAGTTGACGATACGTACCAATGGTACAAGGACAACTTGTTTTGGAAGCGCCATAGCAGCGATAAAGATAGCAAATAGAATGCGTTGACCATAGAAACGTTTTTTAGCCAATACATAACCTGCTAGAGATGAGGTTGCACAAACTAAGAACATGGTTACCAATGAGATAAATACTGAGTTCCACATCCATTGCAAGGCAGGGTTCTGCACCATGAGTTGTTGGAAGTTTTCCATGGTTGGCATTTTAGGGAACCACTGAGGAGGAATAACAATTGTATCAGGTTGTGATTTGAATGCCCCTGTCAAAATCCAGTAGAATGGAAAGATGAACAGCACAGTCAACAAGAGCAAAATGATTGTTGAAATAACAGTAAAGGCTGTTAATGGTTTTTTTTCTGTAGATTGCATAGCTGTCTCCTTTCTTTAGTATTCTACGTCGTTTCCAAGTACTTTAAATTGAACAAAGCTTACGATAGCAATCATGACTGCCAAGAAGACACCAATTGTGTTGGCATAGCCGTATTCTGTCAATTGGAAGGCTTTTTCGTAAAGGTAGTACATCAAGGTACTTGTTGAGTAGTTTGGACCACCAGATGTCAAAAGCTGAATCAAGGCGAAACACTGGAATGAGTTAATTGTTGTGATGATTGCAATATAAAGAGTTGTTGGAAGAAGGCTTGGCCATTTAATCTTCCAAAAAACTTGAAACTCAGTTGCACCATCAACACGCGCCGCTTCAACCAGTGAATTGTCAATATTCCCCATGGCAGCGATATAAAGGATGATGGGCTGACCAACTGAAGTGGTCAAGAGAATAATCATAATCGCCATCAATGCCCAGTTTTTATCTCCCAACCAAGAAATGTTTTGGCTGATGATGTGGCTGGACTTAAGGACAAAGTTTAGAATCCCTGATAGTGGGTCATAAATCCATTTCCAAACAACTGTCACGGCAACACTACCCGTTACAACAGGAAGGAAGAAGACGAAACGGTAGAAGGATCTGGCAATGACATTTTGATGATAGGTCTGAGATGCTACAAAGAGTGAGAATAGAACAACAACTGGTACAGATCCAATAACCAAAATAACTGTGTTAATCAGAGATTTTGTAAAGACAGGATCTTTAAACATACGGATATAGTTATCCAAGCCTACAAACTCAAATTTAGTCATTGAGTAGTTAAAGAAACTTGTAATGAAGCCCATCACCATCGGAGCCAACACAAAGATGACAAAGAAGAATAATACTGGTGCTAGGAAAGCGTAGGAAATCACTGTTTCCCGCATACGGATTTTATTGACTTTCACAGTCGGCACCTCTCTTTCAAATAGAATAATTTTTTGACTTTCTTGAACTGTTTTAAAATCAAAATGAAATTTTTTATGATTCGCTTATGTAAGAACTTCATTTTAATTTCGTGACAGTTTCTTACATTTTAAACAAAAGCCCCCTTTTCTTACACTATCTGTGTAGAGGGAAAAGGGGGTATACACTCTTAGGTTCTTTAAAAAACTACTTTTTATAGAATAACTAAGGACTATTGTTTCATAGCTTTTTTGATTGTTTCGTTTGCTTTTTCAGTGAAGGCTTTCAAAGCATCCGCTGGTTTTTCGTCACCATTTGATACAGATTGCAACATTGGGAACCAAAGTGTTCTCATTTCAGCAAAACCATCAATAGTGTTGTAGTATGGTGAGTAGTATTGAGTCCAGCCGCTGATTGTTTCCATGCGTTTGTCTTCATAAAGTTTTCCAAATGAAGTACGGACTGGGAAAGCACCTGTACGAACTACGTCTTTAGGTCCCCACTCTTTGTCATCTGCGATAAACTGGATGAATTTCTTAGATGCAGCGACTTTCTTGTCGTCTTTATTGTTGAATACTGCAAATCCGTTTACAAGGTATTCAAGAGCTGGCTTACCTTCGTCTGATGGGAATGGTACTTCTACCACTTCTACCTTACTTGCTTCTAAAAGTTTAGCTTGGATACCATTTTGAGCTGGTGCCCAAAGGATTGTGTAAGATGTTTGACCATTGGCAAAGTTTTGGATATCTGCCCCACCGTCAAATTGTGAACCATTATTGATCAAATTGTCTTTAATCCAGCTAGTTGCTTTTTCAAGACCTTTGACGAATTTAGGATCATCAGTTGTATATTTGCTAACTTTTTCATCTGTTACAGAACCGCTATAAAGGTTAGAGATAAAGGCACGTGTTCCTTGGTCTCCCCCTTGACCAGAACTGAACAATGAACCTGGTGTGTAACCCTTGTCTTTAAGTGCTTTCAATACTTTTTCAAAATCATCAGTTGTCCAACCTTCTTTTACAAGGTTTGCTACTCCAGCATCTTCTAACATTTTCTTGTTCATTGCCATGTAGAATGGGGCAGAACTAATCGGATACATATAAGCCTTGTCTCCAGCTTTACTTGCTTGTACGATGTTTTCATTGTTGACATCTTTAACAAATTCATCTGTGAAGAGGTCATTCAACTCAGCCAATTTACCGTTTTTACCGTATTGGATGATACGTCCTGGTGCATCAAAGAGTACGTCTGGAGCTGTTCCTGCTTCGATGGCTGTTGTGATTTTTTCAGGACCTGACTTGAAGTCGATGGTTTCCAATTTCACTTTTATATCTGGGTTTGCTTTTTCAAACGCTTCGATGATTGATTTTTCATAAGTTCCAACACCGTCACCAGTTTTTTCTTGGGTAAATACTGGGAATGCCCACCAAGTGATTTCTGTTTTGGCACCGTCACCACCTGATTTGGCAGCATCTTTACTTCCGCCAGAATTGCCACAAGCAGCAAGACCAAGAACCGCAGCACCCGCAAGTACTGTACAAGCTAATTTTCTAAATTTCATTTGTATTCTCCTATGTAATAAGCGTATCCAACTTGGATAATGAGTTCTTTATTTCTTGTATGCGATTTCATTTCATCCTACTCATCCATCACTCTCCTCTGTTTTTTATTAAGTCAGTAAGTACTTAATCATCTACACCTAAAATTTCATTAATACTATTTTTATATAAGATTGCTTTTGCTCCATAGATTGCTTGAATGCCACCCTTCACTTCTAAGACATCAACTGCACCAATTTGTTTTAAAAGTGCTTTATCAACTTGATTAACTTCTTTTACAGCTACACGTAAACGTGTCACACAAGCATCTACATCTTCTATATTATTTGATCCACCCAAGGCTCTGATAATTTGTAGGCTATCCTGTTTTAAATAATCTGCAGTATTTGAAGTTGAATCTGCGGATTCAGAAATTTCTTTAGAATCTACTTCTTCTCCTCGTCCTGGCGTTAGAACGTTGAATTGAGTAATGAACCATCTAAAAATAATATAATACAAAACACTCCAAATAAGTCCAATTGGAATCTGAAGAACCCAATTCGTCTTAGCGTTCCCCTGCAAAATTCCAAATAAAGTGAAATCGATTACACCTCCTGAAAATGTGTTTCCTATTGAAATATTTAAGACGTCTGCAATAAAGAAGCTAACACCATCAAGGAATGCGTGAACAACATATAGAACCGGACTGACGAATAGAAACATAAATTCAATTGGTTCTGTAATACCGGTAATAAAAGATGTTAAAGCAACTCCAAAAAACAAACCCGCGTATTTTTTACGACGATTTTTAGGAACACTATGGTACATCGCTAAACAGGCAGCCGGTAAACCGAACATCATTGTTGAGAAACGACCTGCAAAAAACCTTGTTCCTTCTGTAAATAATCCAGAATGGGCCGGATCGGCTAATTGAGCAAAAAATATTTTTTGAGCTCCAACCACTGTTTGTCCTGCAATAGTTTCAACACCACCAAGTTCAGTATACCAAAACATAGGGTAAATTATATGATGTAAGCCTACTGCTCCAGAAAGTCTCATTAAAAATCCATATAGAAAAGTTCCAATTGGACCCGCCTGAGAAATATATCCACCTGTAGAAACAAGAAGTTGTTGGAAAGGTGGCCAAATAACAAAGAAGACAAAGCCAATCAAGATAGAAGAGAACGATGTAACAATAGGAACGAAGCGTGAACCTCCAAAGAATCCTAAAGCGGAAGGTAATTGAATATTGTTATATCGGTTGTGCAAATATACGGCAACTATTCCGACAGCTAATGCTCCAATAACTCCAGTATCAATTGCAGATCCTTCTGCCATAAAAAGTTTTACCAAAGCTTTGATCGTTGCAGTCATAACTAAGTAACCAGTTACTCCTGCTAACGCAGCGGTTCCTTTATCTCGTTTCGCTAAGCCAATACATAATCCCACACAGAGAAGTAGTGACAAATTACTGAATACAACCTCTCCTGCAGAGCTCATTACTTGGAATATCGATTGAAAAATACTATTGTCTAGTATTGGATAAGTTGCTATCGTGGTTGGGTTTGAAAGTGCACCACCAATCCCCAAAAGTAGACCTGCTGCAGGAAGTATAGCTATAGGTAACATAAAAGCTTTTCCAACTTTTTGTAAAACTTTAAACATAAAACTCCCCCTCACATCTTATTTAAGACTAGCAACGAAGCGTTCTGTAATCTCTTTTGGTCTAGTAATGGCGCCACCAACAACGATGCCTCGCACTCCATATTCAAGGATTTGTTTGGCTTGTT
>ERZ1023251.20-NODE-20-length-48854-cov-47.396914_pt1 | contig 48854 bp, 49 predicted proteins | sample MGYA00380458_ERZ1023251 | MGnify/ENA primary metagenome ERZ1023251 (study PRJEB33173, sample SAMEA4830320) | metagenome | study: EMG produced TPA metagenomics assembly of the PRJEB25223 data set...
GGAGAGCATCTGCCTTACAAGCAGAGGGTCAGCGGTTCGATCCCGTTAACTCCCATTTTAGCGGGTGTAGTTTAGTGGTAAAACTACAGCCTTCCAAGCTGTTGTCGCGAGTTCGATTCTCGTCACCCGCTTTGAACTTTGTTCAAATTACCAAGTTTTTTAACTTGGGCGCGTAGCTCAGGTGGTTAGAGCGCACGCCTGATAAGCGTGAGGTCGGTGGTTCGAGTCCACTCGTGCCCATAGTGTTTAGTCCATTACTAGGGGATTGGAATATTATCTGTTCACTAAGAGGACACGGGCTTGTTCCCGTATAAACTATTTTGGAGGATTACCCAAGTCCGGCTGAAGGGAACGGTCTTGAAAACCGTCAGGCGTGTAAAAGCGTGCGTGGGTTCGAATCCCACATCCTCCTTTTATATTATTAACGCGGGATGGAGCAGCTCGGTAGCTCGTCGGGCTCATAACCCGAAGGTCGTAGGTTCAAATCCTGCTCCCGCAATAAGGCTCGGTAGCTCAGTTGGTAGAGCAATGGATTGAAGCTCCATGTGTCGGCGGTTCGATTCCGTCTCGCGCCATTTATATATTTTGGAAGGGTAGCGAAGAGGCTAAACGCGGCGGACTGTAAATCCGCTCCTTCGGGTTCGGGGGTTCGAATCCCTCCCCTTCCATTTTACGGGCATAGTTTAAAGGTAGAACTAAGGTCTCCAAAACCTTCAGTGTGGGTTCAATTCCTACTGCCCGTGTTAATAGAATTATGGCGGGTGTGGTGAAGTGGTTAACACACCAGATTGTGGCTCTGGCATGCGTGGGTTCGATCCCCATCACTCGCCTATTTTATATTGGGGTATAGCCAAGCGGTAAGGCAAGGGACTTTGACTCCCTCATGCGTTGGTTCGAATCCAGCTACCCCAGTTACTATTTGCCGGCGTGGCGGAATTGGCAGACGCGCTGGACTCAAAATCCAGTGTCCGCAAGGACGTGCCGGTTCGACCCCGGCCGCCGGTATAGTATAGTGTTAGGAACGTTGTTATTCTTCGTTCCTTTTTTATATTATTTTTGGTATAATTATAGTTATTCAAATTTTATTTAGATTAAGAAAGTGTAGGGGAGTATGTCTTGTTCTATCGATTTATTAAAACATCGGTATTTGAAAAATATTAAAGAAAATCCTGAATTGTTTGTCGGAATTGAGTTGGAGTATCCTGTTGCAAGTTTAGAAGGGGATGCTACAGATGTTGAAGTTATAAAGGATCTATTTCATTATTTAGTTTCTACTTTGGATCTCACCGTAGCAAAGGTAGATGATTTTGGCAATCTGATCCAGTTAGTAGATCCGATAAGTCAGGATGCTATTTTATTTGAAGTTTCCTATACAACGATTGAGTTTGCATTTGGTAAGGCTGAAACGATTCAAGAGGTCGAAAATCGTTTCAATAATTATATGAATGTAATTCAGAGAAAGTTAGCTGAATCAAATCATGCTATTGTTGGCTGTGGTATCCATCCCAACTGGGATAAAAATGAGAATTGTCCAGTGGCTTATCCACGCTATCAGATGTTGATGGATTATTTGAATTTGAGTAGAAATATTATTAAATCAGATTTACATCATTTCCCTGAATATGGTACTTTTATCTGTGGGAGCCAGGTTCAGCTGGATATTTCAAAAACCAACTACTTGCGGGTGATTAATGCTTTTACTCAAATTGAAGCGGCTAAGGCTTATTTATTTGCAAACTCTGAGTTTTCGGGTGCGGATTGGGATACGAAAATTTCAAGGGATATTTTCTGGGAAGAATCTATGCATGGTATCTATCCAGAGAATGTTGGGGTCAATGCTAGACTCCTTAATGATGAAGCTGATTTTTTTGACTATCTAAATCATTCTGCGATTTTTACTGCGGAACGTGATGGGCAGACCTATTATTTTTATCCTATTCAGGCTGGGGACTATTTGGCTACGCCTGAAATCCAAGCATTTGCTCTGAATGGGGATGAGGTTATTATTTACCCCCAAGAGAAGGATTTTGAAACTCATCGTAGTTACCAGTACCAAGACTTAACGACTCGAGGAACAGTTGAGTTTCGTAGTGTGTGTACACAGCCACTTGATAGGACTTTTGCTTCTGCAGCTTTTCACTTGGGATTGTTGGTTAATTTAGACAAGTTAGAAGCTTACTTAGAAACAGCACCTTTCTTTAAAGTATTTGGTTATGATTACAAGTTTTTAAGGAGACAATTTTCTAAGAAAAATCTTACAGATGAGGAAGAAACTATGATTATTGAATTTTCCAAAGACTTACTCCTACTAGCTGAGGAGGGACTAGTGGTGAGAAATAAGGAAGAAATGACCTATTTACAGCCTTTGAGAGAAGAATTGAGCCTATAATTTCTCTTATAAAGGGAGAATTTTCTGAAAAATCATGATATAATGGACGAGACTATAGATAAAGGATAGAGAGTAATGACATTAGTTTATCAATCAACGCGTGATGCCAACAATACAGTAACTGCCAGCCAAGCAATTTTGCAAGGTTTGGCGACGGACGGCGGTTTGTTTACACCGGTTACTTATCCAAAGGTAGATTTGAACTTTAACAAATTGAAAGATGCTTCTTACCAGGAAGTTGCTAAGCTAGTTTTGTCAGCATTTTTAGATGACTTTACAGCTGAGGAGTTGGACTACTGTATCAACAATGCCTACGATAGCAAATTTGATACTCCAGCTATTGCACCATTAGTGAAATTAGATGGGCAATACAATTTGGAACTTTTCCATGGTTCAACGATTGCCTTTAAGGATATGGCCTTGTCTATTTTGCCATACTTTATGACGACTGCTGCTAAGAAACATGGTTTGGAGAACAAGATTGTTATCTTGACAGCGACATCTGGTGACACGGGGAAAGCTGCTATGGCGGGGTTTGCGGATGTGCCTGGTACTGAGATTATCGTCTTTTATCCAAAGGATGGTGTCAGCAAGATTCAAGAGTTACAAATGACCACTCAAACTGGCGACAATACTCATGTTATTGCTATTGATGGTAACTTTGACGATGCGCAAACAAATGTGAAGCACATGTTTAACGACGTGGCTCTTCGTGAAAAATTGACTACCAACAAGTTGCAATTTTCATCAGCTAACTCTATGAACATTGGTCGTCTGGTGCCACAAATTGTTTATTATGTTTATGCTTACGCTCAATTGGTCAAGACTGGTGAGATCGTGGCTGGTGATAAGATTAACTTCACAGTACCAACAGGAAACTTTGGAAATATCTTGGCTGCCTTTTATGCCAAACAAATCGGTCTCCCAGTTGGTAAATTGATCTGTGCTTCAAATGACAACAATGTTTTGACAGACTTCTTCAAGACACGTGTCTATGACAAGAAACGTGAGTTTAAGGTAACAACCAGCCCATCTATGGATATCTTGGTATCTTCAAACTTGGAGCGTTTGATTTTCCATCTTTTGGGGAATGATGCGGTTAAGACGGCTGAACTCATGAATGCTTTGAATAGCCAAGGTCAATATGAGTTGACTAATTTTGATGCAGAGATTTTGGACCTCTTTGCAGCTGAATATGCGACTGAGGAAGAAACTGCGGCAGAAATCAAGCGTGTTTATGAGTCAGATTCTTATATCGAGGATCCTCATACAGCGGTTGCCTCAGCAGTGTATAGAAAATACCAGGCGACTACTGGAGATGCGACTAAGACAGTGATTGCTTCAACAGCTAGTCCCTACAAGTTCCCAGTAGTTGCAGTAGAAGCGCTAACAGGGAAAGTTGGCTTGACTGATTTTGAAGCTTTGGCTCAATTACATGAAATCTCAGGCGTTGCAGTGCCACCAGCAGTTGATGGGCTTGAGACAGCTCCTGTTCGTCACAAGACAATAGTGGCAGCTGCTGACATGCAAGTAGCGGTTGAGGCTTATTTAGGACTTTAAGATAGAGGGAGTAAACTCGGTTGGGAAACCAACTGAGTTTCTTTTCATCAGGAGGAGAGATTGTTTAAGAAAAATAAAGACATTCTTAATATTGCATTGCCAGCTATGGGTGAAAACTTTTTGCAGATGCTAATGGGAATGGTGGACAGTTATTTGGTTGCTCATTTAGGATTGATAGCTATTTCAGGGGTTTCAGTAGCTGGTAATATTATCACCATTTATCAGGCGATTTTCATCGCTCTGGGAGCTGCTATTTCCAGTGTTATTTCAAAAAGCATAGGGCAGAAAGACCAGTCGAAGTTGGCCTATCATGTGACTGAGGCGTTGAAGATTACCTTACTATTAAGTTTCCTTTTAGGATTTTTGTCCATCTTCGCTGGGAAAGAGATGATAGGACTTTTGGGGACGGAGAGGGATGTAGCTGAGAGTGGTGGACTGTATCTATCTTTGGTAGGCGGATCGATTGTTCTCTTAGGTTTAATGACTAGTCTGGGAGCCTTGATTCGTGCAACGCATAATCCACGTCTGCCTCTCTATGTTAGTTTTTTATCCAATGCCTTGAATATTCTTTTTTCAAGTCTAGCTATTTTTGTTCTGGATATGGGGATAGCTGGTGTTGCTTGGGGGACAATTCTGTCTCGTTTGGTTGGTCTTGTGATTTTGTGGTCACAATTAAAACTGCCTTATGGGAAGCCAACTTTTGGTTTAGATAAGGAACTGTTGACCTTGGCTTTACCAGCAGCTGGAGAGCGACTTATGATGAGGGCTGGAGATGTAGTGATCATTGTCTTGGTCGTTTCTTTTGGGACGGAGGCAGTTGCTGGGAATGCAATCGGAGAAGTCTTGACCCAGTTTAACTATATGCCTGCCTTTGGCGTCGCTACGGCAACGGTCATGCTGTTGGCCCGAGCAGTTGGAGAGGATGATTGGAAAAGAGTTGCTAGTTTGAGTAAACAAACCTTTTGGCTTTCTCTGTTCCTCATGTTGCCCCTGTCCTTTAGTATATATGTCTTGGGTGTACCATTAACTCATCTCTATACGACTGATTCTCTAGCGGTGGAGGCTAGTGTTCTAGTGACACTGTTTTCACTACTTGGGACCCCTATGACGACAGGAACAGTCATCTATACGGCAGTCTGGCAGGGATTAGGAAATGCACGCCTCCCTTTTTATGCGACAAGTATAGGCATGTGGTGTATCCGCATTGGGACAGGATATCTGATGGGGATTGTGCTTGGTTGGGGCTTGCCTGGTATTTGGGCAGGGTCTCTCTTGGATAATGGTTTTCGCTGGTTATTTCTACGCTATCGTTACCAGCGCTATATGAGCTTGAAAGGATAGGAAATGCAAAAAACAGCTTTTATTTGGGATTTAGACGGGACTTTATTGGACTCTTACGAAGCGATTTTATCAGGGATTGAGGAGACTTTTGCTCAGTTTTCTATTCCTTATGATAAGGAGAAGGTGAGAGAGTTTATCTTCAAGTATTCGGTGCAAGATTTGCTTGTGCGGGTGGCAGAAGATAGAAATCTGGATGTTGAGGTGCTAAATCAGGTGCGTGCCCAGAGTCTGGCTGAGAAGAATGCTCAGGTAGTTTTGATGCCAGGTGCGCGTGAGGTGCTAGCTTGGGCAGACGAATCAGGAATTCAGCAGTTTATATATACTCATAAGGGAAACAACGCTTTTACCATTCTCAAGGACTTGGGGGTGGAATCCTATTTTACAGAGATTTTAACCAGTCAGAGTGGCTTTGTGCGGAAGCCAAGTCCAGAAGCGGCTACCTATCTGCTAGATAAGTATCAGTTGAATTCTGATAATACTTATTATATAGGGGATCGGACTCTGGATGTGGAATTTGCCCAGAATAGTGGGATTCAAAGCATCAACTTTTTAGAGTCTACTTATGAAGGGAATCACAGGATTCAAGCGTTAGCAGATATTTCCCGTATTTTTGAGACTAAGTGATAAAAAGATTGTGTCAGTTTTGTGACAGAGACCTAACAAACTATTTCAAGTAACCTAGTTTGTTACAAGGAATAGACAGTTCTGTTAAATAGGCCCGAGAGGGCTTTTTTTCTACATTTTTTGTGTTATGATAGACAGGTACTCATTTGAAAGGAATTTGAAAGAATGAAGAAAAGAATGTTATTAGCGTCAACAGTAGCCTTGTCATTTGCCCCAGTATTGGCAACTCAAGCAGAAGAAGTTCTTTGGACTGCACGTAGTGTTGAGCAAATCCAAAACGATTTGACTAAAACGGACAACAAAACAAGTTATACCGTACAGTATGGTGATACTTTGAGCACCATTGCAGAAGCCTTGGGTGTAGATGTCACAGTGCTTGCGAATCTGAACAAAATCACTAATATGGACTTGATTTTCCCAGAAACTGTTTTGACAACGACTGTCAATGAAGCAGAAGAAGTAACAGAAGTTGAAATCCAAACACCTCAAGCAGACTCTAGTGAAGAAGTGACAACTGCGACAGCAGATTTGACCACTAATCAAGTGACCGTTGATGATCAAACTGTTCAGGTTGCAGACCTTTCTCAACCAATTGCAGAAGCTCCAAAAGAAGTAGCATCAAGTTCAGAAGTTACAAAGACAGTGATTGCTTCTGAAGAAGTGGCACCATCTACGGGCACTTCTGTCCCAGAGGAGCAAACGACCGAAACAACTCGCCCAGTTGAAGAAGCAACTCCTCAGGAAACGACTCCAGCTGAGAAGCAGGAAACACAAGCAAGCCCTCAAGCTGCATCAGCAGTGGAAGTAACTACAACAAGTTCAGAAGCAAAAGAAGTAGCATCATCAAATGGAGCTACAGCAGCAGTTTCTACTTATCAACCAGAAGAGACGAAAATAATTTCAACAACTTACGAGGCTCCAGCTGCGCCCGATTATGCTGGACTTGCAGTAGCAAAATCTGAAAATGCAGGTCTTCAACCACAAACAGCTGCCTTTAAAGAAGAAATTGCTAACTTGTTTGGCATTACATCCTTTAGTGGTTATCGTCCAGGAGACAGTGGAGATCACGGAAAAGGTTTGGCTATCGATTTTATGGTACCAGAACGTTCAGAATTAGGGGATAAGATTGCGGAATATGCTATTCAAAATATGGCCAGCCGTGGCATTAGTTACATCATCTGGAAACAACGTTTCTATGCTCCATTCGATAGCAAATATGGGCCAGCTAACACTTGGAACCCAATGCCAGACCGTGGTAGTGTGACAGAAAATCACTATGATCACGTTCACGTTTCAATGAATGGATAAACCCGACTTGATAACATCATTTTGACGAATGAGATCTAGCTTTCGTGATGGAAAGCGATTCTCGTTCGTTTTTTCTTTGTCATACTCTTCGAAAATCTCTTCAAACCACGTCAGTTTTATCTGAAACCTCAAAGCTGTGCTTTGAGCAACCTGCGACTAGCTTTCTAGTTTACTCTTTGATTTTCATTGAGTATCAATTTGAATGGAAAATGGAAAGTTATTATCTTGTAATAATCCAAGCAACATTCTTGCAATCTATTTTACTTTATATCACAATTGATTGGTCAACTATTGATAAGTCAATGGATAGGAGGAAGAAATGATAGAGATTCAAGATTTACTGTATCAACTCCGCTTGTCTGAGCAAGCGAGTACGCAATTGTTTGAAAAAGGCTTGGGATTAGTTTGACACGGTATCAGATTTTACTGTTTTTGCTGGAGCATTCTCTTTGTAACCAAATGGCGGTTCAGGAGCGTTTGAAAATTGATCAGGCTGCTTTGACACGGCATTTCAAGATTTTGGAAACGGAAGGTTTGGTGGAGCGTCATCGTAATCCTGAAAATCAGCGGGAAGTATTGGTAGAGGCTGCGAAGTATGCCAAGGAGCAGTTAGTGGTGAATCCCCCTCTGCAACATATCAAGGTTAAGGAAGAGATGGAAAGTATCTTAACAGAGTTTGAGAGAACAGAACTCAGCCGTTTATTAAATAAATTGGTTTTGGGTATTGAAAATATAGAAATTTAAGGAGAAATAGATGTCAATTATTTTAACAACGATCGTTGCTTTGGAGCATTTTTACATTTTTTATTTGGAAAGTATTGCCACGCAATCAGATGCGACTAGTCGTGTATTTAATATGGAAAAGGAAGAATTGGCTCATCCGTCAGTAAGTTCATTGTTCAAAAATCAAGGAATTTATAAGGATCTGCTAGGAGTCTTTCTCTTGTATGGCATTTATTTCTCACAGAATTTAGAAATTGTGACTATTTTTGTCTTATTTGTGATTGGTGCTGCGACTTACGGCTCTTTAACAGCGGATAAAAAAATTATTTTGAAACAAGGTGGATCAGCTATTTTGGCCTTGATTAGTATTTTACTCTTTAAATACACTTGAAGGTCGATTCTAATCTCGCTAATCCTTTTTAATCCAGAATAAGGGAAATATGTTATACTTGTTTTTAAGAAAAAAGTCTCATTGAATTGGTTTTGAGGAGTTAGAAATGAAAGTATTAGTGACAGGTTTTGAGCCCTTTGGAGGGGAAAAGGGCAATCCAGCTTTGGAGGCCATTAAAGGTTTACCAGCTGAAATCCATGGTGCTGAGGTCCGTTGGCTAGAGGTGCCGACAGTTTTTCACAAATCTGCTCAAGTATTGGAAGAAGAGATGAATCGTTATCAACCTGACTTTGTCCTTTGTATTGGGCAAGCTGGTGGAAGAACTAGTTTGACACCTGAACGAGTGGCCATTAATCAAGACGATGCACGCATTTCTGATAACGAAGATAATCAACCGATTGACCGTCCCATTCGCCCAGATGGTGCTTCGGCCTACTTTAGTAGTTTGCCGATTAAAGCGATGGTTCAAGCTATAAAAAAGAGGGCTTACCGGCCTCTGTTTCCAATACGGCAGGGACTTTTGTCTGCAGCCATTTGATGTATCAGGCTCTCTATTTGGTAGAAAAGAAATTTCCATATGTTAAGGCAGGTTTTATGCATATTCCTTATATGATGGAACAGGTGGTGAACAGACAGACTATTCCAGCTATGAGTTTAGTGGATATTCGGCGAGGGATAGAAGCAGCAATCGGCGCTATGATAGAACATGGAGATCAGGACCTCAAGTTGGTAGGCGGAGAAACTCATTGATAGAAAAAAGCTTGAGGGAAAAACCTTCAAGCTTTTGGACGTTTTCGAGCCAATACTGCTCGGTAAAACATAATTTTAGTGCATTGGATATAAGGTAGGAGTGAAAAACTAGCAATGCCAAAGGTAATCCAATTGAGGAAGTACCAAGGAAGAAGCTGTAAATCTAGGACAAAGTGCTGGAACTTGTAGCCCTTCATAAAGGAACGGCTAGTTTTTAGGATTCGTCTTGGTGGGACCTGTCCTAGGTCTAGACTATGACAGAGAAGAAATTCCACCTGTGAATAGGCATAATACTGTGGAATATAGAGGATATTTCCTACAATGATCAAGATGAGACTTGCAAGAAAGTAGAGTCCAAAGACCATGAGGAAACGCTCGGTTTCAACTGATGAGAGATCTAGATTTGGAAACTCAGGATGTAGGGTGACGAATTTTTTGGCTAAAAAGCTACTATAAAAGAGGAGGTAAATCCCAAGTAAATTAGGGATACTCCATAAAAAGAGATAGAAACGTTTGAGAAGTAGGGTCAAAAAGGTTTGAGAAAAGCGCTCCTCATCAAAGAGAGCTAGGCTGTTTTTTACAGATGGCTCCGTTTTAGAATCTTTCATGAGTGTCAGTGTTGCATAGACGGAACTGGTCAAAAGAATAGTCCCGATAAAGGAGACTAGTAGAGGAAAGAGGTAGGCTTGAAGTATTTGGCCAAGTATGCTGAAAAATGGCTGTTCTAAAACAGTCCCGTGGATCCGAGATAAGGGATTAAGAAAACTAGATAAGATGACCAGCATACTGGGAAGGATATAGAGGAGAAAGAGACGGGGGGTGTCAGCCTGAAAATGTTTTGACTCCTGACGAATTGTTTTTAAATCAATTTTTGGATAGTTCATTCTCTTATTATACCATAGTTCTTATACATAGTTCGTGACAGTTCCTACTTTTTTTGATAAAATCATACAGTGTGTCCTTGGGCACACTGTATGAACTGGGACTGTCTTTCCCAGCTTCGGAGGTAAAAAATGTCAGATTCACCAATCAAATATCGTTTGATTAAGAAAGAAAAACACACAGGAGCTCGTCTAGGAGAAATCATCACTCCCCACGGTACCTTTCCGACACCTATGTTTATGCCAGTTGGGACACAAGCCACTGTCAAAACTCAGTCACCTGAAGAATTGAAGGAGATGGGTTCGGGAATTATCCTATCAAACACCTATCATCTCTGGCTTCGCCCTGGAGATGAACTCATTGCACGCGCTGGTGGTCTCCACAAGTTCATGAATTGGGACCAGCCTATCTTGACAGATAGTGGTGGTTTTCAGGTTTATTCTTTAGCAGATAGCCGTAATATCACAGAAGAAGGAGTAACCTTTAAAAATCATCTAAATGGTTCTAAGATGTTCCTATCCCCAGAAAAAGCCATCTCTATTCAGAATAATCTGGGTTCAGACATCATGATGTCCTTTGATGAATGTCCTCAGTTTTATCAACCTTATGACTACGTTAAGAAATCGATCGAGCGTACCAGCCGTTGGGCTGAGCGTGGTTTGAAGGCTCACCGTCGTCCACATGACCAAGGTTTGTTTGGAATTGTGCAAGGTGCAGGATTTGAAGACCTTCGCCGCCAATCAGCTCATGATCTTGTCAGCATGGATTTCTCAGGCTACTCTATCGGTGGTTTGGCAGTGGGAGAAACCCATGAAGAGATGAATGCGGTCTTGGACTTTACAACTCAACTGCTACCTGAAAATAAACCTCGTTATCTGATGGGTGTGGGAGCGCCAGATAGCTTGATCGATGGGGTCATTCGTGGGGTGGATATGTTTGACTGTGTCTTACCGACTCGAATTGCTCGTAACGGGACTTGTATGACCAGTCAAGGACGTTTGGTTGTGAAAAATGCCCAGTTTGCTGAGGACTTTACGCCACTGGATCCTGAGTGTGACTGCTACACATGTAATAACTATACACGCGCTTACCTTCGTCACCTGCTCAAGGCTGATGAAACCTTTGGTATCCGCTTGACTAGCTACCACAATCTTTACTTCTTGCTTAACCTGATGAAGCAAGTGCGACAAGCCATCATGGATGACAATCTCTTGGAATTCCGTGAGTATTTTGTGGAAAAATATGGCTATAATAAGTCAGGACGTAATTTCTAAAATGGAATTGATATAAAAAAATCCTAAGTTTTCTCTTAGGATTTTTCTTCTTTTTTTGATAGAATAAAGTGTACAATGAAAGGAAGAATAAACTCGTATGCGCATTAAATGGTTTTCCTTGATTAGGATTATAGGTTTACTTTTGGTACTCTTGTATCACTTCTTTCAGACGATCTTTCCTGGAGGATTCTTCGGGGTAGATGTCTTTTTCACATTTTCAGGTTTCCTGATTACAGCTCTACTCATTGAAGAATTTTCTAAGAACAATGAGATTGATTTGATAGGATTTTTTAGAAGACGCTTTTATCGGATTGTGCCACCTGTGGTTTTGATGGTCTTGGTGACCATGCCTTTTACTTTCTTGGTTCGCCAAGACTATGTTGCTGGAATTGGTGGCCAGATTGCGGGCGTCTTAGGCTTTATGACCAACTTCTATGAACTCCTAACAGGTGGGAGTTATGAATCTCAGTTCATTCCTCATTTGTTTGTTCATAATTGGAGTTTGGCAGTTGAGGTTCACTACTATATTCTTTGGGGATTGGCAGTTTGGTTCTTATCCAAACAAGCTAAATCAAATGGTCAGTTGAAGGGGATGGTCTTTCTCTTATCTGCTGCTGCCTTCTTGATCAGTTTCTTCTCCATGTTTATTGGTAGTTTTCTAGTGACCTCTTATTCCTCTGTTTATTTCTCCAGTTTAACTCATGTCTATCCATTCTTTTTGGGAAGTATGTTAGCAACTATTGTAGGCGTTCGTCAGACGACTTCCCTCGTCAAGCAGTTGGATAAAATCTGGGATTTACGAAAGACTTTGGTAGTTTTTGGAGGAGGCTTTGGTTTCCTAGTTCTTTTGACTTTCTTTGTCAAATTCACTTATCTTTTTGCCTATCTTATCGGCTTCTTGCTTGCCAGTCTTGCAGCTCTTGCCATGATTCTGGCGGCGCGTGTCTTACATGAAAAGACACATCATATACAGGAGCCGAAGATTATCAGCTTTTTAGCGGATACTAGCTATGCGGTTTATCTTTTCCATTGGCCTTTCTATATCATTTTCTCACAGTTGACATCAAATCTTCTTGCTGTATTACTGACTCTGATTTGTTCTTATGGCTTTGCCAGTCTGTCATTCTATGTATTGGAACCTTGGATTGCAGGCAAGAACACACCTATTTTACAAACTCTTCGTCCCCTGCCTTATATTCACGCAATTCTTGCAGCAGGTACAGGAATCTTGACCTTCATTGTCTGCATGGTGACCTTGTTGGCACCACAAGTGGGAGCGTTTGAGACAGACTTGACTGTTAATGGCTTGAAGCAAGCTGCAACAAATATTGGCCAGACCAAGGTGATGGCAGAACGGGCAGATGCAAACAGTTTGGGAATTGCTGATGGCACTATGTTAATTGGTGACTCAGTGGCTTTAAGGGCAAATACAGCACTACAGACAGCTCTTCCTGGAGCACAGATTAACGCGCAGGTCAGCGTAACAACCAAGACCGCAAATGAAATCATGCTAAATAATAGCCAGAATAAATTTTTACCTAAGACGGTGGTCATTGCGACTGGGGTAAATAATCCTGAGAATTACAAGGATGACTGGGACAGTATCGTGAAAAGTCTTCCTAAGGGACACCGTATGATTTTGGTGACTCCTTATGAGGGAGATAAGACAAAAGAGACCTATGCCATCGTTGAGAAGGCTGCTGCCTATATGAGAGAATTGGCAGAGAAGACACCTTACATTACGATAGCAGATTGGAATCAAGTTGCGAAAGAGCATCCAGAAATTTGGGCTGGAACAGACCAGGTTCATTTCGGGAGTGAGAGTAGCACTATCGAAGCAGGAGCAAAATTGTATGCAGATACGATTGCCACAGCTTTGCAGACAGCTCAAGACAAGCCGGTTAAATCAAAATAACTTGTATTAAAAAAGAGAAGAGTTGGAGAAATCCAGCTCTTTTAAAATATCTCCAAAAAATAGGTCTATACCATTTACAAATAAAAAAGAAAGGTTTATAATGTAATTGACATAATAAATTGTAGAATCAATCTTTTAAGGAGGTTAACATTATGCCTAACTATATTAAAGCGGATCAGTTTTTCTACCCACACGGAGTTCGTCGAAGTGGTTACTTGGAACTTGTGGACGGCAAGTTTGGGAAACATGTAGAGCAGATTCCTGAAGGGGCTGAGGTGATTGACTATACAGGTTATAGCATTGCCCCAGGTCTTGTGGATACTCATATTCATGGATATGCAGGTGTAGATGTGATGGACAACAACATTGAAGGTACATTGCATACTATGAGTGAAGGACTTCTTAGTACCGGTGTTACCAGTTTCTTACCCACAACTTTAACAGCCACTTATGAGCAATTGCTTGCAGTCACTGAAAATCTTGGAAACCATTATAAAGAAGCAACAGGTGCTAAGATTCGTGGGATTTATTATGAAGGTCCATATTTCACAGAAACTTTTAAGGGGGCACAAAATCCAACTTATATGAGAGACCCGGGTGTTGAGGAGTTTCATTCTTGGCAAAAAGCGGCAAATGGCTTGCTTAATAAAATTGCCCTTGCACCAGAACGTGATGGGGTGGAAGACTTTGTTCGTACAGTTACGGGCGAAGGTGTGACGGTTGCTCTTGGACATTCAAACGCGACTTTTGATGAAGCCAAAAAAGCAGTCGATGCTGGAGCGAGTGTTTGGGTGCATGCCTACAATGGAATGCGTGGGTTGACTCACCGTGAATTGGGTATGGTTGGAGCCATGTACCAATTGCCACATACCTATGCAGAGTTGATCTGTGATGGTCACCACGTAGATCCAAAGGCTTGCGAAATTCTTATCAAACAAAAAGGAACAGAAAACATCGCTCTTATCACAGACTGTATGACAGCTGGGGGATTGGAAGACGGAGATTATATGTTGGGAGAATTCCCAGTTGTCGTTGCAAATGGAACTGCACGCCTCAAATCGACAGGTAACTTGGCAGGTTCTATCCTCAAACTCAAAGATGGTTTGAAGAATGTGGTCGAATGGGGAATTGCGAATCCGCATGAAGCAGTCATGATGGCCAGCTTCAACCCAGCTAAATCCGTTCACATCGATGACGTCTGTGGCCAAATCCGTGAAGGCTACGACGCTGACTTCATCGTATTAGATAAAGATTTGGAATTGGTAGCAACCTACCTAGATGGCGTGAAACGTTATCAAGCATAAGAGAGAAGGCAGAAGTTAGAGACTAACTTCTGCTTTTTTATACAGGGTACTTTACTGGTAAATAAAAAGTTAAAAAAATCACAAAAAAAGCTTGAAGAAACAAAGAAAAATGCTTACAATTGAACTATAAATATTACAAATAAAAAAACGGAGGAGTGCTTTATGAAAGCCTATACTTATGTTAAACCAGGACTTGCTTCTTTTGTTGATGTAGACAAACCAGTTATTCGCAAGCCAACAGACGCTATTGTGCGTATTGTAAAAACCACTATTTGTGGAACAGACCTCCATATTATCAAAGGGGATGTTCCTACTTGCCAAAGTGGTACCATTCTTGGCCACGAAGGGATTGGGATTGTTGAAGAAGTTGGGGAAGGAGTTTCCAACTTCAAAAAAGGTGACAAGGTCTTGATTTCTTGCGTCTGTGCCTGTGGTAAATGCTACTACTGTAAAAAAGGAATTTATGCCCACTGTGAAGACGAAGGGGGGCTGGATTTTCGGTCACTTGATTGATGGTATGCAGGCTGAATATCTACGTGTCCCTCATGCAGATAATACTCTTTACCATACTCCAGAAGACTTGTCAGATGAAGCTTTGGTTATGCTGTCAGACATTCTGCCTACTGGATATGAAATTGGTGTCTTAAAAGGGAAAGTAGAACCTGGTTGCAGCGTAGCCATTATTGGTTCAGGTCCAGTTGGATTGGCTGCTCTTTTAACAGCCCAATTCTATTCACCAGCTAAATTGATTATGGTAGACCTAGACGATAACCGCTTGGAAACTGCCCTATCATTCGGTGCGACTCATAAGGTTAATTCTTCAGACCCTAAAAAAGCCATTAAAGAAATTTATGATTTGACAGATGGTCGTGGTGTGGATGTCGCTATCGAAGCTGTAGGGATTCCTGCAACATTTGATTTCTGTCAAAAGATTATCGGTGTAGACGGAACGGTTGCCAACTGTGGTGTGCATGGTAAACCAGTTGAATTCGATTTAGATAAACTTTGGATTCGCAACATCAATGTAACAACTGGTTTGGTATCTACAAATACGACTCCACAATTGTTGAAAGCACTTGAAAGTCATAAGATTGAACCAGAAAAATTGGTAACTCACTATTTCAAACTCAGTGAAATTGAAAAAGCCTACGAAGTCTTCAGTAAGGCAGCAGACCACCATGCCATTAAGGTCATTATCGAAAACGATATCTCAGAAGCCTAAGTAGTAAAAATATTTTTGTACATAAGCAAATAGAAATTCAGTCATCCATCAGATGGCTGGATTTTTTATCAAAAAATTAAGAAATGAGCATATTTCTTTCCTTGTCTGGCGGAATTGGTTATAATATACGGTACAAAGGAATGAATGAATATGTATCGTGTTATAGAAATGTACGGAGATTTTGAACCGTGGTGGTTCTTAGAAGGTTGGGAAGAAGATATTGTAGCAAGTAGAAAATTTGACCAGTATTATGATGCTCTCAAATACTACAAAACTTGCTGGTTTAGATTAGAACAAGAATCCCCTCTTTATAAAAGTAGAAGCGACTTGATGACCATTTTTTGGGACCCGGAAGACCAACGCTGGTGTGATGAATGTGATGAGTATTTACAACAATACCATTCTTTGGCTCTTTTGCAGGATGAGCAGGTTATCCCAGACGAAAAACTACGCTCAGGCTATGAAAAACAAACCAGTCAGGAAAGGAATCGTTCTTGCCGTATGAAATTAAAATAGAGAAAAGTAACTTTTTTGGAGTTGCTTTTTTTATTTTTCTAACGCTTTGCGAATAGTATAGGTGAGGAGGTAAGTATGGTTCAAGAAATTGCACAAGAAATCATTCGTTCAGCTCGGAAAAAAGGGACGCAGGATATTTATTTTGTCCCTAAGTTAGACGCCTATGAGCTTCATATGAGGGTAGGAGACGAGCGCTGTAAAATTGGTAGCTATGATTTTGAAAAGTTTGCAGCCGTTATCAGTCACTTTAAGTTTGTGGCGGGTATGAATGTGGGAGAAAAAAGACGTAGTCAACTGGGTTCCTGTGATTATGCCTATGACCAGAAGATGGCGTCTCTACGTTTATCTACTGTAGGCGATTATCGGGGGCATGAGAGTTTGGTTATCCGTTTGTTGCACGATGAGGAGCAGGACTTGCATTTTTGGTTTCAGGATATTGAAGAATTAGGCAAGCAGTACAGGCAACGGGGACTCTATCTTTTTGCTGGCCCGGTTGGGAGTGGTAAGACGACCTTGATGCATGAATTGTCCAAGTCACTCTTTAAAGGACAGCAAGTTATGTCCATCGAAGATCCTGTCGAAATCAAGCAGGACGACATGCTTCAGTTGCAGTTGAACGAAGCAATCGGCCTAACCTATGAAAATCTAATCAAACTTTCCTTGCGTCATCGACCAGATCTCTTGATTATCGGAGAAATTCGTGACAGAGAGACGGCGCGTGCAGTGGTCAGAGCTAGTTTGACAGGTGCGACAGTCTTTTCAACCATTCACGCCAAGAGTATCCGAGGTGTTTATGAGCGTCTGCTGGAGTTGGGTGTGAGTGAAGAAGAATTGGCAGTTGTTCTGCAAGGAGTCTGCTACCAGAGATTAATCGGGGGAGGAGGAATCGTTGACTTTGCAAACAGAGATTATCAAGAACACCAAGCAGCCAAGTGGAATGAGCAAATTGACCAGCTTCTTAAAGATGGACATATCACAAGTCTTCAGGCTGAGACGGAAAAAATTAGCTACAGCTAAGCAAAAAAATATCATCACCCTATTTAACAATCTCTTTTCTAGCGGTTTTCATCTGGTGGAGACTATCTCCTTTTTAGATAGGAGTTCCTTGTTGGATAAGCAGTGTGTGACCCAGATGCGTACAGGCTTGTCTCAGGGGAAATCATTCTCAGAAATGATGGAAAGTTTGGGATGTTCAAGTGCTATTGTCACTCAGTTATCCCTAGCTGAAGTTCATGGCAATCTCCACCTGAGTTTGGGAAAGATAGAAGAATATCTGGACAATCTGGCCAAGGTCAAGAAAAAATTGATTGAAGTAGCGACCTATCCCTTGATTTTGCTGGGTTTTCTTCTCTTAATTATGCTGGGGCTACGGAATTACCTGCTCCCACAACTGGATAGTAGCAATATTGCCACCCAAATTATCGGTAATCTGCCACAAATTTTTCTAGGCATGGTAGGGCTTGTTTCCGTGCTTGCCCTTTTAGCACTAACTTTTTATAAAAGAAGTTCTAAGATGAGTGTCTTTTCTATCTTAGCACGCCTTCCCTTTATTGGAATCTTTGTGCAGACCTACTTGACAGCCTATTATGCACGTGAATGGGGGAATATGATTTCACAGGGAATGGAGCTGACGCAGATTTTTCAAATGATGCAGGAACAAGGTTCCCAGCTCTTTAAAGAAATCGGTCAAGATCTGGCTCAAACCCTGAAAAATGGCCGTGAATTTTCTCAGACGATAGGAACCTATCCTTTCTTTAGGAAGGAATTGAGTCTCATCATAGAGTATGGGGAAGTTAAGTCCAAGCTGGGTAGTGAGTTGGAAATCTATGCTGAAAAAACTTGGGAAGCCTTTTTTACCCGAGTCAGCCGCACCGTGAATTTGGTGCAGCCACTGGTTTTTATCTTTGTGGCACTGATTATCGTTTTACTTTATGCGGCAATGCTCATGCCCATGTATCAAAATATGGAGGTAAATTTTTAAAATGAAAAAAATGATGACATTCTTGAAAAAAGCTAAGGTTAAAGCTTTTACATTGGTGGAGATGTTAGTAGTCTTGCTGATTATCAGCGTGCTTTTCTTGCTCTTTGTACCTAATCTGACCAAGCAAAAAGAAGCAGTCAATGACAAAGGAAAAGCAGCTGTTGTTAAGGTGGTGGAAAGCCAGGCAGAACTTTATAGCTTGGATAAAAATGAAGATGCTACTCTGAGCAAGTTACAAGGAGATGGGCGCATCACGGAAGAACAGGTTAAAGCTTATAATGAATACTATACTAAAAATGGAGGGGCAAATCGTAAAGTCAATGATTAAGGCCTTTACCATGCTGGAAAGTCTCTTGGTTTTGGGACTTGTGAGTATCCTTGCCTTGGGCTTATCCAGCTCTGTCCAGTCCACTTTTGCAGCAGTAGAGGAGCAGATTTTCTTTATGGAGTTTGAAGAACTCTATCGGGAAACCCAAAAACGCAGTGTAGCCAGTCAGCAAAAGACTAGTCTAAATTTAGATGGGCAGACGCTTAGCAATGGCAGTCAAAAGTTGACAGTTCCTAAAGGAATTCAGGCACCATCAGGCCAAAGTATTACATTTGACCGAGCTGGGGGCAATTCGTCCCTGGCTAAGGTTGAATTTCAGACCAGTAAAGGAGCGATTCGCTATCAATTATATCTAGGAAATGGAAAAATTAAACGCATTAAGGAAACAAAAAATTAGGGCAGTGATTTTACTGGAAGCAGTAGTCGCTCTAGCTATCTTTGCCAGCATTGCGACCCTCCTTTTGGGACAAATTCAAAAAAATAGGCAAGAGGAAGCAAAAATCTTGCAAAAGGAAGAAGTCTTGAGGGTAGCTAAGATGGCCCTGCAGACGGGGCAAAATCAGGTAAGCATCAACGGAGTTGAGATTCAGGTATTTTCTAGTGAAAAAGGATTGGAGGTCTACCATGGTTCAGAACAGTTGTTGGCAATCAAAGAGCCATAAGGTCAAGGCTTTTACCTTGTTAGAATCCCTGCTTGCCCTCATTGTCATCAGTGGGGGATTACTCCTTTTTCAAACTATGAGTCAGCTCCTCATTTCAGAAGTTCGCTACCAGCAACAAAGCGAGCAAAAGGAGTGGCTCTTGTTTGTGGACCAACTTGAGGCAGAATTAGACCGTTCGCAGTTCGAAAAAGTAGAAGGCAATCGCCTATACATGAAGCAAGATGGCAAGGACATCGCCATCGGTAAGTCAAAGTCAGACGATTTTCGTAAAACCGATGCTAGTGGACGGGGGTATCAGCCTATGGTTTATGGCCTCAAATCAGCTCAGATTACAGAGGACAATCAACTGGTTCATTTTCGTTTCCAGTTTCAAAAAGGCTTAGAAAGGGAGTTCATCTATCGTGTGGAAAAAGAAGAAAGTTAAGGCAGGTGTTCTCCTCTACGCAGTCACCATAGCAGCCATCTTTAGTCTTTTGTTGCAATTTTATTTGAACCGACAAATCGCCCACTATCAAGACTATGCTTTAAATAAAGAAAAATTGGTTGCTTTTGCCATGGCTAAACGAACCAAGGATAAAGCCGAGCAAGAAAGTGGGGAACAGGTTTTTAATCTAGGTCAGGTAAGCTATCAAAACAAGAAAACAAGCTTGGTGACGACTGTTCGTACGTCTAAGAGCCAATATGAGTTTCTGTTTCCTTCAGTCAAAATCAAAGAAGAGAAAAGAGATAAAAAGGAAGAGGTAGCGACCGATTCAAGCGAAAAAGCGGAGAAAAAAAATCAGAAGAGAAGCCTGAAAAGAAAGAGAATTCCTAGTCAATTCAACTATAATGCGTTGAATCCAGAATAGTCCACTGTAGTTTCTAGAAAATTGCTGGAAATGGATGTTAAGCTCCAATTCATTTGTTTATATCTTATTTCAGTTTACTATACTTTGTGCTAAATTAAAGATATGAAACATGATTTTAACCACAAAGCAGAAACTTTCGATTCCCCTAAAAATATCTTCCTCGCAAACTTGGTATGTCAAGCAGCCGAGAAACAGATTGATCTTCTATCAGACAAAGAAATTTTAGATTTCGGTGGTGACACGGGTCTATTAGCCTTGCCCCTAGCCCCTAGCCAAGCAGGCTAAGTCAGTCACTCTTGTAGACATTTCTGAGAAAATGTTGGAGCAAGCTCGTTTGAAAGTGGAGCAGCAAGCAATCAAGAATATCCAGTTTTTGGAGCAAGATTTACCGAAAAATCCCTTGGAGAAAGAGATTGATTTCCTTGCTGTTAGTCGGGTTCTTCATCATATGCCTGATTTGGATGCGGCTCTCTCACTGTTTCATCAACATTTGAAGGAAGATGGGAAACTCATCATTGCTGATTTTACCAAGACAGAAGCTAATCATCATGGATTTGATTTAGCTGAACTGGAAAACAAGCTAATTGAGCATGGTTTTTCATCTGTGCATAGTCAGATTCTCTATAGCGCTGAAGACCTGTTTCAAGGAAATCACTCAGAATTCTTTTTAACAGTAGCCCAAAAATCACTCGCCTAGTCAGGGAGTGATTTTTCTATAAGGATGGAAAAAAGAAGGGAAATTTGATAAGATAGGAATATGGATTTTGAAAAAATTGAACAAGCTTATACCTATTTACTAGAGAATGTCCAAGTCATCCAAAGTGATTTGGCGACCAACTTTTATGACGCCTTGGTGGAGCAAAACAGCATCTATCTGGATGGTGAAACTGAGCTAAACCAGGTCAAAGACAACAATCAGGCCCTTAAGCGTTTAGCACTACGCAAAGAAGAATGGCTCAAGACCTACCAGTTTCTCTTGATGAAGGCTGGGCAAACAGAACCCTTGCAGGCCAATCACCAGTTTACACCGGATGCTATTGCTTTGCTTTTGGTGTTTATTGTGGAAGAGTTGTTTAAAGAGGAGGAAATTACTATCCTCGAAATGGGTTCTGGGATGGGAATTCTAGGCGCTACTTTCTTGACCTCGCTTGATAAAAAGGTGGATTACTTGGGAATGGAAGTGGATGATTTGCTGATTGATCTGGCAGCTAGCATGGCAGATGTAATTGGTTTGCAGGCTGGCTTTGTCCAAGGAGATGCCGTTCGTCCACAAATGCTCAAAGAAAGCGATGTGGTCATCAGTGACTTGCCTGTCGGCTATTATCCTGATGACGCCGTTGCGTCGCGCCATCAAGTTGCTTCTAGCCAAGAACATACTTACGCCCATCACTTGCTCATGGAACAAGGGCTTAAGTACCTCAAGTCAGACGGATACGCTATTTTTCTAGCTCCGAGTAATTTGTTGACCAGTCCTCAAAGTGATTTGTTAAAAGAATGGCTGAAAGAAGAGGCGAGTCTGGTTGCTATGATTAGTCTGCCTGAAAATCTCTTTGCTAATGCTAAACAATCTAAGACTATTTTTATCCTACAGAAGAAAAGTGAAATAGCAGTGGAGCCTTTTGTTTATCCACTTGCTAGCTTGCAAGATGCAAGTGTTTTAATGAAATTTAAAGAAAATTTTCAAAAATGGACTCAAGGTACTGAAATATAAAATAGATTTTGTTATAATAGTTGAAAACGCTTAAAAAGGGGTATCATGTTATGACAAAAACAATTGCAATCAATGCAGGAAGTTCAAGTTTGAAATGGCAATTATACTTAATGCCAGAGGAAAAAGTGTTAGCCAAAGGTTTGATTGAACGTATCGGTTTGAAAGATTCAATTTCAACTGTAAAATTTGACGGCCGTTCTGAACAACAAATTTTGGATATCGAAAATCATACACAAGCTGTTAAAATTTTATTGGATGACTTGATTCGTTTCGATATTATCAAGGCTTATGACGAGATTACAGGTGTTGGCCACCGTGTTGTAGCAGGTGGAGAATATTTCAAAGAATCAACAGTTGTTGAGGGAGATGTTTTAGAAAAAGTTGAAGAGTTGAGTTTGTTGGCTCCTCTACACAACCCGGCCAATGCAGCAGGTGTTCGTGCTTTCAAGGAATTGTTGCCAGACATTACCAGTGTAGTTGTTTTTGATACTTCCTTCCACACAAGTATGCCAGAGAAAGCTTATCGCTACCCTCTACCAACAAAATATTACACAGAAAACAAAGTTCGTAAATACGGTGCTCATGGTACAAGTCACCAGTTTGTAGCAGGAGAAGCTGCAAAACTCTTGGGACGTCCATTAGAAGACTTGAAGTTAATTACCTGTCATATTGGTAACGGAGGCTCAATTACAGCTGTGAAAGCCGGCAAATCTGTAGACACTTCTATGGGGTTCACTCCTCTTGGTGGTATTATGATGGGAACGCGTACAGGGGATATTGATCCAGCTATCATTCCTTATTTAATGCAATATACAGAGGATTTTAACACACCAGAAGATATCAGTCGTGTTCTTAACCGTGAATCAGGTCTTTTGGGAGTTTCTGCTAATTCTAGCGATATGCGCGATATAGAAGCAGCTGTAGCAGAAGGGAATCACGAGGCTAGCTTGGCTTATGAAATGTATGTTGACCGTATCCAAAAACATATCGGTCAGTACCTTGCAGTGCTAAATGGAACAGATGCCATTGTTTTCACAGCAGGTGTCGGTGAAAATGCAGAGAATTTCCGTCGTGATGTAATCTCAGGGATTTCGTGGTTTGGTTGTGATGTTGATGATGAAAAGAATGTCTTTGGCGTTACAGGAGACATCTCAACAGAGGCAGCTAAAATCCGTGTCTTGGTTATTCCAACAGATGAAGAATTAGTCATTGCCCGTGACGTTGAACGCTTGAAAAAATAAGTGAAACTAAAAAAATATTCAATACAAGGAGTTGGGAAAGTTATTTTTCCAGCTTCTTTTTCTGATGAAATTGTCCAAAACCTTGCTATGATTGGCTTTTTTGAAAAATATGGTATAATAGTAGTAATTTAATAGATGGAGTTGAGTTTTGAAGAAAAACTTTCGTGTAAAAAGAGAGAAAGATTTTAAGGCGATTTTCAAGGAGGGGACAAGTTTTGCTAATCGCAAATTTGTGGTCTACCAATTAGAAAACCAGAAAAACCATTTTCGAGTAGGTCTATCAGTTAGCAAAAAACTGGGGAATGCCGTCACTAGAAATCAAATTAAGCGACGGATTCGGCATATTATCCAGAATGCAAAAGGGAGTCTGGTAGAAGATGTCGACTTTGTTGTCATTGCTCGAAAAGGAGTCGAAACCTTGGGATACGCAGAGATGGAGAAAAATCTACTCCATGTATTAAAATTATCAAAGATTTACCGGGAAGGAAATGGGAGTGAAAAAGAAACTAAAGTTGACTAGTTTGCTAGGACTGTCTCTGTTAATCATGACAGCCTGTGCGACTAATGGGGTAACTAGCGATATTACAGCCGAATCGGCTGATTTTTGGAGTAAATTGGTTTACTTCTTTGCGAAAATCATTCGCTTTTTATCGTTTGATATTAGTATCGGAGTGGGGATTATTCTCTTTACGGTCTTGATTCGTACAGTCCTCTTGCCAGTCTTTCAGGTGCAAATGGTGGCTTCTAGGAAAATGCAGGAAGCTCAGCCACGCATTAAGGCGCTTCGAGAACAATATCCAGGTCGAGATATGGAAAGCAGAACCAAACTAGAGCAGGAAATGCGTAAAGTATTTAAAGAAATGGGTGTCAGACAGTCAGATTCTCTTTGGCCGATTTTGATTCAGATGCCGGTTATTTTGGCCTTGTTCCAAGCCCTATCAAGAGTTGACTTTTTAAAGACAGGTCATTTCTTATGGATTAACCTTGGTAGTGTGGATACAACCCTTGTTCTTCCGATTTTAGCAGCAGTATTCACCTTTTTAAGTACTTGGTTGTCCAACAAAGCTTTGTCTGAGCGAAATGGCGCTACGACTGCGATGATGTATGGGATTCCAGTCTTGATTTTTATCTTTGCAGTTTATGCGCCAGGTGGAGTCGCCCTATACTGGACAGTGTCTAATGCTTATCAAGTCTTGCAAACCTATTTCTTGAATAATCCATTCAAGATTATCGCAGAGCGCGAGGCCGTAGTACAGGCACAAAAAGATTTGGAAAATAGAAAAAGAAAAGCCAAGAAAAAGGCTCAGAAAACGAAATAAATAAGGAGGAATCTGGTAATGGTAGTATTTACAGGTTCAACTGTTGAAGAAGCAATCCAGAAAGGATTGAAAGAATTAGATATTCCAAGAATGAAGGCTCATATCAAAGTCATTTCTAGGGAGAAAAAAGGCTTTCTTGGTCTATTTGGTAAAAAACCAGCCCAAGTGGATATTGAAGCGATTAGTGAAACGACTGTTGTCAAAGCAAATCAACAGGTAGTAAAAGGCGTTCCGAAAAAAATCAATGATTTGAACGAGCCTGTGAAGACGGTTAGTGAAGAAACCGTTGACCTTGGTCATGTGGTTGATGCTATTAAAAAAATAGAGGAAGAAGGTCAAGGTATTTCTGATGAAGTCAAGGCTGAAATCTTAAAACATGAAAGACATGCCAGCACTATCTTAGAAGAAACTGGTCACATTGAGATTTTAAATGAACTTCAAATCGAGGAAGCGATGAGGGAAGAAGCAGGCGCTGATGACCTTGAAACTGAGCAAGATCAAACTGAAAATCAAGACTTGAAAGAGATGGGCTTGAAGGTCGAGCAAAGTTATGATATTGCCCAGGTGGCTACGGATGTGACTGCCTATGTTCAAGCGATTGTGGATGACATGGATGTTGAAGCTACACTTTCAAATGATTATAACCGTCGTAGCATCAATCTACAAATTGACACCAACGAACCAGGTCGTATTATCGGCTACCATGGTAAAGTCTTGAAGGCCTTGCAACTGTTGGCTCAAAATTATCTTTACAACCGCTATTCCAAAACCTTCTACGTTACAATCAATGTCAATGATTATGTCGAACACCGTGCAGAAGTCTTGCAGACCTATGCGCAAAAATTGGCGATTCGTGTTTTAGAAGAAGGACGTAGTCATCAAACAGATCCAATGTCGAATAGTGAACGCAAGATTATCCACCGTATTATCTCACGTATGGATGGCGTGACCAGTTACTCTGAAGGTGATGAGCCAAATCGCTATGTCGTTGTAGATACAGAATAAGTAAAATCAGGGTTGACCTGATTTTTTGCTAGCTAGAGGAGGTTAAACTGATGTTGAATAAGATAAGAGACTATTTAGACTTTGCTGGTTTGCAGTACCGTAATCCTGATAAAGCGGGAGCAGAGCGAGAGAAGATGCTGGCATTCCGCCACAAAGGACAAGAGGCCCGAAAGGCTTTTACAGAACTGGCCAAAGCCTTTCAAGCAAGCCATCCAGAATGGCAACTCCAACAGACTAGTCAGTGGATGAATCAGGCCCAGCGTTTGAGACCACATTTTTGGGTTTATCTACAGAGAGACGGACAAGTGACAGAACCTATGATGGCCTTACGTTTGTATGGGACATCTACTGACTTTGGAATTTCTTTGGAAGTCAGTTTCATCGAACGTAAGAAGGATGAGCAAACACTGGGCAAGCAGGCCAAAGTTTTAGACATTCCAACCGTTAAAGGGATTTATTATCTAACCTACTCTAATGGTCAAAGTCAACGGTGGGAGGCGAATGAAGAAAAGCGTCGTACTTTACGCGAGAAGGTGAGAAGTCAAGAAGTTCGAAAAGTTTTAGTGAAGGTAGATGTTCCTATGACAGAAAATTCGTCTGAAGAAGAAATCGTAGAAGGCTTATTGAAGTCTTATTCTAAAATTCTTCCCTATTATCTAGCTACGAGAAAATAAGATAATTTGTAAAACATCATAAATCATACAGTCCAAGAGTGAACAGTCCGCTGTGTAATTCTTGGTCTTTTTGTTTGCGCTTTCGCATTATATAATAAACTTACAAAAACAATTCAAAAGGAGAACAATTATGGAAGTCGTTTCAAGTGTTCTAAATTGGTTTTCTAGCAATATTTTGCAGAATCCCGCATTTTTCGTAGGTTTATTGGTGTTGATAGGATATGCACTTTTGAAAAAACCTGCCCATGACGTTTTTTCAGGGTTTGTTAAAGCAACAGTAGGGTATATGTTGCTTAACGTGGGTGCTGGTGGTTTGGTTACAACCTTTCGTCCAATCTTAGCAGCTCTTAACTACAAATTCCAAATTGGTGCAGCGGTTATCGACCCTTACTTTGGACTTGCTGCAGCAAACAACAAAATTGCAGCAGAGTTTCCAGATTTTGTTGGAACTGCAACTACAGCTCTATTGATTGGTTTTGGAATAAATATCTTGCTCGTAGCTCTTCGAAAGATTACGAAGGTAAGAACCCTCTTTATTACTGGTCACATCATGGTACAACAAGCTGCAACAGTATCTCTTATGGTTCTATTCTTAGTACCACAATTGCGCAATGCTTACGGTACAGCAGCGATTGGTATCATCTGTGGACTTTACTGGGCAGTTAGTTCAAATATGACTGTTGAGGCAACTCAACGCTTGACTGGTGGTGGCGGATTTGCGATTGGTCACCAACAGCAATTTGCAATCTGGTTTGTAGATAAAGTAGCAGGACGCTTTGGTAAGAAAGAAGAAAGTTTAGACAATCTTAAATTACCTAAGTTCCTCTCAATCTTCCACGATACAGTTGTTGCATCTGCTACCTTGATGCTCGTATTCTTCGGAGCCATTCTTTTAATCTTGGGTCCAGACATTATGTCTAATAAAGAAGTCATCACTTCAGGAACTCTATTCAATCCTGCTAAACAAGATTTCTTTATGTACATTATCCAAACAGCCTTTACCTTCTCAGTTTACTTGTTCGTTTTGATGCAAGGTGTCCGAATGTTCGTATCTGAGTTGACAAACGCCTTCCAAGGTATTTCAAACAAATTGTTGCCAGGTTCATTCCCAGCGGTTGACGTTGCAGCTTCTTATGGATTTGGTTCTCCAAATGCTGTCTTGTCAGGATTTACCTTTGGTTTGATTGGTCAATTGATTACAATTGTCTTGCTCATCGTCTTTAAAAATCCGATTCTTATTATTACAGGATTTGTACCAGTGTTCTTTGACAATGCAGCCATTGCGGTCTACGCTGATAAACGCGGCGGATGGAAAGCGGCTGTTATCCTTTCCTTTATATCAGGTGTCCTTCAAGTTGCTCTAGGAGCTCTTTGTGTGGCCCTTCTCGATTTGGCATCTTATGGTGGCTACCATGGAAATATCGACTTTGAATTCCCATGGCTTGGATTTGGATATATCTTCAAATACCTTGGTATTGTTGGTTATGTACTTGTGTGTCTCTTCTTGCTTGTTATTCCTCAACTTCAATTTGCCAAAGCAAAAGATAAAGAGAAATATTACAACGGTGAAGTTCAAGAAGAAGCTTAGTATCTAGAAAAGGAGAAATAAAATGGTTAAAGTATTAGCAGCGTGCGGAAATGGAATGGGTTCATCAATGGTTATCAAGATGAAGGTTGAAAATGCTCTCCGTAAGCTTAATCAAACAGATTTTACAGTCAATTCATGCAGTGTCGGTGAAGCTAAAGGTTTAGCAGTAGGATATGACATCGTAATCGCTTCTCTTCATTTGATTCAAGAATTGGAAGGGCGAACTAATGGGAAGTTAATTGGGCTTGATAACTTGATGGATGATAAAGAAATCACCGAAAAACTCAGTCAAGCACTACAGTAAAAGGTTGGAGGGGGCTGGACAGAAACTGAGAGTTATCGTTTCTGTCCTTCTCCCTCTTTAAATAAAGGAGGCAGATATGAATTTAAAACAAGCTTTAATTGACAATGACTCGATCCGACTAGGTTTAGAGGCTAACAATTGGAAAGAAGCAGTCAAGGTAGCAGTAGATCCCTTAATTGAAAGTGGGGCAATTTTGCCAGAGTATTACGATGCTATCATTGAATCGACTGAAGAGTATGGGCCTTACTATATCTTGATGCCAGGTATGGCTATGCCCCACGCTAGACCTGAAGCTGGTGTGCAAAGTGATGCCTTTTCATTGATTACCTTACAAAATCCTGTTGTATTTTCAGATGGGAAAGAGGTATCTGTTTTGTTGGCACTAGCAGCAACAAGCTCAAAAATTCACACAAGTGTAGCCATTCCACAAATTATTGCCCTGTTTGAATTAGAAGATTCTATTGCACGTTTACAGGCTTGCCAGACTAAAGAAGATGTCTTGGCTATGATTGAAGAATCTAAGGATAGCCCTTATCTCGAAGGATTGGATTTGGAAAGTTAGAAAGAGGAATAAAGAAATGACAAAAAGAATACCTAATTTACAAGTTGCATTAGACCATTCAGACTTGCAAGGAGCGATTAAAGCAGCTGTTTCTGTTGGTCAGGAAGTAGATATTATCGAAGCTGGAACTGTTTGCTTGCTTCAAGTTGGAAGTGAACTGGTTGAAGTCTTGCGTAGTCTTTTCCCAGATAAGATTATTGTGGCAGACACAAAATGTGCTGATGCTGGTGGAACAGTTGCTAAAAATAATGCGGTTCGTGGAGCAGACTGGATGACTTGTATCTGTTGTGCAACCATCCCTACTATGGAAGCAGCTCTAAAGGCTATCAAGACTGAACGAGGAGAACGAGGCGAAATCCAGATCGAGCTTTATGGCGATTGGACTTTTGAACAAGCTCAGCTTTGGCTAGATGCAGGTATCTCACAAGCTATTTATCACCAATCTCGTGATGCTCTTCTTGCTGGTGAAACTTGGGGTGAAAAAGACCTTAATAAGGTTAAAAAACTCATTGACATGGGCTTCTGTGTATCTGTAACAGGTGGTCTAGATGTAGATACTCTCAAACTCTTTGAAGGTGTTGATGTCTTTACCTTTATCGCAGGTCGTGGAATTACAGAGGCTGTGGATTCAGCAGGAGCAGCGCGTGCCTTCAAGGATGAAATCAAACGAATTTGGGGGTAAATCATGGTACGTCCAATTGGAATTTATGAAAAGGCAACCCCAACACACTTTACTTGGCTAGAACGTTTAAATTTTGCCAAGGAGTTAGGCTTTGATTTTGTCGAGATGTCTATTGACGAACGTGACGAGCGTTTAGCAAGACTTGACTGGAGTAAGGAAGAACGCTTGGAAGTTGTCAAAGCAATCTATGAAACTGGTGTTCGTATTCCTTCTATCTGTTTTTCAGGCCATCGTCGCTACCCATTGGGATCAAAAGATCCAGTTCTAGAGGAAAAATCTCTAGAACTCATGAAAAAATGTATCGAATTAGCTCAAGACTTGGGAGTTCGTACGATTCAATTAGCTGGTTACGATGTTTACTATGAGGAAAAGTCACCCCAGACACGCCAACGTTTTATCAAAAATTTGAGAAAAGCCTGTGACTGGGCTGAAGAAGCTCAGGTGGTACTTGCTATTGAAATTATGGATGATCCTTTCATCAGTAGCATCGAAAAATATTTGGCTATAGAAAAAGAGATTGACTCTCCCTTCCTCTTTGTATATCCAGATATTGGTAATGTGTCTGCATGGCATAATGATATCTATAGTGAGTTTTATCTTGGTCATCATGCCATCGCAGCTCTCCATCTCAAGGATACTTATGCAGTGACAGAAAGTTCAAAGGGCCAGTTCCGAGATGTACCTTTCGGGCAAGGTTGTGTCAAATGGGAAGAAGCTTTCGATATTTTAAAGGAAACCAATTATAATGGACCTTTCCTAATCGAAATGTGGTCTGAAAATTGTGAAACAGTAGAAGAAACACGCGCAGCCATTCAAGAGGCGCAAGCTTTTCTCTATCCACTCATTAAGAAAGCAGGTTTGATGTAAGATGAATCAAGTAATCAATGCTATGCGTAAACGAGTTTGTGATGCCAATCAATCATTGCCAAAACATGGACTTGTCAAATTTACCTGGGGGAATGTATCTGAAGTCAATCGCGAACTCGGTGTCATTGTTATCAAACCATCAGGCGTGGATTATGACGAATTGACACCTGAAAACATGGTAGTGACTGATCTAGATGGTAAGATCCTAGAAGGGGATTTAAGACCATCTTCCGACCTCCCAACTCATGTGCAATTATATAAGGCTTGGTCAGAAATTGGTAGTGTGGTTCACACCCATTCGACAGAAGCTGTTGGTTGGGCTCAGGCAGGTCGTGATATTCCTTTCTACGGAACAACCCATGCAGATTATTTCTACGGTTCAATCCCTTGCGCCCGTAGTTTGACCAAGGACGAAGTAGAAGTGGCCTATGAAAAAGATACTGGCCTGGTTATCGTAGAAGAGTTTGAACATCGCGGACTTAACCCGGTTGAAGTACCAGGAATTGTTGTACGCAATCACGGTCCATTCACCTGGGGCAAAAATCCAGAGAATGCTGTTTATCACTCTGTCGTACTAGAGGAAGTATCAAAGATGAATCGCTTTACAGAACAAATCAATCCAAGAGTTGAACCTGCTCCCCAGTACATACTAGAAAAACACTACCAACGTAAACATGGACCAAATGCTTATTATGGTCAAAAGTAAGAACGATGAAGGAGGAGAAAAAGATAAATTTAGCTCCTCTTTTTACATTTGATTTTTATTGAGAGTAAAGTTGGAGTTGAAGTAATTTTGAAAGATTTTTTAGAAATAGCGCTTGATATATATGGTAAAATAAAAAGAATTGCTGTGATATCAATAGATTTGGGGGATTTTTTAATATGGTACTGGATAAGGCAAGTTGTGATTTGCTTCAATATTTGATGGATCAAGAAACGTCCAAAACGATTATGGCGATTTCGAAAGATTTGAAAGAGTCAAGAAGGAAAATTTATTATCACATTGACAAAATCAATGCTGCTCTGGTTGACGAGGCGCTTCACATCATTAGTATTCCACGAATTGGTATTCACTTAACGGAAGAGCAGAGAGATGCTTGTTGTAAACTATTATCGGAAGTAGATTCGTACGATTATATCATGAGTGCGCATGAACGTATGATGATAATGTTACTATGGATAGGTATTTCTAAAGAACGTATTACGATTGAAAAATTGATAGAGTTAACAGAGGTATCTAGGAATACTGTTCTCAATGATTTGAATAGTATTCGTTATCAACTAACTTTGGAACAATATCAGGTGACCTTGCAAGTGAGCAAGTCACAGGGATACCACCTTCATGCCCACCCTCTTAATAAAATTCAGTATCTTCAATCGCTTCTATATCATATTTTTATGGAAGAAAATGCCACTTTTGTATCTATTTTAGAAGATAAGATGAAAGAGAGGTTAGATGATGAGTGTTTGCTTTCTGTTGAAATGAACCAATTTTTTAAGGAACAGGTTCCTTTAGTTGAACAAGATTTAGGGAAGAAAATAAACCATCATGAAATAACTTTTATGTTGCAGGTTCTACCTTATTTGCTGTTAAGCTGTCATAATGTTGAACAGTATCAAGAAAGACATCAGGATATAGAGAAAGAATTTTCTTTGATAAGAAAAAGAATAGAGTATCAGGTGTCTAAGAAATTAGGAGAACGGTTGTTTCAAAAGTTTGAAATTTCTTTGTCAGGACTTGAAGTTTCTCTTGTAGCTGTTCTCCTCCTCTCCTATCGTAAAGATTTGGATATTCATGCAGAAAGTGATGATTTTCGGCAATTAAAACTTGCTTTAGAAGAATTTATCTGGTATTTTGAATCACAAATCCGAATGGAGATTGAGAACAAGGATGATTTGTTACGAAATTTGATGATCCACTGTAAAGCCTTGTTATTTAGAAAGACTTACGGTATTTTTTCTAAAAATCCTCTAACAAAACAAATTCGATCCAAGTATGGAGAATTATTTTTAGTCACTAGAAAATCTGCGGAAATTTTAGAAGGAGCATGGTTTATTCGGCTAACAGACGATGATATTGCCTATTTGACGATTCATATTGGAGGATTTTTAAAGTATACACCATCGTCTCAAAAAAATATGAAAAAAGTTTATCTCGTTTGTGATGAAGGTGTTGCGGTTTCGAGACTTTTGCTGAAACAATGCAAACTTTATTTTCCAAATGAGCAAATTGACACTGTATTTACAACAGAACAATTTAAGAGTGTGGAAGATATTGCACAAGTTGATGTAGTGATTACTACTAATGATGATTTGGATAGCAGATTTCCGATTTTAAGGGTTAATCCTATCCTTGAAGCAGAAGATATTTTGAAAATGCTAGACTATCTTAAACACAATATATTTCGTAATAAGAGCAAAAGTTTCAGTGAAAATCTTTCTAGTCTTATTTCGTCTTATATTGTAGACAGCAAGTTGGCTAGTAAGTTCCAAGAAGAGGTTCAAACACTTATAAATAAAGAAATAGTAGTTCAAGCTTTTTTGGAAGATATTTGAAGGACAGTCCAATGATGAACACAAACCTGTGTTTTTCTTGGTCTTTTTTAGTGTTTTGAAGGGTGGTATACTAATCTCAAAGATAACAATTATATCCAAAGGAGGCAACATATGCCAAACGTCAAAGAAATTACAAGAGAGTCATGGATTTTAGCCACTTTCCCAGAGTGGGGAACATGGTTGAACGAAGAAATCGAAGAAGAAGTCGTACCTGAAGGCAACTTTGCCATGTGGTGGCTAGGCAACTGTGGTACTTGGATTAAGACACCAGCTGGTGCTAACGTTGTCATGGACCTTTGGTCAAACCGTGGAAAATCAACCAAAAAAGTGAAAGATATGGTTCGTGGGCACCAAATGGCAAATATGGCAGGTGTTCGTAAGTTGCAACCAAACTTGCGTGTTCAGCCAATGGTTATCGATCCATTTGCTATCAACGAACTAGACTATTACTTAGTTTCACACTTCCACAGTGATCATATCGACCCATACACAGCTGCAGCAATTCTCAACAATCCTAAGTTAGAGCATGTTAAGTTTATCGGTCCTTACCACTGTGGACGAATCTGGGAAGGATGGGGTGTTCCAAAAGAACGTATCATCGTTGTTAAACCAGGTGACACTATCGAATTAAAAGATATGAAGATTCATGCAGTAGAATCATTTGACCGTACTTGCTTGGTAACTCTCCCAGTGAACGGTGCTGATGAGACAGGCGGTGAACTTGCTGGCTTGGCTGTTACAGATGAAGAAATGGCTCAAAAGGCTGTTAACTATATCTTTGAAACACCAGGTGGAACCATCTATCATGGTGCAGATTCTCACTTCTCAAACTATTTTGCAAAACATGGTAAAGACTTTAAAATTGATGTTGCTTTGAATAACTATGGTGAAAATCCGGTAGGTATCCAAGACAAAATGACATCTATCGACCTTCTTCGTATGGCAGAAAATCTGCGTACCAAAGTCATTATCCCAGTTCACTATGATATCTGGTCTAACTTCATGGCTTCTACTAATGAGATTCTAGAACTTTGGAAAATGCGAAAAGATCGCTTGCAATACGATTTCCATCCATTTATCTGGGAAGTTGGCGGTAAGTACACTTATCCTCAAGATCAACACTTAGTAGAATACCATCATCCACGTGGTTTTGATGATTGTTTTGAACAAGACTCTAACATTCAATTTAAAGCTTTGCTATAATATAAAAATATTCTTTGGAGGTTATCCGTATGTTGCATGATACGGATAATTTTCATATAATAGTAAAATAGAATGTGTGATTCAATAATCACCTCAAATAGAAAGGAAATTCTATGTCAAATCTATCTGTTAATGCAATTCGTTTTCTAGGTATTGACGCCATTAATAAAGCCAACTCAGGTCATCCAGGTGTGGTTATGGGAGCGGCTCCGATGGCTTACAGCCTCTTTACAAAACAACTTCATATCAATCCAGCTCAACCAAACTGGATTAACCGCGACCGCTTTATTCTTTCAGCAGGTCATGGTTCAATGCTCCTTTATGCTCTTCTTCACCTTTCTGGTTTTGAAGATGTCAGCATGGATGAGATTAAGAGTTTCCGTCAATGGGGTTCAAAAACACCAGGTCACCCAGAATTTGGTCATACGGCAGGGATTGATGCTACGACAGGTCCTCTAGGGCAAGGGATTTCAACTGCTACTGGTTTTGCCCAAGCAGAACGTTTCTTGGCAGCCAAATATAACCGTGAAGGCTACAATATCTTTGACCACTATACTTACGTTATCTGTGGAGACGGAGACTTGATGGAAGGTGTCTCAAGCGAGGCAGCTTCATACGCAGGTTTGCAAAAACTTGATAAGTTGGTTGTTCTTTATGATTCAAATGATATCAACTTGGATGGTGAGACAAAGGATTCCTTTACAGAAAGTGTTCGTGACCGTTACAATGCCTACGGTTGGCATACTGCCTTGGTTGAAAATGGAACAGACTTGGAAGCCATCCATGCTGCTATCGAAACAGCAAAAGCTTCAGGCAAGCCATCTTTAATTGAAGTGAAGACGGTTATTGGATACGGTTCTCCAAACAAACAAGGAACTAATGCTGTACACGGCGCCCCTCTTGGAGCAGATGAAACTGCATCAACTCGTCAAGCCCTCGGTTGGGACTACGAACCATTTGAAATTCCAGAACAAGTATATGCTGATTTCAAAGAACATGTTGCAGACCGTGGCGCATCAGCTTATCAAGCTTGGACTAAATTAGTTGCAGATTATAAAGAAGCTCATCCAGAACTGGCTGCAGAAGTAGAAGCCATCATCGACGGACGTGATCCAGTCGAAGTGACTCCAGCAGACTTCCCAGCTTTAGAAAATGGTTTTTCTCAAGCAACTCGTAATTCAAGTCAAGATGCCTTGAATGTTGTGGCAGCTAAATTACCAACCTTCCTAGGTGGATCAGCTGACCTTGCTCACTCAAACATGACTTATATCAAGACGGATGGACTTCAAGACGATACCAATCGCTTGAATCGTAACATTCAGTTTGGTGTTCGTGAATTTGCAATGGGAACAATCTTGAACGGGATGGCCCTTCATGGTGGACTTCGTGTATACGGTGGAACTTTCTTCGTCTTCTCTGACTATGTGAAGGCAGCTGTCCGCTTGTCAGCCTTACAAGGACTTCCTGTGACTTATGTCTTTACCCATGATTCAATCGCAGTTGGGGAAGATGGTCCGACTCACGAACCAGTTGAGCATTTAGCAGGTCTTCGTGCTATGCCAAATCTAAATGTTTTCCGTCCAGCAGATGCGCGTGAAACGCAAGCAGCTTGGTACCTTGCAGTGACAAGTGAGAAAACACCAACTGCCCTTGTCTTGACACGTCAAAACTTGACTGTTGAAGATGGAACAGACTTCGACAAGGTTGCTAAAGGTGCTTATGTTGTATATGAAAATGCAGCCGACTTTGATACCATCTTGATTGCGACAGGTTCAGAGGTTAATCTTGCTATCTCAGCTGCTAAAGAATTGGCTAGTCAAGGCGAAAAAATCCGCGTAGTCAGCATGCCATCTACAGATGTCTTTGATAAACAAGATGCAGCTTACAAGGAAGAGATTCTTCCAAATGCAGTCCGCCGTCGTGTTGCAGTCGAAATGGGTGCAAGTCAAAACTGGTACAAATATGTTGGTCTCGATGGTGCCGTTCTAGGTATTGATACCTTCGGAGCCTCTGCCCCAGCACCAAAAGTATTGGCAGAATATGGCTTTACTGTAGAAAATCTTGTAAAAATTGTTCGAAACTTGAAATAATCCTAAAAATCAGGGCGTAAGCTCTGGTTTTTCTTACCAGAAAAGTAAGGTACAATCTTGTAAAAGTAGCTGAAATTTGATATAGTAGTCCTATGTAAAAGACAAAGGAGAAAACAATGAATCCAAATATTACTTTTTTAATCATGCTTGTAGGTATGATGGCCTTGATGTTCTTTATGCAACGTTCTCAAAAGAAACAAGCTCAAAAGCGTATGGAAAGCTTAAATAAACTACAAAAAGGCTATGAAGTGATTACAATCGGTGGACTTTATGGAACAGTCGATGAAGTAGATACGGAGAAGGGAACAATAGTTCTTGACGTAGATGGAGTTTACTTGACTTTTGAACTAGCTGCTATCAAGACAGTATTACCGCTGAAAGAAACAGCTTCACTAGAAGGCGCAATTGAAAAATAAGACGGGATCACGAACTCCCGTTTTTCTATAAAAGAAAGGAAATGGGATGAAAAAATTAGTCTTTGTCTGTCTGGGAAATATTTGCCGTAGCCCTATGGCCGAGTTTGTTATGAAATCAATGACAGATAACTACGAAATCCAAAGTCGAGCAACTTCCTCTTGGGAACATGGCAATCCGATTCATAAGGGGACTCAGGGAATTTTTCAACAGTATGAGATTCCTTATGACAAGAACAAGACATCGCTTCAGATTAGTAAGGAAGATTTTGAAGCCTTTGATTATATTATCGGAATGGACGCTTCAAATATTTCTGACTTACGTCAGATGTGTCCAGTAGACTGTCAAGATAAGATTTACTCATTTTCATCTGAAAGTGTTCCAGACCCTTGGTATACAGGAGATTTTGAAGAAACCTATCGACGTGTTCAAGAGGGCTGTCAAGCTTGGTTAGAACGTTTAGAAAAGGAGAGTTAAGGTGGAAAATCTTACGAATTTTTACGAAAAGTATCGTGTCTATCTGACTCGTCCACGTTTAGAGCTTTTGGCAGTAGTTACCATTGTTTTCTGTGCTGTACTCGTCTTTTTTCTAAATATTCCAGGAAAAGGTGTCTTAAAACTCGATAATGGAACGATTGTTTATGATGGCAGTCTTGTCCGTGGTAAAATGAATGGTCAAGGTACCATTACCTTCCAAAATGGAGACCAATATACAGGTGGCTTCAACAATGGAGCCTTCAACGGAAAAGGTACCTTTCAATCTAAAGAAGGCTGGACCTACGAAGGTGATTTTGTAAATGGTCAGGCTGAAGGAAAAGGGAAACTAACAACAGAACAAGAAGTCGTTTATGAAGGAACTTTTAAACAAGGCGTTTTTCAACAAAAATAAAGCCTCCTTATCCAAAGGAGGTATTATTAGAACCACAAGGTAAGCGCTTACCTGTAAATCCCTTTCTTTCCAAATCCCTCTTCCAAGCAAGTTTGTGAAATAAAAAATATTTGAAATAAATTTCACAAACTTCAAAGATAAAACCTGATAAGAAAAGAAAATGAGAAAAGTTTCACAAGAGTTTAAAAATTCTTTGTGAAATGTTTATGAAACTGTTTACAAAGTTGAAATAATGCGTTATAATAAACTTGTGAAAAAATTAACAAAGGATATCGTTCCTTGAAAGCTATGGAGGAAAATATGGCTGATAAAAAAACTGTGACACCAGAGGAAAAGAAACTCGTTGCTGAAAAACACGTAGATGAGTTGGTTCAAAAAGCTCTAGTTGCCCTTGAAGAAATGCGTAAATTGGATCAAGAGCAAGTTGACTACATCGTTGCCAAAGCATCAGTAGCAGCTTTGGATGCCCACGGAGAATTGGCTTTACATGCCTTTGAAGAAACAGGACGTGGTGTATTTGAAGACAAAGCAACTAAGAACTTGTTTGCCTGTGAACACGTAGTAAACAACATGCGCCACACTAAGACAGTTGGCGTTATCGAAGAAGACGATGTAACAGGATTGACTCTTATTGCTGAACCAGTTGGTGTTGTTTGTGGTATTACTCCAACAACAAACCCAACATCAACAGCAATCTTCAAATCATTGATTTCATTGAAGACACGTAACCCAATCGTCTTTGCCTTCCATCCATCAGCACAAGAATCATCTGCTCATGCAGCTCGTATCGTCCGCGATGCAGCTATCGCAGCTGGTGCTCCTGAAAACTGTGTGCAATGGATTACTCAACCATCTATGGAAGCAACAAGTGCCCTTATGAACCACGAAGGTGTTGCGACAATCCTTGCAACAGGTGGTAATGCCATGGTTAAGGCGGCTTATTCATGTGGTAAACCAGCTCTTGGGGTAGGTGCCGGAAACGTTCCAGCTTATGTTGAAAAATCAGCAAACATTCGTCAAGCAGCACACGATATCGTCATGTCTAAATCATTTGATAACGGTATGGTCTGTGCATCTGAACAAGCAGTTATCATTGATAAAGAAATTTACGATGAATTTGTAGCAGAGTTCAAATCTTACCACACTTACTTTGTAAACAAAAAAGAAAAAGCTCTTCTTGAAGAGTTCTGCTTCGGCGTCAAAGCAAACAGCAAAAACTGTGCTGGTGCAAAATTGAACGCTGACATCGTTGGTAAACCAGCAACTTGGATTGCAGAACAAGCAGGATTTACAGTTCCAGAAGGAACAAACATTCTTGCTGCAGAATGTAAAGAAGTTGGCGAAAATGAGCCATTGACTCGTGAAAAATTGTCACCAGTTATTGCAGTTTTGAAATCTGAAAGCCGTGAAGATGGTATTACTAAGGCTCGTCAAATGGTTGAATTTAACGGTCTTGGACACTCAGCAGCTATCCACACAGCTGACGAAGAATTGACTAAAGAATTTGGTAAAGCTGTTAAAGCTATTCGTGTTATCTGTAACTCACCTTCTACTTTTGGTGGTATTGGGGACGTTTACAATGCCTTCTTGCCATCATTGACACTTGGATGTGGTTCTTACGGACGCAACTCAGTTGGGGATAACGTTAGTGCCATTAACCTCTTGAATATCAAAAAAGTCGGAAGACGGAGAAATAACATGCAATGGATGAAACTTCCTTCAAAAACATACTTTGAACGTGATTCAATTCAATACCTTCAAAAATGTCGTGACGTTGAACGTGTCATGATCGTTACTGACCATGCCATGGTAGAGCTTGGTTTCCTTGATCGTATCATCGAACAACTGGACCTTCGTCGCAATAAGGTTGTTTACCAAATCTTTGCGGATGTAGAACCGGATCCAGATATCACAACTGTAAACCGTGGTACTGAGATTATGCGTGCCTTCAAACCAGATACCATCATCGCACTCGGTGGTGGGTCTCCGATGGATGCTGCCAAAGTAATGTGGCTCTTCTACGAGCAACCAGAAGTGGACTTCCGTGACCTTGTCCAAAAATTCATGGATATCCGTAAACGTGCCTTCAAGTTCCCATTGCTTGGTAAGAAGACTAAATTCATCGCGATTCCAACTACATCTGGTACAGGATCTGAAGTAACACCATTTGCCGTTATCTCTGATAAAGCAAACAACCGTAAATACCCAATCGCTGACTACTCATTGACACCAACTGTGGCAATCGTAGATCCTGCTTTGGTATTGACAGTTCCAGGATTTGTTGCTGCTGATACTGGTATGGACGTATTGACTCACGCGACAGAAGCATACGTATCACAAATGGCTAGTGACTACACTGATGGTTTAGCACTTCAAGCCATTAAATTGGTCTTTGAAAATCTCGAAAGCTCAGTTAAGAATGCAGACTTCCACTCACGTGAGAAAATGCATAACGCTTCAACAATCGCTGGTATGGCCTTTGCCAATGCCTTCCTAGGTATTTCTCACTCAATGGCCCATAAGATTGGTGCGCAATTCCACACAATCCACGGTCGTACAAATGCTATCTTGCTTCCATACGTTATCCGTTACAACGGTACACGTCCAGCTAAGACAGCAACATGGCCTAAGTACAACTACTACCGTGCAGATGAAAAATACCAAGATATCGCACGCATGCTTGGACTTCCAGCTTCTACTCCAGAAGAAGGGGTTGAATCTTACGCAAAAGCTGTCTACGAACTCGGTGAACGTATTGGGATCCAAATGAATTTTAGAGACCAAGGAATTGACGAAAAAGAATGGAAAGAACATTCTCGTGAATTAGCCTTCCTGGCTTATGAAGACCAATGTTCACCAGCTAACCCACGTCTTCCAATGGTAGACCATATGCAAGAAATCATCGAAGATGCATACTATGGCTACAAAGAAAGACCAGGACGCCGTAAATAATTGTTTATCAGTCTAGAAGCAAGACAAAAACTCAATTTGAGGGAAAGATCCAGTAATTTTTCTATGATAAAAGGCATCCTATCAAGGTTTTTGAACACCTGATAGGATGCCTTTTTATGATATTGAGGCCTTTTTGCCCTTTTTGAAAAACTAGAATAGAAACAAAATATATAATAGATTGAAACTAGAGTAGTACACATCTGCTTCTAAAACATTGTTAGAATTCGATTTGACTGTCCTGATCAATTTGTCCTGTTCTTATTTCATTTTAATATATAAAAAATATAGTATAGTAGACTGAATCTAAAATAGTACGAAACAATTGCTAAAACATTTATAGAAATTAATTTTACTTTCCTGATAGAGTTGTTCACATCTTATTTCAATTCACTATAGTTTAATTTAAGAGTAGTATTTACTAAGGCCCAATTAAAATCAAAGAGCAAACTAGAAAACGAGTGCCATTCAGCTCAAAACACTGATTTGAGATTGCAGATAAGACTAGCCCCCTCATTAACAGATTTACGAGAAAACGATGACAAGGTGTGTTGCTTTTTGATTTCTAAAGAGTATAATGATAGATCTCTATAAAATAAGTGCGAAGGAAATGAGCTTTTATAGTCCTTTCGTTTTAAAATACTATCTCAGATATTCTTATATCGACAAGAAGTTTTTGAGTCATTCCCTCATCATACATATTAAATAAATAGTGGCTCATTCAATTTTTCACTAGAATAATAAGCTAGTATAGTAAACTGAAATAAGATATAAACAAATAAATTGGAGCTTAACATCTATTTCCAGCAATTTTTTAGAAATTGCAGTGGACTATTCTAGATTCAACATATTATAAAAACTAGAGTAAAAGAAAAGGATTGGATCTTGTGTAATGCAGGATCCAATCCTTTCAATCATTTTGTCCAACTTTTGGAGGTTCCTACAATGTAGCCGTCATTAATAAAGACAGATGGGAACGACAGTGTTCCTATTTATTTTGATAGAGATCGATGAATTCTTTAGATAGCAACTGAATAATCTCCGTTGAAGCCATTTGGTCTTCTGCATGCATAAATAGCAAGGAGAATCCTATTTTTTCTCCAGTAGCTTCTTTTTGTATGAGATTAGAGTGAATCTTGTGCACTTCTACTAAGGAGTCTTCCGCTTCTTCAACTTTAATTTTCGCTTCTTTTAAATTTCCTGCCTTAGCTAGTTGGATGGCTTCAATAAAGGATGATTTGGCTGCTCCACTATTGGCAATGAGCTGAAAACAGATATATTCCATTTCTTCTGTCATCTTATTTCTCCTATCCATGCAAGTGCTTGTTCCAGAACTTTTGCTCCATTCATCATTCCGTAATCCCGCATATCAATGGTATCTACAGGGATATTTCCTGCAATTTCTTTCACAGCAAGTAACTCATAACGAATTTGTGGCCCAATTAGAATGACATCTGCTTCATGGATATTCTTTTTAGCTTCTGTCATTGATTTTGCTTGGATAGAAATTTCAATCCCACGTTCAGTCGCACTTTGTTGCATTTTTTTAACAAGCATACTTGTCGACATTCCCGCATTACATACTAATAAAATTTGTTTCATAATCTTAACCTTCCATTTCTTGTTCAACAACTTTGTCATTAACTTTGATAAATGGAATGTATAGAAGAACTCCAAGTGCAAAGATGATGAATTGAACTAGAACTGCTCTCACGTCCCCTGCTGTTGCTAACCATGCATTTAAGAATACTGGTGTAGTCCAAGGAACTTGTATAAATGCAGGACTCATGAATCCTGTAACTGTTGCTAAGTAGCTGATTAAAATACCAAGGACTGGAACTGTGATAAATGGAATAGCTAATGAAATGTTATAAACGATTGGGTAACCGAATAATACTGGTTCATTGATATTGAAGATACCAGGTCCAAAAGATAATTTAGCCACGTTTTTAGAGACAGCATTGCGACTCACTAAGAATGTTGCTATTAATAAACATAATGTAGATCCACTACCACCCATTAAAGCGAATGTTTGTATTTGTGATAAGTTGATGATGTGTGGAATGGCTTGTCCATTATTTGCTGCAGTGATGTTTTCAGTAATGTTAATTAATAGTAATGGTTCTAAGATGGCACTGTAAATAACTGCTTGGTGAATACCAAATAGCCATAACATATTTCCTAAAGAGTAAATAATAATGACCCCGATTAAGCTTGTACCAATATGACGAATTGGTTCTTGAATAAAGATTGTAATGATTGAGATTAAGTTCATTCCAGTTATATTGAATAATAATGCTGAAACAATCCCAAATAAGGAGATGACAGTCATGACTGGAAGTAATACGCTAAATGATCTACTAACAGCTGGTGGAATATTTTCACCAAGGTTCATTTGTAAAGCTTTAACGTTTGATAATTCAATGAATAATTCTGTTGCAATAATCGCTACGATAACCCCGGCGAACATTGCGCCTGTACCTGTGTTGTTGAATGAAAGAACACCTGAAATGTTTACCGCATCTTTTGCTCCGTCAGGAACTACAGAAACTGTATTTGGCATCATCACAATTAAAGAAACTAATGATAGCATTGATGCTGCTAACGGGTTTTCGAAATCTCTGTTTTTAGCTAAGAAATAACCAACCATTACAGCAATAATCATACCTGAAATACTTAAAGTACCGTTTGCAATTGTTATTCCCCAATATTGGAATCTTGTTAATGTATCCCCTTGGAAAATCCACTTAAATACCGTGTTGTTCAAAAGAACGATTAAACCTGCCAAAATATATAATGGCATTACTGTTACGAATGCATCTCTTAGGGTTTTTAAATGAATTTGGTTCCCTAGTTTACCAGCAAAGGTGGCAAATTGATCTATAAATTTTGAGTTTTTCATCTGAATATCTCCTCTCTTTACTCCTCAATTTCTACTTCAAAACCGTTATTGTCACTTACTTTGCGATACCATCTTCCTGAGCTCTTGATGGTTCTCTTTTGCGTTTCTAAATCAACGGAGATAAATCCGTAACGATTCTTATATGCATTATTCCAAGACCAGCAATCAAATGCGGTCCAAGCGTGGTATCCAAAACAGTGACTTCCCTCTTCAATGGCTTTATGTAGCCATCTTAAATGTTCTTCATAAAATTCAATACGATACACGTCATCGATAACTCCATTTTCACCGATAAACCGTGCTTCGTTTTCAACACCCATTCCGTTTTCACTGATAAACCATGGAATATTATCATATTCTTCCTTCACAATCATAGCAATATCATAAATGGCTTTCGGAAAAATTTCCCAACCACGATATGGATTCATGCGACGCTCCAGCCATTCATACTCTTTGAAGTATTGGTCTGGCATCCAGGGCGTCTGATATTCCTCAGGATTTGCTTGTGCTTGAACACGTTTTGGATGGTAGTAGTTTACTCCAAGAAAATCAACCGTATTTGATTTCATCAGTTGAAGCTCTTTTTCGGTATGACTCCATAACACGCCATCTCTCTCTAGCTGTTTTACCAATCTTTCTGGGAAAGTTCCTTTAACAGCTGGATTCAAGAAGACTTTGTTAAAGAAGTCATCTGTAAATCGACTTGCTTCTAAGTCTTCTGGAGAATTACTTCTTGGATAAGCAGGTGTCAAGTTTAAAACAATCCCAATCTTTCCATCAAGTCCTAATGAGCGATATAGTTGAATCACTTTTGCACTAGCAAGGTTTAGATTATAGATGACTTGTACGGCCTCTTTTCCCTTTCCTTTTAGATTTGGATAATGGAAAGCATATAAGTATCCTGCTTCTGGAATGACCATTGGCTCATTGAAAGTTGTCCAGTAATGAACCTTATCTCCAAAGCATGTGAAAGCAGTCTTGGCAAACTTCACGAATAACTCCACTACATGTTTGCTTTCCCAACCACCGTATTTTTGAAGAAGTTCCACTGGTAAATCAAAATGATGTAAATTCATCACAAGATCCATCTGGTTCTTTTTAGCTTCTTCAATGATGGAATTGTAGAAAGCAATACCTTTTGGATCAGGCTCACCTGTCTCTAAATTCTTGATGAGTCGACTCCATTGGATGGAAGTGCGGAAAGAATTAACTCCAATTTCCTTCATCAAGTGGAAATCTTCGGTGTAAGTATGAAAAAAGTTACTGGCTACAAGAGGTCCGACATTATCGAAAAAATCTTCTGGATGCGTTTTGAACCAGTAGTCCATCACATTTTCATGTACTTTTCCATATTGACCTTCTGTCTGAGGTCCGCTAGAAGCAGCTCCCCACCAAAACAGATTAGGAAATACTAACTTTTTTTTCATGCTCAACCTCCTTTCTATTATCCTATACATAAAGTATAGCATAATTTTAAAATTTGTCTAGACATTTTTAAAAATTGTTGATACATATCTTGTGTTTGCCTCATTTCTTGAACTTTGTTATACTACTATTAGAATATTATAGAGAGAACCAGATTAAATGAGTACAAAATATTTATTTATTTACAATGAGATTCGTGAAAAGATTCTTTGTAATAAATATACCATGAACGAACAATTGCCTGATGAAATGACATTAGCTAAACAGTTTGCCTGTAGTCGAATGACGATCAAAAAAGCTTTAGACTTGTTAGTTTCTGAGGGCTTAATTTTTAGAAAACGTGGGCAGGGAACCTTTGTTCTCTCTCGTGGCAGCTCAAAAAGAAAATTAATCGTTCCAGAAAGAGATATCCGGGGACTGACAAAAATATCTGAAGATGCTCATTCTACAATTGACTCGAGGATTATTCACTTCAAATTAGAATTTGCAAATGAATTTTTAGCAGAAAAACTACAGGTCGCTTTGCAGAGTCCAGTTTATAATATTTACCGCCTGCGTATTATTGACGGTAAACCTTATGTTCTGGAACAAACTTATATGAGTACCGATGTTATTCCAGGTATTACTGAAGATATTTTACAAAAATCGATTTACAATTACATTGAAGGAAAGTTAGGATTGCATATTGCCAGTGCTACAAAAATCTTACGAGCTTCTTCTAGTTCAGAAAATGAGCAACATTACTTGCAGCTCCTTCCAACGGAACCGGTATTTGAAGTAGAACAAGTGGCTTATTTGGATAACGGAACTCCGTTTGAGTACTCGATTAGTCGTCATCGCTATGATTTATTTGAATTTAATTCTTTTGCATTACGACATTCCTCCTAGGAGAAAATGTGAAAATGAAGCCAATCTTTTACAGGCTCTAGTTTAAGAAAAATTTAAAACAGGGCAAGAAGGTCCCATCTATGCTTAAATGGTTTCTCTTTTCTAAATAAGATGACTTTAAAAGAGTGATCGTTTTATCCATCATGTTGAAAAATATCTTCGTATAGCTTATAGAGTAGGTACTGAAATTGTTCACCTGATCTACTTCTTATAGTTATTTAGTTTTAAATAGTGTTTCAAACATTCTTACACTGACGAGAAGTTTTTGAGTCTTTTCTTGTAACACATATAGTATATTGAGGTTAGAATAGTAGACTGTGACTTCTAAAAAATTGCTAGAAATGAATTTCAATCTCCCAATTTATTTGTTCATATCTTCTTTTAATATATTAAATAAATTCTGAATCATAATCATTTAAAAAAATTTTATTTTTTTTATTTTTCATTACGAATAATATAGATGAAGGGGAAAAAGTATGAAAACAGAACTGTTTCTTTTGCTATTAGTTCAAAAGGAGAAAAAATGAAAGTAGAAAATATTTCGTATAGGGTGGATCATCGTATATTGTTTGATAATATTTCTTTTGATACTTTGAGTTCAGGCGTGACATTAATTACTGGTAAAAATGGTACAGGAAAGTCAACTTTACTATAGTAGATTGAAACTAGAATAGTACACATCTACTTCTAAAATATTGTTAGAAATCGATTTGACTATCCTGATCTATTTGTCCTGGTCTTATTTCATTTCACTATATTTCAAATTGAGTATGACGAAGTGCGCTCCCATGTCCTGGGAACGCACTTTCTTCATATTTTTCATATTCTTGAATCCATCGATAAAGACTATTGGGATGAATTTTTAAAGTTGAACTAATCATTTTTACAGGATGAGGTTTACAGCAGAGAGTTTGAAGGCTTTATCAAAGGTTTTTCTTGGCATAATGACTTTTCCTCGTTTCCACTTAATTTTGTGTCTACTTTATTATACCAAGTCCACCCTTAAGTTAGATAATAAATCTAACTTAAGGAAGCTAGAAGGATGAGAATCCAGGTGGTCAAGAGTCCCAAACTTAAGCTGATGGGGACACCCAGAATAATTTGCTTTTTGAAGGCAAGGCCACGTTCCTCTATATTGGGAAGTGAGAGTTGAATGAGAGAACCAGCTGATGAAAAGGGTGAGATATTAGTAGATAGAGCGCCAATAACGGTGGCTGTTGTGAGTAAGTGAATATCAATCTGAGGATTTTGAGCACTGATGATAGCAATGATGGGAAAGAGGGCTGGAGCTACAACGGATAGGGTGGAACTAAAGAGTGACATCACTCCGGCTATCACACAAAAGAACAGAGGTAACCAGAAATGAGGAATGGTTGTTGTCATGAGGTGCCCTATCAGTGTGACTAAACCTGACTTGACCGCTAGAGACATTAGTAAGCTCATGCCGCAGAGCATGATAATTGTAGCCCAGGGAACCTTAGCTAAAATGGCTTCTTGCTTCCCTAATTTGAGCCTTAAGGCGAGGCAGACCATGAGTATTGAGACAAAGCCAATATCAAATGTTTTTTGATAAGTAGCTATCCAGGCGATGTTTGGGAAAATGAGATGCAACAAGGGAAAAAGCCAAACCAAAACCATGCTGCTGATCATGAGCAAGGTGGTTTGTCTTTGAACCTTGCTGAGGAGTGGTGGTTGGTCAATAGTCAAGGATGAGTTTGTTCTTCCCTTACTATAGTGACTGTAACAGGATAATAAAAGCAAGACGATGAGTGGGTAGATAATGCTGACGATAAAGATATGATTGCCAAGTGAAAAAGCTTGCTCTTCCCATCCCATTTGCTTAAACAGGCCTTGAAAGACAATGCCTGAGCTACTGGTTATCAAATTAGCCCCTCCTGAAGCTCCCCAATTGACGGCTTGAGCTCCAATCAAAGGGTGTTTGTCCGCTTTTTGACAGAGGGTAATCGCTAGAGGACAGCAAACGGCCATAGTAGTGAAAAATCCAGCACCTAAAGCAGACAAAAGGGTTGCCATCAGGTATAAAATCATGTAGAGGGCGTTAGGGTAGGTGCGTGTGCGGTAGAGAATGTGTTGAGCCAAAACATCAAGAGTACCGTTAGTTATTGCAACGTTATAAAAGAGAGAGACGCTAAAAATGGTAAAAAAGAGTGAGGTTGGCCAAAAATGAAGAAGTTCTTTGGGGCTTAATCCCATGAGAGTGGTTGCGATGAGGTAAGAAAAAGCAATAGCCAGCAGGCCAATATTGATTTTGGTGCGGTAACCAATTCCAATGGCTAGAGCAATGGCGCTAATCATTATTAAATGAATCATTGAATTGTCCTTTCAGTTAGAATATGGAAATAGGTTGGCAATTTTGGCGCTCAAAAGACCACCTGTTTCCTATTGGTACTTGACTATTATACACAAAAAAAATACAATTGTCTTGACAATTGTATTGACACTTGTTAGAATTAAAAATGAGGTATTCAGGTTTGTGATTTCCTATGGAAGTTAATAGTGATTGCCTCTAGTGCTTACAAGTGATATTAAAAATAGAGGACCTAGTGATGTCAATCATTTCAACTGATTTAACCCCTTTTCAAATAGATGATACATTGAAAGCAGCCTTGCGAGAAGATGTTCATTCCGAAGATTACAGTACCAATGCCATTTTTGATCATCATGGCCAAGCCAAGGTGTCGCTTTTTGCCAAGGAAGCTGGTGTTTTAGCGGGGCTAACCGTTTTTAAAAGGGTTTTTACCCTATTTGATGCCGAGGTGACCTTCCAGAATCCTCATCAATTTAAGGATGGGGATCGTTTGACTAGTGGCGATTTGGTTTTAGAAATCATAGGCTCGGTGAGAAGTCTCTTAACATGTGAACGCGTTGCCTTGAATTTTTTACAACATTTATCAGGGATTGCTTCGATGACAGCTGCTTATGTAGAAGCCTTAGACGATGATTGCATTAAGGTATTTGATACTCGAAAAACTACTCCTAATTTACGTCTTTTTGAGAAATATGCCGTGAGAGTTGGCGGTGGCTATAATCATCGCTTTAATTTATCAGATGCTATCCTGCTAAAAGACAATCACATTGCGGCAGTAGGTAGTGTTCAAAAGGCAATTGCTCAAGCGCGTGCCTATGCCCCTTTTGTGAAAATGGTAGAGGTGGAAGTGGAAAGCCTTGCTGCTGCCGAAGAAGCTGCGGCGGCGGGTGCTGATATTATCATGTTGGATAATATGTCATTGGAACAGATTGAACAGGCCATTACCCTAATTGCAGGACGTTCTCGGATTGAATGTTCTGGAAATATTGATATGACCACTATTAGCCGTTTTCGTGGTTTAGCGATTGATTATGTCTCCAGTGGTAGTTTAACCCATAGTGCTAAGAGTCTTGATTTTTCCATGAAGGGGTTAACCTACCTTGATGTCTAAGTTGTAAAATAAACTAACTTTTTAAAGGATGTCTTTCCTCTAGAACGAGTTTTATGTCAGATAGTTTAAACGCCTCTTCAAATATAGTAAAATGAACCAAAAATAGTACACAATGTGGTATAATCTT
>ERZ1023251.21-NODE-21-length-47550-cov-774.152269_pt1 | contig 47550 bp, 60 predicted proteins | sample MGYA00380458_ERZ1023251 | MGnify/ENA primary metagenome ERZ1023251 (study PRJEB33173, sample SAMEA4830320) | metagenome | study: EMG produced TPA metagenomics assembly of the PRJEB25223 data set...
AATTTCCCTTGCATTGCCATATAAGTCACCTTAATAATTTAATAAGTATAAAAATCCGGCATTGTTAAATTAAAATACATATCTTAAGCTACCATTCCGCTTAGCAAATAATAAATTCAACGTGTTTTCTATCATTTTTTCGGATTTAGAATAACACTTTGACTTTCTTGTAAATCTTGCTATGAAATGCCTAATGAGACTATTATAGCCCTCTATGGTAAAAGTTTGAGCTTTGCTTGTTATATGTTTTGGCTTTAAAATGACTTGACGATAAGATTTCCAGTAGTCACTAAAAAACAGTTGAATGTTATGGGTATTTAACTGCTGATAAAGTCGTTTAAAGGTGTTAGTGTCTGTTTTACCACAGACAAAGCCTAAGATTTGTTTACTGTTTGTATCAATGGCAATCCAAGTCCAGCAATAGTTTTTTGTGCTTGGTGTCGCTATGAATTTCATCAAGCTCAATGATATCTATCGTTTGATTGGTATCTTGTCTAATTTGATGTTGCTTGCTAAGTTGTTTAACCTATTGATAGACTGTACCATAACTGATGTTAAGCCACGACCTATTGAACGAAAACCCAGACCTTCTAAGTACATATCAATGGCTTGTTTTTTTAATGTCATTACTTTTTTGGTTGCTTCGTTGCTTCACAGAAAAATAGTGATGGCAACCTTTGCATTTGTATCGTTGTTTGCCATTGCCCAAGCCTGCTTTTACAAAGTGTGTGCAGTAACATTTTGGGCAATTATTATTGGGCAATTATTATAGGTCGGTGGTAGCATAGGGTTGTTATGCAACTCAAACTCATAGGTGCGTCTATTGCTTACCAATACAATATTTGTCTCTGGCCGCTCTTTAATTAGCTTAAAAATAATATTATTACCTTTTGCTACCAACGACCGGCTCTCACCATCGCCCATGCCAACCGCACCATTTTCTTCATCTAAGTACTCGCCACTTTCAAGCTGAATCAATGCTGCCTTACCAATATGGGTATTGATAGCGAATACATCATCAGGATTATAGTTAAACAGATAAATACGATTATCATGTGGAGACACCATGCCCTGCTGCTCAGCATGAACTTGCTGAAAAGCCAAAAAGAAAAAAGACATACTCAATACTGCCAGTTTATTCTTCATCATTGCACTCCTGCCGTTGATATGTTTGGGGTGGTGGTACTGGTTGGAATGGCCACTGATGGCGTTTCTGAATTAGCGGTAAAATCATCAACACGGTAAGTCTTAACAGTAAAGCCAAAAGGGTTTACCAGCCTCACATCATCTAGTGTGGGTACATTGACATATTCATATCCAAGTGTGGCAATATGGTTTGTAACAATTGGTGCTGGATTTAGCCTTTGTAAGTTATTATCCCAAGTGCCGCCGTTTACTGGGGTGACAGTCTTAGTAAAGCGAACCTGCATTAAGCCCTTTTCATCAATAATTGAAGTATTGGTGATTTTAATATCCACACGCTGAGTATCCTTATAAATTTTATGCGGTGCATCAGGGCGAGCAAATTTAGTGTTAATCTGCTGCTGCATATCTTTGTCGCTAAATAACATGGATTTATTTACTTGCTCTTGGATTGTGTACCAATCATAACTTTCTCGCAAACTAACATACATCGCTGAGAAATATTTAGCAGTCTCTTCACCTATTGTGGTTTTAGTATTATCATCCAGCATGGTTACAATATCAGTCGCCCCTGTGTTGTTATCCACACGAATCACATAAGGACGAACCTCTTTAAAGGGCGTTAAAAGTATGATTGCCACCATTGAAGCTACGGCAACACCACACGCACCATAAGCAACTTTCCATGCTTTGCGTTCACTTTTTTCAATATCACCAATGCGTGCTTGCTCAAATTCTTTAGCCGCTTTGATAAAGTCATGGCTTGCCTGTTTCGGCGTTACTTTTCTCTTTTTTGGCTCTTTAATTACTTGAGGGCCATCTTTTTTAGCTTTTCTTTTGAAAAAATTCACAATTTGACTCCTATTGGCCTTTCTCATTGAGCTCAGTCTGCACCTGCTCAGATTCTGAATCATCATTAACATAATAGCGTTCAGCTTTAGCAGGGATGAATCCTGCTTGATTGACTGCCTGCCAGCGACCTTTTGGCATGGTTAGTTTATGCGATGAAGTACAGCCAACCAGTATGGTAGTGGCAATTAAAACAACGGAAAATAGCTTTAGTTTCATATTCTTTCCTTTTCACCCAAGGGCGTGATTTACATTGACTTTCAATTATTTTTTACTTAAAATTTAGTTATAAAACAGTCGGAAGAAAGGGTGTAAAAATGTCTGAGCCAACAGTTTACTATGTCTTTGAACATCGAGAATCCACCGCCATGAAGATTCTCAAGGCAATATTTCTTCTCATAGGGGTTCACTTATTGCCTCTAAACATCATGCTTTTCCCTCTACCCACTATTCTTATCACTGCCCTAGTTCTTGCCATCTGCTACAAACAAAAAAGCATGAATTTGTTTTTGAGGGCTTTAAGGTGGCAAGTTGTTTTAGGTTGGGCTCTGCTTTTATTGGGTGTTTATAGCAATGCTCTCAGTTCTCTAAGATAAGCTTTTAAGCTATTTTCCTTTATTCTCAGCCATTGAATTGCTTGGAGATTGCGGTTTGGAACCGCCAATACCCTTAAACAAACCTCGTGCATGACCCATACTTCTTAAAGCATTACCAAACCCACCAGCAGCAAGACCTCCAAACAAAGAACTAGCCAATTGAGGTAATTGGAATAATACAACCGTAAAAACAAGAAACATGCATACTAGAACAGCGATAGAACTTATTGAGGCTGCATAACCATCAGCAGCTGCACCCACAGCCACTGAAGCGAGACCGCTATAATATGCCTCAACACCTGATTGATAACCATCCAGTTGCTTTCCAACAAACTTTAAGCTCATCTCTACCAGCATCGTAGCAAACAGAAAAAAGAACCCATAATTCAATACAGAACCCACCCAATTATTAAAAAATTGGCATGTTGCTGGAAATAGTGCAAATCCAAAAAAGATAGGACCAATAGCAGCCAAAATATTAAGTAAAACCTGAGCAACCAATAAATAAGCACCAGCTACAGCAATATAAAAAAACCAAAAATAATCAGAATTAGAGCCTTGATTAACGCCATAAACTTATCAAATAAACCGCCAAACATCGCCTCCATCGCCCCACTTGTGAGGTCGCTTACCGCACCTGTAATAGTTTTCCACATGCCAGTATCTGCACTATCGGCAGCATCTACTGTGCCATTAGCTTCACCTACCATACTTTCGCTTTCGCTCTCTACTCCATTCAGCTCCGTATCTACAATTTGTATTAACTTTTCAGCCATAACATCAATAGCTGAGGCTGAGTCATTGCCACCGTACGCCTGAGAAAGACCATCGCCAAGTCCTGCAACAAAAGGCATTACTGTACTCATGTAAGTACCTATATTCATTCCAAATCCAAGCAGAATAGCCCATGCAACGATACGCTTAAAGAGGTCAATTGCTGTCCCATGAATTGATGTTTCATTCTCCCAGTACGAATAAATGACAAACATGCAATAGACGATAAAAACCGCCTGAAAAGCAGGTGTAACCGTGCTGACTAGGTTAGCCATATTCTGCGTAATTTCGGCACTACCCTCTCTTACGCCATCAAATAAATCTGCAAAAAATGTTACTGCCATATCACAACCTCTGGTTACACCTGTTTTATTGATTTAATCACTTTGCGTTTTGATATTTCTTTTTGCGTTGCTCTTGGCGTTTTTGCTGGAATTTACTATAATTTTCTCTAGCCATTTGCTGACGAGCTACACGCTCTTCTTGCTGAGCCTGTTGCAACATAATATTCATCGTTGCAGCATTAGCTTGAATCATTGCTGACTGGGCTGTCAGTGTGTTAGTGAGGTCAGCTTTTTGGGCAGGATTTTGAGTGCGATTAATCTGTTGCATGATATTTTTCACTCTTGCTACATCTTGAGCCATCGCATCCATTCCCAGTTTTAACTGTGCTTTAGTGCGAAGTACCGCCGCCTGAGCTCTAGCTTTGCCTGATTGTGCTGACTGAGCCTTACGCTCTTCCGCTTCAGCGATTTTAACCACTTTGTCCAATGCTCCAATATCACCCCTGCGAACAGCATCGAACACATCGGAATAACCATTAGGCAGGTATCTATTTAAGGCGGTTCTAACACTTGGGTCATCTAGCAGTCCAGCATAATTGCCGTTGTCTGTGATGGCTTTGATTTGCGTATGCAATTGCTCAATTTGTCTTACTTGGTTTTCAACTTGAACAATCGCTTGTGCAATCGCCCCTACATCGAATACAGGAACGCCAGCAGCGTGTGATGGCACAGCTACCGTTAAAAGTGCTAAGCTGGCAATCACCGCTGCTGCTTTTTGTGAAAAGTTAACTTTTTTCATGGTTGTACTCCTTGGGCTTTAGCCATGGCTTCGTTGATGATAGCATCTAGGCTGTCATAGCCTTGCTTTCTAAGTCTGACCGCCCTGTAAAAACTTGGTAGCCAAACCTCAGATTTTGGTGTAATTCCACCATTATTTTGTTTGTAATGCTCCAACACAGCGTTGAGAATTTATACATTAGCTGTCGTGCCTGAAAGCACGGAAATCTCATCATTAAATCCATACAAATCAAGCGTTACAGAACTTGAGTTATGTCCTTGTTTGGCAAGAAAAGTTCGACTATCTAATGCCAATGCTTTTAACTTCAAGAACTCTTTAATCGTCAAGCCGATACGACTGTATCCACCGCCCTGCTCATTTTTATATTCCGCATCAGGGCTGGGAAGTAAAATTTTTGTTGGCGTTTGCTGAATAATCGCTGGGAAAATCTCACTTTGCACTGCTTCCTCAGGCGATTGAGTAATCAACAACATAAATTCGCCTCGCTTACGACCTGTTTTTAGAACATCAAGTATCATCTCTCTTGGAGTCTTGTACTTTAAAGGTAGCCAAAATTCTTCAACAATGGTGCAAAGCAAATCATGTTTTTTATCATTTGGCTCTTTAAATATAAAAGACACGCCAAAATTGGTTCGGTTGGTTGATAGTTTTCTTTTAGGATGTCACCCACATCAAAGCCCACAATCTTAAAATCATTGGGGTCAAACCTATTGACTGGATTATCCAGCACCCATGCAAAACGACCCACGCCATCTTCACTTCGACACCACTTCACCAGTCTCTCACGCAATCCATTGCCACCTCGTTGCGGCAAGGCTTGCAATACCGCTGCTAGGCATTTTGAACGCATATCCTGCTGATTCATGACTGAATCGATGGCATTCTTAATCTGATTTTGTTCTTCTGATGTGCAGACCGTACTTCCATCAGTTACCAACGCTACGACGAGCTCATTTAAAAACTCTCGTAACTGCGGAGTATCCTTAAATTGAAAGGGGTTGATGCCAGTAGACTTACCCTCCTCCAAGGTAAAATAATCACCATCCAATGCCTTAATAAAAATCTGCATGCCACGGTCTTTATCCAACACAAACATCGCTGGATTAAACCTCTGAGCAAAAGAGATTAACGCTGATTGAAGTGTGGTTTTACCTGTACCAGTTGCCCCCAAGATAAGTGTATGTCCTGCCACCGCTTCACCAATAGTATCTTCAAGTGGATTGGTAAAGTGGAAGTTAAAATCGTACAAGGTTTTTGCTTGGGTTTCCAATGGCATGATAGCTGAGCCATCACCCAATGGATTGCCTTTCGATTTTCCACGACTGTAGTTATGCATTGAGAAAGCCGCCGCAAAATTACGACTAGACTTCATCATGCGTCTAGGCGCTTTGGCTGCCAACGGAAATTGAGCAAAAAATGTTACTGGGGAGGCAAGCATACTTTTGCGATAGATAGCCGAAGCCATATTAGAAAAACTAGCAACAGCATGGTTAGTATTTGAAATAACATCTTTGATGCTATCACCATAAATAACCAAAGATGAATAATAATCGCCAAAAGCAAGCTCGCCTGACTGTATATAGCCTTGAGCCTCAATTAGTTCTTTTTGCTGGTGCTCGGCTTGGTCTTTAGTTGAACGCAAGCGGTTCAGCTGGTCTCTAATTCTATGTAGTGATTTGGCTGGTGCTAGGGCAGTAAACGAATGCACCAAATTGTACTCGAACGGCAAAGCAAGGCTTGCCTTGTTAAACATACCTAATTTTGTTATTGCTGGGAAATCTTTAAGGTTTAAGCAAATGGCGTAACGGTCTTTTCCAAAGCCTTTCGATTGTAAAATCTCATAGCCAAAATGCAGACCTGCATAAGGCAGCGTATCAAAAGCTGGAGATGCTGTCAGCGGAAAGCTAGACTGTAGAGGTTCGTTGTTGGCAATCTCAGAATAGAACTCAAAGATTTCAGAACACAAAACATCATGCTTATTTTTATAAGCACTCAAAATCTCAGGATTGTATTTTGTAAGTTTTTTCACAATACCAACCACAACACTTTGCAGCTCATCAATACCCTCATCCATGCTACCGTCGTATTTAAGCGTGATGGATAGATAAAACCTATTCTCGTAATAGTCTTTATCATTAAATCTCTTAACATATTTATCAGCAAAATCCTGACAAAATTTGTTGGAAAAATGGTAAGTTGTATCCACTTCGATTTTTCTGCGTAGCTGATAGCCCATAAAAGATATTTTGCCAGCCTTATCTTTTGCGGCTTCGGCAAAAGCCAAATTCATTGCATCAAAATCAGATTCTAGAACCTTATCACTAACCGACTCATAAATGACACCATCCAGCTTGATTACACTCAAAAGATAACTATCAGCAAAATTAGCTACATCGTCGGCGACATGGAAACGCAGTTTTGGGAGCTCATCAGGGGGTTAATATGGAAAAATTGGTGGTCTAATCCAACCCAAAAAATATTCAACATTACCGCTGATACCTTTGGATCAATGTTTGAAATCAGTGCAAAAAACGATACGAAGTGCTTGAAGAGGTTTCAAAATCGCTACACGGAAAAGTATTTTATTTTTGGGATTTTGATACTAATGCCAAGCAAGCTCAAACTACCAAAAAAGGTAAGCGAGTGGAAGTGGGTGTAAGCTGGATTAACAAGTCCACCTATCGCCACGGTGAAGGTAAGGTAGAGCTGATGCTCATTGATGATGTTATTGAGATGTTGTGCATCTTTGACCAACACAACAGCTTTACTAAGCACAAAAAAGAATGGATAACAAAGCTGGGCGGATATGGCATTGTGTTATTGCAACAAATCATTGTCGCTGACCATTCGGACAATGTATTTAAAGACGAAAAAGATCAAATTATTGATCCTTATTTGCGTACAGTGAACTATACGATTGAGTTTTTGCGCAACAAATTTGACTGTGTGAATACTTACCCTATTTTTTCTGACTTCAAACGCTATGTGCTGGATAAAGCTATTAAAGATATTCACCAGCACACGCCATATCGCATCGAATACAAAAAAGTCAGTGAAAAAAGACAGGTGGTCAGCCTTGACTTCATCTTTAAGAATACTGAAGCGGTTGTATCGAAAAAGGATGAAGACAAAGCAGCTGTCAATGTTCGCTGATAAAATTGCTATTACCACTGGCGACAACGCCGAGAAAGTGGTTGAACGCTTGGCGGATGTCTGCCGCCAAGAACGCTATGTAGAGCAGTTGCAGGAATTGGGCTTTAAGCCTTCGGCGTGGTATGATGATGAAGTCAAAGCAATGCAAGCGGCTCACAAACAGCGTCAAACACTCAAACAATACGAGCTGCTCAAACGACAAGAGCGTGAAGAAGCGGAAAAACAGGCGTTAAAAGCAGCCGAGCTTGAACAGCAACAAGTGCTGGCTAAAATGGGCTGGTATGATGCTGTGATGAAGTATGATGCGCTGGATGATGATAGTCAGGAAGCAGTACAGCAAGCATACATCAGTAGACTAGATGCCGATAAAGCCAAGGTCGCCAAAAGCAAATTTGCACTGGCAAAAAGACTTGGAGTTAATGCCACTGCTACTGCCATAGATGATCATCAAGTATTTATTGATATTATCAATTTGCTTTGAAGTGTCCGAATTCGGACAGTTAGCCAAAACTAGATAAGAAGTTATTATTATGCTTTACGAAGAACTATCCAAATTTCACTTATCTTGTGGGTCTGTGGTTGGGGCAATGATGTTGGAGGGTATTATGGTCATTATTGTCGCTTATCCGCCATTTTAATCAGTTTTGGTAAATTTTAGCACAAAATGATTTTAAGTGATACAAAATAATAATATTTTGGGGTATTTTGTGCATTTTGATTATAAGTTTATTATACAACATAACAAACTTGCATTTATACATTTTTATACACGCACAATATAAATTATATATTTGTTGTATAATTTATACATTGGTTGTATAATTTAGTATAAAACAAAAGGACGCAAGGAGCTTTATTCATGATTCGAGACCCGCTATATTTTAATAGAACGCAATTAGCTGAGCGATTGGTTGATAACCTACAATCCAATATATTACATGCAATTACCTTATTTGCCCCACGACGCATGGGTAAAACCCAATTCTTGGATAATGACATCACCCAGATTGCCAAAGAACAAGGGTTTTCTGTGTTTTATTACAGCTTCATGGACCAGCCCAACCAAACCCGTGAGCACTTCATGTTCGCTTTAGCTACCTTCTTAGCTGAGATAGAATCACCACTGTATAAGAAAGCTAATTCATTAACAAAGATTGAGCTTTTTGGTGCCAGCCTAGAATGGAATGTGGATGCACCCCCACCACCAAGCAGTGTCAGTGGTTATATCAGTCGCATGGCTAAAACCAACAAACCCGTATTGATGCTTCTTGATGAAGCTCAAGAAATGGCTAAAAAATCCGACATGAGAGACTTAATAGGCTCTTTGCGAACTGGATTAGATATCCATCGAGACCGAGTAAAGGTTATCTTTACTGGTAGTAGTCCGTATGGTCTAAAATCCATGTTTAATGACTATAAAGCTCCGTTCTTTAATTTTGCGCATCAAATTGACTTTCCAATTTTCGGTAAAGAATTTACCGATTTCTTAGCTGATATTTATGAACAAAGAACAGGTAGCTCTATAGATAAAGAAAAATTCTTTTCTTACTTTGCCACATTGGGGCATACACCATTATTCGCTAGAACGATGATTCAGGAAATGATATTAAACCCTAATCTTACCTTGGAGCAGGTATTCGAGGTCAAACTCGAGGAGTTTACTAAAATTCTTGAACGTGCCACTGTTGATATGCCTGAATTAACAGCTTTGGAAAAAATCATTTTGCAACTGATTTCTGAAAACCATAAATCACTATACAGCGCAAAAACACGTTCTATTATTGCTGAACGACTAGGCGTGGACTCTGTATCCGCTCAGACCGTGCAAGGTCAGCTTAGAAAGCTTGAGAAGAAAGAATTGGTTATTAAAAATGCTCATGGCGACTACGAGCCAGCGATTCTGTATGATTTCTAAAGCAAGGATATAATCCCATGTCACTTAATTCTATATTGCTTATAACTTTAAAGTAAGTGGCAAAGGCATTTATCATATATATAGGGGTGAGCGTGGTATTACTTTAGATACTGCCCTAAAGCTTGAATCTTTTTTTGATGTGCCAGCCGAATATTGGCTTGAGCTGCAAAATATCGCTGATTTGAGAATTGCTAGATTGGCTCAAAAAAACATTAAGTATTGACATTTATGTAAATACATTATAGTATGTACATAAATGGGGTTTTATTACGAAATTTACTTGGGATGAAGACAAAGCAGCCAAAAATTTAGTCAAACATGGTGTTACATTTGCTGAAGCCACGCTAGTTTTCTTTGATGAACATGCTATATTGAAACAAGATAGAATTAAAAATGGTGAATACCGCTGGGAAGCTATTGGCAAGGTAAATAATTCATTGGTATTGATGGTTGCACATACTTGGCAAGATGAAGATGATGGCGAAATAGTGCGGATTATTTCAGCACGAAAAGCCACCAAATTGGAGATAAAAGCATATGGGAAAAATCGTTACTTATGATATTGACTTAACTAAAAAACCTAAGTTAAGCAAAGAATCAAAACTGCGTCTAAAAGCTTTGGAAGCAATGAAGGATGAAGAAATTGACACTTCGGATATTCCTGAATTAACAGCTGATTGGTTTAAAGGGGCTATCAAAAATCCGTTTTATAAGCCTGTAAAAAAGAGTATCACTGTTCGCTTGGATTCTGATACTCTACAATGGCTTAAGGAACAGGCAGAAGAAACTGGTCAAGGTTATCAGACGCTTCTTAATGCCATATTAAGAAAAGAAATGCTAAGTCATTAACAAAAAAGCAAGGTTGAAAAGCCTTGCTTTTTCGTGTTCGAATTCGGACGGTTAAATCATCATGCCAATTAGCACTGCAAAAATCATACCGACAAACAAGCCAGCAAATGCACCAATCAGCATATTTTTTTGTTTATTGACTTCGTTATTTTCGTTGTTGGCGATGCGTTTTAATTCATTGGTCAAGTTACCCTTGACTTCATTAATGATTTTTTCATTCAGTTTGCCGTAAACATCGTTCACAATAAACTGTTTTTGGTTTTCCAAAACTTCAGTTGTCTGCTTGACTTCATCCAGCCGTGCGGTCAAAGTTTTGACCGTTTCTTCGACTTCTTTTGCAAAGTCAGCAAGTGCTTGACCAGTGACTTCTTGCACCGCTTCAGTGTGTTTGGTGATGATTTGGGCGTGGTCATTGTGCATGACTTTGATGTCATTTTTGATGGCTTCACTATGTTTATCTAAATTATCCATCATTTCTGCAAACACAAATGATTTCATATCCGATTGTGCATTAGTGAATTCTTGGCGTACCAGCTGTATCATCATGACAAGTGGATCATCACTAGTTACTAGTACTTTCGTGCGAGCAAAAATTTCAGTGACAATTTCATCAGCTTCAGCTTCACTGTCAGCTGACGCATCCGCCGACTGTCCGAATTCGGACGCTTGGTTGGCTGTTTTAGATGGCGGTTGGTAATCAGATTCGGTTGATTCTTCGATGCTTTCGTCTGTATTATCTGATACACTATCAGACGCTTCAGAATCGCTTGTATTTAGTTCTTGGGGTGGCGATGGTGAATTATTGCCACTTAAAGATTCGGTGCGATTAAGAGAAAATATATCAGCAACTACCATACTAACCCCAAATTGTATCAAGCTGCGTAAATATATCGTTTTTGATACGTTGCAAGCGTGATTTTTGCATGAAATTGAAGTCAGGGCTATCAGCTGCTTCAGCAAAAGTCATATTGTTGGATAGTAGCGTTGTAAAATCACGCTCATAGGTATCTTTGTTGCGTTTTTCGATAACCACTTTCCCAATGATATTATCAAAATCAGAATAATCTATTTCTTCGGACGGCATTCCAAAAAAATTATTTTCCCACACAATTACTTTAGCCTTGGGAAAAGCACCAGCTAGAGCGTAAAGGCAGCGTTCAGTTTCAGCGCCTGAATGACCAAAGTTGATGGGGCAATGAATATAAACTTCTTTGTCTAAATCTGATAGTTGATTAAGCATATCATTTGAAATTAAATAGCTTGTGATAGCTAGGTATTCCCCTGAACCAGTATCAACTACCATTGGCTCATCAGATTCGGCAAAGGTGCTGATAAACTGATCAAACATTGAGCTGTCAATTTCTTTTTCAAGCCCAACATTTTTGATAATTTCTAGCTTATCAACATTTAAGGCCTTAAATGCACCTAGTGTTTTATTGTTTGGGTCAGTATCAACCAGATGTACTTTACCATCGAGCCGTTCGACAGAATACTGTGATAGTAGTATTGCGCATACTGACTTACCAGCACCACCTTTTGATTGCATGACAAAATGTAATGAATTTTTTGGGATATACATATTATTCACCTTCTGCTTGTTGGATTTTTTCAACGATATGATCATATCGATGCTGAATATATCGATGTCGCACGGCGGTTGCTGTGATTTCGATACCGAATTTTTTAGTAACCATTTCTGCCAACTTCTCAAAGGTGATGTTTTGACTGTTTCGTGTTTCAATGATAAATTTAACGGCATCAGGATATAGTTTAGCCATTTTAAATTCCTATAGATTGTTAGTTGATATAAACAAAAACAATATATAGGAATTTTTGGCTTTTCTGAATAGTAAGGCCTTAAAATAATTTGAAAATTGTTAAAAATAATTTGCAACTGATTGATAATTAATAATTTAATTTTCCAATTTTTGCTTGGCTTGTTCTTCGGCTTCTTGACGCATCATTTCCCTAAATTCATCATCACTCATGTGTAGCATACGAGTGAGTTTATCCATATCAGGTTCTTGATATACACGCTTGGTTGGCGGTTTTTGCACTGGCTTTGGTGCTGATTGTGATGTGGTTTGTGGTGCTGATTTTTCAGCTTTTCGGCGCTCAACTAATTCAGCTAATTTTGATTTTGGCTTAACTTGTGCTGGCTGTGCTGGTAAGGTGTCTTTGTGTTTATAGTAAGCCTTTCTTATGGCATCCATCGATACTTCAATGCCAAATTCATTATGAATTTCGACAGCGATTTCTGCAAAAGTGTGATTGTAATTTTCATCAGACCGCAAGTTGATAATTCGACGAATTGCAGCAGTAGTTAGTAATTTTTTGCCCATTTTTTAACTTCTAACACCTTAAATTGACTTAATTTGACAAAAATTGACTTAATTTGAACATTATTGACCAAAATTGAACATTATTGCCACAAACTAACTTCTTAGCCCCATTTGGATCGGTAGGGTGAGATAAAACGAGCGGATTTGTCTTTGATTTTTGATTGCAGGATGATGAGCCAAACGCACGGCAAAAAACGCTCGTTGCTTATTGGTCATTTTGATGGGTTTATCTTGGTCTTTTTCTACTTGCTTAACTCTTATTTTAAAACGAAAACCACTAATGACACGGCCTTCTTTGACCTGCTCATAACTAACGACTAAATCGCTGTGTTCGTTGATTTCGCTAATTGCTTTATCTAGCACACGCTTTTTAAAGTCAGCTATCATCTGATATTGATTTGTATCTATTCCCAACTGACCCCTTAATTTATCTAATTCAAGCATTGGTATTTTTCGTAGGTCGGCATTTTTCCACTGAACAAGCAATTCATACAATCGCACGCTATACACGCTTTTAAATTTGACTGTATTGCTTAGTAGGTATTGGGTGAAAAAATCCACTGCCCCATCAAAATATTTCACTTGTTGTACCCAGCGGCTTTTTACCATTTTACCATCGCTATCAATGAAACTAAAACGACGGTTAAATAGCGTATCCTCGGCTTCTTTAAGCATTTCGTAGGCATTTTTTTATTTACATTGAATGCTTTGGCATAGCGTTCAGCACCAATAGTTAAAGGTTTTTCGGCACTAAGACCCAAACCTGTTTCTCGTGCATCTATGATAGCAAGCTGTATCAGGCGGACTTCTACCAAACTAAGATTCTGCACGGCAGAAATCAGCTTATTTGTTTTAATGCTATGCAAAATAGAAACAATATGGTAAGATAGCTATACAAACAAATACTTATTGGAAGGATTTAAATGTCTTTAGCTTATCTATCGAAAGTGAGTGCGCTTACTGTTTTAGCAGTAAGCATCGCTGCATGTAGCAGCGGTGGTAATCATACAAAAATATCTCCAAACACAGCACCGTTAACAGATCAGTCGGCGGCTCAAAAAATCGAAGCCAATCGTCTAGCCTTACTCGATAAAGCTAAAAGCAAGCTTAAGCACTGCACAAGCTGCTAATTATGCTGAAGCCAATAAAGAAGCTGATGCTAAAGTGGCACAAACTGCGCTGGATATTATCATTGATGACAATGCTGAAAAAGCTGAGAAAGAACGCTTACAAAAACTTGGTGCTATTACAGCCTCAACTAGCGTATCTTCTAGTTCTATCTCAAACGCACTAACAACAGAATCTAGAATTCAAACTGTGGTTTATAACCAACCATATTCCGTTGTTTTAGGTAATTACTCTGGCAATATAAGCTATAACAATCAAACTGGTGCTATCTTTAATGATAATAGAGATACCTCCATCACCGTTAAGGGGTTGAAGACTGCGTCTGAAGCTATTCCAACGCTAGGAAATACTACCTATACAGGCAAAGCGTTCAATGGTACTTATCAATACTCTTTCAATTGGAAGACCTACCAATCTTCTGAAGAAATTAAAGAAGGCACTTTGTCTTATAATGTTAACTTTACCAACAGGACTGGTTCTGGTTCTATTACTGGCTTAGGTGATACTGTTAACTTAAAGCAAGGGACGATCTCAGGAACTGGTATTTCTTCAACAGCTCAACAAGGTTATCAAAAAGGAAATTACTTGTTAGACTTCTATGGTAAAAAGGCTGAAGAGATTGCAGGTAAGGTTATATTCGATGGCAAAGATACCATTGGTTTTGGTGGTACTCGTGGTGAAATCTCTAAATAATAGAAATCTTATCCTTATATAAATGTATAAATTAAACCGTTTGAAGTATTCATTATATATTTCGAACGGTTTTTTCGTCATATCGGTAAAATATAATGAAAAAAAAGTTCTATATAGCATGTTGTATTGCACTATCTGCCCCAGCTATCGCTCAAGAATCACCACCAACCCAAACCGTTTTTTTTGAAAAGACTCCGCAAATACAACCAGAATTATTACTAAACCAACCTAGCATTAATACACCAAGTGTTGCACCACTACCAGAAGGTAGTAGTCTAGAGGAAAGTATCAATTTCGCCATTATCACTAAAGATTGGCAAAAGTTAGAAAAGCTATTAGCTCAATATCGTACAACAACTAACTTTGATCCAATTTTATATAATTATGGACTGGGGGCACTGTATCGGCATCAGGGTCGCCAAAAAGAAGCCATTACTTTATATCAGCAGATCTTAAAGGATCAACAAGATCTACATTACTCAAGATTTGATTTGGCAATGATGCTATATGAAGATAAGCGTTATGCTGAAGCAAAAGTTCAACTTAAAGCAGCTGAGCCCTATCTCGCACCAGGGTTACAAAGGCTAGTAAGCCAGATTTTAGGAAATATAAAAAATCTCAAAAATGGCAACCTACCTTAAACTTTAGTTATGAATCCACTGATAACGTCAACCAAGCATCTAACTTAAAAGAATTGGTGATTGGCGAAGCTACTTTTATTCGTAGCAATGACTCATTACCGCAAGACGCACATGGTATAAGCTATAACATCGGTGCTGCACAAGAGCAAAATATTAAGGGCAATCACTATATTTATAAAGATTTAAATTTAGGGGGCGTGAACTATTGGGATAACAACGATTATAATGAGCTGACACTGCAAGCGAATTTAGGCTATCGCTACAAAGACATCAAACAATCATGGGGTCTCATAACAACAGCTGAGCAAAATTTACTAGGCGGAAGTCGATATAACCAAAACTATGCTGCGACACTAGAATACAGTCGAAAAATATCAAACCAGTGGCAAATTTCTGGCAGTTTAGCGCACTTACAAAAACGATATGAAGACGAAGACTCCGCAATTTACTATAACGGCAATGCTAATAGCACAGCATGGATACTACTCTACCAACCAAAACCAAAATGGCTAGTTTACGGAGGTGCGGACTTTATGCACGATAACTTAGCTGACCCATCCGAATCATCAGACCGTCAAGGCATACGCGGCGGTATGGCATTCTCTGGAGAGAAAATTAACTTAAGAAGCAGTATTCGTTACGCACAACGAGACTTCAAAGGAAATAATTTCTTTTATGGCAAGAAACGTAAGGACGATGAGTATCAATTTAACGCTACCCTAGGAAACAAGAAATTTAATTGGCAAGGGTTTACACCAAAGTTAGACTACGTATATAAGAAAATCGATAGTAACTTGCCGCTTTATAAGCGTAGCAACAGCGCTATATATTTAAGGATGGACAAACACTTTTAGGAGCGACATTCTAGAAAGCACAGCAGCCGAGAACTAAATAACCTAAGCGATAATCTTAGTCATGGGATTGACCGCCCTATGGACATACAAGAGTTTAAAAGATATGAGAGCCGAACAAGCTCAAATACAGGCAACCATAGACCAAATGCCCCTACCGCCCAAAGTATTGAACCAATTCAACATACAGCAAGACGAGAAATTTTACTACATGGCGACCAAAAACAAGAAAGCGGAAGTATTTGCCAACAAAAACGGTGGGTGCACAATCAAAATACGCAAATAAACGCCATGAGAGAGCCTACAAGCCCTATCAAAAGCAAAAATGGTAATGATACCATCCACACCAAAAACACGCTTAAAACGCATTGTAGAGCCTTTAAACGCCATTCAACAAAAAAGACAGGATTTTTTCACCAATACACAACAGCTTTATGAACGACTACGACACCTTGCTAACCGAACTAGAACAGCAATTAAACGAGCTTACCGAGACAAACACCAAACAGAGCGAGCAGATACAGAAATTAACCACAGTCAATCACTCTTTGACCAATCAGAACAAGCAATTGCAGAGGCTAATAGACAGATTGACGACACAGAACGCCAAATTAAACAACGAGAACAACAGGCTAATGAGCTTATTGCAAACCAACAAAAAATCCTAGACATGGGCAAGAGTTTTGGGTTTGGGCGGTAGGTTATTAAACCATTTAAGTGATTTTGTTATATCAATTACGTTTAGTCACAAACAATCTTCATCATCGCTTAGTTAAGCTTATTCAAGTTGTTAAAGTGCTCGGATTTGCTATTATTGAGCTGCGCTACTATTTTTGCATAAATTGGAGATATCCATTCTTTCTTGATAGTCTGCACTATTTAACCGATCGGGTATGGGTATATGTTGTGCAAAACGTGCACAATTAGGGTTATACAATTCATAACGATCTACATTATTTTTTTGAACAGGATTGGTAGAACATCCCACTATTGCTAAACAAATAAATATCCATGCCAAACCTATTGTCTTTACCATTTTTTAGTAACTCCAACCATAATCCCTCTATCTCCCCAATGAGTTTTCCCATCAATACGAGCTACATTTATATTTGCTGATGCACTAATCCCTTGGTTGTTAACATTATAACCAATATTAAAACTACCATATGACAATCTATTAGGATTAATTGCACCTATGCCATTGACTGACCAACGACTGCCGCCACTTATTGATCTAACTTCATCTAATAATAATTCACGCATAATATATTCCTTTATTTAATATAGAAACGTTGCCATTACAAGCCAAGGCAATGGGTAACTTTTTATATTTCATAGTAAAATCTTAGTATATTAAATAGTACCTGTCAACATATGTTATTAATTAAATTTTTATAACTTTATGTTAGAATTGGTAATTAGTATATATTGAATAATTTATTAACCAAGGTTCAGTACCCAATCAGCGCTCTTAATCGTTTCAGGCCTGTGTGCTATCATTACTCGTGTGATACCTAGTGATTTAATCATTTCATTAATCTGATACTCTTTTTTAACATCCAAATGACTTGTTGCTTCATCTAAAAATAAAATTTTTGGTCTACGATATAGGGCACGAGCAATAAAAATTCTTTGTTTTTGACCTCCTGATAGTACATTGCCCATATCACCTACGAGTGTTTGATAGCCCATAGGCATTGCCATGATTTCATCATGAATGCCTGCCATAATGGCACATTGTTCCACCCATTCATTGTCTATCTTATCATCAAAAAAGCTAATATTTTCAATTAAAGAACCGGCAAATAGCGTATCGTCTTGGTTGACGCTAGCAATAATGCCACGAGCATTTAATTCTGCCATACTGTGATGGATTTTTCCTGCAATTTTAATGTCACCTGATTTTGGCGTGAGTTCACCCATAAGTAAGCTCATCAGTGTACTCTTTCCACAACCTGTTGCCCCAACGATGGCTACCGATTCTTTATCTTTGATGTGAAAACTTAAATTGTCAATAATATAGGATTCATCATCATTATAAGCAAAGGATAGATTGTTTACCTGTATATCATACACCAGTTTATCTTTTTGCTCTATTAGGGGTAGATAGCTATTTTTTTCTGTTTTTTCTAAAACAATGTCTGCTAACCTTTCACCATGCAAGTTTAACATTTTTACTTCAATAAATTTATCTATTAGATTGCTCACTCGTCCACCAAACTGGTTTTTATAGGCGATAAATGCCATTAAAATGCCAACTGTAAAAGTACCATCAATAACTAAATTTGCACCCAAATAGATAATGATAAGGTTTTCAAGCCCAAAAATGATACCATTAATAAATCCAAACATAAGCCCTAATTTTTGGGTATAAAGTCCTGCATTAATGGTATTAACAAATAAGGTAAGCCATGTACTCTTTCTTATATCTTCCTTATTAAAACGTTTAATAGCACGAATACCGCGCATAGTCTCCATAAAATGCGTACTCTGCTTAGCTGCATGTATAATTTGCTCTTCGGTAGCTTGTTTTAGGGGTGTATACCAGAGAAAGCGTAGGAGTCCATAGATCATCATTGCACCCACTGCAACCCATGCCAAAGCCGGGCTATAAAAGAACATCAATACAAGTGTAAATACTGTCATCACACCATCTAAGACAACGGTTAAAAAAGTTGTGGTCAGCGTAGACTGAATGCTATCAATTGCTCCAAAGCGAGAAATAATATCGCCCAAATGCCTTTTTTGAAAAAACTGGCTGGGCAGATGTGTTAAATGATGAAAAACGTTAGCTTTCCATTGGATGTTGAGTGTAGTAGAAATATACATACTTATCCATGACTGAAGCAAGCTTGTCAGTTGTGTTAAGAGCATTAATATACCAAAACCGATAACAAGCGTGGTTAATAAATCCTTGTCAGCCGACACAATGGCATGATCAATCACCCACTGCATAAAAAATGGGCTGGTTAGTGCAAATACTTCTAATACTAATGCTAAAATCAATATCTGACCTAAGGATTTGTAAAGTCCTTTTATCTCACCAATCAGTTTGGATAAACGAATATTGGCCTTATCTTCTTTTTTCTCAAAATCACTATCCGCCCATACCTCTAGGGCTATTCCTGTAAAATGATCTGATGCCTCTTGAAGTGTCATTAGTCTTTGTCCAGCACTTGGATCTAAGATGGTAATTTTAGTTTTGGATACAGATTTTAATACCACAAAGTGATTCATATCCCAATGCAGAATACACGGCGTACGCAGCTGATTAAGCTCATTCAGTTTCAGCCTTAAAGGGCGCGTGCTAAGCTTCATTTGCCCAGCAATCTTAATAAGCGTGTGCAAAGTTGCACCTTTTTGAGAAATAGGATATTTTTGGCGTAAACTCCATAAATCAGTAAGATACCCATGATAATGAGCTATCATAGCAAGACAGGCTAGACCACATTCAGCAGATTCGGTTTGTAAAATTACAGGTAGTCTGGCTGATAAACCAAAATTAATATTCTTTAAAAAATCCATGGTTAAGATTGTCCATAAAAACTTTGACAACAAAAAAAGGTGCAATTGCACCTATGACAAATTGATTGATTTAAATTTTACCTGTGAGACTATATAGCGGTTCAAGCACCCATTCATATAATTTGCGTGTTTCATGCATGACATCACCCTCCAAGGTCATGCCAACTGCTAGGGGTAGTTCTTTGCCGTAGGCTGTTATGGTTTGCTTATCTAAATGTGCTTTGATGACATACATCGGTTCATTGGCGATTTGTTCAGTGGCTGATACTGTGCCAATGGTGGGTAAATTTTGTCCTGCATGAGCAGTTTTGGCAACAGAGATAATACGCCCCTTGGCATGTCCAAATTTCTGATAAGGATACGCTACATAGCGAAGCAATACTTCATCATCCGTCTTAACAAAACCAATAGCACGACTCGGTACATACATCACTGCAATCAAATAGCTGTCATTAGGTAGGATGCTTACAAGTGACTGACTACTATCCACAAATTGCCCCACATCGGCATGAGCGACACTTGCCACACCATCTACTTGGGCTTTGATAATCAAAGTATCGTTGGCTTGGTTTTGGATGCTATCGCTTTTGTTGTCAGACAATGTGCGTTCATATTGTAGAAGTGTTGTTCTATGTTCATGTTCTAGACGGGATAAGGCGATGGTTTGCTCTTTGATTTGCTTAGCAATCATCTCCTTTTCTCGCTCAAGGGCGGTCAGACCATTTAACTGTGTATTGTATGCCATTGTTTGTGATTCTAGTTCTTGCTTAGATACAGCCTCACTTTGCATAGCAAATTCATATCGTGTTAAAGTCTCTTTGGCAATGGCAACTTGATGGGTTTGTAGCTCTATTTGAGCTTGTAGTTTATCCATGTCTACTTGTAGACGCTCTATAGTATTTGCAATATTTCTTTTTTCGGCAGCTTGAGCTTGCTTGGTGCGAGTGATTTCATGTTCTATCAGCTGTCTTTTAAAGGTGAGCTCTTTATCTATAATACTTTGTACATTACCTGCATCGGTATGACGAGTAGTAGAGATTTTATATAGCATATCTCCTGCCTTAACCGCCTGACCTTCTGATACATATTTTTCTATAATAACTCCTGCTGTTGTGGTATAGACTTGCACCAATCCTTTGTCAGGAATCAGCTGACCTTTGACTGTGCTGCGTTTGGTGTACTCGCCCCATACCAAAAATATCATTAGTACAAGCCCTGCCATAAACGCACAAAACGTCAAAAAAGCAAAGCTAATCGGCGTTACTATCACAACCTTACCCGCCCAGTCTACTTTTTTGGCGGATAAGGCTTCTGGGCGGAATAGACTAGACATAAGTAATTAATCACTGTAGTTATTGTCTGATTTGTCTTGATTATCATATTTTTTTATACAGCTAGTGATAGATATTATTATCATGATAGCTTCATAGTGTTCATACATGTATTTACCTACTGGTCAATTTGTGCGTTCTCTGATATACATTATACCCATACCAACCATTATCCCATATATAAACCAATACAAATAAGAGTCAAAATTGGTAATTTTTTGCAAAATCAAAATAGTCACACCTGGACCTACTATACCAATAATTAGCCTTAAGCCATAACTTTTTATCTGCATATAAAACCTCTTTTTAATTATGGTAAAATTATTCCCATCTGACGATTTACTTCTTGGGTTTTTTGGTACATTTGCATGGCTTCTTTGATAATAGGGCTATTCTCTATATCATTGCCTATGTATGTTCCGCTAATCGCTAAAACTGCTGTGCCTACTGGGCCAAGCCCAAGTCGCATCGCTATAGCAGTGCCTGTTGCTGCACCAATAACTTGACCATGAGCCACTTCTTTTTTGCCACTAGAACTATCCCCATAATTATTCCCAGACTGATCTGTTGCGCCACCAGATACCATCTTGATTTGTTCAATGCTTAATTCAAACATAAAGTTGCTCCTATTAACAAAGGTAAATTAAGTATTAAATTAATAATATTAATTTACTTTATTTTTTAAAATAACTAATTTTATTTAAAGATAAAATCAAGATGCAAAACAATAAATACTGTGCAAAAAAATTAATGAATATAGGTATGCTTATATTTTGCAAAAATATACAATAAATCACATACATACAAATACAAGAAATAATAGCTGATATAAAAATATTTTTAAAAGAATAATTTCTGAAATTCATAGCATTTCCTGAATTAAAAAATTATGACCACAGCTATGGTTTTTTATACCAAAATATTAAATGATTAGTCATTATGAAATAGCCCATTTTGCAACTGCCTATCTACAGAATTTTTATAATTTTCACCCAACTGATGATAGTTAATATTTACTATTTTATGCCCCACATAAGACCCTACCAAACCCAAAGCTGGAGACGCCCAAGGTGCAGCTGGTCCAGTATAAGCTCCAGCAATAGTTCCAACTGCCCCTCCTATACCCTGACCCCAAGAAAAGTTGCTATTTGTTTTATTGCTACCACTATCCCCATAATTATTCCCTGAACTATCCGACCCACCACCAGAGACCATCTTAATTTGTTCAATGCTTAATTCAAACATAAAGTTACTCCTATTGACAGTAATAAATTAAAGTATTAACTCAATAATATCCAATTGTGCCATTTTGGCTATTGCCAACCTAACATCATTGGATATACTGTTATCGGTTACCTGCAAAAGATTGCACAAACTAATTGGCTCATATTGCATAATTTGCTTAAGTAAATATTGACTATCGTCATTGATATTAATCTTTAAGCCATTGGCAATGACATAGCCTTTTTCAAGTGTTCTACCATCTACAATGTTAGAGATAATTAACGCATCATCAGGAATGTCATTTGCGTCAGCATTGGCATTACCAAACAACTGCATATTAAAAGCACTGTCGCTGCGATAGTTCGCCATATGTTCTTGCATGAATTTATCATAAATCACTGGGTCTGTCATGATGGCAGACAATTCATTGCAAGCTTGTATAATATTATCTTTGTCACTTTCCCAGTCAGACAAATTGTATCTTAAGGGTAGGATGTTTGGTGTTTGCTTGACTAGCCACTGCATATAGTCATAGCCTGTTGGGGCAAATGTTCCTATCGCTAAATGGAATGTCTTGCAACCCATTGGAACAGGATTGTGCCACCACCCACGTGGGATATATAGCACATCACCAGCTTCCAATACAATCTCCATATCAGGTATAGTTGGCTCTGGTACATCCACATCTTTGGACTGTTGCATATATAACGGGCTTTCAAAATTGGGTTTGTATAACGCCCAGTGTTTTTTGCCCATCAGTTGCACTGCAAACACATCGCGAGTATCCCAATGGCTTTTAAAAGAAGCATCACTACCAAACGCCAAGTAGCCACTTACAACGGTTGGCGCTTGTACAAAATGGGAAATTTGTTTTGCCAAACCGTCTACAAAAGGTTCATTGTTAATGCGATTATAAACAATGGTTGCACCATGCTTCATATGATGATAAATGGCAGATTTAATAAAACGATAGCGAGTACGCCCCATGTCATCAAAGCTTTCTACATACTCAGAAATGGGTACGATTTCACCCTTTCTAAGGCGAAAAAGCTCATCTGTGGGATTGGCTCGCTGATATAATTCGTTGATTTGCTTCCAAGTAATATTCAAATCTTTGACTGCGCCCTTGAATACTTTGGGTGCTTGGTATAGCACTTGCTGCCTAAAATCTTGAGATGACATACCAAGATCTATGTGCATATAATACATCCCTATTAAATTAAATTAAAACATTTTATAAAAATTTTTATCATTATATTCAAATAAAGGCAATTTGACAACACAGAATAACAAAAGCCCTAGATAAGGGGATAAAAATTGGGATTTTGGGCGTTGATTTTCTAGTTACCCCTACAAGTTTTGTATTTGCTAAAATTTTTGATTTATCATATTGCAGATAAAGAAAAACCCACCATAAGGCGGGCTTTTCGCTTAATACTAGGGGGTAGGCGTAAGCCCTCAATAGACCCTAGCAAACATTCTTATTGAAATTCTTACTCATATCTGTATTATTTAGAAAATAACATAAACCAATGCCAACCATTTTCATAAAGATAAAATGAAGCCACAATACACCCCATACATACTAAACACATATAAGCTCTAAAATTGTGGTTTTCAAAATTAAACATTTTTTCTATGGATGTGCAGGTGGTATAAAAAATCAAGCCAAATACAACAGCTGAAATTAAAATAAAAACCGTTTGATTCATTATATTTTTATCCGATTTGAATTGGATTTATTGGTAGTTTGTGCCAGCTTTGTCTTGAGATATTTTTACAGCCATTTGGGTAAAACCATTAATACTACCTGCTACAGCACCAGTACCCATTGCTGCTCTCACAGAATTTGTGGAGATGTCAGACATGATTTTTTTGCTCCTGTTACAGCAATATTTGCCCCCCTAGCAACTACACCAACACCTGTACCCATTACTGCACCTTCAACAACAGCTCCTGCTCCACCACTTACCATACCAATCTCACTTAAAGATAATTCGCGCATCAATCTTCCTTTTCTTGAATTAAAGGAATAATTATATGAGAGAAATTTAAGGTAATCAAGCCTACTACACCCCCATAACTTGCCTAAAATAATGTCTTACCATCGGATTTTTGTAGGCGGTGTTACCTACCGTATCTTTATCAAAAATTGACTGCATAACAGGGTTAATCAGTTTTTGAACTTCATCAATAATCCGAGTTTGTTCATCTTGGGGTAACCTCTCAAAATAAGCGATGAATTCAGCATTTTCAGCTTCTTGGCGTTGTTTTTCTGCTTGCTCTGCTAGTTTGGCTTGTTTTTCACGCTCCGCTTGCTCCTTGCGTGCTAGGCGTTCATTTTCGGCTTTTTGCAACTGCTCATAATGTTCATCAAGCCCCCAACGGTCGGCAATGGCTTTTTGCTCAATGTTTTTTCTATGAAAATCGTTCACTAATTCGCCCTTACTCTCCAAATGGACGATATAGTCAGCGACTTTTTGGTGGACGATAGCAAGTTCTTTGTCGGTCAAACCATGTAAAATGCTTGGGATGTTGGGGTCTTTATCTTTGCTTTCAATTTGTGCTTGATTGGGTCTTTTATCTTTGATTTTTACGATTAAGTGTGTGATTGTTTTGCCTAGTTTTTGTTGTTCAAGGGTTAATTCAAATTCGCCTTGTTTATTTACCCCCTTAATCGCAGGTTCAATAACCCATCTTTTGAATTCAGCGATTTTTTCATACTTATCTACCAAACCAAAAAAATGCCGCCAATCGTCCACGCTTTTTTTGCAAGTACCAACTTTTGCCCACTTACAAGCCATTTCATACATTCGCTTCATGGGTGTAATATTCATGTCTATGGTTTTATCGTAAGGATAAGCTGTGTAATCAATCTCACTATTATCAATTAAATACATCACATCATCGCTGAATCGAAAATAGACAAATGACCCCTCTTCGCTGTAACCTACTCTATCCACTAGTTTGATATGGAGTTTCATTTTAGCATAATTGCCGTGCTTTGGCTTAGTGCCAATAATCACATTTGAATGGTATCTGTCAGAATTTAGGGCTATATCTGTTCGTTGTTCCTGCGCTAGCCGTGAAGTAGCATTGAAGTCATAGTAAGCATCACACCGTATGGACGCATTTTCAAGCTCCAATACCGCTTTTTTTAAATCCTTGTAAGCAGTTCTAATATCTATGCCATGAATTTTGGCATACTCGTCAGCGGTTACGACCACTTCACCTGTCTTATCATGGTCAGGCAGTCCAATTTCACTCCTTTTGACCTTAGTAACTGCCAATGTCATCAGATTGTGTGGTACTGGCGACAAATGATAACCAGCTTCAACCAGTGTGTTGTGTTTTATCACACTTAAAGATTTATCTACTTTTTCAGTAAAAAGACGCTCCATGATTAGCCCTAAAAAATAAAATTTGGTTCATTTTAACACTACTTTTTTTATAGTGTAAATCTCTTTTTATGTAGTTCTACATTTGAAGTGGTAGACTTCTACACTTTTAGGCTCTGTATCCATTGCTACATAAGGCTTTGAGGTGTCCGACAATATTACAATATTATTTATACAATTAAACAATACCGAAATTCTTCTTTTTTTAAAAAATTAAAAATTTCCAAATTTAAACTAAAATCCTCTTTCTTTTGTCTTTTCAACAGATCGCCATAGTAAAATTAACAAAAGATATAAAGGGAAATCATACTTTAAGCACCCTTTAGGTACTTAAAAGCTTGTAAGGGGAAATTCCCCCAAACCCCCAGTTAAAAGACAAAAGAAAAAAGTAACGCATTGCACGCACATTACACTAAAATTTTAAAATATGACAATAGGCGTGCATTGTCATTACTTTTGCAATATTGGAATTTTTAACAATGAAATCGCCCAAACGCACCAAAGAAGTCAAAATCAGATTGACCGACCAAGAACATCAGATTTTACTGGACAAAAAAATAGGGGCAGAGCTTGCAACTTGGATTAGAAATACTTGCTTAGAAACCAAAACCCCAAAGAAAAAGCCAATTAAAACAGCAGACCCTGAACTACTTCGGCAACTGGCTAAAATTGGGGGTAATCTTAACCAAATTGCACGCATTGCCAACACCGAGCAAGCAAGGGGCGATATTATCAACCTTTTGAGATTAACCGCAGAATTAGCCACCATTAGGGAACAACTGGACAAACTTTTGGAGCATAACCAGTGATTGTTAAGTTTTTACCTAACAAAGGGAACGGAACTTGTTTGGCAACCATGAACTACCTGTTAGGCAAACATGGCAACAGAGAACATGCCAAAGTACTGCAAGGCGACCCTAAGCTAACACAGCAATTAGCCGACAGCCTGAACTTTAAGCACAAATATACCGTAGGCGTACTATCGTTTGAAGAAAAAGACCTAGAAGACAAAACCAAAAAAGAAATCATGGCGGACTTTGAAAAAGCCCTTTTGTGTGGTCTAGAACAAGACCAATATGATATCTGTTGGGTTGAGCATAAAGACAAAGGGCGTTTAGAGCTTAATTTTGTCATTCCAAAGATTGAATTGACCACAGGTAAGGCATTAAACCCTTATTTTGACAGTGTGGACAGAAAGCGGGTAAACGCATTCAAAGACCATACCAATGTCAAATATGATTTGACTGACCCTAACGACCCAGCCAATCGCCAACCACTAACGACCAATACAACCTACCCAAAGACAAAAAGGCGTTACAGAAAGCAATTACAGGCTATCTGATGAACGAAATGGGACAAGGTAGGGTAATAAGTTTTAAACGCCATACAGAGCGATTTAGGGCTATCTGTGGCGAGAATTACCCCTAACTCAATCAGTATCAAAGACCCAACCAACGAAAATGGGCGAAATATCCGCCCAAAAGGGGAAATTTATGCAGACAATTTCAGATTTAGCCAAGACTATTCAGCAGAAAACGAGCGAGCCAAAACTACCGAACAAATCGTACAAAACGAATTGACGACACTAGAACAATCCTTACAGCAGAAATTGAGAGAAAGCGAGCGTTTAATATCAAACTCTATCAGCGACCACCAAACGAACCTACAACTGTTGGCGATAATCTTAGTCATGGGATTGACCGCCCTATGGACATACAAGAGTTTAAAAGATATGAGAGCCGAACAAGCTCAAATACAGGCAACCATAGACCAAATGCCCCTACCGCCCAAAGTATTGAACCAATTCAACATACAGCAAGACGAGAAATTTTACTACATGGCGACCAAAAACAAGAAAGCGGAAGTATTTGCCAACAAAAACGGTGGGTGCACAATCAAAATACGCAAATAAACGCCATGAGAGAGCCTACAAGCCCTATCAAAAGCAAAAATGGTAATGATACCATCCACACCAAAAACACGCTTAAAACGCATTGTAGAGCCTTTAAACGCCATTCAACAAAAAAGACAGGATTTTTTCACCAATACACAACAGCTTTATGAACGACTACGACACCTTGCTAACCGAACTAGAACAGCAGTTGACATACTCCCACCACCAAACCTAGCGGTTATGGTAGGGGGAATCTTTGCGACCCATAACAACTTAGGCTTAGATTGAGTTGTTACCTTTCGCCATGCCACTATCGCTGAATAGTATCGGCATGAGGGAACTCTTTATACAGCACTAAGTCCTAGTGCATCAGCTAACGCTTGCTTTCGTATATTATTGCTTGCATTGATATCACGGTCATGCTGTGTTTGGCAACTAGGACACGTCCAATTTCTCACAGATAATGGCAAATTATCTAGCTTGTGATGACAATGCGAACAAATTTTACTACTGGCAAAGAACCGATTGACTTTTAGAATGTTTTTACCATACCAATTTGCCTTGTAAGTAAGCAGGGTAACAAATTGACCCCAACCAACATCATTAATCACTTTGGTAAGTTTACGGTTTTTTACCATATTTTTCACCGCTAAATCTTCAATCGCATAACTGGTAGCTTGGTTTTCACAGATAAGGCTATGCGTGATTTTGTGGTGTAAGTCTAAGTGCCCGTTGCGTACTTTTTCATGAATACGAGCAACGGCTAATTTTTGTTTTTGATGGTTTTTACTTTGTTTTTGTTTGCTCACGACAAGGGGTGCTACGATTGATACCATCAGACAATATATCGAAAAACAAGAACGCCCTGATTAGGTCGCCTGTGCTTACATCTCCACCTAAATCGAAGATTATGGCTGGAGAGTTACGCAGGATAAGTTAAATTCACGCATGGTTTTTTCGTTCAGATTGCCATCATTGATTAAATTTAGCAATTTTTCTTGGTTATTGCGCAAGTGTTCGCCATTCCTGCTACTGCCGATTTGAAAGCCTTCACTTTGGGCTTTTTCGACAAAATTAGCTTGCTTGCTGGTTAATCCAGCGTCCAAAAGCTCTTTTCTTAACCATTTGTGACCAACCTGCAAAGACTTAGTTTGTGATATTTTAACTTTTTCCGTCCATGCTTTGGCTTGTTCAACAGCATGAGCATTTAGGTGAGAGCATACTCTCTCATAAGACGCTATAAAATATTTAGCAAATTTACTATAGTCAGCCACATCACTTTCATAATACGCAAGCACAGCTTCGGCGTATTCTGCACCACTGCGTTCTGTAAACATGATTGGGGTCTTTCCATCAGCCATCATTGTATAAGCACACATATTTCGTGCTGTGCGCTTGTTGTGGTCATGAAAATATTGCAAATAAGCCAAGTTTTGGTGTACATAAACTGCTTTTTCAAATGTATTGTCAATCTTTTCATATTCGCTAGCGATAATTTCAAAACCATTTTCCAGTTGCTGCGGTATGTCTGATGGTTTATAAGACGATGTGCCAATAGATAGTGGTATTTTACGAACCACACCATATTCTGACTTATCCAATAACATTTCCAAAGCTAATGTATGTGCCGTTTTTACCAAGTAAGCAAATGGATGGGGGTTTCTTCAGAGCCAAGCTTTATTTCTTGCATAAGATAACCAAGTGATGCGTGCATATTTTTGATCATTAAGGCATCATTTAGCTTCTTTTCCGATGCAGCCGTTCTACCAGTTTTTAATAAAATTTCAGTTTCGATATAAGTATAAGTATTTCCTTCAAGTGCGACTGAAGTGTACGCAAATTCAATAGAAAAAGTTTCAATATTTCTAGGTGCTAGCATATGTTCAACACCTGAATACTTATTCAATGCTTCAAGGTACAACAATTCATCTTCTGTGAAGATTGGTCTGTATTTCAGCTTTTCTTCATTGTATGGAATATGCATTTTAAAAGATTCCTTGTGTTAATTTGATGTGTCCGAATTCGGACACATTCAGTATGATTATTCGGTCAACAGGTTATCCAAAAACTGCATCAATTCTTGTTCTTGTTTGGCAGTTAGGCTTTGGGCTGTCAATTCAACAATCAATTTCTTACCATTTGACTTGACCTTGCCAATTGGTTTGCCTTCTTTGACATACATTTTTTTCACATCAGTTACCGCTGGCGTTTTCATTTTACTTGTGGCTTTAGCATCAGTTGCCAGTTTACTATCATCAGCTGATACCACTTCTGACATGATAAAGTCAGCAATATGTGACTGTTTAAGCTCACCTGATTTTAGCATTGTTACTGCTTTTAGCAAGATACCGCCAAACAATTCATTATTAATATTCAAATCTTTTTTCAAAGATTTGATTTGTTCAGCTGTATCAGCCGATAAGATGCTTGGGTTATCAGATAAGTGCATCAAAATAGACTTTGGTAACTCATTAAAAGACAATAGCTTGTAAAGTTTGGCACGGCTGATACCTAATGCTTTTGCTAATTCGGTTTTGTTGTCAAAGCGATCTTGTATTTTTTCAACAGCCAAGGCGGTTTCATAATCACTTAAATCCTTGCGAGCTAAGTTTTCAGACAATGCCAGCAATGCATTTTGCTGGTCAGTAATATGTACCACGATACATTCAATACTGGTTTTGCCAAGCAGTTGAGTTGCACGAAAACGGCGTTCACCAGCCACAATTTCATAGCCTTGTGCGGTTTGGCGTACAGTAATCGGCTGCAAAAGACCGTTTTTATCAATATTATCCGCCAATTCTTGCAAGGCTTTGGCATCAAATTCTGTGCGTGGCTGTACTGGATTTGGGCGGATGTCTGAAATGGCAATACTTTCTAAACGACTTGTTTTGTACACATCAAAGCCGTCAAAACCCTTGTCAGCAGCTGCGTGAATTTCTAGATTTTGGGCCAATTTGGCTTTAAGTTGCTGTGCTAATTTACTCATATTTTGTCCTTATTCCTGTACTAATTCTTCAGCTGAATAAGTTTTTAATCGTGTTTCATGCGCTGTCCACATTGCCAGTTTTTTAAAGCGACGCGCAATTTTTGATGTTGCATCAACCTTTCTTAAGCTGACACCTAAGATTGCAGCTTTATCAATATTGGTACTGCTTGGAATTTCAACAGGAATAATACTGCCAATTTTCTGTGCTGCTTCTTCTTTCATCATCTGACAAGTCAGCTGGCGTTTATCATGGCGCATCAAAAGTGCGCCAAGTAAGTTCAAGCTCGGGTTGATGTACTTGATTTTTTGAATGTAAGCTTGTAAATCTGCCACACCATACATTCCATACTGAGAGCCGCTAAATACAGGGATAATATAATCGGTAGCACAAGCTAAAGCATTTCCAGTCAATGTGCGAAGAGATGGCGGAGTATCAATTAAAATAACATCATATACATCCATCAAGGGTTTAATGATGCGACTTAATACTTCTAATGGGCGTGGCTCATTGTCTTTAATTTTATCTTCATCGGTTGTAAGCGCCAATGATGAAGAAATTAAAGATACCCCTTCAATGTTTGTTTCTTCTTGTACAGCTTCAAGCAATTGAGCTGGTGAACCATCAAGCAATAAATCACGAATTGTCACAGGAAGTTCGGATGGATGTTTCAATCCAATATGTGTGGATGCGTTACCTTGTGGATCAAGGTCAATCACCAAAGACCTCGGTCATATAATCTAAAAAATCTACCACCTGGCTACTACGAAGGAATTTGCAGCATATTTGGCTCACTTTTACCATCAGCCCATCATTTGGACTAGAGTATATTATTTACTGGCGACTGGCGGTACTGTGATTGGTGCCATTAGACAATGTATCAAAGAACAAGAATGCCGTGATTGGGTAGCTTAAGCATATATCTCCACCTAGTTCAAAAGATGATAGATAGAGAATTGCGAATGTTTAGTTAAAGTATTTCATCAATCTTATTAAAATTCTTTCTTGATTTTTCATCCATCAAATCATTTTTCCAAGATTTGATAATGGCTAAATAGTCACCAGCGTCAAAAAGAAACCGCTCCACTGTGTTTCGCCGAATTCTATGCTGATTAGCCATCACAAACACTTCAGCATTTTGTAAAATTTTCTCGTAATCTTCTTCAAGTTGGGTTTTCTGATCCTCCTGTATTTTATCAGCCTCAATCTTCTTAAGCATCTTAGCCTCTTTAATCTGCTCAGCAGTCAAATGACTTCTTATCTCTTCTTCTGTGTACCAATCAGAGGGTACATAATCGAGCACCTTTAAAAACCCCACATGTTTTGACTGCAGATGCACATTAGAAAGCTCTGCCATAATATCATCAATTGAATCACCCTGCACTTTTTTAATTTTACTTGCAAACAATGCCAGTTGTTTATGTGTCATTTTGAAATTTACAAAAGGATCATTTGGTTGACTATTTTCTTTAACACTCTTTGTTTTATTTTCTACTTCTTTGAGGTTGGTATTGATATAAGAGAATGTTAAACCTGTAACCTTTTTTCCAGTTTTATGTTGCTCATATTCAATCTTAATAGGCGTATGTTTATGGATTTCCTTAATCGCTCTATCAATCACATGACATTTAAAATCAGAAAATTTTTTATAAGTTTCTATGCAGTCAAATTTTTCTCGTAAATGCTCAACGGTATAAAAACCCTTACTTTCCATCGAACTCAAAATCATTTCAAGCATAATGATGCCATAAGCCCCCAAATTTACAATCCATTCTTTTTGATACTGCGTCCAAAAATTACCTGTTGCTTGATCAAATACTGTTAACATTTCAATGACGGTGCTATCAAGTTTTATTTTGATTTGACCTTCGTTTTCCATGTAATCACATTCAGATACCCAACTCACACCCTTTTTGGCTTTACCATTTTGCGTTTTATACCAAAAGAAAAAAGCTTTTTTAACTATACTATCAGCAATTTTTTCCAATTCATTATAGTAATTTTTGCTTTTGATATTATATTCAGCAACGAAATCCTGTACGCGCACATAAAAGATGCGGTTATCAGGATCATTTTCAATTTTTTTCCTAACAATTGGAGATAAAAACAAAATCAGTCGCCGCTCATTTAAAGTCAAATGGCTTATGGCATGCAATAACCGATTCTGAATGATAATCAAGTCTTTGCTATTGGCATAAGTCATAGACTTTTGGTTGGGCTTATTAACCGATTTTTTGACTTTTGCAGGCTTTAAAGATGAGGAAGATGGTTGTTGTTCAAATTCTGACATATTGATCAAAAAGTCAAGAAAAACAGGATCGTTAACATCAAGATCAAATCTATCAAGCAGATTAAATCGAGCCTCTACATTAGCACTCTTTGTTGTTTTCAAGCGGTCCATAAGCAATGAAACGATACTTTGCTCTTGATCGTTAAGATCTGAAAATTTTCTACTCATAATATCTCTTTATACAAACGAATCTATTATTATAGTAACACAAATAACGAAACATATTAATATTTTTCGCACTTAACCCCATATACTTCGTCATATTATGATGTAAATCATTGATTTTAAATTAAATAAACTACTGTAAAATTATAAAAGAAGAAAATTATTAAAAATAGTCAAAAGAATTTTGACTGCTTTATTTTAGAGGTTATCTCATTATCCAAAATCAAAAGACTTGTATGTAAAGCAAAAAACGCCAAAGGCGTTACCATGAATATAAGGGTGATTTATGTTGACCTACTAGGTAACATTTCAATGCTACCATACAACCGTAACTGTTGCTAATATCGCAAACCAACTAAGGAGGGATGATGTCCCAAAACCAAAACTTTGAGCTACCACCACTCACCGATGATGATAAAAAATCTATGATTCTGGTGATCCAGATGCGGCGGTACGCAGAACACTTGAGCATATTATTGAGGCAATCCAAAACCCTCAAAAAAGCCAGAGGGTCCAAAAAAAGATTTCAATGAACCTTTGAATTTAGATGCTGAGGAACTAGAGTCAATCTTTACTGGTGACTATGGCAAACACCCAGGGATTGATGCCACCGTTGGGATGCTCACAACACCCGTGTGGGCGTTGTCCGACCTGCGACAAGAATATCGTTATCGGCACACTTTGGACTTCAAAGAAGAGTTTCATTATCAGCGTGGTCGAAAATACCACGATCAAGTATTTGAGTATGCCGACTCTTTGGAAGAAGCCTTGAATGATAAGCAGTCATATCCTGCATTTTATCGTCCAACGTGCAGCGGTGTTTTTGGAGCGTATCATCCCGTGTACGAAGAACAGTGGTTTTGGCCAATGATGAGCCGATGGTCGCTTTATCATTACGAGGCCATGCAATCACCTATGTCGATTCGTGCGCTGGTGGACTGCCTACCAAAAATGCACAACTGGCTTACAGCAATGCTTATGGGGAATATAATGGTACGATTTACACGCATGAGTATCACGAAACCATGAGCCGAGAAGAACCTGGTCGCATTGCTTGGCAAAGTCCGAAATACGAATATAATAAAATGCAAGAGTCACCAAGCTTTTATGTCGGATTAAATACGCTTCAGCGTGCGGTATGTTTGTGGGCGGTCAACGAAATGTTTATCCCTATGCTTAATGCTGATGATTATATTCCAGGGCTTTGGGCGTTTTTGCCAGATCTGTCAGGACGGTTTGATTCTGAAAACGCCTTTGCTGAAATGACGGTGTTTTTTGGGGAGGATTTAGACGATTCAAGATATACCCAGATTCGTGCCAATAACGCACGAGTGCGTAATAAATCCATCATTTTGCGCCACATGTTAAGGTACAATCAAATCCCTCAAGGCTATCGACCCCAGATGAGTAACGAGGATATGGTTTGGGTGATTGATGAAGAGTGTGGGCCAGAGAGCGCTTGGACGATCGCACCTTGGGACAACCATATTATCCCAGAAGCCCCTGCTCAGACTTTCTTTGAGCAAGTGATGACCGAGCGTGGCACTTGTCCATTCCGATTATTTGGTCGTGGTGCGCTGTGGAGCAAAACAGGACAACCACGCGCAGGCTTAATGCATGGGCTTGATTTCATGATGCTCAAAGATGCCTTGGAGCTATTAATTAAATTTGACGACTTGTTTGGTAAGCGAGTGCCTAAAATGCGTGACAATGAGCCATTGGATAAAATTGTTAGAGAAATATCACAGTGGTTTGGTGGGATTGGTATGATAGACCGTGTTAATTATGCTTGGCCACAAAGCCGTGATCACAAGGCATTTTTAGCGTTTCGTCACGGGGAGTATGACCGATCCCAACAAAAAACGCCCTACCGCAATGTCAAAAAGCGATCTGGGCATTTGACCGAAGATGAGCAACTTGCCGAAATGGATGAATGGCTTCGTCAGCGCCGACAAAAAGTTGCGCAATGGGAGCAGGGTATTTTTGAAGAAGAAGACATTGAGATGGATGAGCTGTTTATCGAACAGACAACATTCTATGACTTTAACAACCGAGATATCACTGATATGGTCTATGGTGAGCTGGCAGAGCTGTATGAGCTTGGGCCTAAAACCTTTGAGCAAAATATCCATGAGCATCTAAACGCCCTGCGTCAAAGATACCAAGATATTTGCCAAGAAACACCAGGAGATGATCGGTTTTCTAACCTGCAAGCCTTGTATCAACAAAAAGCACAAAGGCGTATTGCTTTGCCGTTTGGTTTGTCACTGACGCAAGCCGAGCTGATGGAGGTGGCAGAAAGCATTTATAATGGCATTAGCAATTTTCTTGAGTGCCCAAACGGTGAGATCACCTTGGATGAAGAAAAATTTAATGACAGTGGTGACCCAACCGACCTTAACTGGTACAAACCGGTCACGCACAGCACCATTGAACAAGGATCAGGCGTTTACTTTGGTTATGCGGTAATCATGGATTTGATTTGCCTGCAACCAGATGATGTTTTGAACGGCAAAAGCCCTGATGAGGCAGTGCCTGTCATTGAAGAAGATCGTCATTGGTCTTATTTGACTAATTTAAACTTTACACATTAAACTTTAGAGGAGTTATTATTATGATACGTTTTGTAGATCGTCCAGATCGTCCTGAAGAAGTCGATGGCTACCCGGTCCGTTATTATGAAGATACGGGCAGCGTGGAGGTTGATCGCCCTGTTGATGAACAACTGTTAATGGTTCGTCCTTATGTGCCTTTGATTGCCTATTTGATTGAAAAATGGGGATATGCACCTGTAGTCAATGGCGAATGTGTCGATGAATCGTTTATGCGGGCAAAAGAGCTACCCATTTGGTATGCCAACAATATCATTGACAGCGGCTGGCTATGGGGCGGTCAATGGCTACGCAGCATTAATATGGATGTCATCAATCGAGGGCTTGTGCCAGGCAGCAGTTGCTTTACCTGTTAATCCTTATACTGGCGATTTGATTTTAACCCAAGAAGAGGCTGAAGCATTGGATTTAAGTGATTACGACCCAGGTTTTGAGATTGTTCCTGCTGAAGATGGTGAGGTTTTGATTGAGGTTCGTGAGCTGATTGAAGCAATGGGCTATGTTGCCCCTAAGCAAAAATACTGGGATAAGATTCAGTCTGATTCTGAGGACGAATAAGCCATCGTGCGTCATACGTGCAGCGGTTTACCCAAGATGGCCTATTGATAGTGCTGTTTTGGGCGCTGTTCATCTCTATGGTAAATCGACCCATATTAGGAGGATTTGATGAAACGAATAATGCTTAAGCTTTTTAAGCTGTATTTGGTCGCATTTATTTTATGGAGTGGTGCGTATTTGATGCAGCACTATTACTCTTCCTTAAAACCTATCTAAATCTACCCAAAGGCAAATTTAGCGTTTAATTTCTACTTCAACGTTGTTTGCCTTATTCATTTGAACTTGGACTTACATCAACTCCATAGACTAACACGGTAGAACCTACCGCTTGTTTATATTAAGATAAAGTTAGGACTTTATCCGCCTTGTTTAAAATGTTTAAACTTGCATTCACATCACGGTCATGACTTGCTTGACAATTTGGGCAAGTCCATAGACGTGTTGCCAACGTCAAGTTTTCTTTAGCCATCACAAAACCACAAGATGAACAGGTTTTACTGCTTGGATAAAATCTATCCACTTCTTTGACGGTTTTGCCTTGCATATTAGCCTTATAAATCAGCTGTCGTTTAAATTCATAAAAACCCAAATCAGAGATGGCACGGCTTAATTTGTGGTTTTTACCATGCCTTTGGTGTTAAGGTTTTCAAGGCAAATCACATCAAATTGTTTTACTAAGTCTGTCGTGAGTTTGTGCAAAAAATCTTTTCTGATGTTTGAGATTTTATAATACAACCGTGAGAGCTTGGTTTTCGCTTTTTCACGGTTGTTACTGCCTTTTTGTTTACGGCTGAGCGATTTACTTAGTCGTTGTAATTTTTTAAGGTTTGTTTTTAAAGGTTTGGGTGCCCCAATTTTTGTGCTGTCTGATAACGTGGCTAAATCGGTAATCCCTAAATCAATGCCAACACTTTTGTGTGTTTTGGCATTTAATTTTGGTAGATTGTCAATTTCCACACCAACCGATACAAACCATTTACCGCCTTTTTTAAAAACAGTGGCGTTTAAATTGACTTGGGCTGTTCAGTTTGGTTTTGTCAATTTCTATGCCGTTTGCTTGACATTCATCACGATAATTTTTATCCGCTTCGTATTGTTTTGCCACTCGGCTAATGCCCAGTTATGGGCAAGACGTGCGACACCGCAAGCCTTATTAAAGTAGGTGGCTTGTTTGTTATTGGGAGCAAGTTCTATCGTGTGTCCTAATATCATGGATTTTCTTTAACCATCTGTTTGATTTGCTTTTTGTATTTTTTAAGTCCATACAATCGGTTACTAAAGCCATGAATAATAGCAAGCATGTCTTCAACCAACTCTTGCTGTGGCGATGTTTTTCTTGGTTGGCAACAATGATTTGACAGTTATGGCGGTTTGCCATGTGTTTAAAATAATCAAATCCAAAGCGTGCAAGACGGTCTTTGTGAGCGACATATAAGTTCTTTATCTCGCCAATTTCTATTCTATCCATAAGTGATAAAAAGATTTTGCGTTTAAAGTTTAAGCCACTGCCAACTTCACTGTGCCATTCATCAACGGCTATGCCTTGTGCTAAACAAAAGGTTTGCATGGCTTCTATTTGCGATTGCAAATCGTCTTTTTGTGCATGGCTTGACATTCGGCAATAGACAACGATTTTACCTTGATTACTTGGCTTTTCAAGGTTTAAGACTTTAAATATATCATCGTCTGTATAAACACGATGATTGGTTTTAAGTCCATAGTGGTACAAGGCGTTTTTCTTTATCCCAACGTCTTAATGTAGATACGGACACACCTATTTTTTGGCAAATTCTTTGGGTTTGTACATGGCTAACAACCTATCTATTTTGTAATATTATAGATAAGTTTAAATATGTTTGTAATGCATAGTTAATTACTCTTGGTATGTGGTCGGTTTTCAAACCATCAAATTAACCACCAAACAAGGTCAGGTCTATGAGGGGCTTTACACCCCACGGCCGGGTTTGTCGACTGTGTTTGCATATCCGTAAAACCTGCAATGGATTGTGCCGATAAGATTGGCGACTGGGCGCTCATCCCTCGTCAAAAGTGCTTAAAGCGCACAAAGGTTGAAATTGATAAAGATGATATCGCCAATCGCAATGAGCCAGCCTTTTATTGTGTTCCAGCTGCACGATATGCAGACTTGATCGATCTCATCGAAGATCTAGAACTTGCTCAAATTGCAGAGGAGCGAAAAAATGAACGTAGAATTCGGGTAAATATTGATGAGCTATAACCTAAGCTTTACAGAGTCTGCAAAAAAAAGAATATGATAAATTAGATAGCAATATTCGTGATCAGTTTAAAAAGAAACTTAAGCAAATTTTGGAAAATCCAAAAATTCCAAAAAATAAACTTAGGGGTTCAAATACCAAAGATCGTTATAAAATCAAGTTGCGATCTTCTGGTTATCGTTTGCTTTACGAAGTCATCTTATAATATCACTCATAAATCAATCTCCAATCCTGTTTAGGTTTTCTTCATAAGTACCAATTTCCATGCCCCGCCATTATGACTATCGACATCTGGCGTAATATAAGACAAGCCTCTGACAACGGCAGATTTAGTGGCTTGATAGACTGGTTGACCATTGGAGCGCTCATTAATTTTTTTATAGCCCAACTGCTTGGCTTTAGCCGTCGCCTGTGTTGTGGTGGCAAAGTACGGTCTTGCCTGAGCTTGCTGTATCGTTGGAAGTATAATAAAAAACGAACTAAAGGCAAATCCCAAAGTTAACGCTCTAAGAAGATTTTTTATAATTAAGCATCCTAACCTAAATAAATTTTTACGGTAAACATTATCACATTTTGACCTAAACCACCAAATGCGGTGTTTTTATTTTTAAACATCAAGCATTCCATTAACCACCTCCACCAACCGCTCCCATAGCTCATCATCACCCAAAAGTTCGTATTCCTTGACAAGTTTATTACTTCTAACGCCTTGATTGTCAAGAATGCTTCTGATGATACGATCAGCATCTTGATTGCTCATTTCAATAATTTCTTTAACCTCTTGGCGTGTTTTATCGTAGGTTCTAAGATAAGCTGACTCTTCTACCATATCTATACCAATAACTTGCCTCATAAGCTCTGATAAATACTGCGTATGAGTAGTCAAGTCCATATATCGCCATAGACTTTGCGTGTTTTTGTCTGCCTGTACCACAAGATTGCTTTTGATACCATCTGCATAAGTGGTTGGTTTGCCGGTAAAGTGGTACTTATCCTCTAAACTTTGCATTAAGGGTTTGGATATAGCATCCAAGATGGCATCATAGGCACGCTTGGTGGTAGGACTATCAATGATAGCCTTAGAAATCGGCAAAATCACAGGATCATCTGTCTGCCCATCTCGCCTTAATACATCATTCATCAAAAAACGATGAATGCGTCCATTGCCGTCTGCTAATGGGTGTATGTAGACAAAACCAAAGGCAATGACCGCACTTCTCATCAGAGAGGATTGCCCCTCTGTACCCTTAAAAAATGCATTAAGCCCTTCTAGCTTTGATGGTACCTCTTCGCAAGGTGGAGCGATATAATGTACAATCTCTTTAGCGTGGCGATAATTACTCTCACCCACAAATACAGGCGACTGTCTAAGCCCAAAATGTTTAATACTAATACTTTTACCAATAATTGCCTCTTGTAGTACACCCAATCGCTCATTAGATAAGGGAATTTCACCCTGCCCAACTTGCTCTGCTATCACCCTGGCAAATCGCTCAATGCGACTTTCTTGACCACCCTTCCCCTCAATGGCAAAGCTGGCACGACTTTCGCGTAAGGTAATCCACACCGAAGCACGCACCAATAAATCCTCGCCAAACTCCTGCCTAAGCTGGGTCAAATGCTCCTTAACATCAAAGTCAATGGCGGATAATAGCATTGGTGTCTTGACCACCATTGGAGCAAAGTCCTTAGTACCCGCAATATTATTGTTCACTCGCCAGCGATTATCTTTAATGGGGGTATTTGCTACCACCACTTTATCGCCATCTAAGATATCGACATAGCCACCGCCAATGTCAGACGGCGGTTCTAAACGCTCATCTGTCAGCCACTCATACAAAAAAGCCACTCTTCTGGCGTAGCGACCTGTTGGCTCAGCATTGACCCAATCTTGGATAAGTCTGCCATCTATCTTATAAAACAATCTAGCCAAAAATTCTAGGGTGGGTATTTCATTTTTTAGATAAAAGGTAAGATGAGCTGCCACATTATCGCCCAAACGGGTACGGGCAGGATAGATTTCTTGGGTATAATGCCCTTCTGTGAGAGTACGACGGCTTGTGCCAATTTGACTAATCACATAAGGCTTTATCCATAAGCGTATGTTAAAATGATACGACAGCCAAAGTACACCCAGCATATCTTGTGGGTCTGTGGTTGGGGCAATGATGTTGGAGGGTATTATGGTCATTATTGTCGCTTATCCGCCATTTTAATCAGTTTTGGTAAATTTTAGCACAAAATGATTTTAAGTGATACAAAATAATAATATTTTGGGGTATTTTGTGCATTTTGATTATGAAATTTACTTAATAGCTTGAGTTTTGTTAATACAAGCGATATAGCAATATACTGTGCTATTGTAAAATAACTTTTCGGCAAAATATGATCCACCGCAACTTTATACTTTTCAGCATCTTCAAGTTTTCCAGTTAAAGGGTCTTTGATGTGTGGTTTGCCATTAATCATTGTTATTTTGTTGATTTGTTCAGTTTTATTGGTTAATGGGTTCGCCCAGTAAATTAAATATTTCAAAATAAACTGGCTGAGAGTAAGAGTGTATATTTTCCACATCATAAACTATCTCATTTTTTTCTATATTTATGAAATGAAAATGTTGCCAACTCTCCTATTTCGTCATCTTGAAAACTTAATGAAATAAAGCAACTTATATTAGGGAATTCTTTATACCAATATGTTTTAAAAAATATAAGAATATAAAAGATTTTTCGAACACTTCTTGACTCACATAATCATCAATATGTATTTTATTATTGGCATTTTCAATTCCAGATAAATCTAAAAAATCTGTTTTCATTCTTCCAATGCCATTCAAATTTCTTTCAAAATCTCAGTGTAATACTTTATCTAAAAATATACAGTCACCAATAATTATAAAACCATCATCCAAAATAGATCTTAAATAAACTAGAATCCAGCACACAATCAGGTTTATTAGATTCCTCATTTTTTAAAATATTTTAACATTAAGTGATTTGTATAAATCATTTTTTCACCCCTAAATATGTTAAAAATTTAATTCCATATTTAATGTATTTTAAAAAACCTTATACAGTTCAAACCTCATCAAAATAAGATATAAAATATTCTTTTTCATTACAAAATTTCAAAAAACCTATTAACAAATCTTTGTCTCCATTTAAAGATATGCAACCATACCCTATATCCTCATGAGGATAAAGAGCTATTCCCAAGACAGGGTTAATCAAAAAGCATACCTGCCCCCAAATTCTATTAAAATAATAAAACATTAAGAGCTCACAAATCTTGGTTGATATGTCAATATCAAAATGTATGTTAATTAATTTTATATTTAACTTTTCGTCATTTTCAAAATAATTTTTGAAATCATCATTGTATTCTTGTATGACCTTCAAACTCTTTATTTCCGTAAATAATTTATCATAAAGAATATCAAAATTATTAAGATCTCCATAAGATTCATAATCAGGATTTTCTGTCAAAGCACTTAATAAGAAAAAATTAGTTAAATTTTCTTTAAAAAAGTTAATTAGTAGCATAGTAGACTCATTTATCAAATGCAGATCATTTATATTCTCTGCCTTAAAATATCCTACCCAATGCCTACTATTTCTAAAATTGTCAAAATCTATATTCTTTAAAAATATTTGACTATTTTTCAATTTTGATAATTTTTCCATCACTAATTCCTATGGTAATTTTCTTTGTTCGGGTTGGCGGTTTGCCGTTTATGCCAATTTTCCATTCACCCATTTTGTCTGTATGTGATGTATGACTCTTTTGCCAAATCTCGCCTGTATATTTATTGATTTTGTTGGCTCCTTTAGAAAGAAAGCCATCTGGATGTGTATCTGGAGTTCTAAATACATCTCCAACATTTGCACCATTTACCTTTCTGTCATTAGCATAAGTATAATGCCTTGTTTGAACTTTTGGTACATCTGGAATGTTATAAGGTCTTGCATCAGTTTTATTATAATCTGATGTACGATACCATTGACCATCTTTACCTTTGTAGATTGCAATTGTTTGACCATTACCATCTTTTGTATTAAAGATTGGTTCATCTTTGGGTAATGTTTTCCCATTTGGTGTGATATTCAAATCACAACAATCCGCATTATGCACCCACACCCCATATTCACCAATATGGTAGGTGTGGAAGTCATCTACTTCAAAGTTGTAGACGGTATCGGTGTGGTTGGGTAGTAGGTATTGGCTTAGAGCTTAATTTCAATGCTATTTCTTATTTATAAAAACACCTTTTTCATTTAGAAAAAATATTAATTTATGAACAATCTCAACATAATCACTAAAATCAATAATTACAGAAAAATTATTGGAATCATCCAATGAAGAAAAATCAAAAAAATCTTTCAAATTATTTTTAATATAAAATATTAATTTTATCTTATCATCTAAAGACTTAATACCAAACAAATGAAAACTCTCAGCATGACCTTTAGAAAAACTCTCTAAACTTAAATCAAAATTAATATTTTCCTCAATATCATTCCAATTATCTAAATTTTCCTCCCATTCATCGTTGGAGTTAGCACACCAGTTTGGATATCTTTCTAATAACATAAATTTCAAAATTTCAATATTTGATAAATTAAAAATATACTGATTACAGGGTATATTGTCTAATTTTTTTAAAATATTTTCGAAGTCATTATAAAGCGATATTAATCCGTAATTTGTTAAAAAAAACTGGCTATTTATATAAATTCCAACAATACCATTAATTTCCTTGTCGATTAACCAATGCCTAACTTCATCAACATAGATGGCAAAATTATCGGGGTTTCCAAAAATCATAATTTCTTTACCTTTTTAGGATTTAGATTGAAATGCTTAATAACATCTTGAGGTATGTTATTGCCTTTTAATCGCTGATCTACAGCTTGATCCTTGCCTGTTCTACCAGCCCAATGCCATGTATTATCACCTTTATTTGTATGGGTAAATTGATGAATGTTTCCATCAGAATCAATGGAATATCTTTTATTTCCAAACTGAAAAGAGTTTTCAAATAACTCAAACGAATTTTTCGGCTCAATACCAGCATTCGGACGATTTCCTGTTTGACCTAATGTGTGCTTTGGGTTTGACTTATAGATTTCATTAACTTTATCTGATCTCTTAGCCCCAGCAACAGGCAGAGGAGATGTTTTAACATCAACCCCACAACAATCCGCATTATGCACCCACACCCCATATTCGCCAATATGGTAGGTGTGGAAGTCTTGTACTTCAAAGTTGTAGACGGTATCGGTGTGGGTTAGCTTTGTTTGGCTGAGGATTGTAACATTAGGCAGACCATGTTTGTCAAGTAGGGTCATGCCTTGTTCTAGTAAAGAAGCTTTAAGCCAGCCAATGCCTTCTACCCAAAATGGGTGTTCTTTAGTGGTTTTAAAGGTTTTCTTTCTTGGTTAAAAGTGGCATATTGAATGGTATGAGCCAAAGCCTGTTGATAGGTTTTAGTTTGTGTAACATCTATCATGGTTTCTTGGCACCAGTTCTGGAGGGATTGATTGGTTAATACACATCAGTCGAGTTTACCAGTTTTTTATTTGCATAATCAGAAAAAATCAAGGATTTAAAATACAATTTTGTCATCATTGGACTTTTCTTCATTTAAAGATACTTCCTGAATTTCACTATTTCCAGATATCTTATAATATCCATTAAAATCATCATATGGAACAAAAAATGTGTCATTATGGTATTCTGAAAAATGCTTTAACTTGTCTAAGAATACAGAAAGATATATCTCCGCTCTATAAATCTGAAGTAAACTTTTTACAGAACCGCAAACATCTGATATAACGCATAAACATTCTATGTCGTCATCAATCAAAATTTCACTTAATTCACATAGTTGACAAACAAATATTTTTTCTTCATCTAAACAAAAAATATTTTGCATTAAATATTTAGCTTTACTTACATCGTATTTATTGTTAGAATAAAAATCTATCATTTGTTTAACTCTTGAAATATTTCTAAAACTTTATTTTGGGTAGTTTTATCTATACCCATATTACTCAATATCTGCTTGGATTTTTGACTATTACCAAATTGATTATAAACCCCCAATACTTTGTACTCAGCTCTATTTAAGGTATAAAATCCTGTGCCAGATATGGGGTACAGTGTACCGTCATGATGCCCATAAATCCTACCATTGACATGGAATTGGTTATTTATAATGTTTACTTTTCCATCTCTAATTGCTTGAACATCGGCAGAAATATCTACAGTTTTTCTGTTAACAACAGTATTTTTCTCTTTTGCAACACTCTTTTGAGTTACTTTATCTGCATAATGTCTTGTATTGATGGTTTTTAAATTGCTCAAGTCACAACACCCATCATTATGCACCCACACCCCATATTCGCCAATATGGTAGGTGTGGAAGTCTTGTACTTCAAAGTTATAGACGGTATCGGTGTGGTTTTATGTTTTAATCCCAAAGTGCTCAGATTTTTTTAGCCCAAGGACTAAAATCAAACCGAGAATAATCCTCTCCAACTTGTGAAAATACATGTAGAAAGTATTCATCAAGCATTTCTTTAGGATTGATAATTTCATACAGTCCATCGATGAAATCACCATCTTTTACCCAAAACATACGATGGTCATAATGGTAACACATAAGTATTAAATCATATTCTTTTGGATCTTCATAAGGTTTACGACAATCTATCATCACTCTTAGATTGGGAAAACCCTTGGTTCTATATTTTTCTTGTTTCTCAATCTCTTCAATTTCAATATCAATAAAAGCATAGGGAATTTTTTTAACCAAGCTTTCGATGACTTGCTTGGCTTTTTTGCGTGAGTTGGGGAGGTAGATGTCAAATGATCGCCAGCGACTGTATGGATCTCCTATCAGCATAGTACCATTGATGTCATTTTCTGAATAAGATAATACAACTCCACCAAATGCTTGTAACCAACCATCTTTTAGATAACTTGGCAGCCAGTCGTAGTAATCTCTGTTTGGCTCCGTTAAAAAATAAATTCGTTGGTTGAGTTCAAAGAATGATGATAAGAATAATCTATTTTCAGTTAATTGATACCAGTACATAATTAGCTGATAATACAAATCATTGGAAATTAAATAATCATAAGTTTTGGGATAGTGATTCTTTAATGTATTAATAGATTGTTTAAAATCAAAATTTAGCTTATTGATATGGTAGTCATAACCATATTCAAGTTTATTAATATATTCCATCTCTTTTTGTTTTATATCGGAAACAGAATTTACAGTGTATTCAACTACTTTGTCTAAGATATCTTGGTTGAGTTTGTCTATTGTATAAATAGCCATGGCTTTCTCCAGTTATTTAATATTATATTGCTTATAAGCTTCTTTTAGTCTTTGATCAACATCTCGTTGAATACTTTCTAAATATTTTCTGTAGTTACTATTAACCTTTTGCCCTCTCCAGGTTTCCCAACCTGAGTTATTGAATTCAATTTTTGATCCCTTGGACGAATTTGCAGAATGCAGCATGGGTTGTAAATTGTCAGGGCTGTTCATAATGGAATTTTGAACAGATTTGGGTAACTTGATAAAGCGAGAATCTTTTGTAAAATAACTTTTGGGTAGAATATGATCCACCGCAACTTTATATTTTGTCGCATCTTCAAGTTTTCCTGTTAAAGGGTCGGTAACATGGGGCTTACCATTAACCATTGTGATTTTATTGATTTGTTCAGTTTTATTGGTTAATGGGTTCACCCAGTAAATTTCACCATTGTTGCCAAAATAACGATTGCTCATTTTTCCGTATTGTTTTTCAAGATTAGCTCTTGTAACCTTGCAACACTCCGCATTATGCACCCACACCCCATATTCACCAATATGGTAGGTGTGAAAGTCATCTACTTCAAAGTTGTAGACGGTATCGGTGTGGGTTAGCTTGGTTTGGCTGATGATTGTAACATTAGGCAGACCATGTTTGTCAAGTAGGGTCATGCCTTGTTCTAGTAAAGAAGCTTTAAGCCAGCCAATGCCTTCTACCCAAAATGGGTGTTCTTTAGTGGTTTTAAAGGTTTCTGTGGAGTTATTGCTGTGTTTGACAACAACTTCATAGATTTCTTGATTGGGCGTGACCTTAGTAGCGATGACAGGACGGTGGTCATATTCTGTGCCAAACTCTTGTCTTGACCAAATTAAATCACCATGTTCAATGGTTTCAATGGGTTTTAGACCATGGATGGTGTGAATGAGTGTGCCTGCGGTGAAGCAATAGACGGTACATGCGTGGTTGACGGTCTTGGATTGCACAGCCTGTACAACCCTCTTGCCACCCGATTTAATAATCTTGTAGCCATACTTTCCAATATTGCCAGCAATGGCTTGCATAATGTACGATTCGCCCTTTTCTTTTGCTAGCTTATCAACACTGGTTTTGCCATCAGTTAAGGCTTTAATGTCTTGATAGACTTGATAAGCGGTATAGACCTTATCAACTACATAAATAACCACTGGAATCGCCGCCCAAATCGCATTGTTTTCTACAGAGGTTTCTGCAGTATTTGCAGCAATTTGTGCATCATACCCTGAATAAGCAGCGATTACAGATGCGGCAAGCTGGCTTTGCTTAATAATTGAGTTTCTTTGTTCGTCTGTTAAAATTAGAATGGTATCACCATCAATATTTTGGTAATATGACCTAGATAGCTGTCCAGCCACTACCTCACCAACGGCAGCACCAATCGCCCCTGATTCACAGTCTTTTTGTAATGCACCAGCAGCACATCCTGCGGCAGCATGAGCGATTTTGTGTAATATCCAGTCGGTATCTTCAAGTCCTTTAATATGATTAGCGGCTTCTGATTGTAAAGCTGTCGCTAAACCTAGCTTTAGGGCATATTCTAAGTTGTTACCAAGACTGCCACCTTGAATGCCTGTTTGAACCAAAGCGGATGCCGTGCTATCAATGATGCTTTTAAATAATTTATCATCAAATCCATTTTGGGTATTTTTACCTAAATCTTTTGCCCAGTCCGTGCCGCCGATTTTTTCTAATAAGCCTGCTGTAACTGCACTGGTAACAACGCCTTTGACTGTACTGTCATCTCCAAGCTCTTTAAATACGGCTTTTAGATTTCCCTGATTGTTAATGAGACTGATGCTGGCTTTTTGACTGATGCTGATTAAAGCTGCTTTTCCTGCTGCCCCTAATGCTGTACTGTTTGTCGCACTCACAATAGATGCCGAAAGTTCTGACCCAAGACCACCTGTCGCATAAGCCACCGCAATCGCCACAATCGCAGCACCAGCAGGGGTCA
>ERZ1023251.26-NODE-26-length-44406-cov-41.843521_pt1 | contig 44406 bp, 50 predicted proteins | sample MGYA00380458_ERZ1023251 | MGnify/ENA primary metagenome ERZ1023251 (study PRJEB33173, sample SAMEA4830320) | metagenome | study: EMG produced TPA metagenomics assembly of the PRJEB25223 data set...
GTAAAGTTGAACGTAAGAAACCAGGTCTTAAGAAAGCTCGTAAAGCATCACAATTCTCAAAACGTTAATCAATACGATTATATCAACGTTTCAAAGCACTTTGCAAAGATTTTGCAAAGTGCTTTTTTGTCGATTTTTGAGCTCGAATAGCTTTGTGATAACCTTCTGATAACCTCTTTTAGATTTTAAACATCATGATTTTACTTTGCTTTATTGAGATAATCTGCAAATTTGTCAATAGAGTTTTTCTCACCAGTTTTTGTGGTGTGAGTATAGACATCTAATGTCATCTGACTGCTTGCGTGACCGAGTCGTTTTGATGTATTAGAAGGATCGATTCCAATTTCAGACATAAGTGTTGCATGTGTGTGTCTGAACCCATGTGGGCTAATTGGTTTTAATTTATGCTTTTTAATAATTCGATTCAGTACGTTATTAATGTAATCAGCATGCAAAGGTTCAATTTTGTCATTACTTGATATGTAATAGAACATATATTCGTTACTAATATTCAGCTTTGTAAGAGGAAACTGAGATTGTTCTTTCAGATAGAAATTTCTCCATTGCTTAATAATATCGATTGTCTCATCATCAAGATAGATTGTACGAACTGAAGATTCATTCTTTGTGCTCTTTTCAATCGCTTTACCGTCAATTCTTCCTAGACTTTTATCTATGTTCAATAGATTGCTGTCAAAGTTAATATCAGCCCATTTTAAAGCGTATAACTCCCCTTTTCGTAGTCCACTAAATGCAAGCAGTCTAAATAAAGCAAAATGTTTAAATGGCTCAGTTTCTTTCACTATATCAAGGAAATGATGTAATTCCTCCAGAGACCAAAAATTATCTGATCTAGTTTTTTTGATTTTAGGCATGATAACATTCTTCATTGGATTTCGATCAATGTAGTTCATGTTGATTGCAAAATCAAAAATTTTTGAGGTATAGGATTTTATCTGTTTGATATTTTTGAAAGTCTGAGATTTTTGTGTAATAAAGTTTTGACAGTCTAAAGGACTGATTTGGTCAATAAATTTACCGCCAAATATTGGTAGAATATGTATTCGATAGATATTCTTAGTTTGGGAAGAAGTTGTTTCTTCAACGGTACCAACATAGGCCTTAAACCATTCTTGATAAAGTTCTTTATAAGTGACTTTGGGGTTAGGTTTGTCGGTATTTACTGTGGGGGCAACGACACCAGCTTCTAAACGAGCTTCGTACAATTTTGCCTCTTTTTTGGTTTTGAACCCTCTCTTTAAGTGCCTTTTTTTCTTTCCATAAGCATCTAAGCCAATGTAAAAGCTGACATAGTATAGGATTCCTTTTTTTGTTTTGTATTTGTGTATAGACATTTTTTCTCCGTATCTAAGTTTTCGGAGCTTATGTAATTGAGAAATGAGTGTCTATCTATTTTTTCTATCTTCTTGGCGGATAGCGTATTCGTCTGTTTTAATCCAGCTCTGCCAAACTTTAGAATCTTTATTTTGGTGATTCATATAGTCTATAAACTCAGACATAAAACGTTTGTTTTTCTCAGCTAGGTATTCTGAGAATATATGACGAAATTCATCTGAAAAACTATCATCAAGTGGTAGTGTTAATGCCCTTTCACCAAATTCGATACTTTTCTTTAACTTCTCCATATCGCTTTTAAAAGGTGTCACAGAACCAATTTTAGATGTTTTGAAACTATCTGTAACAATTTTAAGATTTGATGGAGCGTGTGGGTTGCTATCAAGTCCCATAATGTAAGCGACGGAAACATTAAAGTATTTTGCCAATTTTTCAGCATTATCTTTTTTAGGTTTGCGGATTCCTTGATTGTATCCAGAAAGTGTAGGATAGGCTATATTTGTAGCTTCGCTAATTTCTGTCAATTTTTTCCCGCTATTTTCTATCAGTTTAGTAATATGATTGGTCATAAGAACCTCCTTTTTATCATTATAACACATTTTATTCTTTTTGAATAAAAAAGCTTGACAAAAATTCAAAAAGGATATATAATTCAAAATGAATAACAAATTAAATGGTTTCGGAGCTTATTTAATTTAGAAATGAGGTGTTAATTTATGGCGGAAACTACTTTAGTTGTCCAGCTTCCTAAAGAATTAGAGAAGCAATTACGTGCCCATTATGATGAGATGATTTCAAATGCTGTAGCAAGAGTATTTGAAGATAAAGAACTTTATAAACCCATGGTTCGTATGTCAGGTTTGTCTAGGTGGTTAGATGTATCTACGACAACAATCCAAAAATGGACGAAAGAAGGAATGCCAACCATGGTGATTGATGGAGTGACTTTATACGATAAAAGAGCAGTAACACGATGGTTGAAGCAATATGAAAGATAGGTACTCGTATGAATGGTGTTCAGTGGATCAAGATAACAACAGATATATTTGATGATGAAAAAATTCAGCTAATAGAATCAATGCCAGAAGGAGATACTCTTATTGTAATATGGTTTAAAATTCTGGTGCTTGCAGGAAAGCAAAATAATAGTGGCATATTAAGTCTAGGGAACAATGTTTATTACACAGAAGAGATGCTTTCAACAGTGTTTAGACGAAAGGCTACATCTGTAAAATTAGCTCTCAGTATGTTTGAAGAATTTGGCATGATAGAAATCATAGATGGCGCTATTACCATTCCAAAATGGGAAAAACATCAGAATATAGATGGACTAGAAAAGATTAGGAAACAAACTAGGGAACGTGTTGCTCGTCATAGACAAAAACAAAAAGCACTAATTACAGGCGAGCCACAACTCGTTTTAGACTGTAACGTTACAGTAACGGATGAAAATGAGAATGTAACGCAAGAGATTAAGAACAAGAGTAAGAATAAGAAAGAGATTGAGAATATACTGGATAATAGTTCTAGAAAGCCTGAAACTTATATTCCACCCAAATATTATTCTTTGTTAGAATCCATTTCTTATAAGTACAATGATAGATTTTTGTATCCTAACAATTACACTTTAACACATGCTCAGAAGATGAAGATAGGCGAGTATTTGGCTAGTGGGTATGTAACTAGTGATGAAGTTATTAGCATGATTGAACGGATTCCTGATGATGCGACTTCTCCTTTAGCGTATTTATTTAAGTCTATGGAGAATTTAAAGCAGGAACGTATGCTGGAGTGCAAAGCTATTGCCCATGAAAATGCCCGAAAGAAGTATATGATAAATGAGTAGATATAGGACTGTTCTAAAGAAATGTTATATCACTGAAGAGCAGAATGAAATAGTGAATAACTTGATTGAAATGACAAACCATCTAAATTTTTCCTCTTATGCTAGGAAAATGTTGTTTAAGAGTTCGCCTATTTATCTTCAATTTGATTTTGAATCTTATCATGACTTTATATTTCAAGTTAGAAGAATTATCAATAACTTACGTCAGTTAGAAAGAATAGCAGAACAAAGTGAAGATTTGGATAATGTAAGGATATTTCACTACTGCGTTGAGCTGATGATAGAATATGAAAAGAAGACAAGTAAACAAGTGAAAGAACTTGTAAAACGACTAAATAAGAAAACGAGGTGATAGGACCATGAGAATAAAATCTGTGTTGAAACAGGTGTTTTTGACGGAAGAAGAAAATAAAAAATTAAATGATTGTATGAGGAAGGAAAATATTCGTAATTTTTCTGAGTTTGCTAGACAAAAATTAATACGAACAGATTTGAACATCCAAAAAGTTTCTTTTGAAGGTTTAGTTCCTTTAACAGAAGAGTTGGAACAAGTCGGAAAGAATATCAATTCTATAGCCCGTCTTGCAACTGTAGTTGGGAGAATAAGCTATGAAAACAAAATGGATATGTCTATTTTGATGCAAAAAATAGTTGATGTGATGGAGGAAAAAGATGTTTATTTTCAAAAGTAGTATGGATAAGGATTTTGATCAGATATGCGAATACATATTGAAATTAAAGCGAGCAGAATTATTTCTTCATGGGATTAAACAACAAGATAAAACGAAGGCTCGTTTGTATCATGCGATACTGGAATATTACGATGCTAACCATAAAAAAGTAAGACATATGAGAATTTTAAAATAAGGAAACGCTGTTAAAAATTTGCAGCGTTTTTTATATATCTTCTTAAAATATTTGTACATACAAATGACAGTCAAATTGATTTTTGGGATTATTTTATCGAGAAGGAAAGATTTATCATAATATGACTTTGCGAGCTCAGAGTCTGTATACACACACTCCCAAAATCACCCCCAAAATTTGTATACACATAGTGTATGTACTTTTTGGGATGATTTGAATTTTGGGGAATCCCCAAACCCCTGATGAATTATACGAGCAAAAAAATTTGGGAGTAAGTTTTAGAAAGAACTATTCTACAGTATTTAAAATCTGACTTTAAGTAAATTTTTTATTATGTGACTATTAGTCTGTCTCACTCCGCTAGGTGCGAGACAAAAAAACACCCGCTATGCGGGATGCTTTTTCTGTTCACCCCAAAATTCACCTTATTGTTTTAGAGACTTTAAAGCAAATTCGCCTACTGTCATAGGAACTACATTAGAAGTATTTACATAAATCTGTGTTGTTCCTGTGTCACTGTGTGTTAGAGCCTCAGAAATAGCTTCTAAGTTCATTCCTGCTTGTTTAGCAGTATGTCGCAGTTCATGAGGTGTAGCATGTGCCAGCTCTTTATGTTGCTTTCTGATACTTTTCATTTTATTGTTTAGATAGTCAGCATGTAAAGGCTTATTGATGTTTCCTCTAGTGTCTATATAAGTAAAGACAAACCGTCCAGATAGTATGTCTTGCATGCTGTTTACTTCTTGTCTCTTGTTTTAGGTTTTGAGATAATAGCGACAACAGAAGTAGTTGTGGACTATTTTTATGAATGTTTAAATTAATCATTAGAAAATTGTTGGCAGTTGAGAGCTCTAAGTAAATCATTTTGATACAATTTATGGTCGCACATAGATAGTATGTCACAAAAGAAACTGCGGCTCGTTAAAAATTTCATTTTTTCAGAGATAGGTCTCTTTTTACATGATTTACCTATTAATATTAGTAAATGTTAAAGATAAGTATTCTTTTTATTTTTTGGCGAATGCCGGCCTTTTTGCCACAAATGAGTATCAACATCTTTCGAATGGAATAGTTGACAACTGGTTTTAAGAATTATACTATTGAATTGAATAGATAAGGAGTTGATTTGATGCAAGAGACAATGATTGATTACAAACAAAAAATTTACCAAGAGCTATCTCGCTTAACAAAGGGGCTAGGAAGTGAGAAGCGTCTTGATATTTTAAACATATTATCACAGGGACCAAAGACAGTTGAGGGAATTGCGCATACGACGGGTCTCTCTGTTGCCAATACTTCGCGCCACCTTCAGATTTTAAAAGAAAGTCACTTGGTGGTGACGAGTCGAAATGGTAATTTTATCCGTTATAGCTTGGCTTCTGAAAAGGTTGTCCAGTTAGTCCTTCTGTTATTTGCCGTCGGTGAAGAACAGTTAGCAGAAGTCAGAGCGATTGAGTCAGACTATGATGAGGCAGCTGGTGTTCCTCAGATTGAGCTCGCTAATGCAATTGAATTAGCAGCTAAGACAGATGCTCTCCTACTTGATTTAAGGCCTGTTGAGGAGTATGAGGCAGGGCACTTGCCAAAAGCTCTTAATTTACCAATCGATGAGTTTGATCAAAAAAAAGCTCAGCTTCCCAAAGAGAAGACCATCATTGTTTATTGTCGCGGGCGCCAATGTGGCTATGCTAACCTAGTAGCACAGGATTTACAGAGTTTGGGCTACAGTATCTATAGTCTCAATCGCAGTTTTGCTGATTGGAAGTGGGGCGCATCCTCTCGTTCAGAACTTGACTAAGGTGAATTCCTTAGTCTTTTCTTATAACCGGAGACTCGTGAGCAAAATCATTGCAAAATAGATTTAGTATGCTATAATTCAATTATTCAATAAAAAAGTTGAATTCTTTTTTACCCAACCTATTCAACAATTTTATTGAATTATATCTTTGAAATACTTCTTATTTAGTATCTCAAAGAAACTAAGTGATACAAATTGGATTTTTAGAAGGGCTAAGTTAACCTTTTTGAAATTCATTCTTTTATTCTTATGTTATTCAATTATATGATTGAATAGAAGCGATTTATTTTAGATAGGAGTTTTTTATGACGACACAACTAACAACCGAAACGTTTGCGAAAGCTATCCAAGATGGGGTGAGTCTTATCGATTTTGGGGCGCAATGGTGCCCACCTTGTCGGATGATGGAACCGGTAGTGGAAGAACTTTCAAAGGACTTTGACGGAAAAGCAACGATTGCTCAGGTGGATGTGGACCAATCACAAGATCTGGCCAATCTCTTTGGCATTCGTTCTATCCCAACAATGGTGATTTTTAAAGATGGCAAACCCGTTGATGCTCTTGTTGGTGTTCATCCTAAACAAACATTGATGGAAAAAATCCAAGCACAGTTATCATGAGGTGATTTATGTATGATACAATTATTGTAGGTTCAGGACCTGCAGGGTACACAGCTGGCATTTATTTAAGTCGAGCTGGTTTGAAAAATCGATTGATCACAGGCTATTCTGAGGGTGGTCAATTAACCACCACAACCCTCGTAGAAAATTATCCAGGTTTTGAAAACGGGATTGAAGGCAATAAATTAGTCCAAACAATGCGCCGCCAAGCAGAACAGTTTGGCACCGAAATGACTTTTGGATTTGTTCAAAAAATTGAAGGCGAATCGTCTCCTTTCAAGGTACATCTGGATAATGGTGAAATCATTGATACCAAGGCCGTTATTATCGCAACAGGCTCTAGCGCTAAATACCTAGGGATTGAAGGCGAAGAAGAGGCTGTCGGAAAAGGTGTCAGCGCTTGTGCGACCTGTGATGCTTTCTTCTATAAAGAGCGTGAAGTCCTTGTAGTTGGCGGGGGTGATGTCGCTATGGAAGAAGCCCTCTATTTGACACGCTTTGCATCGAAAGTGACCGTTGTCCACCGCCGCAATGAGTTACGCGCATCTGATATTATGGTCAAACGGGCTCAGGCAAATGATAAAATTCATTGGATGTTAAATTATACGCCTGTCAAAGTTGCATCTAATCTGATGGGAATGACTGGTTTGGATGTTCGTAATAATGAAACAGGTGATATTGAGCACATTCAGGCTGACGGTCTCTTTGTGGCTATTGGTCATCAGCCAAACACCGATTTTCTTGATGGGAAATTAGCATTGGATGATAAAGGTTATATTCAAACACAGGCAGGAACAGCAAAGACCTCTGTTGCAGGTATTTTTGCAGCTGGTGATGTGCAAGATCCAAAATATCAACAAGCCATTACTGCAGCGGGGAGCGGTGCTATTGCTGCCCTAGATACATTGGCCTATATTGATAACCTATGATGGATTCAGTCACGTCTAGTATCGAATTAGAAGAACTGTTAGACGAACATCAAAATCTAGCTCTTCTTGTTTCAGGAAATCAATGCAGTCTATCGTCTCTTGGACAAAAAGAACTCATAGACACGGCTGAACGAGAGCATTTGGTGCTTTACCAAGCAGATATTTTTCAAGTGCCCCGTCTCATTTCTTTATTTGGCATTCAGCCTACCCTGACGAGTTTATTAGTATTTAAAAAGGGTCAATTGGTTGATAGGAAAGAGGTTTAAATGGCAAGAAAAGCTTTGATACAAAGGAAAAAGAAGGCCTACCCGGTTCAAGAATACTCACGCTGTTTGGCATGCGGCCGCCCGCATTCGGTCTACCGCAAGTTTAAACTTTGTCGGATTTGTTTACGCCAGCAAGCTTACCAAGGTGTCATTCCTGGGTTGAAAAAAGCTTCTTGGTAGTGGAAAGAAAGGAAGGAAAAAATATGGAAATTAGTTACTGGTCAGATATTGCCTGTCCATTTTGTTACATTGGTGCTAGTCGGATGAAGCGTGCTATGGCAGCTGTTGGTTTAAACCCGGAAGATTTGACAATGAAAGCTTACCAGCTAAATCCCAATGCGCCTTTAGAAACAAGTGAAACCATGCTCACAGAGTTTGCTACCAGTCACGGTATGACCACTGAGCAAGTTAAAGCTCAGTTTGCGCACATGGAAAGCATGGGAAATGAAGAAGGGCTTCGTATTGATATGGCGGGGATTATCCCAACCAACACTTTTTCAGCTCACCGTCTTATTAAATGGTCGCAGAAGTATTTAGATAAAAAAGATCATCAAAATTTCATTACGGCCTTGTACTATCTTTACTTTGAAGAACATGCCAATATTGCGGATCATTCTGTGTTACTAGCTGTTATCAGTGAGTTCGATCTACCACAAGAAGAGGCAGCGCAGGTTCTTGCTGGAGATGCGTTTGCTGACGAGGTCAAACGCGATATCTTAGAAGCCCACCAATCAGGCGTTCAAGGTGCACCTTTCTTTGTTCTGAACAATAAGTATGGCATTTCAGGTGCCCAGCCTTATGAATACATGTTAGCGACATTAAAAAAAATTCAAGCAGAGGAAGGAGCACAATAAAATGATAGATACCCCTTTTCAACTACTAGACAGCAATTCAGAAGAGACAGGTTTAGTTTGTGGGATTGATGGCTGTAGCATAGATCCCTCAACACAGCCGTTAGAAAATACCTATCAGCCATTAGAAAAAAGTAAAAAAGCAGTCATTGGGAGGACAGAATGGAAAAACAAAGAGTAGAAGCCTTGTCAGATGCTATATTGGCCATTATTGTTACAATTATGGCTTTGGAGTTACAGTTACCTGAGGAATTGACTGTAGCAGGACTTAGAAGCATGCTACCTATGCTTTTTATCTACATTACTAGTTTTTTGCAAATCATGGCAGTCTGGCTATATTATCATGAACTCTACAAATTAGTAGATCATGTCAGCTTTCATTTATTTGGAGCCAATAGTTTTTGGCTTTTAACAGCTAGTTTTGTTCCCTTAGCGACTCGAGGGATTGGACAGAATTCCGCTAATTTTGCCTTTCTCCTGTTTTACCTCATCGTTCTTGCCCTTTGGGATGTATCTTGGATAATCATGACAGCAATGGTGATCAAGACGAGTCAAAGACAGTTATCAGCTGAAGAAAAAAAGATACCTTATCGGTGGGCACTATTATATGGATTGCAGCTAGTGATCATATTATTAGTTGGTTATCTTTTTCCAAATTTCATTCCTTTTGCTCCGCTACTGATGATTATTAATGTTATCTATGGTTTTTTAAGCAACAAATCTTGAAAAATACTAAAAATAATGGCTAACTAGCATCGGTTATAAAAACTAGGTCTTAAGAAAGCTCGTAAAGCATCACAATTTAGTAAACGTTAAAACTTATTTATATTTATTGAAAGCATTTCGTATCAAAAATACGGGATGCTTTTTCTGTTCACCCCAAATATTTGAACCTTGAACTTCCGTGAATAGGTTCCATTACGACTATTACCAGAATTATAGACTACTTTATCGTAAGGTTCATACTCTAAAAGGGCTGATAATTCTGCTTTAAGCAGGTCGTTCATAGCTGTTTCAAGAGCAGAACGAAAAAATTCATTGATATCTCGTTTTTTGACTAGGAAGTTAAGAAATTCTGTGGTAAACTGTGTCATAGAAGTAAATCTCTTTCTAGTAATGTTTCGCAACTCTACTATAACGGATTTATTCCTTTTTGTGTTTACACAACTTATTTTACACTACCTGGTCGAATAACATTAGAAACGAATGTCTTTTATGTTCGAGGTATAGCACAATAGTGGGAATACAGGTAGTATTGTACTGAGAGGTATCTTATGTTTAGTAAACTAAGTGACCATGACTTTAAAAAAGGAGTCTTTAGAACAAAGTTCAGTCAATTAGTAACTCCATTAGGAAAAGAATCTGACTGGGCTCATTCAAAAGGTCCAGAATATCTTTGGATTGGATTAGCTCTGCAATATGGAAATCGAATAGAGCAAATGGAAAGAGTGATGTTAGCTCTGACTAATTTATCAAAAGCATTAGATTTAGAAAAAATCTTGCCTTTACCGGCAATGAGTTTAATACTTAATTTAGATATCGATGAGAAGAAAATTTTTGTTGAATCACTAAATTCTGCTTTCGACTTATCAATATTTTCTCCGCTTTCAATAATTTTGCCTGATAGCGAAGAGGTTTTGAGTAAAAATTTTTACAGCAAGAGTCACTCTTTTAATCAAAGACTAGATATACTTGTTAAAGTACTAAATGAAGTATCTGACCAATATAGTCAATTATCGACGGATGTAAGATATTTTTTACTGTATTACAAGATGTTACAGGGAAAAATTCAATTTGTAGAATCGCAGTTACACATGGTAGACGGATTAAGTAAGTACCCTTACTTAGATATATCAGATCCAGAAATGAGAATTATTCGTCCTCAGATTCGCTCAATGGAGGTAGCTTTATCAATGTCCGAAGATATGAATTATCCTTATAGTAAAAGATTTTGGAATAATATTAGCCAGCTAACTGATTGTGAGGTATATTCAATTGTTATGGATAGAAGTAATACTATAGATTTGAATAAGATAAAAGATACAGTATTTTCGACATTAAAATATTACAGAGATATGCTTCAAAGTATAGAGCCTTTTAACGAGAAGCTCTATGTTTTGACTAGTATCCTAACCTATTCTTATAAGCGGTTACTAGAATTAATGAATCATGGTTTGCAATATACGATTTCAGGTCGTTCCATAGTAAGGTCGTGCATTGAAAACTATGTGATGACAAAATATTTAATTGCCGAAGAAGAAAAACACAAAAATATTTGGGAAGAATATCAATATTATGGTATTGGTGGATATAAACTGATTTCAGAACGCTATATAGAAAATCAACCTGAATTAACAAACTCTCATATTAATTTTGAATATCTGAATTTACTAGTATCTGAATTTCAAAATAAAGAATTTATAGATATGGATACTAGATATTTCGGAAAAGGGAATATAAGACAAAAGTTTGAACAAGTTGAGGAAGATGATTTATATAAATATCACTATGATTATGATTCTCAATTTGAACATGGACTTTGGGGAGCGATTAGAGAAAGCTCAATTTTGAAATGCAACTCTGCTGGACACCAATTCCACGGTATTCCCGATATAGACGATATTCAAAAATTACCCGATGTTAGTCATGATCTGGTGATGGTTTTAACAAAGCATCTATCAGTGATTAAAGAAGTGTTTCCTATTCCAAGTGAGCAAATAGAAGGTGATAGTTTATGCTAGATAGACTAAGACAATCACAAAATGAATATTTAGAGTTACTGAAGAGAGTTAGATGGGACTTGGACTTAGAGAATGTAGCTTATCATTTAGATAAAATTAGAAATTTTTGGTTTAGAAAACAAAAATTATTAGAGATGTGTAGCCAATATCTCTTTAATAATTCGAACACATATTTTTATACAGCAGTTTCTAAATTTAATGTAGATAACTCAGATAAGAACATCATCTTTGCATTAGGGAATTATCAAATATTTGACGATCCAATACTATCCTATTTAGAAGTAATGGAAAAAGGAAATACAGTACATCAAATAGAAAGATACTTCAAAAAATTAAAAGAAAAAATTGTAGAGTCAATAGATGATTTGATAGTTTTATTAGAAAAAGAGATTCCAAATTTTTACGTATTACCACTAAGATTTTCTAGTTCAACTATCAACAAAGAAAAAGTTGATATCAGACCGTTTATTGAAAACTTCTTTATAGAAGGCATTGATTTTAATAATTTACACAAGTACGAGAATATAGATACTGTGGTCGTACATGAATACTTATCGCAGATATTACTCTTTGATTATGATGATCCTACACAAGCGATAAAAGACCGTTTAAAACAATATCGAATTGAGTACTCAGATATAGTCCCACAAGATATGAATGATACAGAACTTTTCCAATTTATTGTCTATGGCTATTTCAGTCAAGCTATGGATATTTTTCTGACTTCCTACTCTTTCAATATTTCCCCATTCTTTTCTAGCTTAACTACATACATAAATTATAATGTTTTCTTATTAAATATCGTGCACAATTCGAAAAAAGAAAAACTAGAACATTTCTTAAAAATGTCAAGATTAACCTTACCCATTTGGTTTGAATACGATAAAAAAGGAGTTGAGCTAAGTATTTCTGAAATACGTGAAAGAGCAAAAAATATAAACTTTTCAGATCGTATAAGAGAGATTTATAATGCTCTCGATGATTTCAACACCAAAGAGCAGTTGATTACTGAGGTTGAGAATTGTGTACATTTATTGATAAATTATGAAGGTAGAGGTTGCTAGTAATGTTGTTTCTCAATAACATAAGCTCCGAAAACTAAAAAAATGATAACCCTTTGATAACCTCTCGATTTTTAAAAGGGTTATATATGTAAAGATCGAGGATTTATCTCTTAAAATTACTTGATTTTAGTGATAATTTACCATAAATATCATAATGTAGAAAAAACCAGGTCTTAAGAAAGCTCGTAAAGCATCACAATTTAGTAAACGTTAATTCGAAAGAATTACTATACTTATACAGAGCACCTTTCGGGGTGTTCTTTTTTATACTTTCTTACTAAATTGGTGCAATTGACACAGTTGTTGCGACTTTAGTCGCTTACAAATGTGGCTGCAACCTGACAAGGTCAGTTGCCTCAAAACGTTAATCAATACGATTATATCAACGTTTCAAAGCACTCAAAAGTTTACCTTATTTTTATAGTAAGGTGAAATAAGAATAGGACAAACTGAGGATAGTCAAATCGAATTCTAACAATGTTTTAGAAGTAGAGGTGTACTATTCTAGTTTCAATCTATTATATTATGGATAATGCAAGATTCCATAGAATGGGTAAGTTAGAACTCTTGTGTGAAGAGTTTGGGCATAAACTTTTACCTCTTCCTCCCTACTCACCTGAGTACAATCCTATTGAGAAAACATGGGCTCATATCAAAAAGCACCTCAAAAGGGTATTACCAAGTTGCAATACCTTTTATGAGGCTCTTTTGTCCTGCTCTTGTTTCAATTGACTATAAATCGCTATAAGAAAAAATCATTTTATTGGTATAAAGAAGTGATTGAAAGTAATGGCGAAACCTTATATGATTAGTTCATAAAAAACAAGTTTAGATTCTTATCTAAGCTTGTTTTTGAAAACTTTAGGGATAATTTTGGAAGATATGAGATGACATTGACTATTCATGTATATTATAAAGGCGATGGAGATTGTGCAATAAAGTTTGTAAGAGAAATGCTTGAATCTGGGCTTGTCGCAGAAATTAGATGTCAAAAAGGTAATTTGAAATACGAATATTTTTTACCAATTGAAAAAGAGGGAACTATTCTCCTTATTGATCAGTGGATAAATCAAGAAGCTTTAGATAAGCATCATCAATCAAAGACAATGCAGAAAATCTTAGATTTAAGAAAAAAATATCACTTGCAGATGCAAGTTGAACGTTATATAGAAGATGATTCTGGGATGCCAGAAAGCGATAAGTCGTTTATAGACACAGGAAATTAGAATTATTGTGAGAGTTTTTGTAGTTTGAAAGTATTGAAAATCGTAAAGATATCATTACGAGAATACAAGAAGATATTGTTCTATTTCCATTAAAAATTACTTCTTTCCTTAATAATAAGGAAAAAGAATACGTTTTCATCTTTTGGTTTGAGGTTTATAATAAGAGTATCAAAGTCAGGAGGAAAAAAGATGACTACTTTTAAAGATGGATTTTTATGGGGTGGTGCTGTTGCTGCTCATCAACTTGAAGGTGGATGGCAAGAAGGTGGCAAGGGAATTAGTGTTGCTGATGTTATGACTGCTGGTCGTCATGGAGTAGCTCGTGAAATTACTTTGGGAGTTTTAGAGGGTAAATATTATCCAAATCATGAGGCGATAGATTTTTATCATCGTTATAAAGAAGATATAGCACTTTTTGCTGAAATGGGATTCAAGTGCTTCCGTACCTCTCTTGCATGGACACGTATCTTTCCAAAAGGTGATGAGTTAGAGCCGAATGAAGAAGGATTACAGTTTTATGATAATCTTTTTGATGAATGCTTAAAGAATGGTATTGAACCTGTCATCACTCTATCTCATTTTGAAATGCCTTATCACTTAGTGACCGAATATGGTGGTTGGAAAAATAGGAAATTGATTGATTTCTTTGTTCGTTTTGCAGAAGTCGTATTTAAACGTTACAAAGATAAGGTTAAATATTGGATGACTTTCAATGAAATCAATAATCAAGCGAATTATCAGGAAGATTTTGCACCATTTACTAACTCAGGTATTGTATATGAGGAAGGTGATAATAGAGAAGCAATTATGTATCAAGCAGCACATTACGAATTAGTTGCTTCTGCACGAGCTGTAAAAATTGGTCATGAGATTAATCCAGATTTTCAAATAGGTTGTATGATTGCGATGTGTCCAATTTATCCAGTTACTTGCAATCCTAAGGATATCTTAATGGCAATGAAAGCTATGCAAAAGCGTTATTATTTTGCTGATGTGCATGTTTTAGGTAAATATCCTGAGCATATTTTCAAGTATTGGGAACGAAAAGGTATTTCAGTTGATTTTACTGCCCAGGATAAAGAAGATTTACTTGGTGGGACTGTAGATTACATTGGTTTCAGTTACTATATGTCCTTTGCTATCGACTCTCATCGTGAAAATAATCCTTATTTTGATTATCTTGAAACAGAAGATTTAGTGAAAAATAATTATGTTAAGGCTTCTGAATGGGAGTGGCAAATTGATCCAGAAGGTTTGCGTTATGCGTTAAATTGGTTTACAGACCACTATCACTTACCACTCTTTATTGTTGAAAATGGTTTTGGAGCTATAGATAAAGTTGCAGCAGATGGTATGGTACATGATGATTATAGAATTGAATATCTAGGTGCCCATATTCGTGAAATGAAAAAGGCTGTAGTTGAAGATGGTGTTGATTTAATGGGTTATACTCCATGGGGATGTATTGATTTGGTTTCAGCTGGTACCGGTGAAATGCGGAAACGTTATGGCTTTATTTATGTAGATAAAGATGACAATGGGAAGGGAAGTTATAATCGTTCCCCGAAAAAATCTTTTGGCTGGTATAAGGAAGTTATTTCATCTAACGGTGAATCAGTAGAATAGTATAAACAAACTGAGATTATTCTCAGTTTGTTTAGCATATTGAGGTGACATATGATTGGAAGTATTGCAGCAATTTTAACAACATTTGCATTTTTACCACAAGTTTTTCGTGTAGTTAAGACAAAGGACACAGGATCTATTGCTCTAGGTATGTATGTTATGCAAGTTATTGGTATTGCATTGTGGCTTGCTCATGGTATTCGTATAGGAGACTTGCCTTTGATTTTAGCTAATAGTGTTTCATTTCTACTTTCAGGAATAATTTTATTTTATAAATTGAAGTATAAATAATTTTTTTCCATATCATTTAGGAAAATGAGAGAATTGTCATTGGAAACGCTTTATTTTATAATAAAAATAGATAACAGATAAGTCAACTTAGCACAGCTTTGATTGGATTTAAGAAAAGGAGAAAATATTATGGCAAAAGCTTTAATTATTTGTGCAGCAGGAATGTCTTCATCACTTATGGCACAGAAAACAACAGAGTTTCTAAAAGGAAAAGGGAAAGATATTGTAGTTGATGCTATTAGTGCTACTGAAGGAGGGAAAGCTATCGCAGCAGCAGCTTTTGATTTGTATCTTGTCAGCCCTCAAACAAAAATGTACTTTAAGCAATTTGAAGAGGCTGGTTCTAAAGCAGGAAAACCAGTTGTACAAATACCTCCTCAAGCCTATATTCCTATTCCAATGGGAATTGAAAAAATGGCTAATTTGATTCTTGAGAATATTTGATGAACACATGAAATGTCAATAAATATTTAAGTTAAGATAAATTGTTTTGAGTTTGATATAAATTGATTTAAGTGTATAATATGCTTCAATATATGAAAACATACGTTTTAGGAGGGAATGAATGTGTTAAACATTAAAGAGAAAGATATCCTTCAATTTTTAATAAAAAATAAGGAACGTTTTGTTACAAGCAAAGAACTAGCAGAATATTTATCCTGTTCAGATAGAACTGTCCGTAATGTACTGAAATTAATTGAGAAGACAATGATTATTCAAGGAGTCCGGTTGATTTCAAAACAAGGTCAAGGGTATCAAATATTTTTTGAGAATCAAGGCGCTTACCAGGAGTTTAGACAAACTTATGAACTGGAAGAAGACTATACGAAAACTGCGGTTTCAAAAGGTGATGATCGTTTAGTATTTATCTTAAATAAATTATTATTTGAGCAAGTTCCAGTTCTTTTTGATGATTTAGCTGATGAACTTTACGTTAGTCGTTCAACATTATCTCATGATTTCAGAAAGATACGAGTGATGTTATCAGAGTATAATTTGTCCATTGAGAGTAGGGCGAATAAAGGAGTTTATGTCTCAGGCGAGGAACGTGATAAACGACGTTTTATCATAAATTATTTCCTAGAGAATCAATTTTTTAAAACAATACATTGCTATGTAAAATTTAACTTTTTTGATCAAACTGTTCCATTAGAAGAATTTGCTAGAATTGTTTTGGATGAATGCCAAGAGGCCAACCTAAAACTATCTGATTTTGTACTACAGAATTTAGTAGTTCACATAGCATTGTCTGTGATTCGTTTAAAATCCGGATTTGAAATAAAAAATATAGACTGTCAGATGACTGATGATGCAACAGAGAGAAAGGTTGCCCAAAGAATTCTTTCTAAAGTAAGAGAAGTAACAAATCAGGAATTTCCAGTTCAGGAAATAGACTACATTACTTTGCATTTGTTAGCTAAGAGTCAACAATGTCAAAAAAATCAGAAGAATATTTCTGAAGAAGTTTTAAAAAAATCTTTATTTAAAACATTTCAGAATTTAGGATTAGATGATATGTATAACTTTTCTTCAGATTTCCAACTAATTGAAGGATTGATAACTCATCTAATGACACTACAAGTACGTTTAGAAAGCCGGATTACCTTAAATAACCCTTTAGTAGATGAAATTAAACAGAATTATAGTGATATATTCTTTATGACTAGAGAAATTCTTGCAAATATGGACAAGTTCTTGGAGTGGACAATATCAGATGATGAAGTAGCATATGTAAGTCTTCACTTTTTAGCTGCTATGGAACGTAGCAAAGAGAGTACTAAGTTTAATATTCTTGCTATTTGTGCAACAGGATTTGGTGCAGCCCAAATGTTAAGAAATCGTTTGGAAACGGAGTTTGGGAAGCGAGTAGAAGTTGTTGATGTAATAGGCTATTATGAATTGAATCAAGACAAACTTAAAGGAATAGATTTTATAGTGTCAGCTGTTGATTTATCAAATCTATATTTTCAAATCCCAGTTTTTAAAGTTAGTGTGTTTCTTAAGAGTGATGAGATGGAAATGATTAGAAAAGCTATGGATCAGATGCAAGTTTCTAGTTATGTACCATCATCAAAGATTAACAAATTTGAAAACAACGGCTTTAGACAGTATTTTAGTAAAGAAAATTTTTTAATATGTACTGAATCAGACAAGGTAAATTTACTTGAAAAGATGGTTGAGGGTTTATCTGTTGGTGAATCAAATGAGTTTGAACAATCTTTACTTTATGGAATTAAACAGCGCGAAGAATTAAGTTCAGTTGTTTTTTCTGAAAAAATTGCAGTTCCGCATCCTATTCAGCCCTTTGGTACAGAGGGAAAGGTTTCGGTTGCAATCTGTAAAGATTCGTTACTCTGGGATAATCAAAGTTCATATGTCCAGCTAGTATTTCTTCTATCTCCATCAATATATGGGAACGAAGGTTTGGCAACTGTGACTAAAAAGATAGTCTCTCTGACAGAGAATGATGAGTTGCAAAATCAGCTAATATCTTGCAATAACTTTGAAGATTTTATTAACATATTTGAGAAGATAAAATAGGAGGTTCATATGAATCAAGAGGAACTGCAGGTTGCAGCATTTGAAATTATCCTGCATTCGGGAAATGCAAGGTCAGAAATACATGAAGCATTTGCAAAAATGAGAGAAGGTAGTTTTGATGATGCAGAAAGTAAATTAAATCAATCAAATGAGATAATTCTTGAAGCGCATCATGCACAAACCAAACTCTTGCAAGAATACGCAAGTGGAGTGGAAATTAAAATTGAAATTATCATGGTACATGCTCAAGATCATTTAATGACCACTATGACATTATTAGAAGTAGCAAAGGAAATGTTAGCTCTTTATAAGAAAGTTAACTAAATATGTGTTGTTATATAAGGAGGAAATGATATGGATAAAAAAGAACGACAAAAGATTGAACAACAACGTCGAGAGATGGCTCTAACTAATACTTTTTTTAATCGATATCTTCTTCTACGTTATTCAATAGCACTCTTCTTTTTTGGGAATATTTATTGGCTTTTGAATCAGTTTATTAATCCCTCGCCTATTATTATTTTCCCCATTATGCTCATAGTATTTTCTATTTTAGCAACTGTTGAACAATTTAAACTCTATGGAAATAGGAAAGAAAAGTTGGGAATAACACTAATGTTTGTTAGAATACAAATGCTTATTTCAATAGGATTACTTGTTTTAACTTGGACAAGTTGGTTTAAGAATCTTTTTCCGATTTTTGAAAATAACCAAGTAGCACGTTTATTTGTTTTTGTAGTTCTTCTATTAGGTTTAGTTCTGAGTTTGTTAGACATTAGAAGAATTAAAAAAATTTATAAACGAACAGATAAGGTTTATCAACAATTTGTCCAATTGGAAAAGAACTCACTTAGTTTATAATCCTGATCTAGTATAATTTGTATTTGAAACTAGTCTTTAGAAAGTAAAAATTATTATGTTTTATTAAGGAGGTCTATTTATGGATCAACAAAACGGGTTGTTTGGTTTTCTTGAAAACCATGTTATGGGACCAATGGGCAAACTTGCTCAGTTTAAAGTAGTACGTGCTATCACGGCTGCAGGTATGGCTGCTGTACCATTTACTATTGTAGGATCAATGTTTTTGGTATTCAGTATTTTGCCACAAGCTTTCTCATTTTGGCCAATTGTGGCAGATATTTTCTCTGCTTCATTTGATAAATTCAGATCACTTTACATGGTTGCAAACTATGCGACTATGGGTTCTCTATCTCTTTATTTCGTTCTATCACTTGCATATGAATTGACAAAAATTTATGCAGAGGAAGAAGAACTCAATATGAATCCTCTTAATGGTGCCTTGCTTGCCTTGATGGCTTTTGTCATGACAGTACCGCAAATCATTTTTGATGGTGGAATGATGAAGACTGTGACAAGTCTAAAAGAAGGTGCAGTAATTGCAGATGGATGGGCAATGGGAAATGGAGTCGCACGTTTTGGGACAACAGGGATTTTTACCGCAATCATTATGGCAATTGTGACTGTTCTTATTTATCGTATGTGTGTTAAACATAATTGGGTTATTAAAATGCCTGAAGCTGTTCCAGAAGGAGTTTCTCGTGGATTTACCGCTTTGGTTCCGGGATTTGTTGTTGCATTTGTTGTTATCTTTATCAACGGTCTTCTTGTAGCAATGGGAACAGATATTTTTAAAGTCATTGCAATTCCATTTGGTTTTGTATCCAATCTGACTAATTCGTGGATTGGTTTAATGATTATTTATCTATTGACTCAACTACTTTGGATTGTAGGTATCCACGGTGCGAACATTGTTTTTGCATTTGTTAGTCCAATTGCTCTTGCCAACATGGCTGAAAATGCTGCTGGCGGGCACTTCGCTGTTGCAGGTGAATTTTCTAATATGTTTGTAATTGCAGGTGGTTCTGGTGCAACTTTAGGACTATGTTTATATATTGCTTTTGCCTCTAAATCTGAACAGCTTAAAGCAATAGGACGAGCATCTGTAGTTCCAGCCTTATTTAATATTAATGAACCATTAATTTTTGGATTACCTATTATCTATAATCCAGCCTTGGCTATACCATTTATTTTAGCACCAATGGTTACTGCTACTATTTATTACGTAGCGAATTCTCTAAACTTTATTAAGCCAATTATCGCACAGGTTCCATGGCCAACTCCAGTAGGGATTGGAGCTTTCTTAGGGACAGCAGATCTTCGAGCTGTATTAGTTGCTCTAGTATGTGCATTTGCAGCATTCCTAGTCTATCTTCCATTCATCCGTGTATATGATCAAAAATTGGTGAAAGAAGAGCAAGGTATCTAATAAGTAAAAAAGTATACTCGATGATAGAATCCATATAGTTTAAATAATGAGCGTTAACATTAGCAGTGAAGAGGTCTTTTTAAGATATTCTTCTCTGCTTTTTCATATTTTTTCGCTATGTAGGGTATGAAGCAAAATAGAAAGTAGTTCGAATAGTTGATAAACAGGGAACTGCTGTTATTTAAAAAAACAATAAAGTAAAGTATGTTATCGTAGAATACGATACAATAGTAAAAAAGCAAAAAGAATGCGTTTTATATTTGGGTTTGAGGCTTATAAAATAGGATAAGCGTGCTGAAAACTTAGATATGACAAACAAAATAAAATTTTTAAAAGCTACATAGAAACATGGTATAATGTATCTAAAGGAGGTAGCATATGTCCTTAGATATAGATAAAGAAAAGATGACAATCATGGGAATAGTTTTTGAAAACCGATCCGTTTTTAAGAGTGTTTGGTATGCTTTAAGTACAAATATGATTGAAGGATGGCGACCTACGGTTAGTGATGTTGAAAAATTACGAGATGAAGCTCTTGCTCTGGGGATGACTTAATGAAGCGCAACTGTTATGAGTCTTATGACTATGTTGATCCGGATAATTTATATACCGATCCGGGTTCTTCAGTTCTAAGAAATAAGCAGGAAGGAAAAAAGCACGCGAGCTTGAATATCGTATGATTGCTAGTAAGAGTTTGAAATTATTTATCAATCCTATCTTAGTTAATAGTTTAAAAGTAGTTTGTTTCACAACTGCATAAGCTTAGAAAAGTTGAAAAGTGATAACTCTTTAATAAACTCTTGGTTTGTTAAAAGATATTTTGTCCACTATATTTTTTCAATTGACTATTATTTGTCATAGATATAACAGATAGAACATTGCATTCAGAATAATGAAAAACGCATCAAAAATGGTGCGTTCTGTTTTTATGCTACCATAAAAGGAGGAAAACAAATTGAAAATTTTTAAGGGAGAGTTTTATCGAATCTCTGTATTAACAGACAAGCTAGTAAGGTTAGAATACTCTCGAACTGGAAATTTTGAGGATAGAACGACACAACTTATCTATAATAGAGATTTTGGCCAAGTTTCGTTAGATTATATCGAGACATCAAATGTACTAGATATTATGACGGACTATTTTCATCTGCACTTTAATAAAGGAGAATTTAACGCCGAAAATTTATTTATAGAATTAAAAGGAAATTTTGCCGTATATGGTAGTCGCTGGTATTTTGGTGAATCTATTGAAACGTTAAAAGGAACAGCTCGGACTCTGGATAAGGCAGATGGAGCAATCTCGTTAGAAGATGGAATTATTAGCCGAAATGGTATAGCCTTATTGGATGATTCTCAAGGATTTATTTGGGATGAACAATCTGGTTATATTGAGAGAGAAAATCAAATTGACCTGTATTTCTTTGCCTATGGGCATGATTATAGAGGAGCAATCAGAGACTTTTACCATTTGACTGGTTCAACACCCTTGTTGCCAAGATATGCTTTAGGCAATTGGTGGAGTAGATATTGGCCTTATACGTCGGATGAATACTTGGATTTAATAGACAGATTTGAAACAGAGAAAATTCCATTATCTATCGGTGTGTTAGATATGGATTGGCATATAACTGACATTCCAGCTCGTTTTGGAAGTGGCTGGACAGGATATAGTTGGAATAGAAGCTTAATACCAAATCCAGAACAGTTATTGCAACAACTTCATGATAGAAAGTTAAAACTCTCCTTAAATGTCCATCCTGCTGATGGGATACGGGCTTATGAAGAAGCTTATCCTCAAATCGCAAAACGGTTGGGGTTAAATGTAGAACTAGAAGAACCTGCTATTTTTGATTTTTTTAATCCCTCTTTTAGGGAAGCCTACTTTAAAGATGTTCATTATGAGCTAGAAAAGCAGGGAGTAGATTTTTGGTGGATTGACTGGCAACAAGGGACACAAGGTATGCTAGATCCACTTTGGCTTTTAAACCATTATCACTATCAGGATAGTTGTAAAAATGCAGAAGGTGGTTTGATTTTATCAAGATATGCAGGTCCTGGTAGTCACCGCTACCCTGTTGGTTTTTCAGGGGATACTATTATTAGTTGGAATTCCTTAAGGTTTCAACCCTATTTTACAGCGACAGCATCTAATATCGGTTATAGTTGGTGGAGTCATGATATCGGTGGACATATGTTGGGGGATTATGACGAAGAGCTACAAACTAGATGGCTACAGTTTGGTGTTTTTAGTCCGATTACTCGATTACATAGTTCTAGAAGTCCTTTTAATAGTAAAGAACCTTGGTTTTTTTCAGAAACAACATCTAAGATTATGAAGAAATACCTTCGTTTGAGACATCAGATGATTTCTTATCTATATACCATGAATGTAAAGACACATGAGGAAGGTGCCCCATTAATCAGTCCAATCTATTATTTCTATCCAGAGAATGATGAGAGCTATAATGTTCCAAACCAATACTTTTTTGGAACAGAACTGATGGTGGCTCCCATTGTAGAAAAGATGGATTTGACATTCCAATCTGCAAAAGTAGATGTATGGTTCCCTGAAGGTGAATGGTATGACTTCTTTTCAGAGAAAAAATACACAGGTGGTGTGAAGTTAAGTGTTTATAGGGACATCTCGACTACGCCTGTGTTTGCAAAAAGTGGTGCAATCATTCCCTTGGTTGGTTCTGAGATAGGTATGGGTGTTGATTTACCTGAGGTTGTAGATTGGTATGTATTCCCAGGGAAACAACATTCTTTTGAAATGCTTGAAGATCAAAATGGTCAAAGATATAAAACAAGATTATCAATCGATTGGGAAATGGGAATGGTAGAGTTAGCATTACAAGGAGATTCTAGTATCGTTCCAAGCAATAGAAAACATAGAATTCATTTTAAAGGAACGAATGTGTCTATAATTGAATTGCCAAATAAGAATGATACAGCTAAATTTGAATGGAAAGATAATAAAAGGACATCTTTAAATGACGAAGTTTTTAGACTACTAAAGACAGCTTCTCTTCCATATGAATTAAAAGATAGATTGTTAAATCAATTCATCAATGCGAAAAACTCTCATGACTTAATGAATATCTTGCATCATCAGGATAAGGAATTGAGAGGGCGTTTGTTGGAAATGATATTTACTAGCCAAAACTAATTGATATAATTAGAAAGTCATTTGTTTAGTGTATATGAAGATTCTGTGTGGTATTCGTTATCACTGGTCACATTGAAAATGTGAAATAAGCACCTACAACATAGACTTTACAACACTTCATGTTTCATATCATGGGGTGTTTTTCTATTTAAGTCAAAGCCAATCAAAAAATCTCACTATTCATCAGGTTAAAGGAAACCTAATCATAGTGAGATTGTGAATTATAGTAGAGTTTGTATCGCCTCTTCAATTTGTTTTGGGTCTGTTTTTGAAGAAAAGCGTTCAAAGACTTGCCCATCACGACTAATGAGAAACTTAGCGAAATTCCATTCGATTCGTTTTCCTAGTGGGCCAGATTTATGGTCTTTTAACCAGACATAGAGAGGGTCTGCTTCCTTACCGTTGACCTTAATCTTGGCAAAACGTGGGAAGGTGGTTTGAAAATGTAGGCTACAGAAGGCGTTGATTTCCTCTGCGCTGCCGGGTGCTTGTCCCATAAACTGATTGCAAGGGAAATCCAATATTTCGAAGCCCTGATCTTGATAGCGTTCATAGAGTTCTTGAAGTCCCTGGTACTGGGGCGTTAAACCACATCCAGTAGCAGTGTTGACAATCAAGAGAACTTTGCCACGATAGCTATCCAAGGGAGTTGCTTGGTTGTTTTGGTTCAAAACGGAAAAATCATAAAGTGAAGTCATGAGGGCCTCTTTTCTTTTTCTACATTGTAACAGTTTTTACTTTTTTCGTCGAGTCGGATGGAAGATATTGTTGAAGAATAAGCCCTCAATATGATAGAAACCGTTTACAAATAACTTTAAAAATGGTATGATTTAATTAAACCGGTTTACTTTGTTGCTATAAATCTCTAATTTGAGATTTAGTTCCTATTGATTTTACAATATGTTTATTGGAGTGTATACATGCAAACAAAAACAAAGAAGCTCATTGTGAGTTTGTCTTCACTTGTTTTATCAGGATTTTTATTAAACCATTATATGACAGTTGGAGCGGAAGAAACGACTACGAATACCATTCAGCAAAGCCAGAAGGAAGTTCAGTATCAGCAAAGGGATACAAAAAATTTAGTTGAAAATGGTGATTTTGGTCAGACGGAGGACGGAAGCAGTCCGTTGACAGGAAGCAAAGCTCAGGGGTGGTCAGCTTGGGTAGACCAGAAGAATAGTTCTGCAGATGCCTCAACTCGAGTCATTGAGGCTAAGGATGGGGCTATCACTATCTCAAGCCCTGAGAAATTAAGGGCAGCGGTTCACCGTATGGTTCCTATTGAAGCTAAGAAAAAGTATAAACTGCGTTTCAAGATTAAAACAGATAATAAAGTCGGGATTGCCAAAGTTCGTATCATTGAGGAAAGTGGTAAGGACAAGCGATTGTGGAATTCTGCAACGACGTCAGGAACAAAGGACTGGCAGACCATTGAAGCAGACTATAGCCCGACTTTAGATGTTGATAAAATCAAGCTGGAGTTATTCTATGAAACAGGAACTGGGACTGTTTCCTTTAAGGATATTGAGCTGGTAGAGGTAGCAGACCAGCCTTCTGAGGATTCTCAAACAGATAAACAGCTTGAGGAAAAGATTGATTTACCAATTGGAAAAAAACATGTTTTTTCTCTTGCGGACTATACTTATAAGGTAGAAAATCCTGACGTTGCTTCAGTCAAAAATGGAATTTTAGAACCTCTTAAGGAAGGGACAACCAATGTCATTGTCAGTAAAGATGGCAAGGAAGTGAAAAAGATTCCTTTGAAGATTCTAGCCTCTGTTAAGGATGCATACACAGACCGTTTGGATGACTGGAATGGCATCATCGCTGGGAATCAATACTATGATTCTAAAAATGAACAGATGGCCAAATTAAACCAGGAATTGGAAGGAAAGGTAGCTGATAGCCTATCCAGTATTTCAAGTCAGGCGGACCGCATCTATTTGTGGGAAAAATTTTCAAATTATAAAACGTCTGCAAATCTGACTGCCACTTATCGGAAATTGGAGGAGATGGCCAAGCAAGTGACCAATCCTTCTTCTCGTTATTATCAAGATGAAACTGTCGTTCGAACAGTCAGGGATTCCATGGAATGGATGCATAAACATGTCTACAATAGTGAAAAGAGCATTGTTGGGAACTGGTGGGATTATGAAATCGGTACACCTCGTGCCATCAACAATACCTTGTCTCTGATGAAAGAATACTTCTCTGATGAGGAAATTAAAAAATATACAGATGTGATTGAAAAATTTGTACCAGATCCCGAACATTTCCGAAAGACGACTGATAACCCATTCAAGGCTCTAGGTGGAAACTTAGTTGATATGGGAAGGGTAAAAGTAATAGCTGGTTTACTGCGTAAGGATGATCAAGAAATTTCTTCTACCATTCGCTCGATTGAGCAAGTGTTCAAGTTGGTAGACCAAGGTGAAGGTTTTTATCAAGATGGATCCTATATCGACCACACCAATGTTGCCTATACGGGTGCTTATGGGAATGTTTTGATTGATGGCCTGTCTCAACTGTTGCCAGTCATTCAAAAGACCAAGAATCCAATCGATAAAGATAAAATGCAAACCATGTACCACTGGATTGATAAATCGTTTGCTCCTTTGCTGGTGAATGGAGAGCTGATGGATATGAGTCGTGGACGCTCGATCAGTCGTGCAAATAGCGAGGGGCACGTGGCCGCAGTAGAAGTACTAAGAGGGATTCACCGAATAGCGGATATGTCTGAAGGAGAAACCAAACAACGTTTGCAGAGTCTTGTGAAGACCATTGTTCAATCGGATAGTTATTATGATGTCTTTAAGAATTTGAAGACTTATAAGGATATCAGTTTGATGCAATCCTTGTTAAGTGATGCAGGAGTCGCAAGTGTTCCAAGAACAAGTTACCTATCTGCCTTTAACAAGATGGATAAAACAGCCATGTACAATGCAGAGAAAGGGTTTGGATTTGGCTTGTCACTCTTTTCCAGTCGTACCTTGAATTACGAACACATGAACAAGGAAAATAAACGTGGTTGGTATACGAGTGATGGGATGTTCTATCTTTACAATGGCGATTTGAGTCACTATAGCGATGGCTACTGGCCAACAGTTAATCCATATAAGATGCCTGGTACAACAGAGACGGATGCTAAGAGAGCGGATAGCGATACAGGTAAAGTTTTACCGTCTGCTTTCGTTGGAACGAGCAAACTAGATGATGCCAATGCGACAGCAACCATGGATTTCACCAACTGGAATCAAACATTGACTGCTCATAAGAGCTGGTTTATGCTAAAGGATAAGATTGCCTTTTTAGGAAGCAATATCCAAAACACTTCAACAGATACTGCTGCAACTACAATCGACCAGAGAAAACTGGAATCAAGTAATCCATATAAAGTCTATGTCAATGATAAAGAAGCCTCCCTTACAGAACAAGAAAAGGATTATCCTGAAACCCAAAGTGTCTTTTTAGAATCGTCCGATTCGAAAAAGAATATTGGTTACTTTTTCTTTAAGAAGAGTTCAATCAGTATGAGTAAGGCTTTGCAAAAGGGAGCCTGGAAGGATATCAATGAAGGACAGTCAGACAAGGAAGTTGAAAATGAATTTCTTACGATTAGTCAGGCTCATAAGCAAAATGGAGATTCTTATGGCTATATGCTCATTCCTAACGTGGATCGTGCCACCTTCAATCAAATGATAAAAGAGTTAGAAAGTAGCCTCATCGAAAATAACGAAACCCTTCAGTCTGTTTATGATGCCAAACAAGGAGTTTGGGGCATTGTGAAATATGATGATTCTGTCTCTACTATTTCCAACCAATTCCAAGTTTTGAAACGTGGAGTCTATACTATTCGAAAAGAAGGGGATGAATATAAGATTGCCTACTATAATCCTGAAACTCAGGAATCAGCTCCAGATCAGGAAGTCTTTAAAAAGCTAGAGCAAGCAGCTCAGCCACAAGTACAGAATTCAAAAGAAAAGGAAAAATCTGAAGAGGAAAAGAACCATTCGGATCAAAAGAATCTCCCTCAGACAGGAGAAGGTCAGTCAATCTTGGCAAGTCTAGGGTTCTTGCTACTTGGGGCGTTTTATTTATTCCGTAGAGGAAAGAACAACTAATTTGTTCATCATCTAGATGAATTACATGAAACTGTGGAAAATAGAAAAAATCCGAAGAAGGCTAAATATCTTCGGATTTTTCTTTTAAAAAGGGATAAGTTGATACTTATCCCTTTTTTACTTCATTATGTGACTATAGCGTTTTGAAACTAGAATAGGACGTCATAACTGCTAAAAGATTTCTATAAATTCATTTGATTTTCCTAATCAATTTGTTCGTATCCTATTTCGCTCCACTATATTAGTCCGTCTCGCTCCGTGAGGTGCGAGACAAAACAACCACCCGCTATGCGGGTGCGCGTCGAAGATTATACCAAAAAAACTCCAAACGCGATACAATAAAGGTGTTCAATCCAATTGTAAAGCGAAAGGAGAAAAAATATGGCACAAAAGACTCATAGTTTATCATACACAAAGTGGATGTGTTCTATCATATTGTGTTCACCCCTAAGTATAGACGAAAAGTCATCTATAATCAATATAGAAGTAGTTTAGGCGAAATATTTCATCGCTTGTGTAGTTATAAAGGTGTTGAAATGATCGAGGGTCACTTAATGCCAGACCATGTACACATGTTAGTCAGTATTCCACTAAGGCTAAGTGTTTCAAGTTTTATGGGTTATTTAAAAGGCAAAAGTGCACTCATGATGTTTGACAAACACGCCAATCTCAAGTACAAGTTTGGGAATCGGCATTTCTGGGCGGAAGGTTATTATGTAAGTACAGTAGGGCTTAATAAAGCCACAATTAAGAAATATAGTCAAGATTAAAGAAATTATCCAGTGGATGATTTCTTCACGAGTATGAAAATTTGAGAACGAGTAAAGCATGATATATAGTAAAATGAAATAAGAACAGAACAAATCGATCAGGACAGTCAAATCGATTTTTAACAATGTTTTAGAAGTAGATGTGCACTATTCCAGTTTCAATCTACTATAGCACTAGATAAATTGAGTGTAAAAGAATATGAGGATCCCTTTAGGGATAGTGGTAAGTAATACCAAAGTCTCTTAAAGAGGCAAGTGACGAGTCAAGAGCAATAAGGCTTGAACAACGTGAAAGCCAGCGTCTTTAGGCGCTGGCTGGTAATTTGGGCTTATAGCTCTGGGATAAACCACCCGTTTGACGGGTGGTTATGATTTTATCTGAGTGTAACATACTGTTGGGCAATCTCGCTGATGCGGTCAAAGTTGCCTTGGGAAGCGAGTTTATTGAGTTCGCCACCAATTCCAACGGCGTCTGCACCAGCAGCGAACCATTGAGGGATGTTGTTTAGACCGACTCCTCCGGTTACCATTACGGAAACTTGTGGGATCGGTGCCTTGACTGCAGAGATATATGCTGGACTGAGAGCACTACCTGGGAAGAGTTTGATGATTTCACTACCGGCTTCAAGTGCAGTCGTGATCTCTGTGAGGGTAATACAGCCTGGAATGTACGGTGTGCTGTAGAGATTGCACATTTTCGCAGTTTCAGCATGGAAAGATGGAGAAACAACGTAATTTGCTCCGGCTAGAATGGCATCTCTAGCAGTTACGGCATCAAGCACAGTACCTGCACCGATACAAACACTCTGATCGTCCTGATACAAGTCTACAAGTTCCTTGATGATTTGTCCTGCATACTGATTGGTATAGGCGATTTCAATAGCTTTGATACCGCCCTTGATACAAGCAATCGAGGCTTGCAGTCCTTCTTCCTTTGTATTTCCTCGAATGACAGCGACAATTTTCTGTTTTTTTAGTTCAATAATCGTATCTGATTTGGTCATGTAATTCTCCTAACGAATGATATCTTGTGCATTTGCCAGTAAATTTTCAATACTAGTTGCGGAAGTGGAGAGATGGTCTCCTGGAAGAGTGCATTTGAGAGTTGCGCTCGCAACTGCAAAGTCAATGGTAGTTTTTAGGGAGGAATGATGGAGTAGTTGGTAAAGGGCACCAGATATAAAGGCATCCCCGCTACCAATTCGTTGATAGACTGCAGTTTTTAGTTGGACAGACTCTTCAAATCGTTCTTCCAGAGCATAGGCTTGATAGACATTTTTGTCTTGCTCATCACTAGAGCGGAGGGTATGGAAAATGGCCTTGAAACCATAGGCTTCTTTTAAAAGTCGCATGCGATTTTCCACCTCTTCTAGGCTAGCACTGTCTCTTGGAAACATCTCTAGATTTTGGTCATCAATCATGAGAGGATCAATACCGAAGCAATAGTCAGTAAAACGTGCAAACTTAGAAAATTCATACTTGGCTTCTAGGACTGAAATCATCTTTGTTCTCAGATTGAGATCCATTGAAACGACAATTCCTCGGCGCTTGGCTTCTTCCAAGAGTAGGAGAAGGATCGCACGGACCTCTTGACCGATAGCTACGGTGATTCCACTAAAATGAAAATGGCTAATCCCCTGAAAGAGAGAATCCATATCTAGCATGTTTGGCCGAATCTGGCTGATACTCGTATGCTTACGATCGTAGAAAACTTCACTTTGACGACAACCAAAGCCGTTCTCCAAATAGTAGAGGCCGATTCGATCGCCAAGCCGACAGATTGAACTGGTATCGATTTGGTGCTGTTTCAAGAATGTGAGAAAACGATCTCCAATCTCGTTGGCAGGGAGTGCGGTAAAGACTTTCGTTGAGATACCCAGGGCTTGCAAATTACAAGCGATGTTAATTTCTGATCCGCCAAAATAAGTCGAACTGGCAACATGATCGCCGATACTGGTGGCATCTAATGGTGAGATTCGAATTAATGGTTCGCCAAACAGTAATATTTTCGTCATCCATTAGTTCCTTTCTGGTTTAGAATAGCTTTACTTGGCTAATACTTCTTTCAAATAAGCAGCGACTTCATCATCTTGGCAGTTTTCAAAGAAGTATTCTTGGAAGTATTTGCCAGAGATGGTGTCTTTGAGGAAGTCTTGGTCGATTGTTTTAAGGATGGTCATCAAATCATTGTGGGTGATTTGTTTCACCTCGTTTAAGATACGAGCGTTGCGTTGTTCAGGGATTACACGTTCTCTTGGGTAGCCACCGCCCATTTCTTCAGCAAATAAGCGTTCAAACATCAATTTGAGGGTCAGTTCTGCCCCCCAGCCAAACCCTTTGGCATAAGGGATAGACAAGGCGTTACCACCATTGATTTGAGAATAAAGGTAAGCGTCAGTTGGGTCCACTGCTAGACCACAGACAACACCAGGGAAGCTGTTTAAAGCAAGCATAGCCCCTACACCCGTACCACAGCCAGTAACAACAAAGTCAACTGCCTTTGTATTTAAAAGGATGGCAGCCATTAGTCCGTTCTGCACATAAGTTAATTGACTTTCTCCTTCTTCTCCACGCATACCATAGTTAAATAATTGGTAGCCCTTTTTATCTGTCGCTTCTTTTAGACTATCGTAAATAATGTGATTCTTGCTAGCTTGACTATTTTCATTGATTAATGCGATTTTCATAAGATCTTCTTTCTATTTTTACTCAGGTTGTTTTCCGATGTAGGCTAAGATACCGCCATCTACATATAGGATGTGGCCATTGACAAAATTGCTGGCATCACTAGCGAGAAAGACAGCAGGGCCCATCAAATCTTCAGGATTTCCCCAACGTGCAGCAGGTGTTTTTGCAATGATGAACTGGTCAAATGGGTGGCGAGAACCATCTTCTTGCAACTCACGAAGAGGTGCTGTTTGAGGAGTGGCAATATAACCCGGTCCAATTCCGTTACATTGGATATTGGCTCCACCGTATTCAGACGCAATGTTGCGGGTCAACATTTTCAAGCCCCCTTTAGCAGCAGCATAAGCGCTAACTGTTTCACGTCCCAGTTCGCTCATCATCGAACAAATATTGATAATCTTTCCATGCCCTTTCTTTATCATAGAAGGAATAACTGCCTTTGAAACGATAAATGGTGCGTTTAAGTCAATATCGATGACCTTACGGAAATCAGCGGCGCTCATTTCGCACATTGGAACTCGGCGGATAATACCAGCGTTATTAACGAGGATGTCAATGACACCAACCTCTTGTTCGATTTGCTTGACCATGGCTTGGATACCGTCCTCGTCTGTCACGTCACAGACATATCCATGGGCTTCGATGCCAACTTCACGATAAGCTTCAATCCCTTTATTGACCAGATCTTGATTGATATCGTTAAAGACAATAGTAGCGCCGGCTTCAGCGTAGGATTTGGCAATAGCAAATCCAATTCCATAAGAAGCGCCGGTGATGAGAGCAATTTTTCCTTTTAAAGAAAACTGCTCAATTGAGAATGATGTATTTGTCATTTGATACTTCCTTTCAAATTTGTTAAGACTTCTCTATAACCAAATTATATTCTAGTAAACCGGTTTTGTCAATAAATAAATATTTTTATTTATAAAAAGATTTATTTTCCTTAAAAATGGAATATTTTGAAATTTCTGTCTATTAAAATGATTAAAAAGATAATGAAAGCGCTAATATTTTTTTAAAAAAACTATTGACAAGATAAAAATAAAGGATTACAATGGGGAATATAAAGTAAACCGGTAAACCTAAACAGGAAAGGAGAAAAGATGAAAATTGTACTTGTAGGGCATGGACATTTTGCTACAGGGATTTATAGTTCTTTACAATTGATTGCAGGTAATCAAGAAAATGTGGAGGCGATTGACTTTGTGGAAGGAATGTCAGCAGATGAACTCAAGCAAAAAATCTTACTTGCAATTTCAAATGAAGAAGAAGTTTTAATCCTAAGTGATCTCTTGGGAGGATCGCCATTCAAGGTTTCTTCTACCATAATGGGAGAAAATCCAGTCAAAACAATGAATGTTCTCTCGGGTTTGAACTTAGCCATGTTAATGGAAGCAGTCTTTGCTAGAATGGCTCATAGCTTTGATGAGGTTGTTAATAAATCAGTAGTGGCGGCCCAGGGCGGAGTCGTAAATGGTAAAGAATTGTTTTCAACGGATGCAGAGGAAGAGGAAGAAGATTTCGAATCGGGTATTTAAAGGGTAAAAGAATGATAAAAAAGGTTACGATTGAAAAAATAAAATCGCCTGAGCGCTTCTTAGAAGTACCACTTCTGACGAAAGAAGAAGTCGGCCAGGCAATCGATAAGGTTATTCGGCAGTTAGAACTCAACCTTGACTATTTCAAGGAAGATTTCCCGACGCCAGCTACCTTTGATAATGTCTATCCAATCATGGATAACACGGAATGGACCAATGGTTTCTGGACAGGAGAACTGTGGTTGGCTTATGAATACAGTCAACAGGATGCATTTAAAAACATCGCTCATAAAAATGTTCTTTCTTTCCTGGATCGTGTCAATAAGAGAGTAGAATTGGATCACCATGATCTCGGCTTCTTGTACACACCGTCTTGTATGGCTGAATATAAGATAAATGGAGATGGAGAGGCTAGAGAAGCAGCCTTGAAAGCTGCAGATAAGTTGATTGAACGCTATCAAGAAAAAGGTGGTTTTATTCAAGCTTGGGGAGACTTGGGCAAGAAAGAGCATTACCGTTTGATTATCGACTGCTTGCTCAATATCCAACTCTTATTCTTTGCTTATCAAGAAACAGGTGATCAAAAATACTACGATATTGCAGAAAGCCATTTCTATGCTTCAGCTAATAATGTAATCCGTGATGACGCTTCGTCCTTCCACACCTTCTATTTTGATCCTGAGACAGGTCAACCCTTTAAAGGTGTAACGAGACAAGGGTATAGTGATGATTCATGCTGGGCACGTGGTCAATCATGGGGAGTCTATGGTATTCCTTTGACTTATCGTCACTTAAAAGACGAGTCCTGCTTTGACTTGTTTAAGGGTGTGACCAATTATTTCTTGAATCGTCTGCCAAAAGATCATGTGTCCTATTGGGATTTGATTTTTAATGATGGTAGTGATCAATCACGAGATTCTTCAGCAACAGCTATCGCCGTCTGTGGGATTCATGAAATGCTAAAACATCTCCCAGAGGTGGATGCTGACAAAGATATTTATAAACATGCTATGCATGCCATGCTTCGTTCCTTGATCGAATATTATGCAAATGATCAATTTACCCCTGGTGGGACAAGTCTCCTCCACGGTGTGTACTCATGGCATTCAGGTAAAGGAGTGGATGAAGGCAATATCTGGGGTGACTACTATTACCTAGAAGCCCTTATCCGTTTCTACAAAGACTGGAACCTATATTGGTAGGAGGAGAAATATGACAATGCCAAATATTATTATGACCCGTATCGATGAACGGTTGATTCATGGACAAGGACAACTTTGGGTAAAATACCTAGGTTGTAATACGGTCATTGTTGCCAATGACGAAGTAAGCACGGACAAGATGCAACAAACTCTGATGAAAACAGTTGTGCCAGACTCAGTTGCCATGCGTTTCTTCCCTTTGCAAAGGGTGATTGATATCATTCACAAGGCTAATCCTGCTCAAACGATCTTTATCGTTGTAAAGGATGTAAAGGACGCTTTAACCTTGGTAGAAGGTGGTGTCCCTATCAAAGAAATCAATATTGGGAACATTCACAATGCCCCTGGTAAAGAGCAAGTGACACGCTCCATCTTCCTGGGTGAAGAGGACAAGGCAGCCCTCAAGGAATTGAGCCAAACTCATCAAGTAACATTTAATACGAAAACAACTCCAACAGGAAATGATGGAGCTGTTCAAGTCAACATTATGGACTATATTTAAAAGAGGAGATCGTTATGTCGATTAATGTATTTCAAGCGATTTTAATTGGATTATGGACAGCTTTCTGTTTTAGTGGAATGCTGTTAGGAATTTACACCAATAGATGTATTGTTCTGTCATTTGGTGTCGGAATTATTCTAGGTGATCTGCCTACTGCTCTTGCAATGGGAGCTATTGGTGAATTGGCTTATATGGGATTCGGTGTTGGTGCTGGAGGTACTGTTCCACCAAACCCAATCGGACCTGGTATCTTTGGTACCTTGATGGCTATCACTAGTGCTGGTAAAGTCAGTCCAGAAGCGGCTCTTGCCCTCTCTACTCCGATTGCTGTGGCGATTCAATTCTTACAAACTTTCGCCTACACTGTACGTGCTGGTGCGCCTGAAACGGCGATGAAGCACTTGAAAAACCATAATTTGAAGAAATTCAAGTTCACTCTAAATGCAACAATTTGGTTGTTTGCCTTTATTGGATTTACCTTGGGTTGCTTGGGTGCCCTTTCAATGGATACCTTGTTGAAACTCGTAGACTACATTCCACCGGTATTACTTACAGGTTTGACAGTTGCTGGTAAAATGCTCCCAGCTATCGGTTTTGCGATGATCTTGTCAGTGATGGCTAAGAAAGAGTTGATTCCCTTTGTCTTGTTGGGATATGTTTGTGCAGCTTATCTAAACATCCCAACAATTGGTATTGCAATTGTAGGTACTATCTTTGCTTTGATTGAATTTTATAACAAGCCAAAAACAGCGGATCATGTGGTAGAGGAGGAAGCACACGATGACTGGATCTAACAAATTAACAAAACGTGATTATCTTAAAACGTCTTTGCGGGCATTCTTTTGTCAAAATGGATTTAACTATAGTAACTATCAAGGGTTGGGATATGCCAATGTGATGTATCCTGCTTTGAAAAAACACTATGGAGAGGATCAGGAAGGTTTCTACCAAGCCTTGGAAGAAAACTGTGAATTCTATAATACCAACCCACACTTCCTGCCTTTTATTACCAGCTTGCATCTTGTAATGTTGGAAAATGGCCGACCAACAAAAGAAACACGTAGCATCAAGATGGCCTTGATGGGACCATTGGCAGGTATTGGGGATTCTCTTTCTCAATTCTGTTTAGCTCCATTGTTCTCAACCATCGCAGCTTCGTTTGCTCAAGAAGGCTTGGTTGTCGGTCCAATCTTGTTCTTCCTTGCGATGAATACGATTTTAACAGCGATTAAATTGTCAACTGGTCTGTATGGATACAAACTAGGAACAACTGTGATTGATAAACTAAGCGAACAGATGGCAACGATTTCTCGTATTGCCAATATTATCGGTGTAACCGTAATTGCTGGTTTGGCAGCGACATCTGTTAAGATTATGGTGCCGATTACCTTTGCTGCAGGGGAAGTTAAAGCAGACGCTAAACAAAGTATCGTAAGTATTCAGGGAATGCTTGATAAGGTTGCTCCAGCTCTTCTACCAGCCCTATTTACACTTTTAGTTTACTACTTGATCAAAGAAAAGAAATGGACAACATATAAACTCGTTATTTTAACAGTTATCATCGGAATTATCGGAAGCTGGCTTAAGATTATAGCTTAATGGATACAACATTGTTTTATGGAATAGTGATTGTCTTGGCAGTGAGTCCCCTTTTACTGTCAAGCTTTCATTCTATTCGTCAGCAAAAGTTGCTTCGCAAACAGATGGAGCAACGACAAGAGTATTTAGCTTCTTTAACATCTGGTGATGAAGTGTTGTTATTGTCTGGAATTCATGGAAAAATCATTTCTATCCAAGATGACTTGGTCTCCTTGCAGATTGCAAAAGGTGTGGTCATCTATGTAGAAAAGGAAAGTGTAATGGGAAAGACAAAAGAACTGCTTTTTAAGTAGTTCTTTTTCTGGTAATAGATAATGAAAGAAGAAAGAAGACAATTTTTTGAAAGAATCGATGGAAACCAATGTCGTGATTATATCTTGTCCCACTGTTCAAAAGACTATGAGAAAGTCAAGAGTTCCCTTGAACGCTTGATGGACAATCGTTTTATGTTTGATAGTCCTTGGGATATGGAGCCTTGTTCAAAAATCCATCAAATCCAGCCGATGGTATGGGATCAAGTATTTGAAGATGATCCAGAATGGGCTTATATGCTCAATCGACAAGAATATCTCTTGCAGTTTATGATAGGGTATGTGGTAGAAGGAGATAAGGACTATATTCAAAAGTGCAAGTTCTTTCTATTTGATTGGATTGAGCAGGTGAGAGAATTTTCTCCTCAATCCTTGATGACTAGAACCTTGGATACGGGTATTCGTTCCTTTACTTGGTTGAAACTACTCTTGCTCCTCTTGAAATTTGACTTGCTAGAGGAGAAAGAACTAGAGAAAATTTTGGTCAGTCTAGAAAAGCAGATTGACTTTATGAAAAGCCACTATCGCGCCAAGTACACCCTTAGTAACTGGGGGATTTTACAAACAATTCCGATGCTTGCTATCTATTATTTCTTTTCAGATAAGATGGATCTAGAAGAAGCTTACCATTTTGCTTCAGAGGAGTTGAAACAGCAAATTGAGACACAGATTTTAGGAGATGGAAGCCAGTTTGAACAGTCGATTCTCTATCATGTAGAGGTTTATAAAGCCTTGCTGGATTTGTGTCTCTTGCTTCCAGACTTGCAAGATAGTTACCAAGAGTTGCTGGAAAAGATGGCGACCTATATTCAAATGATGACAGGCTTAGATGGACGAACTTTGGCTTTTGGTGATAGCGATTCTACAGAAACGACAGAAATGTTGAGCCTGTCTGCTGTGGTTTTGAACAAGGAAGACCTTCTTAACGGTCTGGATGTTAAAGTCGATTTGCTTAGCCTCTTGTTCCTGGGGCGAGAAAAGGTCAAGCGACTGCAGGAATTTGAAAGGAGAGCTTGGCAGCCTAAGTCCATGATCTTTGAAGACTCTGGACATGTCTGCATTAAGGATGAACATCGTTATCTATTTTTCAAAAATGGTCCGCTAGGAAGTGCCCATAGCCATAGTGACGAGAATAGTTTTTGCTTACAGTATCAAGACCAACCTATTTTCATAGATGCTGGGCGTTATTCTTATCGGGAGATATATGAACGTTATCTCTTAAAGAGTGCTTGGAGTCATTCGACCTGCATTGTAGATGGGAAAGCTCCGGAAAGAATCACAGGATCCTGGGAATATGAATACTATCCTCACTCCCTGTTTTGTCACCATAAAGAAAGGGAGGGAATGCATTATATTGAAGGGGCTTATTGGTCAGCAGAACCTGATTTGCCTTATCTTCACAAGAGAAAAATCCTCATGTTGGTAGAGGATGTCTGGCTCTTGGTAGATGACATCAGGTGTCAAGGTCAGCATGAGGCGTTGACTCAGTTTATCCTTGACAAGGATGTGACCTATCAAGATGGGAAAATCAATCAGTTGAGACTATGGAGTGAAGTTGATTTTGATTTGGAAGATACCATCATTTCTCCTAAATACAATGAGCTTGAAAGAAGTAGCAAACTCACCAAGCGCCAATTCTTTGAGAATCAGATGCTGGATTATACCATCATTGCGCATGAGAGTTTTGAAATCATCCGTCATTCTGTCTACCAGACAGATGATCGTGAAGTGGAAAATGCTCTGGCTTTTGAAGTGAAAAATGACGAAACAGACAAGCTGATTCTGTTATTAAGCGAGGATATTTGTGTAGGTGAAAAATTGTGCCTCGTTGACGGAACAAAAATGCGTGGAAAATGTCTAGTATATGATAAAATAAATGAGAGAATGATTCGCTTGCAGTGCTAGAAATAGGCATTTTGAATAGTGAATATGTTATAATAAGTATTAGTAGGAGGTGTTTTAGATTGGAGAAGAAACTGACCATAAAAGACATTGCGGAAATGGCTCAGACCTCGAAAACAACCGTGTCATTTTACCTAAACGGGAAATATGAAAAAATGTCCCAAGAGACACGTGAAAAGATTGAAAAAGTTATTCATGAAACAAATTACAAACCGAGCATTGTTGCGCGTAGCTTAAACTCCAAACGAACAAAATTAATCGGTGTTTTGATCGGTGATATTACCAACAGTTTCTCAAACCAAATTGTTAAGGGAATTGAGGATATCGCCAGCCAGAATGGCTACCAGGTAATGATAGGAAATAGTAATTACAGCCAAGAGAGTGAGGACCGGTATATTGAAAGCATGCTTCTCTTGGGAGTAGACGGCTTTATTATTCAGCCGACCTCTAATTTCCGAAAATATTCTCGTATCATCGATGAGAAAAAGAAGAAAATGGTCTTTTTTGATAGTCAGCTCTATGAACACCGGACTAGCTGGGTTAAAACCAATAACTATGATGCCGTTTATGACATGACCCAGTCCTGTATCGAAAAAGGTTATGAGCATTTTCTCTTGATTACAGCGGATACGAGTCGTTTGAGTACTCGGATTGAGCGGGCAAGTGGTTTTGTGGATGCTTTAACAGATGCTAATATGCGTCACGCCAGTCTAATCATTGAAGATAAGCATACGAATTTGGAACAAATTAAGGAATTTTTACAAAAAGAAATAGATCCCGATGAAAAAACTCTGGTATTTATCCCTAACTGTTGGGCCCTACCTCTAGTCTTTACCGTTATCAAAGAGTTGAATTATAACTTGCCACAAGTTGGGTTGATTGGTTTTGACAATACGGAGTGGACTTGCTTTTCTTCTCCAAGTGTTTCGACGCTGGTTCAGCCCTCCTTTGAGGAAGGACAACAGGCTACAAAGATTTTGATTGACCAGATTGAAGGCCGCAATCAAGAAGAAAGGCAACAAGTCTTGGATTGTAGTGTGAATTGGAAAGAGTCGACTTTCTAAAATGAAGGAAAATGACTTACAATCTCTGTTAAGAAATAAAATAATCCCACCTAGAACAAGCTAGGTGGGATTATTTGCCTATGAAATGAGAAATTATGGGAGCAAGCTCCTAAATCAACTGTTTTTGATCTACTTCTTTAACTACTTGATAAAAGTTGTAGAAGTAGGTCAAACTTGAAATGATGGTTACGACTAGGAATATTGAAAATTTCCATTGGACAGGGTTGGTTAAAAGTTGTGGAAAGGATATGAGGAGAAAGAAGAGGGCTGCGTTGAGGACAGGTATCCGTTTTGATTGTATTTTCTCAAGTCCTTTATTGAGCGCAGGAAGAAAGAGGAGTAGGAGTAGTAAAACTGTATGAGAAACAGCTCCTGAAATAAGGGCGAAGAAAAGGAAAATACTGATAAAAACATGAATGATCAGTAGTCTAGCTAGTGATTTCATAAGGCACCTCCTAATCCTGGTCTTTTTTAGCTCTTGCAATACGAAGTGAGTCGACAATATGTATCATCACTCCGAAAAAGAAAGCTCCCAGTATAGTTTTAAAAATATGTTTTGTATTTAGAAGAGAACTGATAAAATTTGGATTTTCACTTGTTAGGGTATCAATGAGTGGAATTATAAAAAATATCACTGTTCCATAAATCGAACCTGCTTTCAGACCAGGATAACGTAACTGTTTCTTTTCTTTTTTCATGAGTTTCCTCCTTCATCTTGATTTTTCTTAGTTTTTGCAATGCGACGGGAGATGAGGAACTGTATGCTCGCTCCGAAGAAAATAGAACCGAGAATACTTGATACACTATTTCTTATAGTGAGAAGAGAATGAAAATAGTCCTGACCTTCATCTATGAGTATACTGAGAAGAGGAGTTATAAAAAACATCCATAGACCAAAGAACAAACCTGCTTTAAGACCTGGGTAATGTAGTTGCTTACTTTCTTTCTCGCTCAGCATGTCTGGATCAATAGCTGTAATCCCTGTTTTTTTCATTTGGTAGGTGACATAGCCAGCAGCGATGAGGGCAATCACTAAAATCAGAGGAGGATAGATTAGAGCCACTTCTTGAGGGTATTTATAGGCCAGAAGGAGTGGAATAAGATTTCCGAAAATCATCAGATAAAAGAGGACGATAAAGACTTGGTTCCCAATACTATCGGCCTCACGCCGTTTGTATTCGTCAAGGGGACCAGAAATACCGTATGTACGTTTGATCAGTTTTTCAGTGAAGGTTTCTTTTTTCATAAGTTTGCTCCTTTTTTAAAAATTATCCTCCCAAAAGAGACTGTTGAGGTCAGTTTGGAGGCTGCGGGCGAGATTGAGACAGAGTTCCAGAGTTGGATTGTACTTGTCGTTTTCAATCATATTGATGGTCTGTCTCGAGACACCGATATCCTTGGCGAGCTCGAGCTGGGAAATGCCCAGTTCCTTGCGAAATTTTTTCACACGATTCATCTGGTCTCCTTTCTGATTTATGTCGTATATATTTGACTATATCATATTCTTTTAAACATAAAGTGTCAAGTATTCTTGACATATTTTTTGAAGAAATATTAGCGCTCTTGTCTGATTTATCTGACTAGTGCAAGCTTGTCGGATTTGTGGTAAAATAGATAAGATATGACAAAAGAATTTCATCATGTAACGGTCTTACTCCACGAAACGATTGATATGCTTGACGTAAAGCCTGACGGTATCTACGTTGATGCGACTTTGGGCGGAGCAGGACATAGCGAGTATTTATTAAGTAAATTAAGTGAAAAAGGCCATCTCTATGCCTTTGACCAGGATCAGAATGCCATTGACAATGCGCAAAAACGCTTGGCACCTTACATTGAGAAGGGAATGGTGACCTTTATCAAGGATAACTTCCGTCATTTACAGGCACGTTTGCGCGAAGCTGGTGTTCAGGAAATTGATGGAATTTGTTATGACTTGGGAGTGTCTAGTCCTCAATTGGACCAGCGTGAGCGTGGTTTTTCTTATAAAAAGGATGCGCCACTGGACATGCGGATGAATCAGGATGCTAGTCTGACAGCCTATGAAGTGGTTAATCATTATGACTATCATGACTTGGTTCGTATTTTCTTCAAATACGGTGAGGATAAATTCTCTAAACAGATTGCGCGTAAGATTGAGCAAGCGCGTGAAGTGAAGCCGATTGAGACAACGACTGAGTTAGCAGAGATTATCAAGTTGGTCAAACCTGCCAAGGAACTCAAGAAGAAGGGTCATCCTGCTAAGCAGATTTTCCAGGCTATTCGAATTGAAGTCAATGATGAACTGGGGGCGGCAGATGAGTCCATCCAGCAGGCTATGGATATGTTGGCTCTGGATGGTAGAATTTCAGTGATTACCTTTCATTCCTTAGAAGACCGCTTGACCAAGCAATTGTTCAAGGAAGCTTCAACAGTTGAAGTTCCAAAAGGCTTGCCTTTCATCCCAGATGATCTCAAGCCCAGGATGGAATTGGTGTCCCGTAAGCCAATCTTGCCAAGTGCGGAAGAGTTAGAAGCCAATAACCGCTCGCACTCAGCCAAGTTGCGCGTGGTCAGGAAAATTCACAAGTAAGAGGGAAAAAGATGGCAGAAAAAATGGAAAAAACAGGTCAAATACTACAGATGCAACTTAAACGGTTTTCGCGTGTGGAAAAAGCTTTTTACTTTTCCATTGCTGTAACCACTCTTATTGTAGCCATTAGTATTATTTTTATGCAGACCAAGCTCTTGCAAGTGCAGAATGATTTGACAAAAATCAATGCGCAGATAGAGGAAAAGAAAACCGAATTGGACGATGCCAAGCAAGAGGTCAATGAACTATTACGTGCAGAACGTTTGAAAGAAATTGCCAATTCACACGATTTGCAATTAAACAATGAAAATATTAGAATAGCGGAGTAAGATATGAAGTGGACAAAAAGAGTAATCCGTTATGCGACCAAAAATCGGAAATCGCCGGCTGAAAACAGACGCAGAGTTGGAAAAAGTCTGAGTTTATTATCTGTCTTTGTTTTTGCCATTTTTTTAGTCAATTTTGCGGTCATTATTGGGACAGGCACTCGCTTTGGAACAGATTTAGCGAAGGAAGCTAAGAAGGTTCATCAAACCACCCGTACAGTTCCTGCCAAACGTGGGACTATTTATGACCGAAATGGAGTCCCGATTGCTGAGGATGCAACCTCCTATAATGTCTATGCGGTCATTGATGAGAACTATAAGTCAGCAACGGGTAAGATTCTTTACGTAGAAAAAACACAATTTAACAAGGTTGCAGAGGTCTTTCATAAGTATCTGGACATGGAAGAATCCTATGTAAGAGAGCAACTCTCGCAACCTAATCTCAAGCAAGTTTCCTTTGGAGCAAAGGGAAATGGGATTACCTATGCCAATATGATGTCTATCAAAAAAGAATTGGAAGCTGCAGAGGTCAAGGGGATTGATTTTACAACCAGTCCCAATCGTAGTTACCCAAACGGACAATTTGCTTCTAGTTTTATCGGTCTAGCTCAGCTCCATGAAAATGAAGATGGAAGCAAGAGCTTGCTGGGAACCTCTGGAATGGAGAGTTCCTTGAACAGTATTCTTGCAGGGACAGACGGCATTATTACCTATGAAAAGGATCGTCTGGGTAATATTGTACCCGGAACAGAACAAGTTTCCCAACGAACGATGGACGGTAAGGATGTTTATACAACCATTTCCAGCCCCCTCCAGTCCTTTATGGAAACCCAGATGGATGCTTTTCAAGAGAAGGTAAAAGGAAAGTACATGACAGCGACTTTGGTCAGTGCTAAAACAGGGGAAATTCTGGCAACAACGCAACGACCGACCTTTGATGCAGATACAAAAGAAGGCATTACAGAGGACTTTGTTTGGCGTGATATCCTTTACCAAAGTAACTATGAGCCAGGTTCCACTATGAAAGTGATGATGTTGGCTGCTGCTATTGATAATAATACCTTTCCAGGAGGAGAAGTCTTTAATAGTAGTGAGTTAAAAATTGCAGATGCCACGATTCGAGATTGGGACGTTAATGAAGGATTGACTGGTGGCAGAATGATGACTTTTTCTCAAGGTTTTGCACACTCAAGTAACGTTGGGATGACCCTCCTTGAGCAAAAGATGGGAGATGCTACCTGGCTTGATTATCTTAATCGTTTTAAATTTGGTGTTCCGACCCGTTTCGGTTTGACGGATGAGTATGCTGGTCAGCTTCCTGCGGATAATATTGTCAACATTGCGCAAAGCTCATTTGGACAAGGGATTTCAGTGACCCAGACGCAAATGATTCGTGCCTTTACAGCTATTGCTAATGACGGTGTCATGCTGGAGCCTAAATTTATTAGTGCCATTTATGATCCAAATGATCAAACTGCTCGGAAATCTCAAAAAGAAATTGTGGGAAATCCTGTTTCTAAAGATGCAGCTAGTCTAACTCGGACTAACATGGTTTTGGTAGGGACGGATCCGGTTTATGGAACCATGTATAACCACAGCACAGGCAAGCCAACTGTAACTGTTCCTGGGCAAAATGTAGCCCTCAAGTCTGGTACGGCTCAGATTGCTGACGAGAAAAATGGTGGTTATCTAGTCGGGTTAACCGACTATATTTTCTCGGCTGTATCGATGAGTCCGGCTGAAAATCCTGATTTTATCTTGTATGTGACGGTCCAACAACCTGAACATTATTCAGGTATTCAGTTGGGAGAATTTGCCAATCCTATCTTGGAGCGGGCTTCAGCTATGAAAGACTCTCTCAATCTTCAAACAACAGCTAAGGCTTTGGAGCAAGTAAGTCAACAAAGTCCTTATCCTATGCCTAGTGTCAAGGATATTTCACCTGGTGATTTAGCAGAAGAATTGCGTCGCAATCTTGTACAACCCATCGTTGTGGGAACAGGAACGAAGATTAAAAACAGTTCTGCTGAAGAAGGGAAGAATCTTGCCCCGAACCAGCAAGTCCTTATCTTATCTGATAAAGCAGAGGAGGTTCCAGATATGTATGGTTGGACAAAGGAGACTGCTGAGACCCTTGCTAAGTGGCTCAATATAGAACTTGAATTTCAAGGCTCGGGCTCTACTGTGCAGAAGCAAGATGTTCGTGCTAACACAGCTATCAAGGACATTAAAAAAATTACATTAACTTTAGGAGACTAATATGTTTATTTCCATCAGTGCTGGAATTGTGACATTTTTACTAACTTTAGTAGGAATTCCGGCCTTTATCC